>Ga0272446_1006806_pt1 | contig 11701 bp, 8 predicted proteins | sample YNPCB0061_FD_194587 | JGI IMG/M metagenome (GOLD analysis project Ga0272446, IMG submission 194587) | Hot spring microbial mat communities from Yellowstone National Park, WY, United States - YNP-CB-006-1 | ecosystem: Environmental > Aquatic > Thermal springs > Hot (42-90C) > Sediment | place...
CTGACCATGAGTGAGGAGACAAAACCGCCGGCCGGAACGACGCCCCGGAGTGCCATCACGCCGGAATTACCAAGAAAATAAGGGAAAAATGGACAACCGTTGTCATTTTTCTGCCTCTCTGCTGAACGCCCTCGGCTCTTTGCCCAGGCCCCTTATTTTCATGGTTCGCGGGTGACTTTTATAAGTAATGGCAATTAGTCAGAAAATATGGTTTCCGGTTTCCAGTTTCCGGTTTCCAGTAAAAAACCTTTTTTATTCAGTGGGGCGGGCCTCCGTGCCCGCCCAGCCTGGCCATACACGGCAACCTTGCATTTTCATGGTTCGCGGGTGACTTTTATAAGTAATGGCAATTAGTCAGAAAATAAAATATCATTTCGTGGCGCCGGTCTCCAGACCGGCGAACCAGCGGCAATATCGCGGCTCAGCGGACCTGGAGGTCCGCTCTACGAGGGCTTATCCTGAACCATGCAAATACAGATGGCCACCCTTATTTTCATGGTTCGCGGGTGACTTTTATAAGTAATGGCAATTACCAATATCATGGCCAGCCTCCACTTTGCCGGGGCAGGGCCTGGCAATACAGTTTGCCGATGGGTTCGCCGCCCACCTGGCCACGGTGCCGGAAGCCGCGGCTGTCCGGGTTCCGCTGACATCCCTGGAAAGCATTGTCTGGTAGGCCGGGGGGAAAGTGGAGCTCGGACCAACCTTTGCCAAGCCCCTGATTATCATTGCCATTCTGGATGCGAGGCGCTATAGTAAAAAAAACGGCCCCTGAGGTATGGTATGACAAAACGGGCACTGGTGATCACAGACATGCTCAATGATTTTCTGGACCCGGCCGGGGCCCTGTATGTGGGGGAGCCCGGCCGGGCCATTATTCCCTTTGTGGCGGCCAAAATCCAGGAAATGCGCCAGGAAGGGGCGGTCATCATCTTTCTGGCCGACGCCCATGATGCGGAGGACCCTGAGTTTCGCCGCTTTCCATCCCACGCAGTCCGCGGCACCTGGGGGGCCGCGGTCATCCCCGAATTGTCGGTGGCCTCGAGCGATCATCTGGTGACCAAGACGACTTTCAGCGGCCTGTTCGGCACCAAACTGAAGGATATCCTGCGCCAAGAAGGGGTGACGGAGGTCCATCTGGCAGGGGTCTGCACTTCCATCTGTGTGATGGAGACGGCCCGGGACCTGGATCTGAACGGCTTCCAAGTGGTGGTCTACCGGGACGGCGTGGCGGATCTGCACCAGGAAGACAACGAGTGGGCCCTGGAGCGGATGAGCCGCCTCTTCGGGGTGCAGGTGCGGTAACTCGCTGCCCGTTTGCCGGTAACCGCGATCAACCCTTTGGCCAACCCCCCGGCCTCATCCCAGATCCCCGTTGTTTCTATGGATTTACATCGCTTAGAGATATTCTGTAAGGTTGCCGAACTGAAGAGCTTTACACAGGCCGCGGAGGCCCTGCACCTGTCCCAGCCCACCGTGAGCGAACACATCCGCTCTTTGGAAGAGATGGCCGGGGACCGGTTGGTGGATCGAGTCGGCCGTGAATTGCGGCTGACCGAGGCCGGACAGATCTTACTGCGCTACGCCCAGAAGCTGTTACACCTGCGGGATGAAGCCCAACAGGCCCTGGCGGACCATCGGGGGGAGCTCTGGGGTCGTCTCACCATCGGCGCCAGCACCATTCCGGGGAGCTATCTCCTCCCCCAGGTCATCGGGGCCTTCAAGGCCCAACATCCGGCCATTCATATCACCCTGAAGATTGCCAATACCGCAGCGGTGGCCGAGATGGTCTTAAAAGGGGAGATGGGGCTGGGACTGGTGGGCTCCCTGCTGCCGGAGAAACGGCTGCAGTTCGCCGAAGTGTATCTGGATGAACTTACCCTGGCGGTTGCCCCGCAACACCCCTGGGCCCAACGGCAGGAAGTGGCCCTGAGCGAATTGTACGGCCAACCCTATATCCTGCGGGAGCGAGGTTCGGGCACACAAATGGCCGTGAAAGAAATCCTGGGAGCCCACGGCCTGGATTTTGCCAAACTAACGGTGGCCGCGGAAATGCCCAACACCGAGGCCGTGCGCCAGGCCATCAAGGCCGGGGTGGGCATCAGCATCCTGTCCCGCCTGGCGGTGGCCGCCGAACTGGCCTATGGCGACCTGGTGGCCGTGAAGATCCGGGACGTGGAACTGCGCCGGCCCCTGTTCCTGGTGCAACGTCAGGGCCGCCAACTGCCCCTGGTCTATGCCACCTTCAGCACCCTGCTGCGCCAGCTCGCCGAACGCCTCAAAGGCCCCTAGTGCAGAATCTTCCCTGAACCGGCCGATACCCGACGTATGATGGTTGCCGGTTTGCGGTTTGCGGTTTGTGGAAAAAAATTTTTTCAGTACGGCGGGGCTCCGTGCCCGTCTAAGTCAGCCCATGGCCGCGACCTTGATTTGCACGGTGCGCGGGTGACCCAAGGATAAAGAACCTGAGGAATTCATCGCTGGCCGCCGGCCCATTTCCGGCAGCGGCGGCCGTCTGCAGAGAGGATATGGACACAGCAACTCATTTGGTAAAACCGCGGCGGCCGACGCGAGCCATCTTTGTCGGTCCGGTCCAGATCGGCGGCGGTGCCCCGGTCTCGGTCCAGTCCATGACCAATACCGATACCTGCGACCGTGAGAAAACCCTGGCCCAGATCGAGCGGCTGGTACGGGCCGGCTGCGACATCGTCCGGTTGGCGGTGCCCAATAAAGAGGCCGTGGCGGCCTTCCGGGAGATCAAGGCCGCCTGTCAGGTGCCGCTCATCGCCGATATTCATTTTCATTATAAACTGGCCCTTGGGGCCTTGGAGGCTGGGGCGGATGCGGTGCGCATCAATCCGGGCAATCTGGGCGGCGCGGCCAAAACCCGGCCGGTGGTGGAGGCCTGCCGCCAGCTGGGCAAATCCCTGCGCCTGGGAATCAATGCCGGCTCCCTGGAAAAAGACCTGTGGGACCACTACGGCGGCCCCACCCCGGCGGCCCTGGTGGCCAGCGCCCGCCGCTGGATCCGGCAGTTTGAGGATTGGCAGTTCCAGGATTTTAAGGTCTCCTTGAAGGCCTCCGATGTGCTGGTGACCGTGGCCGCCTATCAGCAGCTGTCCCAGGAGGTGGATTATCCCCTGCACATCGGCGTGACCGAGGCCGGGGGCCTCATCGCCGGGACGGTGAAATCCGCCCTGGGGTTGGGTTGGCTCCTGGCCGAAGGGATCGGCGACACCATGCGGGTTTCCCTGACCCGGGACCCGGTGGAGGAAGTCTGGGTAGCCTACGACATCCTGCGGGCATTGCACCTGCGGCAGCGCGGTCCGGAGATCATTTCCTGCCCCACCTGCGGCCGTTGCCAGATCAATCTCTTCGGCTTGGCCGAGGCTGCAGAAAAACGGCTCCGATATCTCACCAGCCCCATTAAGGTGGCCATCATGGGGTGCGTGGTCAATGGCCCCGGCGAAGCCCGGGAGGCCGATGTGGGCATCGCCGGCGGCAAAGGGGTGGGGGCCCTCATCAAAAAAGGCGAAACCGTCCGCGTTGTCCCAGAAGAGGAGTTGCTGACAACCTTGCTTCAGGAAGTTGCAGCCTTGACCGGCGAAAAAATACCGGAGCCGGAAGAATGTTGAGTCGTACTGCCGGCATTGCCCACCCTGCCTCGAAAAATTTAAGGGAGGACACCAAACAGCCGATTACTTAATTGACCTGCGAAGCTGCGGGCGGCCGCTGATCCGGCCGCCGTCCGGTGAAGCGGAACCTCGACCCGAGGGGTGTGATGATGCAGTATAGAAAAGATTGGCTGGTTTTCGTTCTTATGGCGGTGTTTCTGGGGGGCTGTTGCGGTCCAACCCTGGTCTCTCAGGATACGACCTTCCGGGGTCAGGAGATCCGACCCTATGTGGGTCTGGTGCGCAATTTTGCCGACGTGGATATCGCCATGCCGTCGGCCAACAGCAATGCCACGATCATCGTCCCGGCGCAGGGTGCGGTGGAGTATACCGTCTGGCAGCCGAATTTTACCCTCTTCGGCTATGCCAACGGCAAGGAGGTCTATTGCCGCAGAATGCAGGTACAGCCGAAAAAATACAGTGTGTTCTGCAAAAAATACGATTTTTTAGCTGAAATCTATCCCGAAGCTGCCGTCCGCAGACCGGCTTTGCCCCCCGGGGAACCGTTGTCATCATCCCCGGCACCATACCAGAGCAACCGTCAGCCCAAAAAGTTCTCATCGGGCTGACATAACCAGGAGCTTGTGTAACCCAGGTTCATCCCCAATCACGCCAACGGGCGGGCCAGAGGTCCGCCCTTTTTTTGGACGGGGAAAAGCAAGATGCCGACACTTTCCCAAAAATCCACTCAATTAACCATGGGGCGGGAACGGCGGCCCGCCCTATAAAACTATTTTCTGGCAAAGGACAAAAAGCAACTGTCCACTGACCACTGACCACTGTATTTTCTTGGTAAGTTACTCTTCCTTTAAAATAGTCGCCACATGGGGTTGCATGGCCCGCCAGGCCGGGTAGGCGCCGGCGGCCAGCCCGAGGGCCAGGACCAGGAGGAGGGTTTGCCAATAAACGTCGGGGGAGAGGCATACCTGAATGGTCCAGCCAAAGGCCTGCTTGTTAATCACCAGGATAAGGAGCAGGGCCAGGACCGACCCGGCCAGGGCGCCCAGGAGGTAGCTGAGGAAGCTGGCCAGCCCCGATTCCACCAGGACCATCCCCATGATCTGCCCCCGTGAGGCACCGAGGGCCTGCAGCAAAGCCAGTTCTCGTTCCCGTTCCATAATGAGCACCAGGAAGGTGGTGATGATGCCAAAGACGGCCACCAGGATGGCCACCCCCTCCAGGGCATAGGTCAGGGCAAAGGTCTCGTCAAAGATCCGCAGAATGCCATTTTTCAGGTCCTCGTGGGAGAGGGCCACCAGGCGGTAGCGGCTTTGGTAGGTCTGCTGGAGGTGACTGAGGACCTCGTGCCGCTGGCCCTTATTGTGCAAGAAAAGCCGCACCGCATTTATCTTTTGATCCTGCCAGAACTTCTGAAAGAGCTTGATATCCATCCAGACGGCGGCGCCATCGGTGCGGTAATCGTAAAAGACGCCGGCCACCTGGAGGCGCTGCGGCCCCGAGGGCGTGGGCAGGGTCAGCCATTCTCCTTCTCTTACCCCAAAGATTTCGGCAAAGGGCTCCGTGACCAATACCCGGTCCTGGGCCCGAGCCTGGGCCACAGTTTCCTCTTGATCGCCCTGTCGGAACCAGAGGCCGCCGTGGCGGGCCAGGACATCAAAGCTGCCGCCGATGACCAGGATATAGCGGTCCCGGAAGGGCAGGCGAACGCAGCGGTAATGATACAGGTCGGCGATGCGGGGGTCCTGTGCCAGCTCCCGGAGCACTTCCGGGGGCAGGAACTGGTCATAGCTGGAAGTGGAAAAGACGGCGGGGCCGAAAAAAATGTCGCCGCTGATGGATTTCTGCACCCAATTTTCCACCGTCTGGCGGAATGAGCCGATCATGGCGACCACGGCGATGACCAGCCCCAGGGCTGTGGCCAAAGCGGCGATGCTGACGGCGGTGCGACTCAGAGAGCCGGACAGGTAGCGGCAGCCCATGTCCCCGGCGAAGCCGAAGAGTCGGCGGCTGGGTGCTGCCAGGAGCCGTCCCAGCCACCAGGCCGTCAGAGGAGTGAAGAGGGCGAACCCCAGCAGGATGAGGAAGGCAGCCACGAAGGCCGGCCAGGGGATGCCATGGCCGCTTTTCAGAAAGGCCCCGACGCCGGCCAGGGCTAACACCAGCAGCCCCAGGTAGGCGCTGGAAGCGGCCCATTTTTCCAGTTTCTCTTCCAATTCCTCCTTATACCAGACGGCCCGGACCCGGGTGCGGGAAGCTTCCCGAGCCGGGATATAGGAGGCCGCCAGGGTGGCGGCCAGGGCCAGGAGCCAGGCCTGGACAAAGACCTGCCCTTCCAGCCAGATCTCCCGGGCCGATACCGGTTGATAGAGGGAGGTCAGGTTTTGGGCCACCATCTGCAGGGCCGCCTGAGCCATGGCCCCTCCCAGGACCAGGCCCAGGAGGCCGCCGAGGGCGCCGCTGAGGGCGCCTTCGCTCAGGAAGAGCAGCATGACCTGGCCGCGGGTCATGCCCAGGGTGCGCAGCAGGCCGATTTCCCGGCGGCGACGGACCACCGACAGGGTTACCGATTGATAGATGAGGAACATGCCCACAAAAAGGGCGATGGCGCTCAGGACGGCAAGGTTCAGGCGATAAGCAGCCACCAGGCCTTGCATATATTCGGCCTGGGCGCCCGGCGTAGTGACCTCCACTCCCGGCGGTAAGGCCTCCCGCAGCTGCCGGGCCGCGGTGGCCAAGTCGCCGTGGACTAAAAGGTCCAGATAATCCAGGCGGCCGATGCGGTCCAGGATTTCCTGGGCCTGCCCCAGATCCATCAGCATAAGGGCCCCGTCCAGGGGGTAGAGATCACCCGCCGTGCGGAAAGTGCCGGCCACCGCCAGGGTCTGGAGACGGGCGCCCACGGCTGCCGTGAAGGTGTCGCCGGGGGCCAGCTTCAGGCGGGCCGCCAGTGGGGCGCTGAGCATCACCCAGCCGGGTTGGGTCAGAAACTTCAGGAAGGTTTCCTGATCCAGACCGGTAGCCGTGAGAAACCGGTATTCCCGAAAAGGACCTTCCACAAAGGGGTCAACGCCGAGGAGGAGGGCTGAAAAGTTTTCCTGGCCACGGATCTCCACCATGGTCTCCAGTACCGGCGCCGCGGCCCGGACCGGCGGCAGTTGGCGCACGGTGGGCAGGAGGGTCTCGTCCAGGGAGGTGCCGGGGCTTTGCAGCCGCAGCTGGGTCTTACCGGCCACCGCGTTGACCCCGGCCCGGAAGCTCTGCAGGGCGCTGTGGGACGCCAGGGCGATGCTCAGATAGACGGCTGTCCCCAGGGCGATGCTGAGAATCCCCAGAAGGCTGCGGCCAGGATGCTCTTTGAGATGACGGAAGGGGAGACGCAGCAGCCAGATCTTCATGGGAGCAGCCTGCCATCCTGCATTTTGATGACGCGGTCGGCGTATTGGGCGGCTTCCAGGGCATGGGTGACCATGACTACCGTCAGGTGCTCCTGCCGCTGCAGTTCGGCAAACAACTGCAGGACCTGGGAGGCGTGGGTCGAATCCAGGTTGCCGGTGGGCTCATCTGCCAGGAGGAGCGCGGGTCGATTGATCAGCGCCCGGGCCACCGCCGCCCGCTGCATTTCACCGCCGGAGACCTGATGGGGTTTATGGTCCCGCCGGTGCCTGAGATTCACCCGGTCCAGCCAGGACTCGGCCAACTGCAGGGCCTCCTGGGAAGGGGTGCCCCGCAGGATCTGGGGCAAGGCCACATTCTCCACAATGGTCAGCAAAGGCATGAGATTGAAGCTCTGAAAGACAATGCCCACCTGGTCACGCCGGTAGCGGGTCAACTGCTCTTCTGAAAAGCGGCTGAGATCCCGCCCCTGAAAGAGAATGCGGCCGGCCGAGACGCTCTCCAGGCCGCCGATGACGTGCAGGAGGGTGCTTTTGCCGCAGCCGCTCTTGCCGGTGACGGCCACAAATTCGCCGTCGCCGATATCCAAAGCAACATTCTGGAGGGCCTTGACTTCTTCGCTTCCCTGGCGGTAAGTTTTGGTCACGCCTTGCAAAACAATGAGGGGGGAGGCCGGTGCCGATTTCTGGGCGGCTCGGAGCGCTGTCTGAACCTGTATCATATTCTTCTTTTTCCTGTCCGGGCAAGGGACTTTTCTCCATATACTAATTCCATTACCTATAAAAGTCACCCGCGAACCGTGATAAAGTTGATTGCCTCTGGCCAGCTTAGACGGGCACGGAGGCCCCCCCACTGAATAAAAAGGTTTTAAAAAGGTTTTTTCCAGAAACCGGAAACTGGAAACCGGAAACCATATTTTCTTGATATTGATAATATATTAAGGTATTTTATTGCGTTTGGCCAGGGCGAGTTAAGAATTTCCCATAATTGCCGATATCTCCTAAAAAAGAGCTTTTTTTGGGGTATTCGAAGCATGCTGCCGACCCTCTTAATACCCCCTGATTATTGGGCGTTTTTGGCCGGTCTAAACGGCTTCCTCCTTTTTCTTGTCTGTCTCGCCCTGACCGAACATCAGCATACCCGGCAATTCTTCACCTGGCTGGGATTTTTTGCCGTCTTCCAGTGGCTCCAACAGTGGCTTAGCATGTTCCGGCCGGTTATGGGACCGGCCATGCCCTGGACCGAGGCTTCCACCTTCCTGTTAACCTTGGCCATGGCCGCTTTGGGTATCGCCGGTGTTGTCACCCTGCCCCGCCATTGGCTCAGATTCCCACTGCTCGGCCTGATCCTCCTGTTGACCGCCATAGGTCTGGCGACTGGCCTCCGGGGGCAATTTTCTGCCTTTGGCCCGATCTTTCTGAGTTTGGGGTTGATCAGCAGCTTGCTGGCCGACACCGGGCTGGCGTTGGTGGCCCGGCAGCGGCGATCTGCGGCCCTCCATCTGGCGGCCCTGGCCCTGACGGGCTATGGCCTCGCCGTGTTGCTCGCCAGTCCGCCGGAACTTCTGGGTTTGGCAGGAGACCTGGCCACCGGGACTATATGGACTCACCTGCAGGCACATATCCTTGCTTTACAGGTATGCTTCGGTCTCCTGAGCACTGCCTTGTTGTGGTGGTATTCTCAGCGGGAGTGGTGGGACCAGCAGCCGAGCGCCTCGGCAACAGCCTGCACCGGCCAGGCCTTAGTGTTCCTGGCGGCTTTGGGGATCCTGTTGGCCTTGGGCGGGATCAGCGTCGGTCTTTTCGATCGGAGTTTGGATCGGGATATGCGGGAGAATCTGGCCCAGCGGGCCCGCCTGCTGGGGTCGGCGCTGCCGCTGCAGACAATCCGGTTATTAACCGGCACCGCCGACGATGAAGGCACCCCGCCGTATGTCAACCTGAAGCAGTTGTTGGGGCGTATCCGGGTGGCCAACCGCGACTGCCGCTTTATTTATATCCTCCGTTTTCGGGACGGCCAACCGGTTTTTTTGGTGGACAGCGAACCGGACGATTCCACCGAAGTCTCCCCGCCCGGTCAGGTCTTTGGGGAAGCCAGTGCCACGCTCAAGGCCATGGCCCAATGTCCCCAAGCCTTTGTGGAGGGGCCGGTGACCGACCGTTGGGGGACCTGGATCAGTGCCTTTGAGGTCCTGCGAGATCCCCGCGACGGCGTCTTCCTGGGCCTCCTGGGTTTGGATATTGACGTCCGGGATTGGCAGCGGCAGATCGCCCTCCACAAACTGCTGCCCATGGGCATCATCCTGCTCATGGTCATGTTATGGACCGGCTTTTATTGTTTCCAGAAAAAACTCATGCTGGCTTCCTTTCAAGTGGCCCAATCCGAGGACCGCTATCGGAGTCTGGTAGAGAGCAGTCCGAACGGTATCGGCCTCTTTGACCCGGCGGGGCGCTGTCAGGCCATGAACCGCAAAGGCTTGGAAATGCTCGGCGCACCAGCCGCGCAGGTGCTCGACCAACCTTTTGTGGAGCAGCTGCCCCCGCAGCAACAGTCCCGTGTCCAAGAGGCCTTTGACCAGGTGCGGGCCGGACAGGCGGTGGGATTGGAAGTGGAGATCGGGACCGAAGATGGCCACCGCCGTTTCTGGCAGGTGGTTTTTAACCCCCTGCAGAGCGAGAAGGGGGACGTCCAGGGCAGCGTCGGTATCCTGGCAGATATCACCCCGCAGAAGCAGGCTGAACAGGCCCTGCGCACCTCCCGGGCGCTGTTGCAGAGCCTCCTGGAAGCCATCCCCGATCTGCTGGTGGTCATCGACCGGCATTATCGGATAATCTATAGCAATAATCAAGGACAATGCTTTCTGGGGATCACACCGGGATCCGCCTACCCCACTTGCTATCAGACCTTTCATAACCGGCAAACCCCCTGTCCGGATTGTCCGGTCCAGCAGGTTTTTCGCACCGGCCAGATTCTGGAACGGGAAGTGAGCAATGAGCTGTTTACAGAGATCTATGAGATTCGGGCCTTTCCGGTTTTTGACGGCACCGGTCAGGTAAATATGGTTATCGAATACATCCGCGACATCACGGCCCGCAAGGAGGTGGAAAAGGCTTTACAGACCCGGGAGGCCAAATTGCAGAGCATCTTCCGGGCTGCACCGGTGGGCATCGGTTTGGTGGAGAACCGAGTCTTCAAAGAGGTCAATGAACGGGTCTGTCAGCTGACCGGCTACACCCAGGAAGAATTGGTGGGGCAAAACGCCCGCATCCTCTATCCCAGCCAGGAGGAGTTTGAATTTGTGGGTCGGGAGAAGTATCGTCAGATCGCCCAAAAGGGGTTGGGCACCGTGGAAACCCGCTGGCGGCACAAAGACGGTCAGATCATCGAGGTCCTCCTCAGTTCAGCCCCCCTGTTTCCGGGAACCGACGCCACTGAGACCCTCTTTACCGTCATGGATATCACCGAACAGAAAAAATTGGAAGCCCTGCGGGCCAATCTGGGCAAAATGGAATCCCTGGGCATCATGGCCGGCGGCATTGCCCACGACTTCAACAATATTCTGATGGCCATCCTGGGCAATATCAGCCTGCTCAGCATGGCCACCAAGCCTGCTGAGATCCGGGAGGGTCTGCAGGAGGCGGAACAGGCCTGCCGCCAGGCCATGTTGCTGGCCAAACAGCTTCTAACCTTTGCCAAAGGCGGTGCGCCGGTCAAGAAAGCCTGCGATCTCAGAGTCCTCGTGGAAGAGAGTGCCCGTCTGGCCCTCAGCGGTTCGAAAGTTAAAGTAGATTATACCTGGCCCGCCGACCTCTGGTCAGTGAATGTGGATGCCGGACAGATGCACCAGGTCTTTACGAATCTGCTGATCAATGCTGACCAGGCCATGCCCGCCGGCGGCCAGATAGCGATTACCGCCGCCAACCACCGGCTTGACGCCGGCTCACCCCTGCCCCTGCCGCCGGGCAATTATGTGAGGTGTCAGATCAGTGACCAGGGGGTGGGCATTGCCCCGGAGCACCTCGACAAAATCTTCGACCCCTATTTTACCACCAAACAGAAAGGCAGCGGCTTGGGTCTAACCATGGTCTATTCCATCATCAAACAACATGGCGGTTTTGTCACGGTGGATTCCCGTCTGGGGCAAGGCACGACCTTTACAGTCTATCTTCCGGTTGTGGAACCTGGCTCCCTGCAGATCACCGGTAACAACGACGGCCTCTTCCTGGGACACGGCCGCGTCCTTGTCCTGGAAGATGAACCGGCGGTCCGCACAATTATGGCCAAGATGTTGGCCAAGCTGGGCTATGAGCCCGTCTTTGCCGTGGAGGGCCAGGAAGTCTTAAACCTGTATGCTGCGGCTCGCCAGGAGCACCAGGACTTTGCTGCTGTCATCCTGGATCTTACCATCCCCGGGGGCATGGGCGGATTGAAGGCCGGTCAAATGCTGCGGGAGGAGGACCCCGGCGTCAAAACCATTGTCTCCAGCGGCTACGCCGACGATCCCGTCCTGGCCAATTATCGCTCCTATGGATTTGCGGGAGCGCTCGCCAAACCGTATCGTCTCATCGATCTGAGCCAGGTCTTACATCAGATATTATCCTGAGGAATCGTTGTTTTTCCCGGCCTCCTCCTTCCCTGCCATCAGGCTGCTGTGGTAAAGTAACGGCAGGCGG
>Ga0272446_1006808_pt1 | contig 11696 bp, 8 predicted proteins | sample YNPCB0061_FD_194587 | JGI IMG/M metagenome (GOLD analysis project Ga0272446, IMG submission 194587) | Hot spring microbial mat communities from Yellowstone National Park, WY, United States - YNP-CB-006-1 | ecosystem: Environmental > Aquatic > Thermal springs > Hot (42-90C) > Sediment | place...
TGATGGTGATCCGAGAGGGGCGCGTTTCCGGCTTTTTGGAACGTGCCGATGCCACCCAAGAGAAGATTATGGAGTTAGCGACAGCCAACGTCTAGCCGCAACTGCCTTTTTGAAGAGGATTGATTGTTTATGTCTGAACGCGCAATCGGCCAAGTGGCCCGGCCCGGCAGCCAAAGCATCGGGAAGTTCATCGCCAATACGGGGCCGCTGCTGGTGCTTGTGATCCTGTACATCCTGTTGTGGATCGCCTCTCCCCCGTTCCGGCGGCCCACCAGCCAGTTGCTTTTGCTGCTCGAAGTGGCGGCGATTGGGGTCGTGGCGGCGGGCCAAACCTTCGTGATCCTGACGGGCGGGATCGATCTGTCCGTCGAGGCGATGGTGTCGTTTAGCGGGGTGACGGCGGCCATCCTGATCGCTGGGTCGAACCAGTCCGGCGGGCAGATCGCGCTGGGCATTCCGGCGGAGTTGGCGATCCCGATTGCGCTGGCCGCCGGTGCACTGATCGGGGCGCTGCAAGGGACGATCATCACGGCCTTCAACATCAACCCGTTCATCGTGACGCTCGGTTTTCGGAGTATTTTACTGGGGACATCGCTGGTCGTCACACGCGGAGCGCCCATTAACATCGCCACCAGCGACGTGATCCGGTTCATCCAGAGCAGTATCCCGCTGGATTTTCTGGGGCTACGCATTCCAACGCCGTTCGTGATCGCCTTCATCATCTACGTGATCGTGTGGGTGGTGCTGCGGCATACCAAGCTAGGCCGCTACACCTACGCCATCGGTGGCAACGAGACGGCGGCGCGCCTCTCCGGCATCAACGTCAGCCGCATGAAGATTTACATCTACGCCATCAGCGGCTTTCTGGCCTCCGTCGGCGGGATTCTGGTGCTGAGCCGCCTGCAATCTGGCGCATACCAGAACGGCACGGATATGACTCTGATCTCCGTAGCCGCTGTCGTGATCGGGGGGACGGCGCTCAGCGGCGGGACGGGCGGCATTTGGGGGACGTTGGTCGGGGCGCTGATCATTCGGTTGGTGCAGCAGGGCTTGGTGTACCTCGATGTACAGTCCAGCGCCAAAGACATCGTGATCGGGGTGATCATCGTGCTGGCCGTCGCCCTCGACGTGGCGCGGCGCGGCGAGATCAAGTGGCTCCGCTTTGGGCGCAGGGCCGCCTAGCGCCCGGCCCTGTTCAATAACGTTGCGATCCGACGGGGGAAACCCCGTATCAAAAAGGGCCGCCCCAGAGGGGGATCGACCTTTGGGCGGCGAAGTCCAGTCAACTAAGGAGATTTTTACGTATGAACCGCAAACTGGGGATTTTGTTCGCGCTGGTGATCGTGGCCAGCATCGCCTTCAGCACGGTTGGGCTACCCGCCGCTGCACAGGGAAAGTACGTCGGTTTTGTCCCGCCCGCCCTGACCAGCCCCTTCCACGTGGCGATGGTTGATGGGGCGACGGCCCGCGCTAAGGAACTCGGTTGGCGGCTGGACGTGCAAGCGCCCGCCAGCGAAGGTGACTTCCAAGCCTTTGTGACCACCGTCCAACAGCTGTTGGAAAAGGGCGTTGAGGCGATCAGCATCAACCCCATCGGTACGGACAGCGCAGTCACGGCAGTCAAGGCTGCCAACGAGAAGAACATTCCGATCCTCGCCCACAACTTCATCACGCCCTTCAGCGAGGGCAAGGTGACGCAGTACATCGGCTACGATCAATGGGGTGGTGCAGAGGCGCTCGGCAAGTACACCTGCGAGCTGATCGCGACCAAGTACAAAAGCACCCCTGCCGAGACGAAGGGGAAGGTCTTCATCCTGCTGGGGATCGAATCGATCTTCTCCCGCCGCCGTACCGGTGGCTTCAAGGCCGGCCTGACCAAGAATTGCCCGAACGTGACCGTCGTCGGTGAGCAAACCGCCGAATGGCTGCGCACGAAGGGCCAAGAAGTGGCGACCATCGCCCTCCAAAAAGACCCCGACATCGACGTGTTCTATGGCAATAGCGACGAGATGGCGATTGGCGCGGCGTTGGCTGCTGAAGGTCTCGGCCTCGTCATCAACAAAGACTTCTTCGCCGTCGGCATCGATGGGAACCAACCGACCCTCGACCTGCTCAAGGAAGGCAAGTTCAGCGCGACGTTGGGCGTCGACCCGTTCCGTATGGGCGTGACCGTGATCAACACGATGGAGAAGGTCTTGAAAGGCGAGACCGTGCCCGAAATTCTGCTCACCCCGTCTGTGGTGGTGACGCCGGAAAACCTCGCCGACTACTTGGCGGGCAAGCTGTGGACGGAACCGGTGGCCGGGTCGCCCGAATTGGATAACGACAAGCCGACGGTTCCTGAGATGGAAGCCACCCCCGGCAAGTAACGCGGAATAGCACTAAGCGAGGAAACGAACGGGCGGGCCACATGGCCCGCCCGTCTTGTTCAGTCAGAAGGGACGCCGTTAGCGTACCCGTTCTTTCACCACGAATTCGATAATATCGCCGGGGATGAAGGCATCGAACCCCTCCAGACCGATGCCGCACTCAAAGCCGCTGCGCACTTCGCGGACGTCTTCGGTTTGGCGCTTGAGGGAGGCCACAGGCAACCCTTCGGCCAACGTCTCCCGCCCACGCCGGACGCGGGCCTTTGCATTCCGGCGGACTTCGCCTTCGCGCACGTAGCAGCCCGCAATTTTCCCGACCTTGCTGATCTTGAAGACGGCGCGAACTTCCGCCGTGCCGATCACCTTGTCCTCGTAAACGGGATCGAGCATCCCTTTGAGGGCCTTTTCGATGTCCTCTAGCAACATGTAGATCACGTTGTAGATGCGGATTTCGATGTTGTTGGACTCGGCGATGCGTCTAGCGGGGGTATCCGCCTCGACGTTGAAGCCGATCACGATAGCGCCGGTTGAGATGGCGAGGTTCAGGTCGTTTTCGGTGATGTTGCCCGTCTCGGCCAGCAGGATCTTGATGCCGAGTTCGCTGGTTTTGAGGTCGTTGATCGAATTCACAATCGGTTCAAGCGACCCTTGCGTATCGACCTTCAAAATGATGAGCAGTTCCTTCGTTTCACCCGCTTGGAACTTCTTGAAGATGTCTTCGAGGGTCATGGCCTTCGCTGGGGCTTGGGCAGTTTGGGCGCTGGCAGCGGCGCGGCGTTCTTCGACCACCGCACGGGCCTCTTTTTCGTTCCGGTAGGTTACGAACAAGTCACCGACGATGGGCAGTTCGGTGAAGCCCATCACCTGTACCGGCGTGGACGGGGGGGCTTCCCGCACGGGCTTGCCGTTTTCGTCAAACATGGCGCGGATTTTGCCCATGACCGCCCCCGCCACGACCACATCTCCCACCCGGAGCGTGCCATTTTGCACCAGAAGCGTCGAGATCACCCCGCGGGCCTTCTCCAAACGGGACTCGATGACCGTTCCGGCGGTCTTGCCCTTCGGGTTGGCGCGGAGATTGGCCGCCTCCGCCGTGAGGACAATCGCCCCGAGCAAATCATCAATCCCGATCCGGTCCCGTGCAGAGACGGGCACTACCATCGTATCGCCATCCCATTCCTGCGGGACGAGGCCCATTTCGGCCAGTTCTTGCTTGACCCGCTCTGGGTTGGCATTGCGCTTGTCGATCTTGTTGATGGCCACCACAATCGGGACGTGGGCGGCGCGGGCGTGGGCAATGGCCTCTTTGGTGGTGGGCATGACGCCGTCGTCTGCCGCAACGACCAACACGGCAATATCGGCCCCCATCGCACCCCGTGCGCGCATCGCGGTGAAGGCGGCGTGGCCGGGCGTGTCGAGGAAGGTCAGTTTATAGCCATCATGGGTGACTTGGTAGGCCCCAATGTGCTGGGTGATGCCGCCCGCTTCGCCGGCGGCCACGTTTGCCCGCCGGATCACGTCGAGCAAACTGGTCTTTCCGTGGTCAACGTGGCCGAGAATGGTCACGATGGGGGGGCGGGGTTGCAACTGACGGGGGTCTTCTTCCGCGTAGATACGGCGCCATTGCGGGAGGTCTGTCTCATCGACCTTCTCGGCCTCCGCAGGCTTGACGGGTTGGGCCTCGTAACCGAGTTCTTCCGCCACGATGGCAGCGGTGTCATAGTCGATCTGTTGGTTGATCGTCGCCATGATCCCGTTACTGATGAGGCGTTTCATGACATCAATCGGGCTGGCGCCGATGAGGTTCGCCAGTTCACGAACGGTGATAAATTGGGGGATTTCGATGATTTGGCGCTCTTTAGGCATAGGTTTTCCTCCATGCATCTTGGGCGAAACGCCCTCACCTGTGCCTGTAGCCGCCGTCTGCCGCATGATTATCGGGTCATGGCTGCTCAGGCGCTGTGAGCCGCGCCGCCGCTTCTCGTAGGCGCTCTCGATCTGCCTCTGTGAGGGCTGTTCGGAGCGCTTTTTCCAGTACATCAGATTGAATAGCACGGCGCCAACAGGCGGGGTCTGTACATAGGTAGGCCCCGCGCCCATTACGCTTTCCGGTTGGGTCTACCCATACGCCCTGATCCGGGCTGCGGACAACCCGGATCAGGCTGCGCTTGGCCGCCGTCTGGCGACAGACCACACAGGTGCGCTGCGGGAGAGGCTTCCGTGACGCCGTGCGCTTTTCCGCCATCATGTTAGGCTTGCATTACTCGTCAAACGCTTCCCAGTCGCGGCCACCGCGCCCGCCTTTACGCTTGCGCTTAATGACGACTTCGCCCCGATCTTCGTCGAAGATTAGCTCCCGGAACTGGTTCATCTTCCCGCCGCGCTGCGACTTGCCACCCCGTTGCGGCTTGCCGCCCTTGCTGGCCTTGTCTTTGTCTTCTGGCAGTTCGTCAAAGTCTTCAAAGGGTTCGGCCGCTGCCACGGGTTGGGCGGGTTCGGGGGCCGGGGCGGGCGTCGGGTGCGGGGCCGGACGGCTTGGCCGTTGGCGCGGCGCAACTGGCAGAACGTCGTCCACGAAGGCAGGCGGGGCCTCTTCCTCCTCGTCGATGGGGGCGCGTTCGGCCACCCCTGACGGGGCAGGTTCCGCCACAGCCGCTGCATCCGGCACGACATTAGCCACCACTGGGGGCGTCGGTTCGGCCTTTGGGGCGGGCGTTTCGGGCCGCGTGGCCTTCACGTCTTCCATCGGGACGAGCGAGATCACGGCGGCGGCAATGGCGTCCATCGTGTCGGCGGGCAAGTTTGCCGCGTCCAGCGCAGCTTGAAGCAAGTCCTCTTCGGCGTACAACCGCAGCATCAGGTCACCCACGTTGGTGATGTTCCGTGCCCGCAAGACTTGGTTAATGTCCTTCGCCAACTCTAGCTCTTCAATCGGCATGGTGTAGGCCTTCTTGGGAACCCGCGCTTTCACCCGATCCATCGCCTTATGGCGGCGGGCATGTCCCGCCTCGCGTATCTCGACGAGGCGTTGTTCCGCCATTTGCACAAAACGGCTCAGGGTCTGGTATTCTTCGGGCATCACGGTGCGGTTGGCGGCCTTCTTTTCCATGATGCGGTTGACTTCGGTGATCAGATCGGGCTGTTCCGCCCCTAGCTTCGCTAGCGTGCCGTCTTGGATGCGCGCCATCGCGTTCATGGCCGATTCAGAGACGCTCTTAATATCGATGCGCCATCCGGTGAGCTTGGCAGCGAGGCGGGCGTTTTGCCCTTCGCGGCCAATGGCCAACGAAAGGTAATCGTCCGGCACGACGACGGTGGCCGTATTGCCCTGATCGGGGTCGTTTTCGAGGTAGACGCCCGTGACTATTGCGGGGCTAAGGGCCTTCGCGATGAAAATCCGCGCATCCGGATTCCATTCGATCACGTCGATCTTTTCTTCGTTGAGTTCTTTGACGATGCTCTGGATGCGCACGCCGCGCATCCCAACGCACGCCCCGACGGGGTCGATGCCGGGTTGCACGGCAGAGACGGCCACCTTTGAGCGTTGACCGGGTTCCCGCGCAATGCTCTTAATTTCGACTTGGCCGTTGAAGATTTCGGGAACCTCGTATTCCAACAGGCGGCGGAGCATGTTTTTATGGGCGCGGGAAACGATAATCTGCGGGCCGCGTGTGCTTTCCTTGACTTCGATCACCACGCACCGGATTTTGTCGTGTTGCTTGTAGCGTTCCCCCCGGATCATCTGGCTGACGGGCATCACCGCCTCGGCCCGCCCGCTCAACGTCAGCGTGATGGACTGGCTGGAGACGCTCTGGACCTGCCCTGTGACGAGATCATCCTGACGGGCCTTATATTCGTTATAAAGGGTGCGGCGTTCGGCCTCGCGGATTTTTTGTAAAATAACCTGCTTAGCGGTCTGGGCGGCAATGCGCCCAAATGACTTGGTGTTCGTCTCTTGGGGAACCATCACCATATCGCCCACTTTGGCATTGGGGTCGATGCGGCGGGCTTCATCGAGGGCAATTTCGGTGCGGGGCGAAATGACCTCATTGTTGCCGACGACTTCTTTTTCGAGCAACACGCGGTATTGGGTGGCCTGGGTGAGGAGGTCAACCTCCGCCTCCACCCGTTGGGCGCTGCCGATGTCGGCATCGCGCCGGTAGGCAGAGACCAGCGCCTGTTTGAGGGCATCGATCACCACATCGCGGGGGAGGTGATGGGCCTCTGTAATCTCATTAAAGGCTAAAGTGAAATCGCTCTTGGCCATAGCCGTACTCGCCGTTCCCTACATTTCCTCTACAAATAAGACAAAAAGTGGGGAGCACCCACTTTTTGATCGCAATCCACAAATGCGATTATATTCTAGCATAGGTTGGGGGCTTTTGCAAGGCCGGGAAGTGTTGAAAGAGGGGGGTTACCCCGCTCTCCCCTCCCCTTTTTCCCTCCCCTCATAAACGGGGGGAAAAGGGGCGCAAGAAGGGACGCTGACTACTCTGGCTCTCCCGCTCCCTGCTGGCGGGAGAGGGGGGAGGAGGGTGAGGGGTCAAATCGCCACATGCTTCAGTGTTCTCCATCGCGGGATTGGGTTGGCGTTGGGTGGGGGTTCTCGCCATAATGATCCCCGCGACGACATCATGAAAGGACACTGACCAGTATGGAATACCGTCAACTTGGGCGGACGGAGATGCGCGTTTCAGTCATGAGCTTCGGGGCGTGGGCCATTGGGGGAACGTGGGGGCCGGTGCAAGATGAGGAATCCCTTGCGGCACTCCACCGGGCCATCGATTTAGGCGTCAATTTCATCGATACTGCCGACGTGTACGGCGACGGACGGAGCGAACGCCTGATCGCCCAACTGCGGGCCAGCCGCCCGCACGATACGATCTACGTAGCGACGAAGGCGGGCCGCCGCCTGCCCCAACAAACCCCCGACGGCTACACCCGCGAAAACCTGAATGCGTGGGTAGACCGCAGCCTGACCAACCTGCGTATGGAGGCGCTCGACCTGTTGCAGTTACACTGCCCCCACCCCGCCGTGTACGACATGCCGGAGGTTTTCGGCATCCTCGATGACATGGTGAAGGCAGGCAAGGTGCGTTACTACGGCGTCAGTGTGGAGACGGTAGACGAGGCGCTACGGGCCATCCGCTACCCGAACGTACAAAGCGTCCAGATCATCTTCAACATGTTCCGCCTCAAACCTGCCGAGCAGTTCTTCGCGGCGGCGCAGGCTGCCCAAGTCGGGATTTTGGCGCGTGTGCCGTTGGCGTCTGGGCTGCTGACGGGCAAATTTACGGCGCAAAGCACCTTCAGCCCCGACGATCACCGGGCCTTTAACCGCAATGGGGAGCGCTTCGACAAGGGTGAGACGTTCTCTGGCGTGCCGTATGAGCGCGCCCTCGCCGCCGTCGAGAAGCTGAAGGCCATTTGCCCGTCGGGGATGTCTCTGACGGGCTTTGCCCTACGCTGGATCAGCATGTTTCCGGCGGTCACCTGCGCCATTCCCGGCGCCAAGACGCCCAAACAGGCCGAAGAGAACTTCACCGCAGGGGATTTGCCCCCCCTCTCCGCCGAGACGATGGCGGCGGTTCAGGCCGTGTACGACCAAGACATCCGGGACCTCGTCCATAGTGCGTGGTAAGTCGGTTCCCCTAAACCGCCTGACGGGGAAGGGGGGAATCACCCCACCCCCTAGCCCCCTTTCCACTTGCGGGGAGGGGGAATCGAGATGGCGTTATGGCTCTAGCGCACGCCGAGCAGGAGTTCAGTGGTGAGTTGGTCTAACTTTTCGTACTTCAAGCCCCGTGCGCCGAGCGCCTCGCGGTTGAAGGTCATGCCCAGCAACCGATCCGCCTTCTCTTTGCTGTAGCCGCCACCAAGCCACGCATACTGATCCTCCCCAGACCGCAGATCGGCGAGGATGGCCTGAATTTCTTTATCGGCGTTGAAGCGGTGGGCCTTTTCGCGCAGGATCAGGTAGCTCCGCATACAGCCGATGGCGAAATCCTTGACGCCCGCCGCGTCTTCGGTACGGTAGGCGTGCGCATCGAAGTGCTTCATGCCGCTGTACCCGACATCTTCTAGGAACTTGACCAGATAGAAGGACGGCTTAAGCGTCTCTGCGCCGAAGCGGTAATCCTGATCGTAGCGGGCGTACTTCTGGTCGTTCAGGTCGATGTGGAACAGCTTACCGGCCTCCCACGCTTGGGCGACGGCGTGCATGAAGTTCAGGCCGGACATGTGCTCGTGGGCCACTTCCGGGTTAACGCCGACCATTTCGGGGTCATCCAGCGTGGCGATGAAGCCCAGCATGGCCCCCGTCGTTGGGAAGAAGATGTCCCCACGCGGCTCGTTGGGCTTGGCTTCGAGGGCAAAGCGCATGTTCAGGCCGCGATCCTTCACGTAGCGGCAGCAGAAATTGATGGCCTCGCGGAAGCGCTTGATCGAATCGATGGGGTGCTTAGTGGCGTCCGATTCTGTGCCTTCGCGCCCGCCCCAAAATACGTACAGCTCGGCCCCGAACTCCGCACCGAGTTCGATCCCGCGCAGGGTCTTTTGGAGGGCGTAGGCGCGTACTGCCGGGTCGTTCGCGGTGAAGGCCCCATCTTTGAAGGCGGGATCGCTAAACAGGTTCGTCGTCGCCATGGCCACCTTGACGCCCGTCGCGTTCAGCGCCCGGCGGAATTCGCCTTTGATCTGGGCCTCTTCAGACGGGGAAGCGTCAATCGGGACGAGGTCGTTATCGTGGAAGTTGACGCCATACGCGCCGACTTCGCCGAGCACCATGACGATCTCGGCGGGGGTCAGCGCCTTCCGGACGGGGTGGCCGAACGGGTCGCGCCCGATGTTGCCTACCGTCCATAGGCCAAAGGTAAACTTATCTTCAGGGGTCGGGGTGTAACTTGCCATTTTTTCAAGGTTCCTTTTCTAGAAAATTAAACCGTCAAGGGATCAGTGTACCTAAACTTGGGCGGGGTGCAAGCCGCAGCCCCCCCACGATGATCTGTCCCCGATCTGTCCCCCTCCTCGCGTGCGGGGAGGGGGTGGGGTTCCCGCTCCGCTTAGCGGTTGGCCGTTAAGCGGCGAATGAAGTCATACGGGTAGACGTCCGGCGGCGCACTGGCTGCGTTTAACCGATCCATCTGGGCGGCAGTCAGCGCCCAGCCCGTGCTGCCCATGTTCCCCGCGAGTTGCTCCATCGTCCGCGCCCCGATGATGGGGGCGGTAATGCCGGGCCGCTGGAGCACCCAACGGAGCGCGGTCTGGGCGGGCGTTTTACCGGCTTCTTCGGCGACGGCGAAGAGTGTATCGAGGATCGTCCACGTCCGTTCGGTGGCGTAGACCTCCCAACGTTCGCTCCAGCCCTGACTGCTGGCCGTATCGACGCGGGTGTCGGCGGGCGGGGCTTCCATCCCCCGCCGATACTTGCCGGAAAGCCACCCGCCCCGCAACGGACTCCAAGGGATCACGCCGAGTCCCTCGTTTTGGCACACCGGAATGAGTTCCCATTCGGCATACCGATCCAGCAGGTTGTAGAGGGGCTGCAAGCACACGAACGGCTCCCATCCGTAACGGCGTTGGAGGTCTACCGCCTTTTGGAGTTGCCAGCCGCTGTAATTGCTGGCCCCAATGTAGCGCACCTTCCCGCTTTTCACCAGCGCATCCAGCGTGCTGAGGGTCTGTTCAAGGGGGGTGCCGGGGTCCCAACAGTGGACTTGGTACAGGTCGATGTAATCGGTGTTCAGGCGGCGCAAACTAGCCTCCACGCCGTCGAGGATGTGCTTGCGGCTGAGGCCCAGATCGTTGACGCCCTTGCCCATCGGGAAACGTACTTTGGTAGCGATGATGTAATCTTCCCGGCGTTTGCCCTGCAACCACCGCCCGACGATTTCCTCAGACAGGCCGCCTGCGTACACGTCGGCAATGTCAATGAAGTTGCCGCCGCCCGCCGCAAAATGATCCATCATTTGGCGGCTGGTTGGTTCGTCGGTTTCGCGCCCAAAGGTCATGGCCCCAAGGCACAATTCGCTCACTTTGACACCTGTTGCGCCGAGATAGCGGTATTCCATCATGAATCTTCCTTCAGTTGTGAGGGGGGAAATGCTCCGCAGGGAATTATAGCCCTTTTGGGGGAAGCCCCCATTTGCCGTAAACTTGACTCGCGCTCTTGACCCGAAACAGGATGCAACAATCTCATGCGTAAAGCGGACGTGTTACAGCAACTCCGGGCGGAACGGGCTGGATTGCTCGCCGCCATCGAGGGCCTCGATCAGAATGCCATGCTGCGGCCCGGCGTGGTGGGCCTGTGGTCGGTGAAGGATGTCTTGGCCCACCTGACCGCTTGGGAGTCTGAATTGGTGACGGCCCTCTCCCGCCTTGACCCCAGCCGGGAGCCGGAATTGCTCAAGATCGAAGATATTGACGAGTGGAACGCCGAACAGTACAGCATCAATGCGCCGCGCCCGCTCGAACTGGTCTTGGCAGATTTTCACGGCGTCCACCGCCACCTGATCAAGACCATTGAAGAACTGGACGAAGCGACCCTCACCAGCGTGAGCCGTTTCCGCTGGATGGAGGGCGAACCCCTCACCTATCTGATCGCCGAAAATGCCTTCTGGCACGAACGCGAACATGCCGAAGAAATCCGGGCGTGGCGGGCCGCCAACGGCCTGTAGGCCACGCTGAGTACATGAGGACTTGCCCTAATGACGACGACTCCCCCGCCCGCCCTGCTCTTTGACCGCTCGATGGCGCAGGGCCGTATTGAACTGACTGACCGTGACCGTTTCGACCTGCTGCACCGCCTTTCCACCAACGATTTAGCCCGTTTTTCGCAGGGCGAAGGCCGCCCTACCGTCCTGACGACGGCCCTCGCCCGCATCATTGACCGCGTCATCGTCTACCATCGGGGCGAAAGCGGCCTGATGCTGACACACTACCCCGCCACCGTGCTCAATTGGCTACGGCGGCACATCTTCTGGAATGACCGAGTCAAACTGCGCGACGTGAGCGCCGAACTTGGCCAGTGGGAGCTACACGGCCCAACGGCAGAGGCCCTCGCGGAGGGCGTGATCAGGGGGGCGGCGGGCTTGCCCCTGCACGGCTTCATCGAAGATGCGGGGCGCGGCCTGTTCGTGGCTCGGACGTTCGCCTTACAGGGGGCCGGGTACGTCCTGATCGGCCCGCCAGACGCCCTCGAAGCCGCCCGCCAAAGCCTGATCGGGGCGGGGGCGGCAATCGGCACGCCAGAACAGTATGAGTCGCTGCGTATTGCGGCGGGCTTGCCCGGCCCGAATACCGAACTCACCGAAGATTACATCCCGCTAG
>Ga0272446_1006809_pt1 | contig 11696 bp, 8 predicted proteins | sample YNPCB0061_FD_194587 | JGI IMG/M metagenome (GOLD analysis project Ga0272446, IMG submission 194587) | Hot spring microbial mat communities from Yellowstone National Park, WY, United States - YNP-CB-006-1 | ecosystem: Environmental > Aquatic > Thermal springs > Hot (42-90C) > Sediment | place...
CCTGTGAGCCGGCGATGGTACTGAAATCTTTGTGTCGCGGGCATTAAGGACGAGCGCGGCGGGCAGCCTCTTCCAGGCTGCGGGTGCGTTCCTTCAGGTCGTCTTTGCGTTCTAGCCAAGTGAAGTAGCCCTTGGCATCGACGACCTCTTTTTCGCGGAGAATCGAGCGGCCCGCTGGGCCGTCCGGTGCCGCCCTGCTGAAAACCTCGATGTAAAACTGGATGCGGTCCCCCGGTTGCAGCCCCACTCCTCCACGCCCATTGGGCAGCGTAGCGATGGCAAAGTCATACTGGCCGCGGGCCTCCAGCCCCAGCGGTTGGTTCGCCTCGTCCCCGGGCAACAACTCAAACTCACGCCGCAGAGCTTCGGGTAGTTCGGCCCGCGGCTTGCGGCCGCCTCCCAGCGGCAGCGGGGTAAACTGGCTCTCCTCCAGGCGGTTGGCTAGGCCTTCGTCGCCGCCCACCGGCAAGATGCGGTACATCATCCGGGCGTGTGACAGGCCGTAGCGATGGCTAGCGCGATACTCGGTGCGAAAGCGTTGCCCCACCAGTACCGGGATGCCCTCGACTTCCCAATCTTCCACCGTGCCTCGGTCGCCGGGCTTGTAAAACGTCTCGGGCAACAGCGTTACTTCGGGCAGTTCCAACGGCACCCGCCGCACACTCCGCCGCGTGATGTCGGTACCGACCAACTGATCACGGCTGACCAGATACAGTGCATAGACGGCTTTGGTGTCCGTCAACGCCAGCGGCGGCAGATCGAACAATCCCTCGGCACTGCGGCCGTCCTCGGCCACGTTCAGGGCTTGACGGGCGGGGGGATCGGCAAAGCCCTCAAAGGCCAAATGGGCCGATTGGAGCGGCACCTCGCAGGTGAGGGCAACGCGGAGCTTGGACTGTTCCAGGCGGAACTGCACCTCGCCACCGCGTTGTACTTCTTCAAACGGTTGGCCGTCGGGCCGCGTCAGGACGCTCGGCGGAATACGCACCCAGGCGCGCAAGGTTTGCACCACCGGCCGGGGCGCGTAGCGGATGCGGCCTGGTTCGGCGAGTCGGCCATCGCCCAGCCAAGCGCGGAAGGTGAAGTCGGTCTCACCGGCAGGCACCTCGGCGACGAAGAACGGCCCCTCGCGCAGCAAGGGCAGATCGTAGGACGTGCCGCGTTGCGTGAAGATGCGTACCCGCCCCATCAGCTGTGTCTCTTCGGGCACCCCCAGAGCGGCAAGGGTGATTTGCGCCGTCTCGCCCATCGGCCAGACCGGCACGCTCGCGTTTTCTAGGACGACCTGGCGTGGAATCGGCCAGGGCTGAAGCAATTGCCTGCCCACCAGCGTGATCATCAGCTCGGGCATCCACCCATACAGCAATGCTGCCACGGCCAGCACCGGCCCGAGGGTCCAGGCGGCCCAGCGGTAGCGTTGGCCCTCGCAGACGTGGTTCAGGTCGATCGTGGCGGCCATTTGCTCGGCCTGGGCGGTGGTGGCGGCGATAAGTTCCGGCGACATGCCACGGGTATCGGCTCCGGGACGGTTGAGTTGCAAGGCGCTAATGAGACGGTGCCCCAAGGCCGGGACGCGTTCCTCGATCCACAGTGCCAGGGCGTCCGGCGTCAGGCGGTGGGCCAACGTGACCCCCAGAAAGACCAGCCCCCCCAGCAGGGTGAGAACCTGAACGATCAGAAGGGCGACCCGCAACCCGTAGGGTGTGTCCTCCCAGCGGTCTACCCACCAGTCGATCAGGCAGCACCCCAGCAGCAACCCCAAACTGACGGCCGCCACCCGCGCCCCGGCCCAGGTTAGCCGTTGGGCCATTTCCCGCCGATACAGACGATTCAACAGTTGAAGGATTATCCCGCGCATCGGTTCAACTCAGGTTCGAGAATTTGCGAAGGATCCACTCCGCCGTGATCAGCAGCACAAACAGCACGAAAGGCAAAGGCCCCCAGAGGAGGACTTCGCTGCGTAGGGTAAACGGTTGCTTGCGCGGCTCGACCTGGTCGGGCAGGGTGATCAGGTCTTCCTCGCGATAGAACCTGCCGCCTGCCGTCACGGCCAGGCTACGCAAGGCGTCCTCAGCCAGGCCCCGTTCCAGCAGTTCGTGACGAGGAGGCAATTCGACGCGGAAGGGCATAGTGGCCACCTCTAGGCCATCGCCCGGCAAGATGCGTAGTTCGTGACGACCGGGTTGGTCATGGGGCAAAGCCGCGCGATATTCACCCGGCTGACCGACGATGCGTTGCAGCACGACTTCACGGCGGCTGGTGCTGTCGTCCTTGGCATCCAGATGCACCAGTTGGGCACGCACCGTCGCACGGGTGATTGGTTCGTAGTTGCTATCCAGGAAACGCCCCTTGACCGCGCCGGGACGGCCGAGGATCGGCTCGCCGCGTTCCAGTTCCAATTGACTGCGTCGGGCGTTGCCCAGCAGATGCGGCAGCCCCAGTTGGAGGGCGATCTGCCCCCAGAAGCGGGCCGTGTATTTGTCGCCGGTGTTGTCGCGCCAACGCCAGGTTTCCTCGATGCCCAGATATAGCACCTGCCCCTTGCCGTAAAATTGGCTGGCGATCAGAGGCAGGGGTTTTTCGTCGGGGCGTTTGCCGACTTTTTTCTCCGGGTGGGCCAGTAAGATCGTCGCCCCAGGGCGGACATCCAACACCGGATAATACCAGTAGAAGCCCGGCACGTTGACCCACAACTCCTTGGTCCACAACTCCTTGCTCACCTCGGGCTTGTCGTCCAACGTCAACGCGGGGCTGTTCTCTCCGTCGTAGGTCAGCACCGGGCGATACGGCGTGGCTCGGGCCTCGCTTGCGGCGTCGAACTCCTCACGGCGAAACTCCACCGGCAGCACCTCGGCCAACGGCGTGTTGACATAGTCGCCCGGCAGGTGATAACGGCCGGCAATCGTCACCAGGCCGCCGCCTTCCTTCACCCAGGTGGTCAACGCACGCAGGCCGCGTTCGCCCAGCACCGAGAGCGGCACATCGCCGAGGATCACGAGATCGTAGGGTCGGCGATCGGGATCTTTGGGGTCCGGCTCGGGAAAGTTTTCGGGGAATTTTTCGACATACATCGAACCCGACTCGGGGTCGGTTCCTTGCTCGGCCAGACGCGGGTCGCCCTGGGCCAGATGAAGGCGTAAGAGCAGGCGACGGTCGCGATCCAGGGCCGGCTGGATAAACTTATACTCCCGCCGGGGGGTATTTTCGACGTAAAGCACCTTGATGCGTGCGTTTTTGACCGCGACGACATGCTCGCTGCGGTCGCCCACGTCCGGCTGCTCACGCAAGCGCAGGCGGACCGTCACGGGGCGCTCGCCGTCTTTGCCCTTACGCGGGACCAGCTGGATGGTCCGCGACAGGTTTTCGCCCTCCTGCACAGGGAAGGTTTCGGTGATGCTGTCTTCGCCCACTTTCAGCGTCAGTTCCACTGTGCCGCTCTTGAAGCCGCGGCAACGGAAGCGCACGGGCACCTCGATGGGGTCGTCCTTTTGGTCGGGCTTGTCATCCAAGAAGATGGTCTTGGGCACCCGCACCTCCTTGAACGCCAGCACGCCCGCCTCGGTCGAACCCACCCCCCAGATGTGCAACGCCACCCCCTTTTCGCTGCACTCCCGTGCCACCTCGTCGAGCGTCCGCGTACTAGCCGTATCCTGACCGTCGCTGATGACCACGATCGCCGCGGGCGGTTCGTTGGCCTGACGGGTCAGCACGTCATGAATACTATCGGCCAGGGCGGTTTGCGTGCCCTCGGGTCGATAGTTTTTGCGCCAGTCGTCGGAGGCAGGGCGTACCTGGCGATCAAACAACAAGACGCTCAGCGGCCCCTTAGCGCGGAGGCGTTTGAGCAGGGCCAGCTTGTCGTTGTCCAAGGCGTCCAGGACCAGTTGCGCCCGCGACACCGGCCCGGCTCGCTCCGCCTGCAACGCCTCGTCCAACCCACGCACGTCGGCCACCCGCTGCCAGTCGGTCGCACTGACACGCCGATCGGCGATGGTCATGCTTTGGCTAGCGTCGATCAACACGATCACGCCGCGCGGTCGCTCGCCGGCATAGTTGGCCAGCAGCACTGGCCGCATCAGCAAGAGTAGCACCAGGGCGATCAGCAACAGGCGCAGGCCCGTCAGGAGGGCGCGCACGGCAGGCGTGAGTTTAGCGCTTTCGCGGCGGTAGAAGTAGATGGCCAAGGCGACTCCCAGTAGGAACAACATCAGGGCCAGCCAGGGCGACAGGCCACCCCGCAATGAGAATGCGACGCTCTGCAGGGAGGCTCCCTCGGGAGAGTCGATCAGACGCAAGTTTTGCAGCCAACGCGCGATCATTACCAGGCCCGCCCACAGTACCATGCCAACATCATCTCGGCCAGCACCAAGATGAGCAGTAACGCCAACAGCCACCACGTCGCCTCTCGATTCAGACGTTCCGCCCCACTAAAGGTTCCACTTTCCCCCGCGGTTACCTGCACCGGCGAAAAACCTAGCAACGTGTTGATCTCTTCGGGTGTTAGTGCCGTCAGGTCAGCGGTCTCGGCCGTGTCGGGGGCCACGGCAAAGAGGGGGTCGGCGTCGCTTGGTTCGCGACCGGCCGGCACCACGCGATACACCCCGGCATGTTGCAGACCATCGGCCCGCACGAGCCAACGGCCCTCTTGCTGAGTGGCGAAATCGAGCCGACGACGGGGGCCTTGGGGCGGCACCAGGTCAAAGGGGGTCTCGGCCTGTTCGCGCGACACCGGGGCCAACAGCGACTCGTTAACCAAACGGTTCATCTCAAACTGGCCACTCTCCAGCAGGGCGTTGGTCGCTATCTGTACAAACGGTACAAAGGCCGGCGTCACATACAGATCGGTCCATTGCTCGTCATGCACGCTGGTGCCCAGAAACAACACTTCGCCTTGGCCGGGCACGCGTCGGCTGGCCAAGATCGGTTGGCCCGTGTTCAGACGCAGATGCACACGCGATTCGCGGGCCAACTCGGGCGACTTGTCCTGCAGCAACTCCATCGCCGTGCGTACCTCGATGCGGTCGATGCTGGCGTAGCCCTGCTCCTGGCGGAAGCGGACAAACGGCGGAAACTCGGCCGAGGCCCGATCCAATGTCCAGGGTTTGTCCTTCGGCGCACGCGCCACCTTGGCCAGTTTGTACGGCAGCAGCGGCAGGCGTTCGAACAGTTCGGCGTTGTACAGCTTGGGATCGACCCGGTCGCCGGCGATGATCCATAGTCCTTTTCCTTCTTGGACAAACGGTTCCAGGGCGCGCAGGAAATCCGGTGACAGCCCCGGCCGGTCACCTACGGCGGCCAGCGGCACGTTGACCAGGATGCACAGTTCCTTGCCGCCCAGGTCGCGCGGGGCGGCCCGTTCGACGGGGACGATGGTCACCGGCAAGCCCGACGCCTCGGGGTTCAACGCATGGGCTAGGAAATAGCTGCCGCTTCGGCGGACATCGCGCAGGTCGGGCGCACCATCGACTACCAGCACGCCGACTCGATCGTTGACCACAAACACCCGCTCCAGCCGATTGTCCCCAGCAAGATCATCCGGACGCACGACGGCGCGCACGACATGTCGGCCGGGCGTCTCGATGCGGTTGCCCAAGACGACGGCGCGTGTTTCGCCGGGGCGGATCTCGGCCAGGGCTTGCGCTTCGGCCCGGTCCTCACGGTCGTCGAGCGTCAGCGTGACCGTGAGGCCCTTGACTGGGAGCGGCCCGGCATTGCGTACCAGCACCGCAAAATCGGCTCGTTCGCCACTGCGGAGCGTCGTTTGCGGCGTGATGCCGACGATCGCTACGTTGCCGCGCCCCAGCGGCGTGCAGCGAACCAGGGTAACAGTGGCCTTTTTGCGGATCTCGTCGAGGGCGGCCTTGATTTCGCTAGCACGGGTTTCCCAGGCTCCCCGCTGCATATCGCTAAAGATGTACAACTCTTTGTTAGAGGAAGGCGATTGTGCCAAAAGGCGTCCTGCCTCGACGATCGCCGGTTGCAAATCGCTGCCGCGGTCGCTGGGAGACAAATCGTCCAGCACGGCGTTGGCCAAATCCAACCGACCCGGTTCGCGCGGCCCGAGCACCGTTGCCACATCCGAGGCGCTGAGTATCTGCACCGTGGAGTTCGGCGGCAACTGCTGCACCACAGAGCGGGCCGCCTCCCGGGCCGTGTCCAAGCAGGTGGTGTTGGGTCCGCTGCGGGCTTGCATGCTCAGCGAACTATCTAGCACGATCACTGCATCAACGGCATCGCCCCCACCGAGCGCGGTTTGAAACGTCGGTCGGGCCAGCGCCAAGGCCAGCAGCAGCAACAACGCGGTACGCAACAGCAGCAGCAACAGTTCCTGAAACTTCAGCCGGCGCGAGGTTTGCTCGATGCTGGTCAGCAGAAACTTCATCGCCGCCCACGGTACCTCGCGGTAGCGGCTGCGGTAGAAAAAGTGGAGGATAACGGGGATGCTAGCCGCCAACCCACCCAGCAACATATATGGTGCGAGAAACATGAACCCCCCTAAGCCGTTTGCAAGCGCCAGGCGAGCCAGCCTGCCAGGGTCGGCCCCAGCGGCTTGGCCGTGTCGATGGCCACATGGTCGATGCGATGAGCGCGGCAGCCGTCGCGCAATTCGTCGAGATAGGACTGCAAGGCCCGCAAATAAGCCGGGCGGATCAGGTTGGGCCGCGTCAGCAGCTTCGTGGTGTCCTCCAGGCCGATGAACCGCGTCATGCCCTCGAAGGGAAAGCCGGTCTCGTCGGGGTGCAGGGTGTGAAACACGGTGACCTCGTGCCCCGCAAAACGCAGATGACTCAGCCCCTTGACTAACTCCGCTACGTCATCGAAACAATCGCTGATGAGAAACACCAGCCCGCGACGCCTGACTTGCTGGGCCAACTCACTCAAGAGCGGCCCGATGGCTCCCTTGTCGCGCGGCTGGACCTCTTCGAGCGTGCGTAGGATCGTGGTGATGTGCCCTGGTTGGCTGGAGGCCGGCAACCGCGCCCGCCAACCGTCATCAAACACCCCCAACGCAGCACTATCGCGCTGGTGGATGACCAGATACGCTAGCGTCGCCGCGATCAGCTTGGCCACTTGCAGCTTGTTGGACTCCCCCTCGCCGTACTCCATCGACTTGCTGGCATCGACGAGAAGATGCGCGATGAAGTTAGTCTCCTGTTCATATTGCTTGATTGTGTAACGCTCGGATCGGCCGTAGCTCTTCCAGTCGATGTGGCGGATGTCATCACCGGGGACATACTCGCGGTGTTGGACGAACTCCACGGAGAAGCCTTTGTAGGGCGATTTATGCTCGCCGATACGCAAGCCTTCGACGATGCCGCGTGCTTTGAGACCCAGAGCCTCGGCGCGGGTGAGAACATCCGCTTGCAGGGAAACAGTAGGCATTTTTGCACCACGGAAGAGTTTATGTTAAAAACTCATTAATATTTGAAAACGAACAGAAGAGCGATAAGGAATGTATGCGCGCTTCTCTGCATGTTGCTTTTGTCTTTGTTGGCTTTTCCCTTTTTGTGCGTTTCGTGTCTTTGGTGGTAACAAACTCTTCTGTTGCAGCCTTAGTTCTTGGGCACGGTCTTGAGCAGGCGTTGGATCACGTCTTCGACTTTGATCCCTTCGCTCTGGGCGTTGAAGTTGCAGATCAACCGATGCCGCAGGATCGGCTCGGCCACGGCGATCACATCATCCACGGCCACATGGTAATTGCCCCGCAGCACGGCGTTGGCCTTGGCCGCCAACACCAGGTTCATGCTGGCGCGCGGTCCGGCTCCCCAGCTGAGCCATTTGTTGACGAAGTCGGCAGCCTCGGGGGTGCCGGGCCGGCTCAGCCGCGTCACCTTGCGGGCGTAGCTGATGACGTGGTCGGCTACCGGCACGCGACGGACGATTTTTTGTAACTCCAAGATGGTGTCGGCATCGAGTACCTTGCTGACGGTGGTGCTGCTATCGCTGGTGCCCTGACGAATGATCTGCTCCTCCTCCTCGGCGGTGGGATAATCCACCTTGATGAGGAACAAAAAGCGGTCGAGCTGGGCCTCGGGCAGGGGATAAGTTCCTTCCTGCTCGATGGGGTTTTGCGTTGCCAGCACAAAGAACGGATTCTTCATCGGGTGATCGACCCCGCCGATCGACACCTTGCGTTCCTGCATCGCCTCCAGCAAGGCGGCCTGGGTTTTGGGCGGCGTGCGGTTGATTTCGTCGGCCAGGAGGATATTGGTGAAGATGGGGCCGGGCAGAAACTTGAACACGCGTTGGCGGGTGACCGGGTCGTCCTGAATCACCTCCGTGCCGGTGATGTCGCTGGGCATGAGGTCCGGCGTAAACTGGATGCGTTTGAAGGTCAGGTCCAACGCTTGTGACAGCGTGCTGACCATCAATGTCTTGGCTAAGCCCGGCACCCCCATCAGCAGGGCATGGCTACGGCAGAAAATCGCCATCAGCAACTGATCCAGCACCAACTCTTGGCCAACGATGATCTTGCCGATCTCGCGGCGAAGTTGGCCATGCGCGGAGCGCAATTGTTCGATGGCCTGGACATCGCTACTGGACAACGAAGGCGCGGCGGCGGTCGTCATAGGTGTCGATCCACGAGTGAGGGTTGGCGAAAATAGGCGGGTTAAATTTGTTGTAAGGAAAGCTCTAACGTCCCGCAAGCAGAAAAGTCGCCAACGCGAGCAATTTTTTTTCAACCGTATAATCCCTATCATGGACCATCTTCCTGCCCAAGCCGTTTCTGCCGAACAAGCCGGCCTGACCCTGGCTGCGTTGTTGCGTGCCCGCATGCCCGGTGTTTCCTGGAGTCGGATCAAAGCCTTGATCGACGCCCGCCGCGTTACCGTTGGCGGCGACCTGTGCCGCGATCCGGCGCGACGCCTCAAGGAAGGCGACGTGGTCGAGTTGTTGGCTCGGCCGCTCCCGCCGCCTCCTTCGCCCGAGCAGATCGTCCTGCGTCACCTCGATGACCATCTCGTGGTGGTGGAAAAGCCGGCCGGCATGAACACCGTGCGCCACCCCGCGGAATTACAGTGGACCCAACGCCGTAAAGAACTCTCCCCCACCTTGCACGATCTCGTGCCGCTCGCTATCGCGCAACGCACCGGCTCCCGCGGGCCGCGTTTGCGCATCGTGCATCGCCTGGACAAAGAAACCTCGGGCCTGCTGGTGTTTGCTCGTAGCGTCGCCGCCGAGAGTGGCCTAGGCAAGCAGTTCCACGCTCATCGAGTGGTGCGGCGTTACCTCGCCATCGTTCTGGGCCGACCGGCATCGGGAACCATCCGCTCCACTCTGGTCCGCGACCGGGGCGATGGCCGACGCGGCAGCGGGGAGGGTGGCAAGCTCGCCGTCACCCATGTTGAGTTGCTCGAAGACCTCGGCAGCTATTCGCTAGTGCAGTGTCGCTTGGAGACCGGCCGCACCCATCAGATTCGCATTCATCTCAGCGAGCAAGGCCATCCCGTGGCCGGCGACAAGGTGTATCACCGGCGGGCCGACGGCGTCGAGCTGCCCGATGTCTCGGGTGCGCCAAGGCTGATGCTGCATGCGGCCGAACTGGGTTTCACTCATCCGATTACCGCTGAGACATTACACTGGCAGATGGGGTTACCCTCTGATATGCAGAGGCTCCTGGATCGGCTACGCAAGCGGAGCAATCCCCGTGGGCATTGAAATTAAGTGGACCATCGACATCCCCGAGACCGGCGAACGCCATTGGATCCTCGCCGAAAAATTTGCCGGCACCTGGCATTTCAAGCGACGGCGGTTTCGCCGTGATGTCTGGGTACGGTTCCACAACCCCACACGCGAGATGTGGGAACATATCTTAGAGCAATTGCATCGCCGCTATCGCCGCCGTGAGGGCGTCAGCGAGGAAGACATTGCCCATGTCACCAAGATCCTACGCGAGTTGCCCGTGCCGCGTTGCCTGGAAGAAGAGTCCTCGCCCTGCCCCGAAGCTCAGCTTGGCTCCCAATCCCTTCCCGATGCTCTTTCCGATGCTGTCCCTGACCCTCATGGAGATTCCTGATGACGCTGGTTTTCCCCGATCGTCGGCTGTTTCTCGGCTCGGCCACCCTGACGGCTGCTTCTTTCGTTGCACCGGGCCTTTTCGCTGCGGAATTGCTGAAGACCCCCCGACAGACCGAAGGGCCGTTCTACCCCGACAAGTTGCCGCTAGACACCGACAACGACCTGCTGATTATCACCGATCGCCTCACCCCGGCGGTCGGCACCATCACGCACCTGAGCGGCCGGGTGCTGGACCTCAAAGGCAAGCCCGTGCGCAATGCCCTAGTGGAGATCTGGCAGTGTGACAACAACGGAGCCTACCTGCACTCCGGCAGCAGCAACGCCAGCAAACGCGACAAGAACTTTCAGGGCTATGGCCGCTTCCTTACTAGCAGCACGGGCGAATACTACTTCCGCACCATCCGGCCCGTGCCGTACCCCGGCCGCACGCCGCACATCCATTTCAAGATTTCACTCAAAGGCAAAGAGGTGCTGACCACGCAGATGTACATCAAGGGCCACCCCAACAACCTCAAGGATCGCATCTTCACCAGTGCCGGCAAAGAAGGGATGGTGGCACTGAGCGCCGAGTTCACGCCGTTGAAAGGCTCAAAGATCGGCGAGCAGCAAGCCCGCTGGGACATCATCCTCGGCGTGACCCCCGAGGCCTGAGCGTGACCCCCGAGGCGTGACGGACGGCGCTGATTGCAGGCTCGCCATCCGTTCGGGCGGGCCAGCATCCCGGACCATTGCCAGCCGTTGCCGTTTCTCTACATCCACAACATGAGCAATGGCAAACTCAAGGTTTTCAGCGGCCGGGCCAATCTCCCGCTGACGGAAAAGATCACTCGCTGTCTGCACGATGTACCGGGCAAGATCGCCTTGGGAAACTTTCCCGATGGCGAAATTTCCTGTCGCATTGATGAAGATGTGCGTGGTCGGGACATCTTTGTGATCCAGCCCACTTGCCCGCCGGTCAATGAAAACCTGATGGAACTGCTGGTGATGCTCGACTGCTTCAAACGGGCCTCCGCCGCCCGCATCACCGCTGTCATCCCCTACTTCGGCTACGCCCGCCAAGACCGCAAAGACCAGGGACGCGTGCCCATCACAGCCAAACTAGTGGCGGACCTGATCACCGAGGCCGGAGCCGACCGCGTGCTAACCATCGACCTGCACGCCGCCCAGATTCAGGGATTTTTTGATATTCCGGTTGATCATCTTTATGCCCAACCCGTGATTGCCGACTATGTGCGCTCGTTAAACATTCCCCAACGCGATTTCGTGGTTCTCAGCCCCGACGAAGGCAGCGTCAAAAAAGCCGTCGGCTACCAGAAAAAGCTGGGTGGCGACATCGCCATCGTCGATAAACGCCGCACCAGCGCCACCGAAGTACGCCAGGCCAACCTGATCGGTCCGTCGCTCGAAGGCAAAACGGTGGCCATCTTTGACGACATGATCTCGACGGCCGGCAGCATTGTCGGGGCGGCCGAGACGGCCAAAGTCGCCGGGGCCAAAGAGGTTTACGCCTGTGCGACGCACGGGGTGTTGTGTGGCCCTGCCATCGAAAAATTGCGCGACTCTTCGATTAAAGAAATCATCATCACGGACACCATTCCTCTGCCACCGCACAAACATTTGCCCAATCTCAAGGTCCTCAGCGTCGCGCCATTGCTGGCCGAGGCCATCCGCCGCAT
>Ga0272446_1006810_pt1 | contig 11694 bp, 13 predicted proteins | sample YNPCB0061_FD_194587 | JGI IMG/M metagenome (GOLD analysis project Ga0272446, IMG submission 194587) | Hot spring microbial mat communities from Yellowstone National Park, WY, United States - YNP-CB-006-1 | ecosystem: Environmental > Aquatic > Thermal springs > Hot (42-90C) > Sediment | place...
CAAACTGACCCTCAGCCCATCCGCCCGCCTGGGCGGCAACCTGAACCTGGGCGGCGGAACGCTCCACCCTTCGCCGGGTTCCGTTATCGAGGGCCGCACCCACACCGGAAGTGGCATCCCGCTCCCCGACCTGCCCGAACAGAATGCCACGCCACCGGGCGGAACCCTGCTCAACGCCCTGCTGTTCGGTCTGGCTGCCGCTTTCCTGACGCGCTACTTTCCTCGCAGCATAGCCCGCGTCGGCGAAGCCGCAAGCCGCCACGCGCTGGTCAGCGGCTCAGTAGGGTTGCTGGTGGCGGTGGTTGGCATCTCCCTGCTGGTGACAATGGCCTACACCATCCTGCTCATCCCGATCAGTTTGCTGGGGTTGTTCGCACTTGGCCTGGCCGCCGTCTTCGGGTGGATCGGGCTAGGGGCAACAGCAGGCAATCTCATTGGTCGGGTATTGAACCGTCCGCTCTCGCCTGCAAAATCAGCCTTTATCGGGACTCTGGCTTTTGTCCTCGTTCTCGAATTAATCACCTCCCTGCCTCTGGTTGGCGACCTGCTTGGAATCATCGTCGCCGCCATTGGACTGGGCGCGGTCTCACTGACCCGCTTTGGATTTCAAACGTTTATTCCCGCCACTGAGTAAAGGCAGGAGAGGTCAAATCTCATGAAAACAAAAAACATCTTGTGGATATTCTTCAATACCGTTCTTGCTGCCTTTGGCGGCGGGACACTGGCCTTCGGCCCGCTCGAACTCGACCCGCTGCTTGTCCTTCTCTTCGGAATCGGGTTCGGCATTCTCGGGGGTGGGCTGTGGGTCTGGGCGTTGCGCTCCCCCGCGCGGACGCGCGCGCTTGGCGCGCTCACCCTGGCCTTTATCCTGGTCCTCGGCCTGTTAAGCCTCTTTCAAATGCGCTCCGCCGGGCAAATCCTGGTCAAGACCAGCAACCGGGCGGCTAATTTTGAACAACTCTGTCAGGTCATCCAGGCCCATTACCCTTATTTTGATGAGAAAAATATCAACTGGGACGAAACCTGCCGCCGCTATCAGCCGCTGGTACAAGCCGCCCAAACCGATTCTGAATATCACGCCCTGGTTGCCAACCTGCTGGCGGAATTGGGCGATAGTCACACCGGCTTCGTCCAACCCTACCCCGGAGAAGGGCGATTGTACTTTGGCGCTGGCTTGCTGCTAGATGATGGAATTGTGATTAATCAAGTTGGGGAGACCGCCCGCGCTGCCGGGGTCATGCCCGGCGCGCAAATCCTTGCCGTAAACGGCTTGCCCGCCGAACAAGCCCTGCAAGCCCTTCCCCTTGCGCTCAGGGTTGGAGCAAATGACCGTCAAAGCCGCGAGCGCGCCGCTTTTCACATCCTGAGTACGTCTGAAGATTTTCTCGAACTGACTTACCAGAATCCAGATGGGCAGACGGCGACCGTTCTCCTGCGCCGCCCTCAAAACCCGCCCGCGTCTGCAAATACAAAAAACGAGAACGCTGAACCGCTCATCACCGCCGAAACCCTGACGCAAGGCTGGGGACTGATTCACATCCCAACCTTTTCTCCCCGCAACGGTCACGACCTGACCGCTGAATTCGACCTCGCGCTCGAAGCGGTACGCGCCGCCCCGGGCTTGATTCTCGACCTGCGCGGCAACGGCGGCGGCGATTCGCGCCTGGCGGAGCAAATGGCCGGGCGGTTCTTTGCCGAACACTTTTGCTACGGAGAAGACCGCTTCCGCCAGCGCCTGCCCCTGCGCGGCTGGAGTTTGCGCTTCGCATACTGCGTTCAACCGCGCGGCGAGACCGTCACCATTCCGCTTGTTCTGCTGATGGATGAACGCAACATGAGCAGCGCCGAGCAGTTCATCGCCATCTTTCGCGAGAGCAGCCGCGCCATCACCATCGGGCGAACCAGCGGCGGCTCCAGCGGCAACCCGTTGACCTTTCCGCTGACCGGCGGGGGACTGATTCGCTTTTCCACCGGGGCGTTCTACACCCGCTCCGGTTTGCTGGTCGAAGGGTATGGCATCCAGCCGGAGATTCACGTCCCCTACACCGTTGCCGATTTTCAGCAAAACCGCGACCCCGACTTGCAAACCGCGCAGGCAGAACTCGCCAGGCTGGCAGCCCTGCCAATTTCTAAAAAATAAGCCGAATATGCGCTTTCGCTTCCTGCCCATGATCTCCGAATACGCCGCCAGCATCCTGACCTGGCGATACCCGCCGCCCTACGACCTGTACGATTACGACAAAGCCGCCGAACACATTCTCGATTCCGCCGGGTGGGGCAAGACCCTCTTCGCCGCGCTGGATGAAAGCGGCGCGCTGGCGGGCGAACTCACCCTCGGCTTTCTCGACCGCTATGATGAATGGGTTTCGCCGGATGAAAGCAAGCCAGGCGGCTGGATGGCTGCATTCTGTGGATTGGCTTTGGTCTGCGCCCCGACCTGACCGGGCGTGGCTTGGGGCTGGATTTTGTCACGGCTTGCGCCAACTTCGCTGCCCAATTTGCCCGCCGCCAATACCGCTACCAGGGCGAGGAAATCGGCCTGGGCGTGTACCAGTTCAACCAGCGCGCCATCAAAGTTTACGAGCGCGCCGGTTTCGTCAAATTCATGGAGCGCATCGCTTTGGTCAATGGGCGCGAACTTCCCGCCTAACGCATGAAGAAACGGATTTAAGATACCTCCCCAACTGACCAGGTAAAACTCTCCCCAACTGGTCAAATCAATTTGCTCCGGTTTGCGGATGTGTCGAATACGCTCCTGGCGTACGATTGCGTTGGAACATGTCCAAAGGAGCGTGCCATGGTCAAAATCACTCACTTTTCTCAGGCTCTTCATCAAAAAATTCCACAAACGATTGCGCTGCTGCAAAACATCCTCTCTTACTTTTGGAAAATGCCTCTTTGCGGCCTGGCTTTTTTTATCGGCATGGCGTTAAGCGGGATGTTACTTCCCCTGCTTGGCTTCACACCGCCCGAAATACCCGCCGGAACCGACGCCGGTACGATTACGCTCTGGTTCCTGCTGGGCAGCATGCTCCTGACTGCTTTTCTTGCCCCGCTCTCCCGCCGCTTGCAAGCCGGGCTACTGACTCGCTGGCTGCTTCTCTCCCTGTTCGTATGGGTCTTTGCGGCGGTGGGCATGGTGCTGGAGTCGTTCTTTTTCATGACGACTGGCGCGGTTTCTTCGCTTGAAAATGCTCTGTTTACCACGCTCAACTTCCTGCTGCCCGCCTTGTTCTTGAGCGGAATGGTGACCAGCCTCTTTCGCCCCGCGCCAGATACAGTTCTCGCCCCGATATTTGTTGTGCCAACCTTTCCGGGCTGGCTGTGGCGCGCTCCAGCTGCTTTGCTTGCGTATCCCCTGATTTATTTCTCCTTCGGGCTGCTTGTCCAGCCGCTGATTGGCAATTTTTATGCCACCGGACAATATGAGTTGACTACCCCTACCTGGGGACAGATGATTCCCTTGCAACTGGCGCGCAGCCTGCTCTTCCTGCTGGTCAGCCTGCCCATCATCGCCCGCTGGCACGGCGCACGCCGCGCCCTTTGGCTTTCCCTGGGATTTGCCATTTTTGCCTGCACCGCTTTCATGGCCGTCCTCACCGCGTACTGGTTTCCCTGGCAAATGCGTCTCTTTCATGGACTTGAACTACTTGCCGATGGTTTGCTCTACGCCGGGGTATTGACCTGGTTGTTTGCCGTACCAGCGCAGAAACGATTGGATGATCAAAGATGAAGGTTTCGCTTTTGCAGCCGTACATCCGGCGCGGCGACATTGCCCATAACCGCGCTCAAATTGAGACGTTGATGGAACAAGCCGCAGGAGAATTGCTTGTCCTGCCCGAATACGCCCTGACCGGCTCGCTGACTCTGGAAACCTCCCCCGACCCCCGCGCCTGGGCGGAAATTTGCGCCCGTGAAAAAGCCCTGCTTGCCATTCCGCCGGGCAAATTCCTGCTGCTCAATTCTCTGGTCTCTTTCCCAGATGGGCTGCGGAACTGCTGCGAACTTCTGCCAGGCGGTGAGTACTATTGCAAACTGAATCCCGACGAAACCGAACAAAGGGCTGGCATTCTGCCCGGCGCGCAGCCCAAGGTCTTCACTCTGAACGGCAAACGCTTCTCCGTCCTGATTTGCTTCGACCTGCCGCATATCAAACACATCCCAATTTCGGGATTGGATTTTCTGCTCTTCGTTTATCACTTCACTCCGCATAACCTGGAGCGCGTTCTGGGCGAAGCGCGGCAAGCCGCCCGCTCACACCGCCTGCCTCTCTTGGTCAGCAGCCTGGTCAGCGACCAGAATAACGGCAATAGCGCTTTCATCCGTAATGGGCTGACCGTTTTACTCGGGGAACAGCCCGGGATAATGGAAGTGGAGACTTGAATACTTACCTCCCCACCTGACCAGGTAAAACTCTCCCCAACCGGGTAGTCTCCCTTCTACCCGCCCGCCGGATGACCCGCGCGGGCGGTTGGCGCAAGATGGGAACAGACACAGATTGGTCTAAAAGATAAGAAAACAAGGATACTTCTATGAAACTCTCAAAAATCAGAGGCTGTATGACACTTCTCATCATTCCCATTCTCTTACTGGCCGCTTTCGTGTTGTATTCGCAATGGGCGGCCCACACGCCCGGCATCCTCGGCGCAGACGGCAAGCCGCTGCCCGGCAGCATTGCCTCGCTCGAAAAGGTCAGACTGGGCGGCGTGAACCAATGGCTGATTATTCGCGGCTACGATGTCAATAAGCCCGTCCTGCTCTTTCTCTCCGGGGGTCCCGGCGCCAGCGAGGCGGCGCGCGTGCTGCGCTTCAACAGCGAACTGGAGAAACATTTCGTGGTCGTCATCTGGGAACAGCGCGGCTGCGGCAAGTCGTACCCGTCCATCAACCCCAAGTCTGACCTGACCATTGAGCAATATGTTTCTGATGTGATCGAGTTGAGCGAAATGCTGCGTACCCGCTTTGATGAGCAAAAAATCTACCTTGTCGGTCACTCGTGGGGAACGATTATCGGCGTTCTGGCCGCCCAGCAGCGCCCCGATCTGTTCCACGCCTATATCGGCACGGCTCAGATGGTGGATGTGCGGGAGACCGACCAGATGATTTACGACCTGGTGCTGGAACATGCCCGCAAAACCGGCGACACGGCCTTCGTCAAGACGCTCGAAACGCAGGGGCCTCCGCCCTACTTTGGAAAGAGCCCCATCCAGCCCTATGCCACCCTGTTCGGGCGCGAATATCAGGTTTTTGAAGCGCCCAATATCAAAGATGAGACCTATCGCCGCGAAGGCGACGCAATCCTGCTAATGCTTAAACAACCCGAATACGGATGGCTCGACCGCCTGTACTACCTGTTGGGGCTGATGAACACCTTCAATGTGGTTTACCCCCAATTGCAAGAGATGGACTTCCGTGTGGATGCCGCCCGCCTGGACCTGCCGGTCTACATCGTGCTGGGACGCCATGACATGAACAACCCGTCCAGCATCCCTGAAGAATACTTCCGCCTGCTCGAAGCGCCCAAAAAAGAGTTGATTTTCTTCGAAGACTCCGGGCATGGCATGATTTGGCAGGAAACCAGCCTGTTCCACCGCCTGATGGTGGAGACCATTCTCCCGGAAACTTACAAGTGAAAGAGAGCTGAACATGAACAAACTCAAAATCGCTCTTACACTACTGCCTCTTATCCCCCTGCTCATCGCCGCCGTGGTTGGCTTGCGAAGCTGGCAGGCTGGTCAGGAAGTGGCTGATGAGTGGAAAAACTTCGACGCCCAGCCGCCGGCCCTGGCAACCACCTCTCGGCTGGAAATCATCCCGCTTTATGAAGCAGCCAGCGCTGGTCCCAACCTCATCAGCGGACATGGGGTCTCGTACTTGGTACGCACCGATTCGGCCACTATCCTGCTGGATGTCGGCGATAATCCCGAAAACCTGGCAGTCGCGCCTTTTGTGCAGAACTTGCAAGCCCTGGGCATTTCCTGGGATGAAATAGACCGGATTGTGATTTCCCACCCCCATCCCGACCACGTCGGCGGATTGGCTGCCTGGCGCGAGCGCGGGATTTCGTTCGGTGAATTGCCCGGCGGATTGGGTGAGCGGCTGGTCTTCGTCCCACATGTTACGACCTACAAAGGCGCGATTCACGCCACCATCCCGACCCTGCCCGCGCCCGATATCGCCACGACCGGTGTCATCTCCTACCTGGAAGCCTGGCCCATGACACTGTTTGCGTCCAAAGGCGGCGAGCAAGCCCTGATGGTGCATGTCGCCGGCCACGGGTTGGTCTTGATTACCGGCTGCGGGCATCCCGGCTTGGAGCGTCTGGTGGAGCGCGCCGAGTCTCTCTATGGCGAGCAAGTTGTCGGCGTGGTTGGTGGATTGCATTCCCTCAACGCAACAGCAGAGGAACTCCAGCCGCAGATTCAGTTCCTGCAATCCCGTCGGGTGAGTCTGGTCGCCCTTTCACCGCACGACAGCGGCCCGGACGCCCTGGCCGCCTTCGAGAACGCCTTCCCCGGCGCGTATCACACCCTGAAGGTTGGCGTGCCAGTCCAGTTTCCGTAAAGGGAAAGAGCCATGCTCTCAATGAACTTACGAAAGGCAGCAAACATGATATGGCCCCTCCTTACCTTGTTCCTGGTCGCAAGCCTGCTTTCCCTGGGCATCCTGCTTGCCTGGAGTCCCGGTCAGCCGCAACCCTTTCTCGATAAAAACGGCGAGCCGCTGGCAGGTAGCCTGTCAGAGAAAATCCGCATCGAAATCAATGGCGTGGAGCAGGGTCTGTTCATCCAGAGCAAGGACATCCTCAATCCGGTGCTACTTTTCGTGCATGGCGGGCCTGGAATGCCGCAATATTGTTTGAGCGCGGCCTGCGCGAGTGGCGGAAATTTCTCAAACCGGGCGGACTCATCGCTGTGACCGAAATCTCCTGGCTGAAGCCGAATCCGCCCGAGGCTGCGCGCAAGTTCTGGGGTGAAGCCTACCCTGACATGGCGACAGTCGAAGAAAACTTGGCGCATCTCTCTACTGCGGGCTACCGCTCCCTCGGCCATTTCACCTTACCCGAAAGTGATTGGTGGGGCAATTACTATCACCCGATGGCCGCCCGCATCAATGCGCTGCGTAAAGAGTACGCCAGCAACCCTGAAGCCCAGGCCATCTTAGATTTGGAATACGCCGAAATTGAGTTGTACCGTCAGTATTCTGCTTGGTACGGTTATGTGTTTTATGTCGGACAGGCATAGGCATTGATGATTTTTTCACAGTTCCGATCTCAAAAGCTGCCTGCTACGCACGAACTGCTCCAGGCTGCCAACCTTCGTTCAGCCCGGCGTCACGCGAATTGTCCTGAACGGCTCGCGCGGCCTGGCTGGCGGTGCCCGCCCGGATTCGGACATTGACCTGAGCCTGATTGTGGAATTACCGGCCGGGTTGGATGAGACGGAGCAGCAGCATTTGCTGCATTCTGTTTTTGAAACCACATTCCAGGCCTGGCAAGCCAAAATAGAGCCAGACCTGGCCGTTATTTTCGAGGCGCGCGCCCGCGCTTTGCACTGTTTTACTCAGACCAACTGGCGCGACGGACTCTGTATCATCGGCAGCCTGGATTGTTTTGGCCTGTACAAAGTTCAAAAAGGATTCTGCGGACTTGTCATCCATGCTGGCATCCAGGTCGAAAGGAAGTATCCCTGCCTGGAAATCTGGCGGCGGACACCTATGCCTTGCTCGCCCTGTTTCATCACAAAGCGAGATTCTTGCCGATTTCGATATGTTAAAATACCAACACTGCATGGCTGAACTGTAGGTGTAAACTTTGGAAGCGCACCAGCAATCTTGCCCACACAAATTTATTGTTGTAGTGTTTGGAAATCTTAAATGGACTCATCCCTTCTGCGAACCAAGCTGTTTATTCCAGCGGCTTCCACCAACATCATCCATCGCCATCGCCTTATCGAGCGATTGGCGGCAGGTTTTGAGGCTGGGAAAGCGCTGACGCTTGTTTCGGCCCCGGCGGGATACGGCAAAACCACCTTATTGACAGAATGGGTGAGCGCGTACAAAGGGCGGACTGCCTGGCTCTCCCTCGACGAGCGCGACAATACCCCCTTGCGCTTTTGGGCGTACTTTGCCGCCGCACTTCAAACGGTCTCCAAGCCGTTTGAACGGGATGTGTTTGAAATACTGGAATCGGCCCAGGATTTTGACGCCAATCGCTTTCTGACAGTCCTGGTGAATGAAATTTCCACAGCCGAACAGCTGGTTATCCTCGTGCTGGATGATTTTCATGTCATTTCCAATTTGGATATTCATGCGGGGATGAATTTCCTGCTTGAACATGTATCCCCGTCTCTTCATCTCGTCATTGCCACCCGAACCGACCCGCCTTTGCCGCTCAGCCGTTTGCGCGTGCGCGGACAAATGACCGAGATTCGGATTGCAGATTTACGGTTTGACATCCAGGAAACTTCGGCTTTCCTGAACGACCTGATGAAACTGGAACTGACTGAAAGCGAGGTACGCGCGCTCGAAACCCGCACCGAAGGATGGATTGCCGGGCTGCAACTCGCGGCGATTTCGATGCAGGGCCGCCAGGATACCCAGGCGTTTCTCCGCAACTTTACGGGCAGCCAGCATTTTGTGCTTGAATACCTGGTGGAAGAAGTTTTACAGCGCCAGCCCGAGTCTTTGCAAAAATTTTTGCTCGAAACCTGCATCCTCCCGCGCCTGTCTGCCCCGTTGTGCAATGCCGTCACCGATTCAACCGAAAGCGCGCAGGCGCTGGCAGATTTGCGCCGCCGCAATCTGTTCGTAATTCCTTTGGATAGCGAGCATTACTGGTTTCGCTATCATCACCTGTTCGCCGAGTTTCTCAAAAGTCATCTGGAACGCACCCGCCCCCAGTCCTTGCCCGTCTTGCACCGCCGCGCCGCGCAGTGGTTTCAGGAAAATGACTACCCGGAAGACGCCTTGCGTCACGCCTTTGCCATTCCCGATTACCTGTATGCCAGCCGCCTGGTGGTGGATAACTGGCGGCGTATTTATCATCAGGGTCGTTTGAACACCGCAATACAATGGCTCGATGCGCTGCCCCCCGATTTTATTCGCCAATCGCCTCCGCTGAGCGTGGCATACTGCTGGACGTTGTTCGTCCGCGGCGATTATGACCGCATCGAAACCTATCTTGATGAGATTACCCAGACCTTTGAGCAAATGGCTGCGGCTGGCAATCTTCCCAAAGACCACCCGGAATACAACATTGTCTTGCAGCAAGTGATTCTACTGCGCGCTGTTGTCATGCGCCACCGCGGCGACGTTCCCGCCGCGCTCAAAGAAATCGAACAACTCCTGCCAACCATCGAAAATTTACGGTACACGCTTGGAAATGTGGTTGCCGACATGGGCTATACCGCATGTTACTCGCAGATGGGCTATACCTATGCAGCGGCTGGCGATTTGGAGCGGGCGGCAGACTATTTGAGCCGCGTCAGTCCCCATGCCCGCAGGTGCGGCAATATTCTCGCCCTGGCGCATACGACCATCGAACTGGCGCGCATCAGCCTGCTACTGGGGCGTCTGGAGCAGGCGGAAAAAATCTGCCGGGATGAACTCTCCCTCACCGAGCAAGCCGCCTACGCCGATTACCCTGCTTTTTGTCTGATTCATTTAGGGCTGGCAAATGTCTTGCGCGAAAAGAAAGCCTGGGACGAAGCGGAACACTATCTGCGGCAAGGGCTGGAAACCGCGCAGAAAAGCGGTCACCAATACTACCTGGCGCAAGGCTATTTGATCGCGACGCGCCTGCATCACGCGCAAGGCAAAACAGACCAGGCGCAAAATGACCTGCGTAAAGCGGAACAGATTGCGGAAATCATTCACAACCGCTTTCTCAATGACGCGATTGCGCAGACCTGCCAGGCAATGAAGCGCAAAGCTGCGCCAGCCCAGCCTTTAATCGAACCGCTGAGCGAGCGCGAACTTGAAGTCTTGCGTCTGATTTGCGCGGGCAAATCGAACCAGGAAATTGCGGATGAACTTTTCATCGCGCTCGATACGGTCAAGCGTCACGCCAATAACATTTACGGCAAACTGAGCGTCAAACGCCGCGCCCAGGCCATTCTCGAAGCCCGCAGGTTGGGGCTGGTCTGAACATCATATTCACAAAAGCAATCGCCTAACACCAAAGTGTTAGGCGATTTTCTTTTCCAGAATCACACCATCGTGTGTTCAATCATTCGACCCTTTGGCGTATATTCAAGGCATGAAAACACAAGACACAGCCAGCAAATACGAAATCCGCGTTCAGGGCTACCTGGGAGAAAATGCCGCCATCTGGTTCGATGGCTTCGATATGGAACACGACCCCGCAGGCGAAACCATCCTGCGCGGAACCGTCATGGACCAGGCGGCATTGCACGGCATTCTCGACCGAATCCGCGATTTGGGCTTGACCTTGACGCTGGTTCGGCAAATTAAGGAGTAGGTCATGAACAATAAATTTAAGTTATCGCGCCGAGATTTCTTAAAACTTGCGGCGGCAGGCAGCGTAACCGCTGTTGGAGGATATATGCTTTCAGAATATGCGCCCTGGCTGAATTATGCCGAGCAGGTCACAAAAACCTGGGCAATGCCAAAAACCTCCGCGCCGCTTGTGATGCTTGTCCATGCTGCGACACTGGCTGCCAACGGACACAACACCCAGCCCTGGAAGTTCGCCATCCGCGAGAACGCCATCCAAATCCACCCCGATTACGCTCGTGAACTGCCTGTGGTTGACCCCAATCACCGCGAATTGTGGATGAGTCTTGGCTGCGCGTTGGAAAACTTGCTGGTCGCCGCCCGCGCTTCGGGATACGCCGCTGAAGTTACGTACCCGCAACAGGCAGATTTTATTCACGTTCAACTGAGCGCCGATACCCAGCAGGCCAGCCCGCTGTTCGATGCCATTCCGCTGCGCCAGAATACGCGCTCAGCCTACGATGTCCGTCCGATTAAAAACGAAGACTTTGCCCAATTGCAGGCTTTACCGTTGGAGCCGGGCGTGACGCTGCAATTTGCCACTAATCCTACTGCAATGGAGACTTTTTTGGAGTATGTCAATCTTGGCAATCTGGCTCAGTATGCCGACACAGCATTCGTGGACGAGTTAATCGCATGGCTGCGCTTTAACAAGAAAGAAGCGCTATCTTCGCTGGACGGATTGTATTCGGCCTGTTCAGGAAATCCACAGGTGCCGCGCTGGCTGGGGCGGATGGTCGTTGCAGGAACCAAACCGCATCAGCAAGCCGATGCGGACGCGGCGAAATTTCGCACCTCGCCTGTTGCGGTCGTGATTGCTTCGGAATCGGATGACAAAGTTTCCTGGGTACGCGTGGGACAGGTGTATGAACGGCTGGCGCTCAAAATGACTTCGCTGAATATCAAGTCGGCGTTTCTCAACCAGCCGATTGAAGTACCCAGCCTGCGCGGCCAGTTCCAGAGCGCCATCGGATTAGGTAATTCCCTGCCCCAATTGCTTGTTCGCTGTGGGTATGCCGACGCCATGCCGCGCTCCCTGCGACGCCCAGTAGAGCAAGTTTTGATTCAAGGAACTGACAAATGACCAACAAACAACTCTCCCGCCGCGATTTTCTCAAACTTTCCGGGCTGGCGCTGGGCGGCGCAGCGCTGACCTGTTCCGGTTTGGGCTATGCCGCC
>Ga0272446_1006811_pt1 | contig 11692 bp, 11 predicted proteins | sample YNPCB0061_FD_194587 | JGI IMG/M metagenome (GOLD analysis project Ga0272446, IMG submission 194587) | Hot spring microbial mat communities from Yellowstone National Park, WY, United States - YNP-CB-006-1 | ecosystem: Environmental > Aquatic > Thermal springs > Hot (42-90C) > Sediment | place...
TTGGGTAGGGGGTGGTGGGGGCGGTTACTACCGAACAACCCGCTATTGGGGCCAGTGAGCGCCGGCGCGGGTTACTGCGGGTCTTCCACAACCCGGTAACCCATTGCCCGGTATCCACGCTGCCGCTTGTCCCACATCCGCAGCAGCGCCGGGTGTCCAGTGTCCACGAAATCGATAATCCGGACATCTGTCTTGGTGGCGTGCTCACGGTGGAGGCGGCCAGCGTATTGCTGCAGGGTTCCCTTCCACGAGATCGGCATTGCCAGCACCAACGTATCAAGGGCTGGATGATCGAACCCCTCGCCGACCAGTTTGCCGGTCGCAAGCAGAATGCGTGGCGCCTCCGGCGGAAGTCCATCAAGTTCAACGATCATCGCAGCCCGCTGTTTCTTCGACATCCGGCCGTGCAACACGAAAGGCGTCCGCACTTGCCCATCCAGAGCAGCCAGAATTGCGTCAAGGTGCTCAGTGCGCTCGCTCAGAACGAGCACCTTGCGGCCTTGCTGGTAGGCATCGCGGACTTCTGCAGCAATGGCGGCGGTCCGTGTCTGATCCATTGCCAGATGCCGGAACACATCCTGAATCCCGGCATCTGTTGGCAAATCGATCCGCGTGGAGATTGATCGTGGCTGCAGCACCAGCTCGTGTGGCGCGCTGGCCGGCTTGGCCGCCGTGTAGCGGATCGGCCCGCACTGCATGAAGATGATCGGCTGCTGGCCATCGCGACGAATGGGCGTTGCTGTTAGGCCGAGCACGTATTTTGCCTTGACCACCTTCAGGATGGCATCAAATGACGCCGCGCCGATGTGGTGACACTCGTCGATGATGACGTGACCGTAGTTCTCGACGATGGGGTTGATTTTGCCCTGGCGTGACAGCGACTGCATCACGGCGATATCGATCTTGCCGGTCGGCTTGGCCTTGCCGCCACCAATGGTGCCGACCACTTCCTTGCCGACGCCCAGGAAAGATTGCAGACGCTCCTGCCATTGCCTGAGCAATTCGGTGCGATGCACCAGTACCAGCGTATTGACACCCCGCCGGGCAATCAATGCTGCCGCCGTTACGGTCTTGCCGAAGGCAGTCGGTGCACAGAGCACGCCGGCATCATGGTTGAGCATCGCCGTCACGGCCACTTCCTGATCCGGTCGCAGGGTCCCGGCGAAACCGGCATCCAAGGCGACGCCGGCGTATCGTTCGTCGATCAAATTGCAGGCGATACCGTTGTCCCGCAGCAGATCGCGGGCGGCGTCGAGACAGCCACGCGGGAGCGCGATGTGATTGGGGTAGTTCTCAGCACACCCGATCACACGCGGCTCATCCCAGACCGAGAAACGCATTGCCTGCTTCTTGTAGAACTCTGGATTCTGAAACGCGGCCAGCCGGATCAATCGGTTGGCCAGCGCCTGCGGCAGTTGCGCCTTTTCGAAGTAGATCAGGTTGGCGAGCGTTACGGTCAGCGATTTCGGTATCGGACCGGCCAGCTTTTTGAGAGCTGATCGCTTCCATGGCTCCTTCAAGTCGTCGTCGTCGATGAACGTCACATCGAGCGGATGGGCATGGCCCGTCGCCCTGAAGATGGTGGGCTCGATGTCGTGGATCGCCATTGGCTGGATGCCTGACAGAAATCCCCATTGATCCGCGTAGGGACGCAGATCGGCATCGACAAATACGCTGCACCCGTTCTCGCGTGGAGATTTCTGCAAAGGTAGCGCGATCAGATTACCGAAGCCGCCTTTGGGCAGGGAGTCCTGGTTGGGGAACAGCCGGTCATAGGATTCCAGCTTCAGTTGCCGGGTGCGGGCGCAGGTGTGGCTGATGATGGCGGTGCCGAGGCGACGGGCATCGCGGGCCGACACCTTGCCGGCAAAGAACATCCAGGCGTGGGCGCCCTTGCCCGATCGGGAAATCTCCAGGGCAGCCGGCACACCCAGTTCTTCGCAGGACTGAATGAATGCCCGCGCATCGTCACGCCATTCGGCCTCGTCGAAATCCACCGCCAGGAAATAGCAGGTGTCGTCTTCCAGCAGGGGATACACCCCGACCGTGCATTTGCCGGCAAGGTGATCGTAGATCACCGAATCTGTCAGCGGTTTGAGCAGGCGCTTGCCGCAGTCGCCGCATTTGATCCTGGGCTTTTCGCAGACCCCGACGCGCCATTCATTGGCGCAGGCCGGCGAGTAGCCAGGCTTGCCGGTGGTTTTGCTTTCCCAGCGGACGGGATACACATCGGTTCGACCACGAAATAGACGTCGGAACAGTGCGATCTTTTCGTCGGTCGTGAGTCGTGAGGGTTCAGGTTCTGAAACCTGTGTTGACGGGAGTGTCGGCACACGCCACTCGATGCCATGAGATTCCAGCAGCGAAATCAGGCGGGCGTTTTCGGCGCGCAGCGCTTGCAGCTCATCAGGGCCGGAAGATTCCATACTCGGCAAGCAAGTCGTCCATGTCATCGCCGACGCCATAGCCAAAGTTGTGACTGGTGCGGCGGACGGCATCCAGGCGGTCATGCAATGGTGGCCGAGCATCTTCGGGCAGAGACTGGATGGTCTTCAACGCCTGCTCGAACATTCTCACCAGCGCGTCGAAGTAGCCCTCATCCTGCAATCCCACATCATCGCTGAAACCGGCGGCACGCTCGCAGTAGAACACCATCAACTCCGCAAGCTCCTCCGCTTGCCCGATGGCTTTCTTGTAATCCGAGATGGCCTTCTTGGCCTTGGACACCGAGGTGTCCTGGTTCTTGAACACATCCGGCCACAGCCAGCGGTCGATGGTGGCCTTGTAGGGTTTCAGCACGTCGTCGCCCAGGGCGAAGCGGGCGTGGAGGAAGGCCTGGTTGTCCTTGCTGGCCGCGTAGAGGTCTTGCACCAGCCCGATCAGGCCGGCGCGGTCAAAGTCGGCCAGTTTGGCCTTCACGTCGCTCCAAGTCGGCGTATTGGTTCTCTTGGTCGCCTTGCTCAAGCTCTATTACCCTTTCTATTACCCTTACTAAAGGGTAATTACCCTTTCTTTGGCTCCGGCCGCTGCGCTTAACTTTGCCTGCGGCAAAGTTAGTCTTCGCCGAAACTTCGTTTTCGCCACTTCGCCGCCGGCCCGCGCCCTTGGCACTTGATCTTGCCGGCCGCCTGCTGTTCGCGCAGCACCCGGCGCACCATGTCACGACTGACACCCGGGCAGCGCAGTTCCAGTTGCGCGACGGAAAACTCCCCGGCGAACTGCTCGATGGCCGAATTCACCTGATCGGTCTTCGCGCCACGCGGTGCTTTGGTCTCGCCCACGCGCTCGGCAAACTCCCTTGTAGGCCGTCTTCAGGTCAATTTTTCCATCGCTCAAAACGCATACATAAACGTACATATGTGTAATGTACGAGTACATATTTTATATATTGACATATTTAGCAATATGAGTAATATGAATTTTGTGGATATTAATTTTTTGGACATAGACATGGAAGAGCCTCGTAGCCGTACAAAATTTGTCGAGCTTGCTGAAAAGAGGGTCACCAGAGCCATTAAGGACATCCGTCTCATCGGCAATCTTTCGAATCGGTCGAACTACACATACACGGACGAGGACGTCCGGAAGATCATGAAGGCATTGAAGAGTGAACTAGATGCACTGAAGGCGAGGTTTGAATCGGTCGGTGGTAGCACGGGCCAAGCCTTCAGGCTCTGATGCAAACCAAGGGAGGGTGATATGAAGTGGCAGTTTGAGGAATTTCCAAAGTCGCTAGTCGAAACTGAGGTCACCCAACGCGACCAATTCCGCAATGACGAAGTTGATCTTGCCGACACGCTGATTCGCGAAACCGTACAAAACTCGCTGGATGCCCGGGCAGGGAACGGGGCTCCTGTGACGGTACGGTTCGCGTTTCTCGATGGGGACAGTGCACCCGAACCGGCATTTGTCAGAGAACTATTTCACGGGCATCTTGAGCACGCAGCTGCGGCCGGCCTCACCGTGGACAGCCTCGACTTGGATCACCCCCGTGCAATTGTTGTCGAGGATTTCGGCACCCGCGGACTGCAGGGCAACCCGTGGGTGAAGGGCAACGACGACTTCAATGATTTCTGGAGGCGCCATGGGATTTCCCACAAGACCGGCGACCGGCGGGGGCGCTGGGGGTTGGGGAAACTGGTGTTTTCGACTTCTTCGCTCCTCCGGGCATTCTTCGGCCTGACTGTCCCTGCTGATACCCGATCACCACTTCTCATGGGGCAGACCGTTCTCTCCATGCACGAGGTAGGTGGCAAGCAATATCCAGCCCACACCCACTTTTCTGATGTCTGCACATCCGGCGAGGAGGCTGGTCTGAGGATTCCGATCAACGACTCCGAATTTATTGCTCGGTTTTGCAAAGAATTTCGCCTAAGGCGTTCCGACGAACCGGGCCTTTCCCTTGCAATCCCGTTCCCGCACCCTGACTTGGAACGTACCCGGATGGTTGCCGCCGCAATCAGGCACTACTTCATCCCGATCCTCCGCGGGCAACTCGTTATTGAGTTCGATGACCTGGTGCTCAACCGCGACAGCCTGCGGGACTGTGCGCATGAGTACCTGCCGCCCGGTTCCATCCATGATGTGGACGAGCTCTTCACGTTTGTCCGCGAGGCGGACACCACGCCTGCCTCTGCCTATGTCAGCCTCGACGGGCGCTGGTACCGGAATGGCCTCGAACAGGCGATCCAGCCTGAAGCCTTGGATACGATACGGCAATCCTTCGCGGATGGTGCCTTGGTTAGCGTGCGCTTTCCGATAGACATCGTCCGCAAGGATGGTACGGCCGTCAGCACCGAAGTCCGCGGCTACCTGAAGAAGCCGCCCGGCCTTTCCAAGGGGCAGGACCACTACGTGCGCAGTGGGATTACCGTGCCGCAGGAGTCCAAGTTCGGCCACAGAAATGCACTGGGCCTGCTCCTCGCTGATGACGCGGCAATTTCTGAATTCCTCGGCGATACCGAAAACCCAGCCCACACACTCTGGATCGGGAATGCGGAGAAGGCACAGGAAAAGTACAGGGGTGCAAAGGACCGGGTGACAGCCATCAAGAAATGCCTACAGAACCTCCATGACCTCTTGGCACAGGCTGTCGAGGAAAAAGTTGAGGAGGCCCTGCTGGATTTTTTCTGGACGCCCGGAATGGGAGTGGGCGCGCGCAGGGGCAAGGGGAAGGAAACCTTCCCCCCTGCACCACCCCCATCACCGGAACCGAAGCCTTTCCGGATCAGCGCAGCCCCCGGCGGGTTCACGGTGCGACCGGCTACCGCCCTTACTGCCGACCAGCTGCCTATCGAGGCCACGATCAAGGCTTCCTACGATGTAGACGAGGGCAACCCCTTCAGGCTTTGGTCGGAGTTTGATTTCGATTTTGCAAAACCGGGAGACGCGCAGATTGTTGTGAAGGGTGCAGAAGCCAAAGGCACGGGCAACACCATCAGATGTACGGTACATGAGCCCGGATTCGAAATCACTGTTACCGGCCTGGACGAGAGGCGTGACCTGATCGTGAAGGTGGAGGCGGTATGAACATCCAGCGTCGAATCAACCACACAGGCCGGAAGCGAATCGACAAGTCACGCGTCGAAATCTTCCTCGAGGGGGAACCCGGAAGCCAGAGATTTACTGCATCCGTGAACTTTGACGGACTGGATCTACCGCCTGGCGCACCTGTCCACATTGAGGCCTATCAGCGCTATGCGCTCCAGCGCTTTGGCTGCGGGACCGTGGCAACCTTCTCACTGCCACCGGATTCCCGCCTGACTGAACTCGACGGAGACTTGCCCGTCCAGTTCAGGGTCAAGGTCGTTGACACAGCCGGGCCTGAAGGGCGTCTGCTCGCAGCGGTCAAGGGTATCCGCGCCAGCAACGAGCAGCCGGATGCTGAGGGGCGTGAAAGGCTACTCCCCGTGGTCAGTCGGGATATGGGGGAGCTCCCTTGGCGCGTCAACCTTCAGGAGGATTCCGTACCCGAGCTTGCACTCAACAACCGAATTCCCGGGTGTATAGAGCGCATCCGGCGTGACCCGTCATTCCAAGCCTTGGTTTTTCCGGGGGCTGTCAGATCGATTCTCTCATGGATTTACTGGAGGGAACTGGTCGACAGCGAGGAAGAATGGGTGACACGGTGGCTCACATTTGCAGGCGCCATCGCCGGTGAGGAGGCGCCCAAGGATGGTGACCAGACCAAGGTGGAAACCTGGATTGAGGACGTGGTCAACGCCTTTAGCCGGAAACACGGCCTCTGTACCAGGCTGGTTGATCAGGTTGGGAGGGCAAGCGAATGAAACTGCGGAGACTCAACAGTACAGGCATTTCCCGTTTCGCCGATTGGCTTGACAGCCTTAGGGCTGGCGGGAAGGAACCTGCCCCACATCACCTTTTGGAGCATGCCGAATTCACTGTGGAACTCGAGTGGGATGTTGAGGTGGATGACCGGGATTTCCCAAACCGGTATGAGCTTGGCGAGTACTTGGCGGACAGGCTTTCCGTCTGTGACCAGAACGCAATCCGGAATGATGCAGGCCTGTGGACATGGCTTGCGCTGTTCTGGTTTGACCGGCTTTGCCCGGCGGAGCCAGACGGTGGCAGGAAGCCCCTGAGGAGCGACAACTATATACTCAGTGACAGGCACAGGGACTATCACCGCCATGCCGTCCGCACAACCTGGCTGTTCGTAAGAGAGCACGGCCAAATCGTGCAATTCGTGTTCAGCAACCCCCTCTCTAAGCGCGGCGAGTTGACAGAACAACTGACATCCCGCCCCTATTTCCTCAGCTGCCGTGGATTGATGGAAGCGGCCAATGACCTCTACAGTGATCCCAACAGGGGGACGTGGAAGCGGGGAGCAGCCGGCAACAGGGCGGGGTCGGTAAGGCGGTTTGGCCTGGTACTTAAGCAGTTTGAGCTGACCTACGATCTGTATTCAATGAAGAGGGATGAGATTCTCTCCATCTTGCCATCAAAAGAATTTGCGAGGTTCATGCCAGCTCCTGCAGTTCCATCGGTTCCCTGAGCCGCTTCTGAATAATCTGGAGCACCTGTTCAGGATCATCCCTGATCTCGTGCTCCCAGATTCTCAGAACAGACCAGCCGGCTTTGGTCAGCCGTGCATTGACCTCCCTGTCCCGACTGACGTTGTCGGCGATCTTTGCTTCCCAGAATTCCGGGCGGGTAGCGGGTGCGTGGTAATGCATCGGACACCGGTGCCAGAAGCAGCCATCGATGAATACCGCAAGACGCTGTTTTGTAAATACGATATCGGGCTTACCCGGCAACCTGTGATTGATACGGTACCGGTGGCCGAGTGCCCAGAGCATTTTCCGAATGACGACCTCAGGCCCGGTATTCCTGCCACGTATACGAGACATGCAGCGGCTACGCTGCTTTGGTGTCATCACGTCAGCCATTGATCAGACGGCCGCGCAAACAACATTGGCCGTCGGGGAACGCACCACATCCTGATCCCGGCATTGTTCCAACACGTCAGCTACAACGTCGGCAAGCTGGGAGGCGAGGAAAGGTGGCACAGCATTCCCCACCTGCCTGTATTGGTCTCCGCGGTTGCCCTCAAAGAAATAATTATCCGGGAAGGTTTGAAGCCTTGCTGCCTCGCGAACCGTCAGACTGCGGCACTGAAGCGGGTCGGGGTGAATGAAATAATGCCCGTCCTTGGAGAGATGGGCCGTGACGGTTGTCGCGGCATCATCCCAGATCTGTACCCGGAATCGGTCAGCAAAATCATTGACGCGGCCGTGTTCATCGGGTACCGCATTGGCGTGGTTAGGCCACAATGCCCTTGGAAACTCGTGCACTTTGGGGGAACGGCCGTGTCGAGCCGCGAAACAGGCAGCATAAAAGTACCTGTGCAAATCAGCTGGCATGTGGGCCCTCGTTTCATGCTGCAGGGCGCCCCCGATGCGTGGGTCTACCAGCCACCCTGCGAGAACCCTTGGCCGCTTGCCGCCCGGAACAAAACGCCCGCCTCCATCAAGATCGGTGGTCATCCTACCGAGCTCCCGTTCAATTTCCGCCGCGAGCTGGCGTCCCTCGGGCCCGGTCTTCATGTTCCTGCGACCTTGCGCAATAGCTCGTGTCCAAGACTGACTGTCACGTTCTCCCTGTGAAAGCCTGCTGCGCAGTCTCGGAAGACCACCGATCACGTCCCGCACAGTCACCGCCCTGCCAGCCGCTTCGAGAGCTGGTGGCACGGCGTTGTAGTCATCGCGGATGCCAAGGAGTATTACTCTGTGGCGCTTCTGTGGGAGCCCGTAGCGTTCCGACTCAATCACATAATCATATGGCCGAAGCTGCAGGTCCCAGTTGGCTGGGGTGCTGAAGGAAAAAATCCTGTATCCATCAACGGATATGGGTTGAGGTATCTGTTTGCGATCTGCATCACTGAGCGCACCCCAAGGGTCTCGCATGTCCTCCAAGATACGACCGAAGATTGCTTCGTCCTGATGCCTGGAACTCAGAATCCCCTTTACGTTTTCCATGACGAAGACAGTCGGCCGGAACGCCGCGAGGATCTTCAGGTATTCCCTGTACAAGGTGTGACGGTGGTCCGTCTCGAACCCCTCCATTCCCTTCATCCTCGCCCTGCCGGCAATGGAGTATGCCTGACATGGTGGCCCGCCCAACAATACCCAGTGCCTCGAATCATCGAGTGCACGCTCAACCCGCGCCACGACTTCGGGCATGGGGATCTCACCCAGCGTGGCATGCCACGCCACTTCACGTGCTGCGCTGGCTTGGGCTGGGAATGCGTCGAAAAGCTCCTCCCGAGAAATATCTTCACCCCGGACATACCGGTAATAGGGCTCAGGCACCTCGCTCGGGTGGAACTGCCGGAAAAAACTCCTCAATTCGAGCGTGCGGTGGGCAGCCGCATCCTTTTCCACCGAAAGGGCGATACGAAAACGAGTTGCCCCTGTGTGGGCAAAAAATCCCTCACTAAGCCCACCCGGGCCAGCGAAAAGGTCAATTAACGGTACAGACGTCATGGGCGGATTCAAGTTTGAAGGGTAGCGTCCATCAAGGTGGTGTAATTTCCGTTCATCCACTCCGGCATGGTCAAGTGCCTGCTCAAGCCGCCAGCGGTACCGGCGGCGGCGCTTCGGGGATCGTGTCCGTCATCGTGTGTGGTGGCATGTAGCGGTGCTGCAACTGCCACTCCTCGTTCTGTTCCATGAGCACCGCACCGATCAGGCGCGGGATGCCCGCCTCGTTGGGGAAGATGCCCACCACGTTGGCCCGCCGCTTCACCTCCTTGTTCAGCCGCTCCAGCGTGTTGGTCGAATGCAGCTTCACCCGGTGCGGCGCCGGGTGCGCAAAGCAGGCCAGCACATCCTCCTCGGCCTCGTCCATGAGCGCCGCCGCTTTCGGGAAACGCGCCCGCAGCTGCTCGGCCACCTGCCGCCAAGTCTGGTGCGCCGCCGCCTGATCGGGCTGCACGAACACTTGGGCAATCGCCGCCTTCAGGCCCTCGTGGGTGTCGGAGATCACCAGCTTCACGCCGGAAAGCCCCCGCTGCCGCAAGCCATGCAGGAAAGTCAACCAGAACTCTTTTGCCCTCGATTCGCCGATCCCCAGCCCCAGAATCTCCCGGCGGCCGTCCGTGTTCACCGCACAGGCGATTATGGCCGCCACCGACACCCCCCGGTCGCCTTGCCGCACCTTGAGATAGGTGGCGTCCAGCCACAGGTAAGGCCATTCCTCCTCGATGGGACGACCGAGGAAGGAATGCACACGCTTGTCGATCTCGCGGCACAGCTCGGACACTTGGCTCCTGGAAATTTCCGTCATGCCCAGCGCCTGCACCGGGTCATCGACCTTGCGGGTGGACACGCCGCCGATCCATGCTTCCTGGACGACTGCAGCGATCGCCTTCTCGGACAGTCGGCGCGGCTCCAGAAAGGACGGGAAGTAGCTGCCGGAGCGCAGTTTCGGGATCGGCAACTCAAGCGTGCCCAGCCGGGTGTGCAGGACGCGTTCCCGGTAGCCGTTGCGGTGGGCCTTCCGCTCGCCACGGCGTTCATGGAGCCCCGCGCCGATCTGGCCTGTGACCTCGTAATCCATCAGCCGCGTCAGCACCGCCTCGACCACTTCGACCACCCCGCGCAAAAAATCCTCGCTGCCCCGTTGCCGAATGTACTCGGCAAATGCCATGCTTTCGTCGACCATCGTCTTCCCCTCGGTCAAGTTGTTAATCGCACTATCAACCTTACCGAAGCTCTTGATGACGGTGGCCAACGCCACCTGCGCTCAGAATTACACCACTTGCGTGGACTCTACCCAGCCCCCGCCCGTACCCACTCATCGACCTCGTAAATCTTGAACTTCCACAGGCGCCCAACTCGGTGCCCAAGCAGTCCCTTGCGGTCAATCCACGGGTACATCGAATCGCGTGTCACCCCCAAGTGCTCGGTGATCTGCCCGACGGATACCCAAGGCTCACTCGCTGCGGCCTCTGAATTCTGCTGATCAGATCGCATAAAGTCGTAATCGATGGCAAAGGTTGCAATCTATCAGGTCTGGCGTTTCCGGGGTAGTTATTGATGCTAAGTGCATTTGGAATCGCTTGGCTTCCCTGTAGAACAGCGCGTTCATGGTGGCGTCATCAATCGCCAAAAGGAGCATCACCATGAATGCCAAACTCACCGACACCCAGACCGCCATCCTCAAAGCCGCCGCCAGTCGCCTCGACGGCAACATCGAACCCCTGCCGACCACCCTACGCGGCGGCGCCCGCGCCAAGGTGATCGACGGGCTGCTTGCCCGAGCCCTTATCGTCGATGCCAATGGCTGCTACCGCCTCACCGATACCGGCTACGCCGCCGTCGGCAAACGTCGCGCCGTTCCAAAGGGTGTCTAGAAAGCGGACGCCCCCGATGCCCTCACGAAACGTGAGGCCACCGATGATCTCCAGAAACTGGAGGCCACCGCGCCCACCGTCCGACCCGGCACCAAGCTGGCCGCGATCATCGAGGCGATGCGCAATCCCGGCGGCGCAACCATCGCCCAGATGGTGGCCAGTACCGGATGGCAAGCCCACAGCGTTCGCGGTGCGATCTCCGGGATGCTGCGCAAGAAGCTGGGGCTGAGCGTGGTGTTGGCACGCAACGACTCCGGCGAACGAGCATATCGCGTGACCTGACAGGCCAAGGACGTCTAGTTTCTGCAGGCCATCGCGCTTGGTTTTACGGCGGCCGATTTCACAGATTTCGGCAGTAGGGCAGCTGCAAGCCGGTTCCAGCATTGAGTTTCCGTCCCCGGCCGTTTTTCTGTGGTCGGGGTGCAAACCTGCGAACCTGCTACGTACCCGGTTCGCACCTTCCCAATTCATCGTCATTTCGCGCACGCCAGCACTGACCTGGCATTTGGCCGGCTGGAACTCGCCGCCGTGCAAACCGCAAACCCTGCAAACCTCAGTTTGCACCCTGACGTGATCGAAGCGTCGCGCTCGCCCCTCCAAGGGAATACCGCCAGGAAGGACCCATCAGGTTTCAGGCGCCTGCATCCAGGCCGGAATGTCGCGCTGGCCATGCAGGATGCGCCAGACATCGACGTGGTCGTCGCGTTCGACATAGAACACCAGATAGGGGTAGCGTTTGAGCGGCCAGCAACGCAGGGCGGGCAAGTTCAGTTCGTGCGCGTAGCGCGGTGAGCCGGTGGCCGGGTGTCGTCCAAT
>Ga0272446_1006812_pt1 | contig 11689 bp, 8 predicted proteins | sample YNPCB0061_FD_194587 | JGI IMG/M metagenome (GOLD analysis project Ga0272446, IMG submission 194587) | Hot spring microbial mat communities from Yellowstone National Park, WY, United States - YNP-CB-006-1 | ecosystem: Environmental > Aquatic > Thermal springs > Hot (42-90C) > Sediment | place...
GTGCGCGTATAACGGGCGCTCCACTCGTTGACCTGGATGCCGCCGCCCGGCCCGTTGTCGCCCCAGTCGCGGAAGATGTAAGACCCCGACTCAGTGGTATGCCAGTTGACGTAGCCCGCCAGATATTTGTTGTTCCAGTAATCGACGCTCCATGTGGAAGTGGCGGGCGAGCAGTTGTAGGACTTGGTGATGTGCGGGTTGGCACGAACCGTGTGCAGGTGGAAGACATTGCCGGCGTTGTCGTAGATATCCAGCCCCAGCTCGATGTCGCCATCTGGCACGCCTGTCGCGCACAAGTCCCAGTCGTAGCTATAGGGCGCGCTCGTGTCGTTGGCGACCAGCCGCCACTCGTTGTTCCACTTAGCCGTGAAGTGTACTTCCTTGACGCCGCTCTGGGCGTCGCTGGCGGTGGCGGCCAGGGTGACGGTTCGCCCCACGGTGGCGCCATTGGCGGGGCTGGTGTAATCGCCGCTGGGCGGCGTCGTGTCTTGTGTCGTGCCAGCGGGGCGCACCGGGTGCATAAAGATGCTGCTGTAGCCGCTGCCATATTGCAGGTAGACGTTTTCGGCGGTCGACGACCAGTTGTCGTGGATGATGAGGTAGCTGCCTGCTAAATCGTAACCGACGCCGACGATGGAGTGATTGCCATATTGTGCGTGGCCGATCACATCCACCAGAATCGGGCGGTTGGCGTCGATCTCGCCCTGGAAGTTGGCGTAGGATGCCGCCACACCGCAGTCGCTGCACCACAATTCACTGGCGAAGGTGTATCCCTTGGCGCTGGCGTAGTTGATCATGCCGGAGGAGATGTTGTTGATTTGCGTCCACCCAGTGCCATCTTGCCCGCAGTAGGTTCCCATCTCCGTACGCATCGTGTTGACTGCGCCCTGCCAGTCGCTGCCGGCAATCAGGTTGCCATAGCCGTTGTTGTCCCAAAAGCCCATTATGATGGCGCCAGAGGTCGGCGAGCAGCCGCTCCAGCAGCCGTAGCTGCCCCAGAACTGGTTCCAGTCGGGTACGCCCGCAATCAGGCGGTAAGCAGTCGTCGCCTGCGTTGAAAGCGTGGGGGGCGGTGCAGTTTCTACAAAGGTGCGCAGCGGCGTTGCCGCCACGTCTGCCGGAATGATATAGGTTGCCCCGTCAAGCAGTTGGACCACGGTGCGGCTTTGTGGCGTCGCACCGGCCACTTCGTAAGCATAGCCCAGCAGCCCCAGATAGAGTGGATGATCCGGCGCCAGCGCCGTTGCGCCGGCAGCTTGCAGCGTGGAAGCCGTTGCCGTCAGTGGCGACGGCCCGGTCGTGGCAAACTCCAGCACCGGATTGGGCAGGCTCAACGCCGCCACCGTCAGGTAACCGGCTGGTTGTCCAGCCTGGTGGACGACAAAGTGATAGGCCGTCACCTCGCCCGCCAGGTCATAGAGCGTCATCTCGGCGACGATTTTAGCGCCTGACCAATCGCCGCTGGCGTCGCCGGCGATCGTGGCGCGCATCTGAAATTCCGCCGCGGCGCGTGCGGTTTCCAGCGAAATCGGCGTGGGTGGCAACGTCAGCACCTGCCAGCTTGCGGGCGCCGTGCCAGTGATGGACGACGTCGCAATGGCGTCGTCGCCTGCCAGATAACGCCGCAGCGCGGCTTCAGCTTGCTGCTGAAAGGCGCGGTCTGCGGCGGGCGGTGAGGTTGTGGGTTCGGCGTCAGGCGGCGCTGTGAACAGTGGCAGCACTTTTGTGACAGCTGGCGTCGGCGTGACTTGTTGCCAGCCCGTCGGCGTCGCACTGGATGCCGCAGGCAGCGCAATCAGTGGATAGACCCCCATCGCTGCAGCGATGAAAGCGATCAGCAATGCAACTGCAAAGATGTGACGGGGTTCACGTTTCATGGCGCTAACTCCTGGTGGTGCGGATAACAGAGATAGTTTTCAACCGGCATGATTACAACCCAGCATACCCCATCATACACCCCCTGTCGTGCAGTTTTTCTGCACAATAACTCTAGATTTTCTGTAAGGTTGGCTGCACGCCATACCGCGGCGTAGCATGGCGCTGCACCGCCGGTTTGCCCGCGCGCTTGCTTCATGCAGGCGTCAGAAAATCGCGTGCACCGATATCAAGCAAATGTCGCACACTTTCTGACCAGAGCGCCGTTGCTTCGCAGGCGCAATCATCCCAGAATTGCTACTGTGCGATTGACCGCAATTGACCGCAATCGTGCTGACGGAACCAAATTCCCAAATGTGAGCAGCGCCCGATGACTTCCGCCCCTGACGCACTCTATCCTGGCTCGTCCAATCCTTATCACGCCCTGCTGGCGCAGGCGCAGACACAACGCCGCCTGTTGAGCGTACACTGGGAAGTGACCCAGCGCTGCAACGAGCGCTGCCGCCACTGCTACCTGACCGTCCTCCCACCGCAGCGGCGGCCAGACGACGAGCTGACCACCGCCGAGGGGCTGGCGCTGATCGACCAGATGGCGGCGATGGGCGTGCTCCACCTGTCGTTGTCGGGCGGCGAGTTCTTCGTGCGCCGCGACTGGCATGAACTTGCCGCCGCCGCCCATGCCCATCGCTTCGTGCTGCGCATCTTCACCAACGGCCTGGCGATCACGCCGGCGAAGGCGGCGCAACTCGCAGCGCTGCAACCTTACGCCGTCGAAATCAGCCTCTATGGCGCCGACGCTGCAACCCACGACGCCGTCACGCAGACCCCAGGCGCCTTTGCCCGCACCTGTCGCGCCTTTGCCTTGCTCGCCGACCACGGCGTGCGCACCGTGCTCAAGACCCCACTGATGACCTGCAACATCGAGCAATTCGACGCCCTGCGCGACCTGGCGGCGGCGCTCGGCGCACACTTTCGCTACGACCTGACGCTCACTCCCCGCCGCAACGGCGACCCCACCCCTCTGCGCTACGCCCTGCGCTACACCGACCTGGTTCGCCACTATCGGCGCACACTGACCAGCGCGCCTGGACTGCCTGGCGCTGGCTGCCGGCTCTGCAATCTCGGACGCAACGCCCTGGCGATTGCACCCAACGGCGATGTCCACCCCTGCCTGGAGCTGCCGATCGTCGTTGGCAACGTGCGCGCAGCGCCGCTCCGTACGATCTGGGAAACCGCGCCGGCGTGGACGTCGCTGCTGGCGCTCGACGCTGACGCGCTCCCCACCTGCCGTGCATGTCCCCTGGGCGCCCTGTGCGGACGCTGTCACGGCGCCGCACGCCATGAAACCGGCGACTGGCGGACGCCAGCCACTGCACACTGCATGCGCGCGCTGGCGTTGCGCCAGGCTTCCATCGACCGCGCCTTCATCACCGCGGAGATGCTGCCGTTGACCGCACACCTCGCGGCCCTCAAGCAGCGGCTCGAGGCGCAGGACGCCGGAGAATACGAACCTGCCCGGCTTGACCAGTGAGGAGAGACCCGGTGACGCACCATCAACACGCACACGCGCACCCCACCCCGCCTGAGTCGACGCCAACCACGCCGCCGCAAACTGACGCGTCCGCCGCGTACGAGCCACCCGCCATCCTCTACCGCGCCCCCCTGGAGGTCACTGCGGCCTTTTGCGATCCCCAGGCAGGCGGCAAGACGCCGCTCGACAACTGCTTCATGGTCATCAACAGCTAAAGGAAGCCAGCAATGAACACCCGACTTCGGCGTCGGCTCATCCTCTTTGGCATCGTGCTACTGCTGAGCGCCGGACGCCTGGACGCCGCGCCGCTCGACGCGTGCCAACCCGCTGTCACTGAGAACTGGGCGACAGCCAGCAACTGGTCGTGCGGCCACACGCCCACCAGCGCCGACAGCGTCACCATCCCGCTCGGCGTGACACTCTCGCTCAACGCCGATGGCGCCGTGGGCGACCTCACGCTGGCGACGCCGGGCACGCGCCTGGCGCTGGATGCAGGCGTCGCCCTCAACGTCTATGGCACGCTGGTAACGACCAACACCACCACCTCGGCCACCATCTCCGGCGCAGGCCGCGTGCGCATGGTCGGCGCTTCCCGCACACTCTTCGCGCCGAACTGGGGCGCCGGCTCCTCCGGTCTGCGCCTGGAAATCGCCCTGAACAACGGCGCAGTCGGCCTCTCCACCCAGGCGATCAAAGGCGGCGAAATCCTGATCAGCAGCGGCAGCTACAGCACAACCGCCGATGTCCGCCCCGACAATGGCGCCGCCAACACAGGACGGCTGGATGTCGCCGCTGGCGCCACACTGATAACGGCTGGCAACATCGAACGCACTGCCACCAACGGAACCCAGGCCGCCTCGGTTCACATCAGCGGCACGTTGGAGAGCAGCGGCGCCTACATCAGCGCCAACACCATCACCATTGCCAGCGGTGGGCTGTTGCGCGTCAAACGCGACAGCGGCCTCAACATTGCTGGCGCTATCCATTACGAGACAGGGAGCACGCTTGAGTACGCCGGCAGCACGGCGCAGACAACCGGCGGCGAGCTGACAACGACCGTCGCCAATCTGACAGTGGCCAATCTCGCCGGCGTCACCCTCGACAAAAGCACAACCGTCAACGGCCAGCTTGCGCTGAACAGCGGCGACCTTGCCACCCATTCCTACACCGTCACGTTGGGCAGCGCCGCCACCTGCAGCGGAGACTTCGAGGTGACAGGCGTCATGCGCCGCCTCTCCCCGCAGCTGGCGACAGGGTACTGTTTCGGCCATGCCAACACCGTGCTCACCTTCACAACAGGCACGCCGCCCACCGACGTCGTCGTCACATTGAGCCGCGGCGCACCGCCCTTTGCCGGCGCCGTGATGCGCCAATACACCATCCACGCACCTGGATTCTCCGGCGCCGCCACCGTGCGGCTGCACTATCGCGACAGCGAACTCAACGGCGCCAGCGAAGCCAACCTGCAGCTATGGCGCTTCGACGGCTCCCGCTGGCGGCTGATGGGACGCAGCGCCATCGACACCACCAATAATTATGTCGAATTAACGGGCGTCACCGCCTTCTCTGATTGGGCAATTGCCGAAGATGGCGAGCCGACCGCCGTCACCGTCGTCGACTTCAGCGCCGGGTTGCAGCCCGACGGCGTGCACCTTGCCTGGGAGACGGCGGACGAGACGCTCAACGCTGGCTTCCACATCCTGCGCAGTGAGTCCGCCTATGCACACGGCGTCCGCATCACGGCGACGTTGATCCCCTCACAGACGGCGGGCGGAGTTGGCGGCGCACGTTACGCCTTCGTCGATGCCACCCCTTCCGCCGCTGCAGTGCGCTACTACTGGCTGGAAGACGTCGACCTGACTGGCGCCACCGCGCGCCACGGGCCGGTGGTCGTAACGCAAAAACTGCTGTGGCTGCCGCTGGTGATGGCGGGCGAGTGAGGACGCTTTGCAGTGGCGAAACGCAATACGGTCGAACAAACACAGTTATCAACCGTACCTACACCCTGGCGAAGACGCAGGCGCGGCGCGCAGCCGTGCGGCGAAAGTGCGGTTGCGAACCGCACCCGCCAGGCCGCAACCTGGATGATCGCCTTGCTGGGTGGGCTGCTCTGTCTGGGAGTGGCGACCATCCACGCCGCCAGCCAATGTGCGGAATGTGCGGAATGTGCGGCTGCAGGTGCGGCTGCAGGTGCGGCTCGCAGCCGCACATTCCGCTGCAACGCGCCGCCAGCAGCCGTCACCGTGCGGATCGTGCAGGCGCGTGACGACGGCCTGCTGCTGGAGCTAACCGCGCCGCCGCCCACAATCACCATCACCGGGCACCTCGGGCGGCCTGTCACGACGCTGACGCTGCCGGGCGCGCTCATCGACGCCGCACCGGGCGCGCCGCGGCTGCCCATCACGGGCGCGCTGCTTGCAATTCCACCGCGCGCCACAGTCACGCTACAGATTGTCGAAGCCACAGCGACGACCGCGCCCTTGCCAGCGCCACTGCTTTTCAACCCTGCAGAGCAACGGCCCGCTCCGGCGGTCGCCGCAAATGACGACGGCGCCGCACCGCTTGCGCCTGTTGAGCCTGCACCCGCTGCCGACGCTCCGCTGACGCCCGCGGCTTTCTCGCTGGCGTCCCCACCCGTCGCCATCGCTGGCATCGAGACATGGCGCAGCCAGCGGGTGGCGCACCTGATCTTTCGCCCTGTGCAACTCGCCAGCGACGGCGCCCGGCTGACGGTCTATCGCCGCGTGGTGGTCGCGTTGAACTTCGCCGGGGACAGCCCGATCTCCAGCGCGGCGGCTGCGCTGTCAGGCAACGGGGGGGCAGGCGATGAGGGGGCAGGCGACGAGGGGGCGTTCGAGCCCTTATTGCAGGCAACGCTGCTCAATTACGCCCAGGCGCGCGCATGGCGGCAGCGCCCAACGACCGCTGCACCGCGCGCCAGCGCGCAGGCTGAAGAGCAGTGGCGCGTCCACGTTCCCGCCAGTGGCATGGTGCGCATCGACTGCGCCCTGCTGGCAGCCAGCGGCGCCCCCGTGGCTATCACGCCACCGACGCACTGGCAGGTGCGGCGCAACGGCAAGAGCGGGCCAGTCCTCGCAACCGGCGTGCTCAACGACAACGGCGACGCGCGCTGCGACGCTGGCGAGAGCCTGATCTTTTACGCCAACGTGCAGCCAACGCGCTATGCCGCCGACGCCATCTTCTGGTTGAGCGCCGCGACAGCGCCAGGCCCCGCCATCGCAGAGATCACCCCGCCCCCTGCCACAGCCGACGAGGAAGACTACCGCCACCATGACCGCTACGAACGCAACCGCCTGTACTACAGTTACATCCCGCTCGCCGAGGACGCCGAACACTGGTACTGGGACATCCTGACGCCCGCCATCAGCGTGACGCGCACCTACACCTTCACGGTGAGCGAAGCGGCTGCCGGCGATGCGGCGCAGGTGAACGTGGCGCTGGCAGGCTACGACGGCGCTCACATCACCCAACTGGCCGTGAACGGGCACGACGCAGCGGCGTCGGCCTGGGAGGGACGCCGCCAGCACGCGATCACAGCCAGCATCCCGATCCCGTGGCTGCAGGCGGGCGTCAACACCCTCAGCATCAGCGCGCTCGGCGCAGCGCCCGATCTACAGTATGTGGACGCCTTCACCGTCACCTATCCCCGCCAGCTCACGGCGCAGGCGGATCGCTTGCTCTGGACAGCCGCGCCTGGCCGTCGACTCACCCTCACAGGCTTCAGCACAGCGGATGTCACCGTGTACAGCCTGGCCGATCTCGACCAACCGCGCCGTATCACCGCGACGGTGGCGACGCCGTGCCCTTGCCGCGTCACCTTCGACACGCCGACGGATGGCGAGGCTACCTACCTGGCGCTCACCGCGGCGGGTTTTCTCACGCCTACAGCAATCACCGCAGCGCCAGCCACCGACCTGCGCAACCCGGCTGACGGCGCAGATACTCTGATGCTCACGCCGGCTGCGCTGGCAGCGGCGTTGGAGCCGCTCGTCACGCAGCGCCGCGCCGCCGGTTTGCGGGTGCGCGTGATCGACGTGCAGGCGATCTACGACGAGTTCGGTGATGGGCGCCCCGATCCGGCGGCGATTCAGCGTTTCCTGAACCACACGCTCACAGCGTGGCCGGCGCCCGCCCCTGCCTATGTGCTGCTGGTCGGTGATGGCAGCTACGACCCGCGCGGCTATCAGACCTCGCCGCCTGTCCACGCGCTGCCCGCCTACCTGCGCTTCGTCGATCCCGTCATTGGCGAGACCGCCAGCGACAATCGCTACGTTACAGCCACAGCGAACAGCCAGTTGCCGCAGATGATGATCGGACGGCTGCCAGCGCGCACGGCGGATGAAGCCGCCGCCATGATCGCAAAAGTCCTGGCGTTCGAGGCTGCCGGCGCTGACGCTGCCTGGCGCGGGCAGGCGGTCATCGTGGCCGACAACGCCTACCAGAGCGACGGTCGCCCCGACGCCGCCGGCAATTTCTGGGCATTGGCTGATCGCGCCGCCGCCTTGCTTGCCGCCGCCAACCAGGGCGTCGATCGCCTCTACTTCAACCCCTGCACGGCGGCCACCGCCCCGGCTTGCGACCTGCCCGACCCACCCTATCGGCGCTTCGCCGACGCCTCCGCACTGACCGCAGCGCTCCAATCCTCTGTACGCAACGGGCGCGGGCTCGTCATCTACACCGGTCATGCCAGCCCAATCAGTTGGGCGGGCGCACCCACCCTCCTGCGCACCAGTGATGCAGCGACGCTCGGCAACGGGGAGAGGCCCTTCGTGGCGCTGGAGATGAGCTGTTACACCGGCTTCTTTCACGGCCCCTACGACACCCTGGCGGAAACGCTCTTGCGCACGACGGATGGCGGCGCGGTCGCCACGTGGTCATCCAGCGGGCAGAGTCCACTGCGTGGGCAGGATGTGCTGCTGGAGCAATTTCTCACGACGGCGCTGGCCGATTCCGCCGCCGGCATGACGCTCGGGCAGGCGGTGCTGGCAGCCAAACTTCATCTCTACGGTGCAGGCGGCGGCGCGTATGCCAGCGCGTTGGACACTTTCCATCTTTTTGGCGACCCTGCGTTGGTCTGGCGCGAGGCGGCGCCGACAGCCACGCCCACGCCCACGCCGACAGCCACGGCCACGCCGACGCCAACGATGGCCATGACGCCGCCAACGACACCATCGGCGACGGTCACGACATCCCCAGTGGCGACGAACACGCCCGCAGCGGCAGCATCGTCAACGCCGGTTTCCTCGCCAACACCGTCGCCCACAGCTACACTGGCGCCCACAGCTACACTGGCGCCCACAGCTACACCGGCGCCAGGGGCGACGCCGTGGCAAGCCGCCACGCCGACGCCCACAGCATCCGCGCCACAGCTATTTTTGCCCATCGTCCAGGCGGCAGGAGCGGAGGGAGAATGAGCACGCCTTCGCTGGCGCTGTCGGCCACTGCGACAGGTTCACTGCTCTGGGCGCCGGTGCGCGGCGCCAGCATGACGCCGTTGCTGCGTCCCGGCGACCAGGTGCTGATCGATCTCTCCCGACCGTGGAGGTGCGGCGACGTCGTGGTGATAGGCAGCCAGCGCGGGCTGGTGGTGCATCGCATCGTGGCGCTGGCTGGCGCCAATGTGATCACCAAAGGCGACGCTGTCGAGCACTGCGATCAGGGCGTAAACAGCGCGGCGATTGTGGGCGTGGTGATCCGCGTGCGCCGGCGACGCTGGTGGGGACGCTGGCAGGAACAGGAGGTGTAGGGCATGGTTGCTGAGCTGAATTCGTGGGCGCAGGGCGTCTCATCGTTATGGGCTGGTGCGCCCGACGGGGCAGGCGACACGGGGTCGGATGCGTCGGCGTGGGGTCAGGCGCTGGCTGCCGGACGCCGGGCGCGCCTGCTGCCGCTCTGGTATGTCACGCTGCAACGGGCCGGCAGATTATCCACCCTGCCGCCAGAGGTGCGCCAGACGCTGCAATATGCCCACTACAGTGCGCTGGTTGCCAACACGCTGGCGCTGGAGGCCGCGGCCCGGTTGTCGGCGCAACTGGCCGCGGCGGGCGTTGATGTCGTGGCGCTGAAGGGCGTGGCGCTGCTGGCGACTGTCTATCCCTCGCCCGGAGCGCGACCGCTGGGCGACATCGATCTGTGGGTGCGCGCCGGCGACGCAGCCTGCGCCGAAGGTGTGCTACGGCAGGCGGACTATGCTGATCTGCCCCATCAGCGTGCACGCGGCCCCCAGCGCTTTCTGGCTGAACGCACCTTCATTCGCCGCACGCCGCCGCACCTGCAAGTTGATTTGCACACGGCGCCATTTGCGCGGCCTGCTCTCCACCAAGCTGCGCTGGCGGAATGGCTCTGGTCGCACACACTGACGACAGCAACCGCATCCGGGCCGCTGTGTGTTTTCGACCCGACAGCGCAGTTCGTGCATCTCTGCCTTCACGCCACCCAACACGACGAGGGACGGTTGGCGCCGCTTCGTCTCTATGATCTGGCGCTGGTCATGAGCGACCCGCGCATCGACTGGCGCGCCGTGTTCGCCATCATCCAGGCGACGCACGTCACCCCGGCAATCATGCGAGCCGTCGCCGCCACAACAGACGTCTGGGGGGTGGCGCCGTCGGCAGGCCTGACCTGGCCGCGCCCATCCGGGCGAGATCGGCTCCGTTGTGCGTTGCTTGCCAGCGAACACCCCCTCATCCGCTGGCTGGTCGACGGCTGGGCGCTGCGCAATCCTGTGTCTATGGCGGCGTTGTGGGTGGCTTTGCTCTGGCCTGCACCAGCCTATCGCACGTGGCGCGCCGCAATCAACGCGCGCGGAAAGACGGAATCTGCAAGGTATGGAGGTGCATCTTGAACGCCGTGCTGAATCTGCGCATCGGCGCCACGCAACTGGCGTTGGAGGGTGAGCGTCTGCCTGCAACCATGCTTGATGACATGCAACGGCGCTATGCGGCCTTTGTTGATGGCGCGTCGTCAGCGTCCACCGCCATGCGCATCACGATGAGTGTGCGTCCAGGCGCACCGTGGCTGCCGCTGCGCACCGATGCTCCCCTGCCGCTGCGCACGCAACGTTGCGGCTCCTGCGTAACTTGTGTGACGCCAACCGAAGCGGGTTTCTTCGATCTGACACAACGGCGCGGCCGGGTGGTGCTGCGTCCTCACGGCAACGTGGAGAATTGCCTGCGCGTCCTGGTTGGCTGGGATGCGGCGCAGCGCGGTGGGCTGTTATTGCACGCATCCGGCGTTGTGCGAGCGGCGGGAGCGTTTGTTTTTTTCGGGCCATCGGGCGCGGGCAAATCGACCGTGGCGAGGCTGTCAGCGCAGTGGCCTGTGCTGAGCGACGATCTGGTGCTAATCGAATGCACGCCGACAGGCTACCAGGCATGTGGCGTCCCGTTTCGCGGCAACGAATGGACGGCGCCGCGCCTCAATCTGTGGGCGCCGCTGGCAGGGCTGTTGGCGCTGGAGCAGGCGCCGCGCCACGCCCGGCTGCCGTTGCCCCAGGGCGCTGCTGTCGCCCGGCTGGTTGCCTGCACGCCCTTTGTGACGACCTGTCCGCAGGGAGCGGCGATGGTGATGCACGCAGCAGCCGCGATGACCGCCGTTGCGCCTGTGGTGCGGCTGCAATTTCGCAAGGATGAGCATTTCTGGGAGGTGTTGTGATGATCCATGAAGCAACGCGCGTGATGTGGCACGCGCAGGCAGCCGCGCGCACGGTGGACAATCAAGCGTTGATCGTACTGACACAGCGGGGCGAGGTGTTGGTGCTTAACGCCAGCGGGACATGGCTATGGAATCAGCTTGGCGAGGCATGCTCCGTACGCGACCTGGCGGCACGGTTGGCTGCACACTTCCACCTGACCGAGGCGCGTGCACTGACCGACGTGCAGCAATTCGTGGGGGATTTGCTGCAGATCGACGCGATTATGAAAGAACCATAAGCGACTTGACGTCAGCCTTGCGGCAGTCCCTACCGCGTAACTCGAACATAAACTCCCGCCACTACCGCAGTGGCACCATCTATGCACAGGCTTAGAAAGGGCGCAATTGGGTTCTCAAAAGGCCTCAAAAAACGCCCTTGACAAAGTTCCAGGTAATGTGTATGCTAAAGACTATATGGTACGGGTACCATATAGCCCCAATAGTGTCACGATGTACTGTCCATTCGCTGAAAAATCTGGTGAAAACGTGAATTCATTGGTAAGCTCTGGGGATGAACACAGAGCTGACGATAACCACAGAACGGATTGACGATTTTCCGCTGCTGCTGGC
>Ga0272446_1006813_pt1 | contig 11687 bp, 9 predicted proteins | sample YNPCB0061_FD_194587 | JGI IMG/M metagenome (GOLD analysis project Ga0272446, IMG submission 194587) | Hot spring microbial mat communities from Yellowstone National Park, WY, United States - YNP-CB-006-1 | ecosystem: Environmental > Aquatic > Thermal springs > Hot (42-90C) > Sediment | place...
TCTTTCCTTTCCTGGCCATTGTGCATCTGATTCTGGGGGTGAACTACCTCTTCTGGCGGCTGACCGCAGGCAGGGGGGATCCCCAGCTTTGGTCAGATCTGGTTTTCGTGGCAGAGGCTTTTGTCTGGACGGCGGCGGTGGGTTGGTCGCTCAGTTGTTTGGGGCAGCAGCCGTTGCAGCGTCACCCAGAACTCTCTGTGGAAGCGCCAGTAGATGTTTGGGTGATCCGCCGCCGGGATTCTCTCGCAACTCTGGAGCAAACCCTAAAAGCCATTCGCGCCTTGGACTATCCCGCTACTGCTATGACCGTGGAAGTGCTGGATCTGCAAGAAGCAGATCCCGCTGTAGCGGAGTTTGTCCAAACCTATGCTGTCGGCTACAGGGTCTGCAACGGGGTTCGGGATCCTTGGGATGTGGCTCTATCCTGTGGTACCAGTCCCTATCTTTTTTTCTTGGAACCAGGGCATCTGCCGGATCCCCCTGTCCTCAAAGATTCTATCCAGGTTCTCACAGCCAATCCTGGGGTTGCTTACACCCAGGCCCAAGTGCGGGGGTTGGGGCAGCCGGAGGTGATCCATCCCTTGCAACACATGACAGTGGTGGGGCGAGATGGACGGGGGGTAGCGCCGCTATTGGGTACAGGATGCGTGATCCGGCGGCAGGCTCTCACGACCCTTCAGGGATCCCTCGATAGCCGTCAGCCGGTGTCCTTGGGATCCCGGTTACATTACCTGGGGTGGACGGGAGAACTGGTCTCCAGTCAGGTGGTGGGGGCGCTTTTGCCCCTGCGGAATCGGCGGGTGGCGCTGTTGGCGATTCTCAATGCCCTGAGGGTGAATCCCATTTTTGCCGGGCGGGCTTCCCAGCAGCAGCGGTTTCAGTATCTCTGGCTGGGGTTGTGGAGTCTCAGCGGTTTGGCGATTTTGATCTATTTGCTGGTGCCGGTGCTGTATTTAATCTGGGGGATTGCCCCGGTGCCTAGCTTTAGCCGGGACTACTTTCTGCGATTTCTGCCTTACCTTTTCTTGGGCCGTTTCGCCTGGATTGCTGCCTTTTGGGGGATCTGGGGGCAAGCCTGGCAGGCAGAGCGACAAATGGGATCCCAATTTTTTCAGTCCCTCCAGGCAGCTGGGCAATGGCTGCTGGGACAAAGTGGCTATCGGGAGCGCCCTTCCCAGTGGTCGATTTGGCCGCAAGTGGTCATGACCCTCTTGCTGCTGACGGGGATTGTGGTTGGCTGCTTGCGCTTTGCGGCGGACTGGGAAATCACTTGGGGGGCATTGATTTTTGCTTTATTGTGGAGCTTGTATGGGCTAGCCATGGTCACCGCCCGTCCCCCCGGCGTTTGGCCACGGGAATAAAAGACAACTTCTATGCACACCCTCTATGTGGCCATTTCCAGCCATGGATTCGGGCATGCCACCCGCACCATCGCTGTGATCAATACCTGGCGGCGACTCCTACGTCACCAGGGCTCCCCTGATGTGCTGCCGATTTTTGTCACTGGGATCCCCCAATGGTTGTTTAGCCGCTCCGTGGAGGGGGAATTTCTTTATCGGGGGCGGTCTCTGGATGTGGGGGTGATCCAGTCCGACAGCTTGCAGATGGACTTGGCAGCCACAGCAGTAGCCCTAGAAGAGTTGCAAACACGGGCAGAATCCCTCATTCGGGCTGAAGCGGATTTTATTCGCCTCAACCGCTGTCAGTTGGTTTTTGCCGATATTCCCCCCCTGGCCAGTGCGATTGCCCATGCCGCCGGGATCCCCTGTTGGGTGGCAAGCAACTTTGGCTGGGACTTTATTTACCGAGGATTTGGCGAACCGTTTGCTCCCTTTGTGGACTGGATCGAAAATCTGCACCAGCAGTGTGACCGCACCTTTCGCCTTCCTTTTTGCGAGCCGATGGCCAGCTTCCCCAGCCCTGTTGATGTAGGCTTGACTGGGGCTGAACCTGCCCATGACCGCGAGACCATCGCCGCCAAGCTGGATCTCGATCCCCACCGTCCTACGATTCTGCTCACCTTTGGTGGGTTGGGCATTGCCACCTTGCCCTACGAGAATGTCAATCGCTTTCCAGACTGGCAATTTCTCACCTTTGAAAAGAACGCCCCTGTCCTTCCCAATCTCCGCTGTCTGAATGGACAGGTGTGGCGACCTGTGGATGTCATGCCCCTCTGTCATGCGGTGGTCAGTAAACCAGGATACAGCACCTTTTCCGAAGCCATTCGCGTGGGTGTAGGGGTTTATGCCCTCACCCGAGACGGATTTGGGGAAGCGCCATTGCTCCTCGAAGGACTGCAGCGCTACGGATCCCATAGGATTATTCCCCAAGCCGAGGTCCTCACAGGTACCTGGGATTTCCTGGCGCAGCCCCTCACCCCAGCCCGGGATCCCGAAAGCATCGATCACCACGGCAATCAGGCTCTTGCCAGGGAATTGGCCGCTTTTTTTGCCTAAACCCCAGATTTGGGATCCCATCTCCACTCCTGCTCGTGTTTCTGACTCCTTTCGTAATTGAGCCTGTGGTTATCGCCAATTCAAATAGCCATGGAACGGTTCTTGCTCCCCAACTCCCCTCTGGGGAGAGGGGAAGTTCACCAGACCGATCGACACAGGTACCGTTGGGAACATTTCCCCCCTGGGAGACTTCTATCAAGCACATACATTTATCAGGATCAGGTGCTCATGCAATCTTTGCTTTGCCGCCGTGCTTTGCAACTCGCCGCCCTGGGGCTTGTGGTTCTGGGATCCCTAGTCGGGGGAGGAACCAAGGTCACTCGGGCCGCAGAGCCATTCCGGGTGGGCATGATCCTGGTCGGGCCGCGGCAGGATGGGGGCTGGAACCAAGCCCATGTCTTGGGCAGCGAGTATGTCATGGCCAAAGTCCCTGGGGTCACCTTTGATGTGGTGGATAAGGTCAACCCCGCCGATCGCCCTAATGTTAAGGGATCCCAGGTCGCCGATGACCTGATTGCCAAAGGGGCTAAGATGATCATCTTTAATTCGGACGATTTTAAGGATGATGCCCTGGAAACGGCCCAGAAGCATCCCAAGGTCACTGTGATCCATGCCTCTGGGGACTATGCCTGGCGGGATGGCAAAAACTTCAAAAATCAGCCCAATCTCGGCAACATCATGCCCAAAATGGAATACACCCGCATGATTTCTGGGTGTGCGGCGGCCCTGGGCAGTGAGACTGGCAAAATTGGTTTTGTGGGGCCGTTGATCAACGATGAAACCCGGCGCTACGTCTCCGCAGCTTACTTGGGGGCGCGCCACTGCTGGGAAACCTACCGCGGCAAAAAAGCCGCAGACCTAGAATTTCGGGTGGTGTGGATTGGTTTTTGGTTCAACATTCCTGGGGTCACCCTCGATCCCACCAAAGTTGCCGATGACTTTTTTAATGGGGGCTACGATGTGGTCATGTCCGGTTTGGACACCCCCGAAGTGGCTAACCAGGCGCGGCGGGCCGCTGGCGCTGGCAAAAAAGTGAAGTTCACCCATTACGGTCTCAAAACCGGCTGTGACCTCGCTCCCGATTTGTGTCTGGGGGTGCCCTACTACAACTGGGGCCCTGCCTATCGGGATGCCGTCCTGGCCAGCAAAGCCGGAAAATACCAAAGTGCCTGGGTCTGGTCTGACATTGACTGGACAGACATCAATAACATAGATACCACCGGGGCGGGTTTCCTGCCAGGGCCTGCCTTAGGCGAGCAAACGGCGAATTTGCAGTCCTTCATTGCTGAATTGGCCAAAAACCCTAATTTTCTCTACCAGGGCCCCCTGACTTTTCAAGATGGCACGCCCTTCCTCGCCGCCGGGGAAGCCATTACCCCCACCAAAATCTGGTATATGCCCCAACTCCTGGCAGGGATTCAGGGCCCCAGCCAATAACCAGCCCATACTGGGATCCCCGGGTGAGGTCAGGAGTCTCGGTAGGAGGTAAACCACTGTCCATAGGCAGCTAATTGCCCCCAATCCGTGAGATTAAACTGCAACGGCGTAATCGTAATCAGATCTTGCTGAATCGCATGTAAATCCGTGTCGGGATCCACCCCATCAGTAATCACTTCCCCTGCCAGCCAGTAGTACTCCTTCCCCCGGGGATCCGCCCGCTGTTCAAAAATATCCAGGTATTTCCGCACCCCCAAAGGAGCCACCACAACTCCCTGGATCACCTCAGCAACCGGCACATTCACATTCAGGAGGGGGGGTGGGGTGGGGATCCCAAGTTTTTCCAGGAGCGTTAGGGCAAAGTCTGCCGCAACCTGAAAGTCCTGGGGATCTTTGGCGGTATAGCTGACGAGGCTCATGGCCAAACTGGGGATCCCTTCTAGGAGTCCCTCCATGGCAGCTGACACCGTCCCAGAATAGAGCACATCCGTACCCAGATTGGCGCCCCGGTTGATCCCGGCAATCACCCAGTCCGGGGGAGACGAGAGCAGGGCATCCAACCCAAACTTGACGCAATCCGCCGGCGTACCCGAGCAGGCCCAAGCCGAGACCTGAGGAGGATAGGGATCCCTAATCGCCTCCACCCGCAGGGGTTTGTGCAACGTAAGAGCATGGCCAGTGGCAGAGCGTTCTCGGTCGGGGGCCACCACCGTCACCTGGTGCTGTTGGGCCAAGGTTACAGCTAGGCAGCGGATCCCTGGTGCCAAGATGCCATCGTCATTACTGAGGAGAATGTTCATGGAATCGAGCTAGGGGGTTGGTAGGTAGAGGCGACATGGAGTTCTTGCAGTTGCTTTGGTTCTACCCCAGAAGGGGCACCGGTGAGTAAGCATTTAGCCTGTTGGGTTTTGGGAAAAGCAATCACATCCCGGATGGAATCTTCTCCTGCCAAGAGCATCACCAAGCGATCCAGTCCATAGGCAATGCCGCCGTGGGGGGGAGTGCCAAACTCAAAAGCATCCAGTAAAAACCCAAATTTATCCCGCGCTTCCTCCGCAGAAAGTCCCAGGATCCTAAAGACCTTTTCCTGCACCTCCCGCTGATAAATTCTCAGGGATCCCCCGCCAATTTCCACCCCATTCCAAACCAGATCATAGGCCTGGGCTCGGGCTGTGGGCAGATGCTCCAGGTCTTCAGGATAAGGAGCCGTAAAGGGATGGTGAATCGCCTGTAGCCGCCCCAGTTCAGGATTCTCCTCAAACATAGGAAACTCCGTCACCCACAGCAGCTTGACTTGATCGGCAGGAATGAGATGTAACTCCTGCCCCAGATGTAGGCGCAGGCGATTGAGGCATTCATTCACCACAGAGGGTGCCCCCGCCCCAAACAGCAGCAGATCCCCCGGTTTAGCGCCGGTTTTGGACAAGATCCTGGATTGCAAATCCGGCGTGAGACTGTCTTTGAGGGCACCAAGGGTATCGAAACTATTTCCTTCCCGAATGCGAATAAACGCCAGTCCCTGTCCGCCATACTGGGTCACCAGGTTAAACAGATCCCCACCTGGTTTAATGCGGGCATTGGAGATGGCCTGATCCCCCCCAGGCACAGGCAGAGCCTTGACGATGCCACCACTGGCAATGGCCTTGGCAAAGACCTTGAAACCAGAATCCCGAAACTCCGCCGAGAGATCCACCAGTTCCATCCCAAAGCGGGTATCCGGGCGGTCACTGCCATAGCGAGCCATCGCTTCCCCATAGGTCATGCGTGGAAAAGGGCGAGGCAGGGTGACTCCCTTGATGGTCTGGAAAAGATGACAGATCAGCCGTTCATTCAGATCCAGGATTTCCTCCTGGGATAAAAAGCTCATCTCCATATCCAACTGGGTAAATTCCGGTTGGCGGTCAGCGCGCAGGTCTTCATCCCGGAAGCAGCGGGCAATTTGGTAGTAGCGATCCATGCCGGCCACCATCAGCAGTTGCTTAAAAAGTTGTGGTGACTGCGGCAAAGCAAACCACTCCCCAGGATTGACCCGACTGGGCACAAGATAGTCCCGGGCACCCTCCGGCGTAGAACGAGTGAGAATGGGAGTCTCCACCTCGATAAACCCAGCTTCATCTTCCAAAAAGCGGCGAATTGCTTTGACCACCTGATGGCGGAGGAGCAAGTTTTGGGTCATCTTCTCCCGGCGCAGATCCAAGTAGCGATAGCGCAGGCGGATCTCTTCCCGCACATGTTCCTGCTCATAGCCAGAAACACTAAAGGGCAGTTGCCTATAAACCCGGTTGAGGATGGTGATCTGCTGAGCGTAGACTTCGATGTCTCCGGTGGGGAGGCGGGGATTGACAGCGTCCTTAGGGCGAATCGCCACGGATCCCTGCACAGCAATAACGTATTCACTGCGCAGTTCTTGGGCCATATCGTAGGCATCTGGGGTTTTGACCGGATCACAGACCAACTGCACCAGCCCAGAGCGATCCCGCAGATCCAAAAAGATCACGCCCCCGTGATCCCGCCGCCGATCCACCCAGCCATAGAGAGTGACGGTTTGACCAGCATCCGTAGCCCGCAGGAGACCGCAGGTGTGGCTGCGTGGGGGGGTCTGCATAGCATCCTCCAAGCCAGAAAGCGATTCCTATTCTGACATTGACGGGATCCCTTTAGGCAGGGGATTCTTCCTCGGCTTCGGCCCGTTTCGTGGGGGGAAGTTGTTTGAGAGCGGTTTCCAAATTGACCACAGTTTCCCGCAGTTGGCTGATATAGAGATCCTTTTCCGCCAGCTCTTGATTTTTTTGTCCCAGTTCCACAGCAGACTGGGCCTGGGTCCAAACGGTGTAAAACCACGCCAGCACCGCCCCGATCCCACTGGCAACAAGCAGTTCCAGAACCAAAGGCGCTTTGACGGTCATCCCTGGGGTGAAGTGAATTTCAACCGGCGTGGCATTTTGCATCGCAAACAGGGAGACGAATACACAAACCCCAAAAACAATCACAAAGTTTAGTTGACGCATAGTCCCTTCCCCATATCAGGAGCCATTTTACCCTTTCCCCTGGCCGTCCCAGGCGTGACCCTGGAAGTCCCGTAAAATATCGTTAAATTATCGCTCAGGGATGGTGTGCACTTAGCTAATAACTGTGATGACTGTTTTGGGCACACCTACACGGTAGCTTTAATACACCAGTCTTGAGTGCAGCCTTGTTCTTCAAAACTTAGGACAGACCGAGTGTACCATCTAAAGTAGAAAAAGTCCCTAGAAACTGATTGATTTTATCAAAGCATTGCTGGACAAAGTGATTGCGAATGAAGCTGTAAGTATGTAAATCGATATGTCATGTTTAGCATCAATGTTTGGAGAGAAAAAGCTTGGTATGAAGACCATCTCCTGAAAAACCGAAAAAATTGATAGGATTATTGATTTTTTAACAGAACAATTGACGGGATAATGTGCAGGCTCATGATGCCAAGATTTGCGATCTGCTCTCGATCTTCTGCGGATCTACTAAGTTCTGGGCCAAGTTCCTGAGCAAGCTAATACGCTGTCACTTCTCAGGCAAAAATCACGCAAAATAAAATAATAAATTAGGGTAGCGCAAGATCGAAACACCTCACCTAAACACCCTCGACATACTGCCCTAAATCCACTCTGCCCCAGGCTTTGATCAAAGCTGCCAAAAAATCTGCCAAAATACGAGATATAATCCTGATTCTGATTGAGTTGAAGTCATTGTGGGACTGCCTACCCTTGCCCTGACCCTAGGGGATCCCGCCAGTATTGCCCCAGAAATCATTCTCAAAGCTCTTGACCACCTCGATCCCCAACAGCGAGAACGGCTAACGGTGATTGGGGAACGCTGGATCCTGGAGCAGACGTATCATGCCCTCAAGGCTGAGACTCCCCTCTTGGATCCCGCACAAGTTGCTGTCGAAAGCGTGGGGTGCTTTCGGGATCCCTTGATCTGGGGGCAAGGCTCGGCCTGCACAGGTGCGGCTAGCTTTCGGTATCTACAGCGGGGCATCGAGGGCTGTATGCAAGGGGAGTTTCAGGGCTTGGTCACGGCTCCCATTGCCAAATGGACGTGGCATCTGGCGGGGCATGATTTTCCTGGGCAAACGGAAGTCTTAGGGGCGTTGACTGGCAGTTCTGAAGTGGCGATGGCCTTTGTGGCTCGCTCCCCCCATACAGGCTGGGTACTGCGCGTCCTCTTGGCCACCACCCATATTCCCTTGGCTGCTGTCCCTAGCTCCCTCACCCCTCAGGGATTAACGGCCAAGCTGCGTCTTTTCAAGGAATGGCTGCTTCATGACTGTGGTTTATCACACCCTCAGATTGCCGTTGCCGGACTCAACCCCCACAGTGGCGAAGGGGGATCCCTCGGACGGGAGGAACAGGACTGGATTAGCGCAGTTCTTGCCCAAGCCGGCGTGCGTGGGCCCATACCGGCAGATACTCTCTGGGTGACCCCGGCCCAAGCTTGGTGGCAGGATCCCCATGCCGCCCAGGATCAGGCCTATGTCGCTCTCTACCATGACCAGGGGTTGATCCCCGTGAAAATGCTGGCTTTTGATCAAGCAGTGAACACCACCCTGGGGTTACCTTTTGTGCGCACTTCGCCAGATCACGGCACCGCCTTTGATATTGCCGGGCGCGGCATTGCTCGCCATCACAGTCTGCTTGCGGCCATCCACTGGGGCTTTGACCTCGCAGAGCAACGGCAAAGGCGACTAGCCCTAGCCACCCCCCCAGAACAACAACCGGGATCACCCCCCAGAGAACCAACTCTAGTACAGTGATGGATACCCCAAAAATCCTCTAGGAAGTTCATTTCGTTGTTAGCTGTTTTCATTACCGGAGCCAGCGGTTGTGTTGGACACTATGTCCTGTCCCATCTCAGCACCTTTGCTGATGTGCATTGCTACGCCCTTATCCGGGATCCCGCCAAAGTCTCAGGCACCTGGGATCCCCAGCGAGTCACGATTCTGCGAGGAGACCTACAGCATATTGCTCAGCATCAGGATCTCCTCCGCCGCATGGACGTCATCATTCACATTGCCACCGCCTGGGGGGGCGACGACCTGGCTTGGGCTGTGAATGTCACCCATACCCTGGAACTGCTGAGCCTCTTGGATCCCCAGCGCTGCCAGCGCATCTTTTACTTTTCCACCGCCAGCCTCCTCGATGCCCAGGAGCAGCCGATCCCCGTCGCGGGTCAAGCCGGGACAGGCTACATCCGCAGTAAATACGAAATGCTCATCCAACTGAAAAACGGCACAGTCCCCCTTGCGGATCGGGTGATCACCCTCTATCCCACCCTATTGTTTGGGGGGGATCCCGGATCCCCCTACTCCCACATCACCAGCGGCATTCCCCAGATAGTGCCCTGGTTAAATCTGGCGCGGTTTTTGCGTCTTGATGCCAGCTTTCACTTTATCCATGCCGCCGACATTGCCCAGATCTTGGGTCACTTCCTCCGCCACCCCGCCCCCCCGCCCCAGGTGATCTTGGGCAACCCGCCCCTCACCTTCGACCAAGCCCTAGAAATCTGCTGTGCCTACGTAGGCAAACCCATCTGGTTTCGTCTGCCCGTACCGATTCAGTTTTTACGGCGGCTGAGCTTTCTTTTTCCGGTGCACCTTTCTGCTTGGGATGACTACTGCCTGCAACATCGCCACTTTGTCTATCCCAGTGCGGTCAATGCCGCCAGCTTTGGTCTCCCCAGTCGTTGTCCCGACCTGCCTAGCCTCCTGGCCACCTACCTGCCTTTGCACAAGAAACCTTAGAACAATAAACACACCCAATTCCCGTTGGTTGTCAAGGGGATCCCCCATCACAGAGGGCGATAGGTGCGGTAATTGATATTGGGAAAGATATTATCCATATATTCCACCTTACTCAGCCATTCCGGGTCAATTGTGCCCCCGCAAATGGACTCATAAAGATGATTAAACCGGAGCAAATGAGAGCGTGTCCGCCGCACCGCATAGGGAACCATCGTCCCCGTGCGCATAATAAATGCCCAGTCCGAAGATTGAGCCAAAAGTAATTCCCGGGCCGCTTGGTTGAGGGCTTTCCACTCCAATTCATTCTGGGGTTCGCGGCGGCTCAGTTCGATCATCCGTTCCGTGGCCTTGTGCAAATGGGGATAAATCCAAGCATTAGTTTGGTTGAGCCAATACTCATGAAATCCCCTTGCCCCCCAACTCGACTGGGCCGGACGGCAGACTTGCTGGGTGGGATTTTCACTCAGATATTCCGCCAAATGAGTCATGCGGAAGGTGTGTTGATCATAGTAGCTCTTACGAATTAAATAATCCAAAAACCAGGGTCCCTCATACCACCAATGCCCAAACAACTCGGCATCATAAGGCGAAACCACAATTGGTGCTCGCCCCATGACTCCGTGCAAATGTTCGATTTGCCACTGGCGGTTCACCATAAAATTGCCCGCGTGTTCCGCCGCTTTTTCCCGGGCCCAGTAGGGGTCATAGAGTTGTTTTTGCCCCAGATCCAAGCCCCGACCCGTAATTTTGTGGTACTTGATGCCTGTATTTTTGCGCTGCCCATTGGGCATGATGTAAGGCTTGATGTACTCATAGTCCGCTTCCCACCCCAAATCTTTGTAAAACTCCCGGTAAACCGGATCCCCTGGATAGCCCACCTCCGCCGACCACACCTGCTGGGAGGACTCGTGATCCCGCCCAAACACCGCCACCCCCGTTTCCGTAAAGATGGGCGCATAAATACCGTATTTCGGGCGGGGCTTGGCATAGAGCACCCCATGCCCATCCATGATCATGTAGCGCAACCCCACATCCGCCACCATCCGCTCCAAGCCAGGATAGTAAGCACACTCCGGCAGCCAAATCCCCCGGGGCCAGCGCCCAAAGTGTTCGTTGTAATGTTCGCAGGCCACCTGCAGTTGGGCCCAGACCGCCTCGGGATACATTTGCATCAGAGGCAGATAGCCGTGGGTAGCCCCAGACGTGATGATTTCCAGATTGCCGCTGTCCTGGAATTGCTTGAAAGCCGCCACCAAATCCCGGTCATAACGCTCCCACACCTCCCGCACGCGGCTGAATTCTTGTTGATAATGTTCCGCGAGATACTTGATATGCCCATTGAAGAGATTGCGCTCGATCTCCAACTGGGTTAATTCTTCCAGCTTGGTCAAATATTCCTCATAGCGGTCTTGCAGGAGGGGATCCCGCAACATGGAAACCAACGGTGGGGTCATGGACATGGTGAAGCGAAAGTCAATCCCGTCTCGGCGCAGCCCCTCAAACATCAGGATCAAAGGCGTATAGGTTTCCGTAATCGCTTCGTAGAGCCATTCTTCTTCCAGGACAAAATCCTGTTCTGGGTGACGGACAAAGGGTAAATGGGCATGAAGAACTAGCGCCAAATAGCCGATTGCCATAGGAGTACCGCAGAAGATGAGATGCACTTAAGATTTTGACACACAGCCAGCCCCCCCAAATGGTCAATCCAGAGGAAGTTCTGCCTAAATCTGCCTAAAAATGAGCGAAGATGAAAAAGTGGCACTGTAATAGCTTTATGGGTGACTCCAAACGCCGCCAATCCTCCCTTGGAGACCAGTATCGGGATCCCGACCTAGCGCCCATTGCTCCTGGCTGGCCGATTAGCAAGCGCCAGGCCCGCGCTTTTTATATCTGGACAACCCGGGGAGCCTGGGGCGGGATCATTCTCTTGGCGATCTTTTGGGTGGTGGTGCGTTTTGTCGGCCCCGCTTTTGGCTGGTGGCATGTGATTTAGGCGCTGGGTCTGGTCAGGCGGTTAA
>Ga0272446_1006814_pt1 | contig 11686 bp, 13 predicted proteins | sample YNPCB0061_FD_194587 | JGI IMG/M metagenome (GOLD analysis project Ga0272446, IMG submission 194587) | Hot spring microbial mat communities from Yellowstone National Park, WY, United States - YNP-CB-006-1 | ecosystem: Environmental > Aquatic > Thermal springs > Hot (42-90C) > Sediment | place...
CTTTTTTAAACATGTCTAAATCATTTTCAAACCCAATAAAATTACGATTCGACAATCTACATGCTATTCCTGAAGTTCCGGACCCCATAAATGGGTCAAGTACAATATCATTTTCGTTCGATGATAATCGTATTATTCGTTCCATAATCATAACAGGCTTTTGACTTGGGTGAATTTGAGATTCGCTAATACCATTAAACTGAGGTGATGAATATGTCCAAACATTTCCTAATCCAGTAAATCGTTTTCTCATTCCATCACTATCCAAAAACCATCCTCTCGGTCTTCCATCTTTAACGTATGGAGCAACAACTTCCCTTAACATTTTTAAATTGTTCCACGTATAATTAGTAGGATGTTTTGTAAAATGAAATATTTCTTCTCTTTGTGATTTTAAATGTTTACTCGAACCTCGACCTTTTTGTCTTGCCCACGTTACCCAATTATCCATATGTACGGTACCATATTCTTCTAAAATATTAATAAATCCTTTTTCACAACCACTCCAGGTAAAACAATTGTCTTTTGCCATAAAAGACCACATCGTGCCATTAGGTTTTAATTTTTTAACAACAAGCGAAACCCATTTTTCTGTAAATTCTACAAAATCATGTTTATCCCACTCTTTATTTGCATAGCCGATTAAATAAGGCGGGTCAACTACAATTAAATCTATAGTTTCATCTTTTATACGTGAATCTAGAGTTTCAAATATATCTTCATTATATAGTTCTATTTTATTATTTAACATCGATGTCACCTTCCTCAATTTTATTTAAAATTTCTTCTATTTCAAACTCTATTTTATTTATTTCACCAGTTTTAGCGGTGATTAAATAATCAGGAGCAACATCCTCTAATTCGACTTCAGACGCATGATTTTTATCTCTATCTATAGAATAATATATACTGCCATCATCATTTAATCTCGAAACTTTAATATAAATGCCCTTGATATTAAGCGCATTGTTTGTTTTCAACCAAGCGACTTCATTTTTAAATCTAACATCAGGTATTACAAAGTATATATTTTCATTATCAATCTTGCTATTAATAGAAATGACTTTATTTAAAATATAATTTTCAACTTTTTTAATCCAATAATCACTGCCGAATACATTTCTTCTCCAATTAGTTCCCCAAAATTGCAACATTAAACTGTCTTTATATTCATCATTTCCATTTCCTTCCATTCCCCAATAAACATCTATATTTCTGCTTTCAAATATATTATGCAAAAAGGTAACTTTATTATAAGGAATAGTTATATAATCAAAACCAGAACTCCAAATACTATAGTAATACATATCTTTTATATATTTATTTCTTTCTCTGTATATTAAGGGTATTGTTCTATTTTTATTCATTACCTCTTCTTTCAATGGGTCTGCAAAATGATATACTATTACATTATTTCTTTTTTGTGAAATAATTTTAGCGGCCGTATCTTTTCCATGTCTCGCACGGTGTCCGAGACCGATTAAAAATATTCTATTCATAACTTAATTCCTCTTTTTTAATGTAAATTAAATTTTCATTTCAGAAATAAAAATTTATTTTCAATACTATATTTTTTTATTCATTGAAATTATAACCACAGCCTGGACAAAAATTATAACCTTTTTTAGCTCGCCTGCCGCACTTTGGGCAGTATGTTCTAATTTCGGATGCCATTATTAAATTTTTTTTATTTTCAGATTCGATTTTTCTTGATTCTGGCAATATTTGATATTCATATGTTGCAAATGGATATGCTTCCCACAATAGATTATTAATTTTTTGAAATTTTTGTTCCGATTTATTTCCTTTTTCTATTCGGCCAGTTTCTATTTCTTCAGGTATATTTAAAGTATAATCATCGTTTGCATTATAATATAACGTAGAAGAACACGGAACAAATGAAGTTACAAACTGAGAATAAGTGTATGTCGATATATATTGTTTATAAAAAACAGCTTTAATTTTTCCATTATTTTTAATAATTTCTTTTAATTCAGCAATATCATCATTTCCTGTTAAAAATGTATTAAATTTAAATTTTTTATTTGAATCTAAAAATCTGTCCAAATAAAAATGTTCATGCGGCCTTAATACTAAATAATTTTTTTGTATTTCTCCATTTAAAAATAATAATACTCTAATAAAAAAATCAGAATTATTAGTAAATTCGAGTTGAAATTCCGTACCGTCTTTTAAATATACTTTGTCTAAACTATTTTCTTTATATAATTTAACACGGTTTTTATTTACCGCAATGTGAACAGAAGCTGGTATATTTTCGCCAGTATAGGTATAGGTACTATTAAATGTGGTTATTTGATTGGTGTTATACATGACTACTCTCCTTTTTTTTTATTTCTGCTTACGAATTTGTTGATTTTATCAACTCGACGGCAATAATTAAACACCGTTCGCAAACAAAAACGAGTTTATATTCACATGGATAAATATATAAAAAATTAAAAAACCTGCATTTTTTATTTAAATTATTTATTTTTTTTAATATTTATTAATAAATAAAATGAGAATTTTAAATAGTGAAAAAACTTATAGAAAATATATTAATAAAATTATATAAAATAGCCACTCTTATAGATGAAGTAAAAAATATTGACCAACTAGAAAGAGGAACGCCACGCAAAACTAAAATAAGAGCTAATGAAATCAGAGTGCGATTAAAAACAATTACTAAAAAAGGCAAATATATTTATGAAACTTTTACTCCAAGCACAGGTAAAAAATATACGCAATTTATCAAACCGGTTCCGCCTTCTACAAAAATTAAATCCATAAAAGACAATGTCATTGTACACTGTTCTTGTCCTGATTTTAAATATAGACATGAAGTTAGTTTATGGTCTACTGATGCAAGTCATATAATTAGTAGTAACGGAGCAAAACCAGTTATTACAAATCCATCTATGAAAAAAATGTTATGTAAACACTTAATTTCAGTAATTAAAGATTTACAAAAACGAATTTCTTAATAAATTTTAAATGGCAATTCAGTATCTTTTATTGAAAATCCGGCAGCTCCTTTGTGACCACCACCACCATATTTTTTACATATAGCCGAGCAATCGATATTTTCTTTATCCGAATACAAAGAAAATTTCCATATTTTATTAGCTCTTCTGCTAAATGTAATCATCAAATCATGTTTCTCGGGATTATATATTGAATCAAATATATTTGCGCCGCTTAATCCTATATTTATTACTATTGCTTTTAAACCTTCAAATTCAGTTTCAAATGCATGTTCTTTTGCATATAACAAATTTTTCATTTTTAAATAATCTCGAATCGACTTTCCTTTTTTTATAATACTTTCTTCAAAATCCGTCTTTTCTTTATTTTTTAAAAGTTTTTTCCAAACATCAGATTCTGGATTATATTTACAATCTATTTCAAGTCCAGTATAAAAATTTAATATATCATTATTAAAATTATGCTGCCAAGTGTCATATAGACTTATTAATTTTATTGAATAAGGAACTTCTTCATCCGGATATAAATATTTCCATACTAGATGTGCCGCAGACTCCGTATTATCACCAAGTATAGATTTATTCAATTCAGGATATTTTTTTAATACTTCGAGTGAGGATTTGTGATGGTCAATCCAAATTAATTTATTTTCACTATTTAATTTTAACATTTTTTCTATTGGATACAGAGTAAAATCAACTACATATACTAAATCATAATTTTTTGATAAAGTTATTTCATCAATTTCGTCGCCGTATTCTAATCCAACTAATTTTAAATCATATGTTTCGTATTTATTAAATAATATGGCTCCGGAAGAAATGCCATCTAAATCACCACGATGATAAAAAATGAGTATTTTCATAAAAATTTCCTAATATTTATAAAAAATTAAATTATGTATGTATTCTAAATCTTTTTCAAATGAATCTTTATAGTCTGTATAATAATCGGCATAAAAATCTATTTTATATCTTTGTAAAAAATATTTTATGTTTCCTTTGTAGTGTTTAGATAATAAATTTATAAATTTAGAATTAGATAAAAAATATCTCTTATCGAAATCTTTTTTTACTATACAGTCACGAATGAAAGCATATAATTGGTCTTTGGTTATTTTTAAAATATGTCTAGCAATAAACCATAAACTAAAAGATTCTTTCAAATATTCAATATTCCATTGTCCTGTTATAAAATATGTCATTATTTCATTTGTTCCTTCCAATAAATCGTCATATTCGTATTGTCCAAACTGATATTGTATCGAATGTATTAATTCATGATATATATCAGATAATGGAATAACATATCTAAAATTATTTAATTTTAAATTTTTTAATTTTAACGCTTCTTGTAAATCGTTTTCAATTTCTTTTATGTCATATCTATATTCGTTTGATTTTGTATCCCATCTTGGAGTATAAAAAACAACTGTATTAATATCTTCGGAATAAAAAGCACTAGCATAATAATCTAAAATTTCTCCGTTAGCTTCTGCTATTTTTTTTAAATTGGAAGTGAATAGTAATTTTGGAGCATTATTTAAATTCAAAGAAAGAAATATTCCTAATCTTTGATAAAAATATTTTTGAAATTGTGTGTTAAACTCATTTCTTTTTGTAAATAATAAATAATTTTCTGTAATTATTCTCATATATCAATTATTTTTTTTACATGTTGGACATTCATCAAAATTATAGCCGACATGACTATATCCATTTAAGCAATCGTCGCATATATTTTGCCAATATTTTATCATATTTTGAAACGATTTTCCTGTATAGTTTGTATTTGATAAATCTTCGAATAAAACTATTTTTTTATTTAACGCAAATGACATTCCTAAATCAAAGTGTGTTCCTTTACTATCCGGATTATATGACACATGAATTTCATCAGCCCATCTGATTGCATTTAAATTGTCTCGACATATTCTATAACCGCCGGTTTCATTATCTTCTTGATTAGTATCTCTCGGTGGTAAATATACTAAATTTCCTTTTTCTTCTAATTTTTTAGCATATTCGTATAGATTTTTTTTATATTCTTCAGTTGCATTTCTAACTGTACATATTATAAATATTTTTTTCATTTTATTATTTCTCTTGCAACTTTTTTAATAATGAATTTAATTTTGTTTCTATTGCAACAATATCTATTTTAAAATCATAATCGAAACAATTAATATCTTTAACTGTATCTTGGAATAAATCAATGATTCTTTTTATATTTTTAATTTTAACTTCTCTAAAAGATTGCTCTGTTTGGCCGTGTGGTATATTTATAATTCTCATAGTTGTACCTATTTTTTTATAGCTTTTAAAAACCATTTTGGTATCATATGTAAATTTTTATTTTTTAAAAAAATCCAATCGCTGTCTAATATATATGTAGTTGCATAATCGTTATAATCACGTACAGACCTACCAGTTGCTTGTATTATTGTTTTTATAGTTTGCCAAGCATACCAACCATCTACCTTTTCCATTTTAATTTTAACATAATTATCTCCAATATATGGAAAAGGAACTTTTACTATTATTTGAAATCTGCTTTTATCGCCATATAAATCTATTCCTTCAGTAAAAGAAGGAGAAATTATAACAGTGGGTTCATCTGAAATTAAATGAAAATTTAAAGTATCATCTCTATCCATTGAAGTATGAGATAATAATCTCTTATCATTTATATTATCGGTGATATATTTTGCTATTTTATAATTATGCGCATGTATAATTCCCTTTTCAGATTTATGGTGATTTAAAATTTCTTTTATTGCAGAAACCATATTTGGTAATGTATTATCAATTTCTTTTCTTCCCATAGAACCAATTGGAATTTCATATATTGGTCTATTTTTAATTTCAAATGGAGATTCTAATGACTTAAAATCCGCATCATCTGGATTAATTCCGACATTTCTGCAAAAAATGTCTTTATCTAAAATCGTGCCTGATAACAACAAAATATAATTGAAACCTTCAAATAATAACCTCTCGGTATATTTACTAGCAAACAAAGGTTTTATATTTGCAATATCCTGAGTTTCATTTATAGTTAGTACCCAATCGTGCTCGTTTAGGTATTTTAGTGTCTGTGATGAAAGAGTATCTATTTTTGTTTTTAACTCTTCTATTTTTTTAAATAAAACCAAATTATCATGTGATTTTAAATATTCAATATCGTCACTAATTCTATTAAATTTATTTTCCAAATTCATATATAAGTCAGTTAACGCTGATACGTAATCAGTTTTAATCCAATCGATAAAAGATTTTGTGGTTGTTTTATTATTGATAGGAAATTCAATTTTTAAAACATTTTCGACATAATATTTATCTACTGTTATAGATGCGAAGTCAGTAATAGCGTTTTCTAAATTATGACATTCGTCTATTACTAAAATTTTACGACCTTCTAAATCTAAATTTTTATGTATTATAAAATAATGTAAATTGGTTAAACTAATATTTGATTTTTGAAATTTAATTTTTTCCTGATTATATACACAATTATTTAAATACGATTTAAGACTATCGTCGTCTAAAGTTTTTTTAGCAAACAGTTGTCCAATTGTACAATTTATACCAGTCAAGTGATTTTCGCACTGATAGTTATTCTTTGCTGATATACTAGCAACATTTGGAAAATCTCTTACATACTGTTCTTGTAATATTTTTTGCGTCGTTAATATATATGATTTTTGAAGTGTTTTATGTTTCAAATAATTACAGACTGTTATTGCTATTCCGGATTTTCCTATTCCTAAAGGAAATTCACCTAATACAAATCTCTTTTTTTTATTTATAAATGAATTTAATATAAAATTAATTGCTACTTCTTGTTCTTCTCTAGGTTTTTTATATGGGAAAAATTCTATCCAATCTTTTTTTTCAATCATATGTTATTTTTTTTTCTTTTCATTGTTTTTATCGTTTTTTTAAAAATAATTTGCAATAAAAACGATATTATTATTGCTTTTATAAAAATTGTAGAACAGTAGTTTATAAATATAAAAAAATTAAAATTATTAAAATAGTCATTTATTAAACAAGCAATAAAAAGATATATTATCGATATTAATAATGTATCTACTAGACTTTTAATTATTTTTTGTATTAAAATACTTTGTTGCTGATATTGCATACTCATTTATAGTTGGATAACCAGTGTTATAGAATCCGCATACTATTTTCCAATCTTTACTTATATTATCATGTATCCATCTTAAATATCTAATTCCTAATTTCGTATTCAACTCGACATCGTTCAATAACATTTCGGATGTTAATTCGTTTCGAGGTCCTAAATTTAATAATACATACATATCTTTAGCAGTGCTTAACAAAAGTTGATATGTACCCATCGCATTTGCATAAGATATTTGCAATGGATTATAATGATGATTATCAGGTCCTCTATAATTCGTTTCTAATTTTGCAACTCCAAATGCTATAGTTTCAGGAACTCCATATAGTTTACAGTATATTTTTGTATAATAATATACCTGTATTGAAGGTGGTGAAATTTTAATATATGGTTCTAAAATTTCAATGTTATTTATATCATTTATGTTTTCATTCAAATTATAATCCTCGTTAACAGCACCGTCGCCTCTGTTTATAAAAGCAATAAATATAGTTATTAATAATAATTTTATTATTATTCTCATTTATTATCTCCTAATTGTTGGTATATATGTTATTTTTTAGGTATAACAGAACCGTCCTTATTTGTTAATGACTGTTTATAATCACTAACAAGTTCACTTGATTTTAATGCAAAAATTGCCATTGATACGGAATCTGATAATGAGAATTCTACTTGTCCAGTCAGTCTGTTTAAGAAAACTATTCTTTTTAATTCAGGAGCGTATGCAATTACTACTTCTTTCAATGTAATAACTTTTGCATTCATAGATTTAGTTTCTACATTTAAAGATGAATAAAACAATCTACCGCCTTCGATGAGTAAAACTAAAACAATGGCAATGAAAGGTAAAAACTTAGTGATTTTATTTTTAGATTTTAGTTCAGACATAGAAATAGGTGTATTTTTTTCCATTTTTTTATCCTTTTTTTTATTGATTTTGAAATTGTATGTATATAATATAACTCATTATTTAATTGAAATAAAAAGTAACCGTTTTTATATATGTATTTATTTACATTATTACTACATTAATAATTCCTCTTTTTATTTATAAATATATAAAAAATATTTAAAACGCCATTTTATATTACTTTTTTTTTAACCAATATTTTAATCTTTTTATTAACTGATACCATCGTGGTTTTTTCTCTACACTTTTACCGTGACATACAGTACAATTTAAATCTGTACCGTTGCATTTACTACATTTAGTATTACCGTCTATCAATTTATATTTAACTATTCTATCGCCGGTATCTACCCAATATCCTGATATTTCGAGCATTTTTTTAATTTTTTCTTCTCTATTCATATTTCAATTTTAAATATAATATTTTTTTTAATAAATGTCAAGACATTTACAACAAACATATATAACTTATTATTTAAATATATCAATAAATTCATCAAAAGTCAAATTAATTTATATTTATAATAAATATATAAATGTTTTATATAAAGGAGAAAACTTTAAAATGGCTTGGTCAGGAAGCGGAACATTATCAGACCCATATTTAATTTCCACAGTGGATGAATTAATAGAAACTACAGGAAGTACGCAACATTATTATTATAAATTGGTAAACGATTTGGATTTATCTGCTTATAATCCTTGGCAAACATTAGTAAATGATGCGAGCAATGGACTTTGGATTGGCTCATTGGATGGCAATAATAAAAAAATATCAAATTTAATATTAAACGAAAATTCAGCAATAAATGTATTTATACCTCCTTTTATTCATTATGATTATATAGGATTATTTGGCTATTTAGTTATAAGTTCTTCAGAAAACGCATTTATAAAAAATTTAATTATAGACAAATGTAAATTAACATTGCATAATCATGACGCAAGCAATAATACTTTTATTGGAGTATTGGCGGCCAGAAATCAAGATAGACTTATAGAAAACGTACATATAACAAATTTTAGCGCATCGATTTTAATATCGCCTACCGATGGTTTTAAATATAAAATAGGAGGAATAGTCGGAGTAGATGAAAGATTTTCTAAAAATGTTACTTCGATTACATCATGTTCTGTACAATATGCAACCGCTTCTATTTCAGCGTCATCTGATACATATGATAATTATCATATATTCTCTTTTATAGCAAATGAAATAGGCAGTTCATGTACACACAGTTTTAATTACATAAAAGATTGTTATGGATTTTCAAATTTTATTGATACTTCAGATGTACCAATAAGTGACAATATTATAGCTGCATACTCAAATTTTATATCAATTAATGCTAAAATTAGCAACTGTTATATTTTAAATTTATTTTTAACATCGAGTAATCGAATAGTTGGATTTTCAGCGGAAACATTTGCCTCTGCTAAAATTTCGAATATTTATTCTTCAATTAAAGTCGGAAATACAGACCCAGATAATGTTTATCCATTTTGTAGTGATTATTACCATCTTCCAACTTTTAGTAAATGTTATTATGAATCCGGTAGTTATGATTTTGATGGAAACGACCAATCTTATTTTGCTGGTCTAACGGGTTCGCTATCATCAAGTATGAAAAATCAATCTAATTATTTAGATTGGGATTTTAACAATATATGGACTATATCTCCAAGTGTAAATGACGGTTATCCTTATTTTTTAAAAGACATAATAATAGCAACAAATCCAACATTTACAATATTAACTCCAAATGGCGGAGAAACTTATATTTACAATCAATTAATTCCAATATCATGGAGTTTTAGTCTATGATTAAAATTAAATTCGGAGAAAATCGTTGACAGGAAGCGGAACTAAAATTGACCCTTATATAATAACAACAGCGGCCGATTTAGATTTAGTTAGAAATAATATAAATGAAGGAATTTATTATGAATTAGGAGCCGATATTGATTTATCGTCATATCCTAGTTGGATTCCAATCGCAACATCTTCTGAATTTAAAGGTCACTTCGATGGTAAAAATTTTACCATCAGGAATATGAATATTACATCCGCTTTTCATGATTCGAGTTTCGGAGCATATGTTGGACTGTTCGGTATAATCGGAATATCACTTTTTACCACGGTAACACAGTCATATAGTGTAAGAAATTTAGTTTTAGAAAGTTGTTCTATAAATTTAAATAATTGGCGAATTTCAAATTCAGGACCATATTCAGCTGACATCAATAAATTATATGTTGGTATATTAGCGGGTGAATGGAGGGACACCACATTTCCAGACGATAAACAAGATTGGAATGTAATACAAAATATAAGAGTAAAAAATAGTATTATAAATATTGTTAAAAATAATTTAACAGGAAGTTTAACCGAATCGGTTTCAAATATATATGTCGGTGGATTAATTGGTTATTCACAATATGGATTAGTAACATCTTGTTCTGTCGATGATATAAAAATAACAGGAATAGTATCTTCTAGTTTTACAGGAAATAATACAAATACTTATATTAATGGATTAAGTTTTGGAATCAATCAAGCGACTTATAATAGTGTAAAAAATTCTTATATAAATTTTGAATATAAAATAGGAAGCCCTTCATATAATCAACACAGCGGTCGATTGTATTTATCTGCATTCGGAATGGGACTTTCAGATGCCGAAGTACATGATAATTATGTATATAATACAATCGTATCAGGAACAACAAATGCAACTTGTAGTGGATTTGCTTCTTATGTATATGTAGATGAAGAAGCATTTGGAGATTCTGGACATGATTTTCCTAGCGGAAGACACTATACAAACGCTACGTTTGGAAACACTCCAACAGCATCAGTTTTCCTTTTTACAGCTGGATACCAAAAATATTCAAATTCATCATCACTATATAACTATGTAAAATCCGGAAGCCACATATATAATATAAATCCAGTCACTCCAACCGGAATGCCAACTATAGTCGAATTAACAGAAACGCAGATGAAAAATTCATCGTCGTATTCAGGATTTAATTTTACAAATGTTTGGAAAATAAGTCCTGAAAGTCAAAGTGGATATCCTTATTTTAGTTGGGAAACTGTAGAATATACTCCGATTTCAAATCCAATATTAGTTAAATTAGAATATAGTACTGATAGTGGTTCTACTTGGTATACAATAGTTGATGATTTAGAAATACAAGAAGGAACAGGAAGTTTCTCTTGGTATGCACCTGAAACTCAATCATCAAATTATTTAGTTAGAATTTCTTCATCGAGTTACTATGATACTAGTGACTCTACTTTTACTGTAAATTCACCAACACAACCAACATACAGTTTTACAATCGGTGGAATAATACAATCTGCGTCGGGATATATTTTACCTTCAGTGGATATTCAATTTACAAACGGTGCAATTTTAGATTATTATAATCCTTTAACAGGAGAATATCAATCGAATATTATAACCAGTTCATATAGTGGATTGATTATTCCAACTGCATCGAATTATATATTCAATCCAGTATCTAGAAGTTATAATAATTTAACTCAAAGTCTGGCCGCAGAGGATTTCACTGCAATATATTCTCCATTAATTTTAGTTAATTATTCAATAACCGGAAGTGTATATG
>Ga0272446_1006815_pt1 | contig 11684 bp, 4 predicted proteins | sample YNPCB0061_FD_194587 | JGI IMG/M metagenome (GOLD analysis project Ga0272446, IMG submission 194587) | Hot spring microbial mat communities from Yellowstone National Park, WY, United States - YNP-CB-006-1 | ecosystem: Environmental > Aquatic > Thermal springs > Hot (42-90C) > Sediment | place...
AACGCCAACGCGGTGCTCCGGTGCTTCGTCTATACCCCGCCCGATTACGACAAGGACCTCAGCCGGCGCTATCCGGTGTTGTATCTGCAACACGGCGGCGGCGAGGATGAAACCGGCTGGGGCCGCCAGGGCAAGGCCGGCTTGATCATGGACAACCTGCTGGCCGCGGGCAAAGCCCGGCCGTTCATCATCGTCATGGCCAACAGCTATGTGCCCGGCGCTTTCGGCCCCGGGCGCGGACCGGCCGCAGCAGGAGCCAGCAACGCCGCTCCGGCGGGCGCGACCAACGCGCCACCGGCCGGACGGGGCCCGGGCGGGCGTCTGTTCGACTTCAACGCCTTCGCGAAGGTGCTGCTGGGCGACCTGATTCCCTTCATTGACGCCAACTTCCGCACCCTGCCGGATCAACCCCATCGGGCGATGGCGGGACTCTCGATGGGTGGCATGCAGACCCGCACAATCACGCTGACCAACCTCGACAAGTTCTCCCACATCGGCGTGTTCAGCGGCGGCAGCATCGCACCGGCGGACATCGCCGATCTCGACGCCTTCAAGCGGCAGGTCAAGGTGGTGTTCGTCAGCTACGGCAGCCGCGAACTGGGCGGCGACCGCGGCGCCGGCCGCTTCGGCGGCGACCCGAAGGCCAACACCGAGGCCCTGAAGGCGGCGGGCGTGAACAGTTTCTTCTACGTGTCGCCGGACACGGGCCACGAGTGGCAATCCTGGCGGCGCAGCCTCCATGCCTTTGCCCAGCTCTTGTTCCAGGACCACCCGGCGGGATTTACCTCCTCTCACGAGATGACCGGGGCGAGCGGGGCGACCGCGCAGTCGGCTTCTGCTGCCGCGACGTCCGTCGCGACATCTGCCTCGGGGGCGCCTGCGGTAGCCGCCGCTAGCGAGCCGACGGCCCCCGGGCGGGGCGGACGCGGCGGGTTTGGCGGCCCAATCTCGCTCGGGCCGGACGACAAACCGGCTTTCGACGACCCGCCGCCCGGCATCACCACGCGGCGGGACGGCATCCCACACGGGAAACTGGAAATGATCGAATACGACTCCAAGACCGTCGGCTCCCGGCGCAAAATGCAGGTCTATACGCCGCCCGGTTACTCGACCGACCAGAAGTATCCCGTGCTCTACCTGTTGCACGGCATTGGCGGTGACGAAACGGAGTGGCAGCGCTTTGCGACGGTGGACGTGCTGCTGGACAATCTGATCGCCGACGGCAAGGCCGTGCCCATGATCGTCGTCATGCCCAATGGCCGCGCCCAAAAAGACGATCGCCCGGGCCCCAACCCGATGGCCACGGCCCCCGCCTTCGCCGTCTTCGAGCGCGATTTACTGGACGACGTGATCCCGGCCATCGAATCCCGCTACTCGGTGCGGGCCGACCGCGAGCACCGCGCGCTGGCCGGCCTCTCGATGGGTGGCGGCCAGGCCCTCAACTTCGGCCTGGGCCACCTGGACACCTTTGCCTGGGTGGGCGGCTTCTCCTCCGCGCCGAACACCAAGCGCCCGGAGGAATTGGTCCCCGACCCCGCCGCTGCGGCCCGGCAACTGAAGCTCCTGTGGCTTTCTTGCGGCAACAAGGACGGCCTGATCCGCATCAGCCAGGGCGTCCATGCCTACCTGAAAGAACACGACGTGCCGCATGTGTGGCACGTGGACGGCAACGGCCACGACGCCACGCACTGGAGAAACAACCTGTGGCTCTTTGCACAACGGATTTTCAAATGACAATGAAACCGCACCGCCTTCCCCTGCCGAGGGACGCCTCCCGGCCGAGAACTTTCGCTTACGCGGTACTGACGGTGTTGCTTGCGGTCGGCGTTTCAGCCGGGTCCGCCGAGACACCGAGCCTTAGAGAAATCTTCAAGAACCATTTCCACATCGGCACGGCCGTGAACCGCTCCATCGTCACCGGCACCAGCTTTCGCCGCAGTCCAGAGCTGGTCAGCCGGGACATTGCCCTGGTCCGAGCGCAGTTCGACCACATCGTGGCGGAGAACGACATGAAGTGGGCGCTCATCCACCCGCGGCCGGGCCCGGACGGCTACGATTTTGGGCCAGCGGACGCCTTCGTGAACTTTGGCCTCAGCAACGGCATGTTTCTCGTCGGGCACACGCTGGTCTGGCATTCGCAAACGCCCAACTGGGTTTTCCAGGGAACCAATCCGCCGCCCGGTCAAACGAACGCCGAAGCCCCCGCGCCCGCCACGCCGCAGACCGCGGCGGCCACCAACGCCCCCGGCCAGGGCCGGTTCGGGCCGGGAGGCGGCGGCGGTTTCGGCCGCGGCGCCTTCACCGACCCGCGCGCGTCCCGCGAGGAGTTGCTGGAGCGGATGCGCGAGCACATCCACACCGTGGTGGGGCGGTACAAGGGCCGGGTCAAGATCTGGGACGTCGTCAACGAGGCCCTGGCCGACGGCGGCACCAACCTGCTGCGCAACTCGCTCTGGCTGCAAATCATCGGGCCGGACTACATCGCCAAAGCCTTCCAATACGCCCACGAGGCGGACCCGGGCGCGATCTTGCGTTACAACGACTACGGGTTGGAGAACCCGGCCAAACGCCGCAAGCTCCTCACGCTGATCAAGTCCTTGCGGGAGCAGGGCGTGCCGGTCCACGCCATCGGCTCGCAGGCGCACGTCAACGTCTCGATCACTTTCGAAACGATGGACGAGGCGCTGACGGAAATTGCGTCGTTGGGCCTGCCCATTCACATCACCGAACTTGACGTGACCGGCGCGGTCGAGGGGCAACGCGGCTTCGGCGCAGACATCGCGGACAATGCGGCCGCCAATCAGGGCGGCCTGGTGAGCGATGCCGACCGCCGACAGGCCGAGGCTTACGCGGGCATCTTCCGGGCGTTCCTCAAGCATCGTGACACGGTGAAGCTGGTCACGTTCTGGGGCGCCAACGACGGGAACTCCTGGCGGGCGCGAGGCCGCCCGCTGTTGTTCGACGGCAACAGCCAGCCCAAGCCGGCGTTCGACGCAGTGCTAAAAGTGGTTCAAGAATTCACCCCGCCCCGCCAACCGTGATGGCCTCCGCGGGCGGCGGCCAACGCCGACGCTGGCGTGCATCCCCTGCCACTTCAGGCGCCTTGCCCCACGCTGTGCCGGCGCGCCAACAGTTGGCGGTAAGATGCTTCCGGCGAGCCTGCCGCCGAGCCCTGCCAGCTCACCCGCCGTTTACCCGCTCGGCAGGCTGAGGACAGCCCTGCTTTCTGGAACGTCCACCGGACGGCCGCCGACAACCCGAAATCCTGCCTGTCGCACGAGGGGGCGGCGCAACCCAGACGACTTGAGTGACTTGTGTCGAAAAGCGCGATGCCGCGAAGCTCCAAAGGTTGTCCCTCCTCGACCCGGGTTGGACGCCGGCTGCACGCAGCCCGAAACCGGCAAACCGGCATCGAATTTGCTAAGTACTTGGTCATGAGTCCGAGACAACCCACCTCCAAGGGCCCCGCCCGGGGCTTCACCCGCATCGAGTTGTTGGTCTGCTTGGTGACGCTCGGCTTGCTGGCCGCCGTCAGCCGCCCGGTCTGGGGCAACGGCGGCCCGTCCCGGAGCTTGCTCTGCATGGACAACCTGCGCCGCCTCCAAGCTGCCTGGCTCTTGTACACGGCCGAGACCGGGGGCGTGCTCCCCGGGAATTACCATGGCGGCTTTGTGCCGGGCGCTGACGCCCCGGAACGCCCCTGGGCCACCGGCTGGTTGGACTGGACCACCTCGCCGGACAACACCAACACACTCTATCTCACCGAGGCGCGGTACGCCTCGCTGGCGGTGTACTTCGACCGGGACGTCACCGTGTACAAATGCCCGGCCGACCGATACCTGAGCCGATCCCAGTCCGCCCAGGGCTGGACCGAGCGCGTGCGTTCGTACTCGCTGAACTGCTTCCTGGGCACGGGCAATCAAACCACCGGGCCCTTCAACACCGCCTACAGTTTCTACACCAAGCTCGATCAATTTCGCCGACTCACCCCCGGCCAGGTAATCGTGTTCCTCGACGAACACCCCGACAGCATCAACGACCCGTTGTTCTGGGCGCCCAACAACCCGCAGAACTGGGTGGATGTTCCCGGCTCCCTGCACGAAGGCGCCGCCTGGTTGACCTTTGCCGACGGTCACCTCGAATCCCATCGCTGGACCAATCCGAAACTCCTAAGCCCACCGTCGGCTTCCGACTTCATCCACAACATCGCGGTCCCGACCAACGATCCCGATCTGGTGTGGTTCTTGGAACACGCCAGCGAACCGAAAAACTAGCCCACCCGCAGATCAAGATTTCTCTTTGGAAAGGCGTTATGAAAACCACCTGCCTGCTGGCCTTCCCATTGGCGACGCTCACCGCGCTGCCGCTGCTCGCTCAAACGCCCTCTCCGGCATTGCTGGGCGCCACCACGCCTGCCGCCCTGGCCGTGCCCGGTCCTGAAAACACCCTGTTGCAAGCGGTCTCCGACGACGGGCGCTGGCTGCTGCTGACCTCGGCCAGCGACCGGCTGGTCGCGGGCGACGACAACGCTGCGGCCGACGTGTTCTTGCTCGAGCGCGCGACCGGCCAGATCACGCTCGTGAGTGTCAACCCCGCCGGCCGGTCCGGCAACGGCACCTCACTGGCCGGCGGCATGTCCGCCGATGCCCGGCGCGTGGTCTTCGTCAGCCGCGCCAGCGACCTGGTCGCGGACGACACCAACGGCACCTGGGACGTGTTCGTGCGTGATTTGGCAACCGGCGCCACCCTCGCGGCAGGACGCACCGCCGGCAACCCGCCCTCCCGTGGGCCGCTCCTGGACCCGTGGATTTCCGCAGACGGGCGCTACGTGGTCTTTCGCAGTTTGGACCCGAACCTGGCGCCGGGCGGGAGCTTCACGACCTTCAACCTGTACCGCTGGGACCTGGAAGAAAATCGGATCGAGTGCCTCAGCACCAATATCCTCGCCGACCCGGCCGGAGCGTGGCGCCTGACCGAGTTCGCGCTCAATCCGGCGGGAGACACCCTGGCCGTGGCCGCGAAGGGGTTTGTGGGCAGCGTGACCGAGTTGGTGCAGTGGCAAAATCTGCGGACCGGCACGACTCTCAACTGCTCCCCCCAAACGCTCGCCGAGTTCCCCACCAATGACACCGCCTATTCTCGAATCGCTTTGAGCGGCGACGGCCGATATGTGGCATTCCAAGGCGAGGCGCGCGTTCCACCTGATCGTCGCCGTCACGGCCTGCTGCTGTACCACGCGGAGACGGGCATCCTGACTTTGCTGGCCCTGCGCACCAACACCCCCTCCGCCTACCGTTTCCCCGAGGCGGCGTTGCACGCGCGCTTGAGCGCCGATGGCGCCTGGGTGGTTTATGCCACGCCCACGCCACCCGACCCGAGCCTGCCGCCCGCGCAACAGGTTTCCATCCCCTCGCAGGTGTTCCTGTACGAAACGGCCACCGCAACGACCCGGCAGATCAGCACGGCGTTGGATGGCGTCAGCCCGGCCGATGCGGACTGTCTCGAGCCGCTCCTCACCCCGGACGGCCGCGGCGTGGCTTTCCTGAGCCGGGCCACCAACCTGGTCCCCGACACGGAAGCGCCGGCCTTGCGCGTGTACTGGTACGACCGCGCCAGCGCCACGTTGCGCGTGCTCGCCAGCCTGGGCGACCGGCCCGGGGCGTCGGGACAATTGGTGTTGAGCCCGAACGGCGACTGGCTGGCCGCCGCCACTACCGACCTCGAGGGGCCGGTCTTCGTGTTCAACACCCGCGAAGGCACCGGCACGCAAACCATCTTGCCGCTGGCGGCCACGGAATCGTCCACGGGACGCGGCTGGATGGGCGTACGCCCGGCGGGCGTCAGCGCCGATGGCCGTTATGTGGCCCTCACTGCCTTCCCGCCCGATCCGGCCGGCAGCACAAATCACCAGCAGGTTTACCGGCAGGACACCCGGACCGGCACACGCCTGCTCGTGAGCCGGGATCCGATGGGCCAACTGGCCAACGGCCATCCGGCCACGCCTTCGCTCAGCGCCGACGGCGCACGCCTGCTGTTCATCAGCGCTGCCAGCAACCTCGTGCCCGAGGACACGAAGGGCGTGCCGGATGCCTTCGTGGAATTTGTGCCCGACGGACCGCGTACTCGGTTGCGGCCGCCGGCCCTGCCGTCCAACTCCTACGCCTTCCCGGAGTCCGGGCTGAGCCCGAACGGCCGTTTCGCCGCCGTGAGCTTCTACGAAGCCGGCAAAAAGGTGTGGTACCTGACCGATTTGAACTCGGGGACGTGGTCAGCGCCCCTGCCGGCCTCGGTGGACGAGCCCCCAGGATTCTCCGCCGACGGAGAATTCTTCGTCATCACCCGGTGGCCGGGCACCGGGCCGTTGGTGGAACTCCATGCCACCGCCGACTGGTTCGCCGAGCCCGGCGCGGCACCCGCCCCGCGATGGGTCTCGGCGACGTACGGCACCAAGGCCACTTTGAGCGCTGACGGACGCCGCTTCGCCTTCCTCCACGCACCACCCCGGCCTTCCAACTACGCGCTGGTCGTGGTGGACCGGGTTCGCGACCAAATCGTGCTGTCCAACCTCATCGAGCGCACCACCAGCGGCAACCCGGCCCTCAGCGCGGACGGCCGGTATGTGGTCTGGGCCGCGCCGTCTTCGCCCGCCAACCCGGCAAATCAAGTCTGGCGCGCGGACGTGGACAGCGGTGCAGTGACGTTGGTCAGCGTCGCCGCGGACGGCGCCAGTGAAGGCAACGGTGACTCGACGCAAGCCGCAATCAGCGCGGACGGCCGCTACGTTGCCTTCACCAGCCTCGCCAGCAACCTGGTCGCGAACGACGGGAATAACACCCGGGACATTTTCCTGCGCGACCTGCAGACCGGCCAAACGTTGCTGGTGAGCCGCACGCCGGCGGGCGCTCCGGGCCGCGGATGGTCCTTCCGGCCGTTCTTCAGCGCCGACGGCCGCAGCCTGTTTTTCCTGAGCCAGGCGCCCGACCTGGCCGCCGGAGACCTCAACCAGTCGGCAGACCTGTTCAAGGTGGAAATTGTCGGGAACGGCCCGCTGGTGGTGATCCGACGCCAACTCAACGCCGGACGGGCCGAGTTGATGTGGAGTGGCGCGCCCGGCAAGAGCTACGCCATCGAGTACGCCGAACAGTTAGGGAGTCATTGGACCCGGCTGCCGGGTGATTTCTCCAGCGAAACGCCGGTGGTCCTGGACACCACGACCGCCGCGCAACGCTTCTACCGCGTGATCGAACTGCCCTGAACCGCAGCTCCGAAATCCGCTCTCCCTGCGGGCTCTCGGAGCGACAACAACCAGGTCGCGCGGCAAGCGCGGGCGGCGTGGTGTTCTACTGGTCGCCTGCCGCAGACCTCTGCCCGAGGCATGCGATGCCGCGGCCCCATCGCGGGAAGTTTCATCGCTGCTTGTCAAAGACTCCGGCAACCTCGGCCGGCGTGAGTGAGCGTGCGAAGATCGTTACCTCGTCCATTGCCACGGTTGCCGCGACTTCGCCCGGGCCGAGGTCGAGGCCGAGGCGGTTGCTGGTCTTGAGGCGTTTGGCGAGCTTGCCGGTGGCGATGAGTTGGCCGTCCACATGCAGACGCTGGCCGCCGGGGCCGACGGTGGTGACGACGTGATGCCATTGGCCGTCGTTGAAGGTGCCAGGGGTTTCGAGAGCTTGATCGCCGTGGAGTTGAAAGCGCACCTTGCCCTGGTTGAGCGACACGACATGGTCGCTCCAACGGTTGTTGTAGCTGGAGTAGCGTCTGGCTTCGCACAGGCGGACGTCCTTCGCGGTGGTCTTGAACCAGAAGGCGACGGTGTAATCGCTGTCGGGCAGGCGAAGCTCTTCATCAATGGGGAACAACGCCGGCTCGAACTGCCCCCTGCCTTCCAACTCAATCCCGCTGCCTGTCTTGCCTCGCACGCGACGGGTGTTGCCCGTGAGACGGCCAAAGACATCGCCACCCGCGCGGCTCCATGACAGCACGCCGGCCTTCTCTTCGAAGCCGAAGTCGGCAATGACCTCGCGTCGTTTCTCGATGGGGATTTCGAGCTTCCGTTGCGGGCCAGGCACGGGATGGAGGAACTCGGGCAGGATGGCGCGCCGGTCCAGGCCCGGCGTTTCCCAGCAGAACCGGGCCACGGCATTCGTGGCGAAGCCGGCTTCGAGGCGCAGGTCGTAGCGTTCGCCGGCTTTGAGCGACACTTCCGCGTAGATGCCCTGGGCTTGGGGCAGGCCAAAAGTGGTCTCGCGGTAAAGCCCGGCGCCGGTGTCCAAGACGAGGTTCCCGCCGATCCAGAGTTTCAGCCACCGTGGCTTGCCGGGCGTGCCCCAGCCCTGGCCGCGCCAGGGCGCATACGATTCCCAGACGAAACGATAGAGTTCGGTGGTTGGCGCTTCGATCTGGCCGGTCCATCTACAGGAGAAGCTCTGCGGGTTGATCCCTTTGGGCCAGCCGTCTTTGCCGGCAAACCAGTAGAAGAAGACCAGCGGATCAGTGCGGGTAAGGACCGGATCGCCGGTGCAGTCGGGGGTGTTGAAATACTCGCCCTTCAGGCCGGTGCCGTCGCGTTTGGCCACCTGGGTTGCGGCGGCCGTCAGCCTTACCTTGCCGCTGGCACGATGCCAGCCGTTCCAGCCGGTGATCCGGTAGATGGGCGAACCACCGGTGGAGTTAATCGCATAGTAGTAGGTTTCGCCTGTCTTGGGATCAGTGGCGAGGTGGCCGGTCGGATACTCATTGGTGTTCTCCTCGCCGTATTCCTCCTTGCGCAGGGTGTCGGTCGGCACGCGCAGCAACTCGTCCACATACAGACCGTCCTCGGTCCAGACGGTGGGGCGGGCGGTTTCTTCATCGGACGCATCGGCCCAGATGACGCAGCCGTGCGTGAAGCCGACCAGCCCGCGCGGCATGGCCGTTGTTCCAGGCTCATGATCGTCATCGGAGCTGTGTTTGCCGACGCTCCAGAGCGGCTTCCAGTCCTTGTCCCATTTCACGAGGCGATCGAAGGCGGAGCAGGAGTTGTAATACCAGGCGCCATGGTTTTCGACGCCTTCATTGGGATTGCTGAAGGAATCAGCGAAGCAGGCGTACCAATGGCCATCCGGGCCGCGGCGGCAATCGTAAGGGAAGGACTTCTTGCCGTTCTCAACCCAAGGCTCGTGTTTCTTTAACCGCGCGGAGACATACACCGGCGTGCCGCCGGCCGTGAGGCGCTCGGGGGCCAGCAGATGACCGGGCTGATATGCCGTGGCATGCACCGTGGTGACGAGCAGGAGGTCGTCGGGATTGACATAGCCGCCAAGTTGGTTGCGATTCAGCCATTCCACTTCGTCGTCCGTCGCCTGGCCGTCGTCGTTGAGGTCGTTCCAGAGGTAGTTGCGCTTGTTGCGGCTCCCGCTGGCGTTGCACGGGCGGAGTTGCTTCTTGACGGGGTCATAGATCGAGAGCGTGAGGCCGCCGGGTTGAACTCCGCCGCCCTGGATGTAGAGGCGGCCGCGGTGCTCGAAGAGCGTGGGGATGGCCGGCACACGCGCGAAGGGATTGCGGGTGAACACATCCTGGTAGATTTCAACCACACGCCAGGTTTTCCCGGCATAGTCCACTTCACAACGCACGAGCGCCGGCTGATCTGCATTGCCCATGAACCACACGTGACGCGGGTCGTTGGGCTCCGGACAAGCGATGATGCCGTAGTGCTGCGCGCCAAACCACTCGCGCAACAGCTTCCCATCGGCGTCAAAACGGGCCGTGCGCCGGGGTGGCGTGTGGTTCCCCTCGGTCACCACAAACCCGCCCTCGGCATCGGCTTCGATATCCGTCAGCCCGCGAAAATCCGTTGGCACATACACGCCGTCGCCGCGGCCTTCGGGGCGGCCGAAGGCCTTCACGAACTGGCCGTTCGCGGTGAAACGTTTGACCTGGTGATGCCGTTGTTTGGGCGCCGAGGTGATTTTTACGCCTTCGGCCAGATTCGGCGTCTTGCCATGGGTCACATCAGGCAACGGCGTCACGGTGGCGCCCTTCGCCAGGTCGCTGTTCTCCGCCACGAAGATGTCGCCCGTCTTCGGGCTGACCGCCAGGCGCCAGGGGTGCTCCAGCCGGTCGGCGGGAATGATTACCCGCGGGGTCTTGTCCTTTCGGCTGAGGGCCATCACGCGGCCCTGGGCGATGGCATGCACGGTGCCGTCGGGCGCCACGGCGATTCCCGCCAATCCCTGGATTCCTTCCACCTTGTCCACCTGGCGGCCGTTCCGGGCGTCGAACCACGCGATGGCGTCGTGCTGGGGATAGGCCGCCACCAGCAGACCGTTCGCGACATCGCCGGCGAGGTCGTGCGGGCGTTCCGCGATGCAGAGCTTGCGCCGCGCGTCATCGGGCGTTCCAGCTGGAGCGACGTAAGATTCCCAGCGGAGATTCCAAGGCTTGGGCTCAGTATCGCTCCCGGTGAAAACGCGGCCATTGGCCGCGTCGGAGCCATACACGGTGCCATCACGCATCAATTCAAAGAGCCGCCCGTTGACGAGCGTGAGGGCTTCGCCACCGCCGATCCACGGGTCGGCCTGGTTGCGGTTGTTCACCCAAAGGGTGCGTCCGTTCAGGTCGGTCTTCACACCCCAATGCGCTCCTTCATTCACCGAGCCTTGCCGGTAAAGGCCGGTGGCATCCACGGCGGCGGCGTTGGGCGGTTGATGATTTCCGGTGGCCTTTTCCCAAGCGGGGTCCGGGTTCTGGCCCACCTGGGTGATGAACTCCGCGCGCAGCCCCTCGGTGGCGAGCAGTTTCCAGGTGTAATCGCCGGCGGGCAGCGCGTGGCCGTAGCGGTCGAGGCCATCCCAGGTGACGGTGTGCTTGCCGCGGGGGAGCGGCTGGCCGGTGAGCAGCGTGCGCACCATGCGGCCCTCGGCATCATAGAGCGCAAGCGAGACACGGCTGTCCCGGGGGACGGAAAAGGAAATGTTGACTTCAGCCTGAAGCGTCAAAACAGCCAGCAAAAGGGTGAAGGCCAAACGGGGTGTTGCGGTTCTGAACATGGAATATGAGGTTGGCGTTGGGTGCAAGTTTGGTTACGGGGGCGAAGCTTTAATTTATTTTGGCCCGCTGCTGATTGACATCGGCGCCACGACCAGATCCGTGCCGAATTCGGTCGAGCCCTGCGGGACGTAGTGGAGTGCGCGTGCGAGAAAGGCATCCACGCCGCGGAGGACTCCCGCGGGATCGCCGACGATCAAGACGCGCTCTTTCAGGGTTCGTAGCTCGAATCCCCCGGCGGGGACCTGATTGGACTTCAATCCTTCGGCCGCCGCCTGGGTCGAATCACCCAGGACCACGGCCGGGCCGGGCTTGGCCACTTCCACCACCGGAAGCCTTGTGCCGGTCGCCCGTTTCAAACCCTCTTGCAGGCGGGCGACGGCAGCCTTGAATGGGCCATCCGCACCGCCTTTGACTGCGATGACCCCGCGCGCCTGTCGGGCTTCGATGAGCACAATCGGCGGATGCCGGCGTGCCTCGGCGCCCCAAGTCGGGGAACCCCGTTGCGCCTTGGTGGGGGCAGCCGCGAAGGAGACTCCCTCCACGAAACCCAGCAACTCAACGCCGGCGGCGGCAGCCGTCAGGATCTCCCCGTTGCGCGTGACGCTTTCGAATCTGACATTGGCGACAGAGTGGTTCGGACCGGGCCCGCTCAC
>Ga0272446_1006816_pt1 | contig 11683 bp, 8 predicted proteins | sample YNPCB0061_FD_194587 | JGI IMG/M metagenome (GOLD analysis project Ga0272446, IMG submission 194587) | Hot spring microbial mat communities from Yellowstone National Park, WY, United States - YNP-CB-006-1 | ecosystem: Environmental > Aquatic > Thermal springs > Hot (42-90C) > Sediment | place...
CCAGCTTCGCTGGCGCACCGCAACGCCAACAACATACCCCCTCTCCCAGGCTGGGGGGTTGGGAGGGGGGCCGTGCCGCGCGCAGCGCCGTCTGTGCAAGGGATTGGCCCTAACCCCACTGCGGGAGGTGGACGTTCCATGATGCTGCTGGCAACCTCCGTTGTTCCCACGCCGGGTGCGCTGGCCGGACGCCCGCGCGTCCAGGTTCACTAGCAGGATCGGAAACATCAGCCCTGGAGCGTCACCCGGCAACCAGCAGTGGCACCAGGCGACAGTGCTATAATGCCCAGGTTAGGGGCAAAACGTGTCGAGGAGACGGCTATGGCCAACCAGACCAGCGCGGCGAACCTGAGCCAGCCCGCGCTTGACCAACTCTGCGCAAATGCGATTCGGGCGCTGGCGATCGATGCAGTTCAGGCCGCGAACAGTGGGCATCCTGGCCTTCCCCTCGGCATGGCCGACGCGGCCTACGTGCTCTGGACACGCTTTCTCAAGCACAATCCGGGCGATCCGGGCTGGCCGGACCGGGACCGCTTCGTGCTCTCAGCCGGTCACGGCTCGATGCTATTATACGCGCTCTTGCATCTCAGTGGCTATGATCTCAGCCTCACCGAGCTACGCAATTTTCGCCAGTGGGGCAGCAAGACCCCCGGCCACCCCGAGAACCTGCTGACTCTTGGGGTAGAGACGACCACTGGCCCGCTTGGCCAGGGCCTGGGCATGGCCGTAGGCATGGCCATGGCCGAGCGCTGGTTGGCCGAGAAGTTCAACCGGCCCGGCTTCCCGCTCGTCAACCACCACACCTACGCCCTGTGCTCCGACGGCGACCTGATGGAGGGGATCAGCCACGAAGCGGCCAGCCTGGCCGGCCATCTGCGGCTGGGCAAGCTGATCGTGCTCTACGATTCCAACCAGGTCTCGATCGATGGGCCGACCGCTCTGGCGACCAGCGAGGATACGGGGCAGCGCTTCGCAGCATACGGCTGGCATGTCCTGCACGTGGACGGGCACAGCATGGCCGAGGTGGCCGAGGCGCTGGCTGAGGCGCGAGCCGAGCTCAGCCGGCCGTCGATCGTCATCGCGCGAACAACGATCGGCTATGGCAGTCCGAACAAGGCGGGCAAAAACGCCGCCCATGGCGAACCTCTCGGCGCCGAGGAGGCGCAGCTGACCAAGGCGAACCTGGGCTGGCCGCTGGAGCCGACCTTCTATGTGCCGGAGAGCGTCTACGAACACATGCAACTGGCCCAGGAGGTCGGCGACCGGCGGCAGCGCGAGTGGGAGGCATTGCTGGCACGCTACAAGGCGCGCCACCCGGAGCTCGGCGCGCTGTGGGAGCAGATGCAGACCACCGCGCTGCCCGTCGACTGGGCGGCGGTACTGCCGCACTTTCCGGCTGACCCGCTGGCGAAGGGCACGCGCGTCGCCTCGGGGCAAACCCTGAACGCCCTGGCGCCGCTGATACCCAGCCTGCTCGGCGGCTCGGCCGACCTGTCCGGCTCCAACAACACCATGCTCAAAGGCGAGGCGCCGCTTGCGGGCACGAGCTTCGCCGGGCGCAACATCCACTTCGGGGTGCGCGAGCACGCCATGGCGGCCGCGCTGAACGGCATGGCCCTGCACGGCGGCATCATCCCCTATGGCGGCACCTTCCTCGTCTTCAGCGACTATATGCGCCCGGCGATCCGGCTTGCCGCGCTGATGCACACCCGGGTGGTCTTCGTCTTCACCCACGACAGCATTGGCGTCGGCGAGGATGGGCCAACGCATCAGCCGGTCGAGCAACTCATGGCGCTACGGCTCATCCCCAATCTCCACGTCTTCCGCCCCGGCGATGCGAATGAGGTGGCCATGGCCTGGCGTCATGCCCTGGAGCGCCGCGCTGGCCCGACGGCGATCGTGCTCTCGCGGCAGAATGTGCCGACCCTCGACCGCACGCGCTGCGCGCCGGCCGAGGGCGCACTGCGGGGCGGCTACATCCTGCGCGATACGGTGGAGCCACGGGCACTGCTGATCGCGAGCGGCTCGGAGCTGGCGGTTGCGCTCGCGGCCGCCGAGGTGCTGGCCGCGCGCGGTGTGGCGACCCGTGTGGTCAGTCTGCCCTGCTGGGAGCTTTTTGCCGACCAGGAACCGGCCTATCGCGACCACGTGCTGCCCCCGAGCCTCACCGCCCGCGTGGCAGTGGAGGCCGGGCGCACCCTCGGCTGGGAGCGCTTCATCGGGCCGCAGGGTGTGGCGCTGGGCGTCGATGGCTTCGGGGCTTCGGCGCCATCCAACGTGCTGTTCGCGCACTACGGTCTGACGGCGCAGCACGTGGCCGACGCGGCGCTGCGGCTGCTGGAGCCGTGACCGCCAGCCGCAACGCGCATCACCGGTCCCGGGTGTCTCGATGGTTCATGTCATTCCGAGCAGAGCCGCAGGCGGAGCGAGGAATCTGGCGCTGCCCATGCTCCTCAAGCCCGCTCGCGGCGTCTACCCTGCGCGGAGCCGAAGGGCGTGGGGTGACATGCCATCGCTTGCTCCCGGCGCCACTGGCCGCCGGCCATAAGCTATTCGGAATGAGACGTCTCGTTGTCGTACTGGGCGACCGGCTGCTCAGGCGCTGCGCTGGCCTGCAGGGCTGCGGCGTAGACCTGCGCCAGCGGCACGCCGTGCGCGCGGGCGAGCGCCGCGCAGTCTTCGTACTCGGGGGCGGCCCCGGCCACCGCGCCGGCGATCAGCTTGCGCTTGACCCGCACCGGCCCCCATGGTGTCGTGGCCGTCACCCAGTCGCGCGCGGCGGCCAGGCGCTCCACCGTCGACCAGCGCACCCCCAGGCTCGGCGTCTCGCTCAGGATCAAGCCGGCCAGAGCCGCGACCTGCTCGACGCGGGCAAGGCAGGCCAGTTGCACGGCGGGGCGTCCCTTCTTCATCACCAGCGGCGCGGCCCAGGCGTCGAGCGCGCCGCTGGCGAGCAGTCGCTCGATCGTGTAAGCAATCAACTCGCCGCTGGCGTCGTCGAGATTGCAGCGCAGCTCGACGAGCCCCTCGCGCGCGAGGGGCTGCGGCCCGTGCTCGTGGCCAGCGGCCTGCTGCTGCGCCGCGGGCTGCCCGCCCGCCGCAACGGGCTGCCCGTCGCCCAACCAGACGCGCAGCCCGTTGAGACGGGGGAACGCCTTCTGGCCGAGACCATAGCCGACACGGCGCAGCAGTAGTGGTGGCTGGGTGAAGCTGGCCAGTTCGGCGAGCAGTGCAGCGGCGGTGGGCGTGACGAGCTCGCCGGTGCTGCCGGGGGGCGCGGGCAGCAGGGGTGCGCCGACCTCGGCCAGCAGGGCCAGGGTTGCAGGGGCCGGCACCGGCAGCGGGCCGTGCTGGGTCTGCACCCAGCCCTGGCCGCTGGGCAGTGGCGAGGCGTAGACCCGCTCGACACCGAGAAGCGCCAGGCCGACACAGACCCCCACGGTATCAACGATGCTGTCGACCGCACCGACCTCGTGAAAATGGACCTGCTCGACCGGCACGCCGTGGATGGCGGCCTCGGCGCGCGCAAGGCGCTCGAAGGCGCCGAGCGCCCAGGCGCGCGCGGCGCCCGGCAGGGTGGCCGCGCCAAGCAACGCGCGGATCTGCGCCCAGTCGCGCTGGGGCTGGTCCGCATCGACACGCACACGCAGCCGGGTCCCGGTGACGCCGTGGCTGAGCACCCGTTCGGGGAGCAGCGTGTAGCCGCCAAGGCCAAGGCCGCCGAGCGCAGCCTGTAGCGCAGCGAGATCGAGCCCGGCATCGAGCAGCGCCGCAAGCAGCATATCGCCGGCGGCGCCGTGGAAGCAATCGAAGTATGCACTGTTCATCGCAGAGGGTGCCGTGTAGACGTTCAATTCAGACCAGGCCGTACTCGTGCAGAAAGCGGCGAACGCGCTCACGGAAGGCGCCAGGGTTACGCCAGGCGAGCAGGTGCCCGGCGTCCGGCTCGTAGACGAGGCGCGCGCCGGGGATCCCGGCCACGACCACGCGGGCCTGGGCGTCAGGCACAAACGGATCCTTGCCGCCTTGAAAGACAATCACCGGGACCCGGATCGTGTCCAGGCAGGGGGCGACCACGGTACGGGCGGCGGCCATCAACTCGATCGCCCGCTCCACCCCATCGTTGAGCCGCGGCCACCAATCCTCGCCGTGCTGCTTGCTCATATACCGATGCCAGGCGGGCGACATGTTGGCCGTACTATGATGATGCGCATCCACGGTGGCGGCCGTCACCTGGCGAAACACCCCGTCGAGGATCAGCGCGGCTACCCGCTCCGGGCACAGGCAGACGGCATTCAGCGCGGTAATGCCGCCAGCGCTCATACCGAAGAGCGGCACCGGCGCGTCGAATAGCGCCCGCAGGAGATCGGCCAGCGCCTCGCCCTGCATCGCGAAGTAGCGCGTTGTGAAGAGACCCTCCGGCCGGGCCGACCCGCCGTGGCCGAGCAGGTCGACGCTGATCACCCGGTGCTCGTCGGCGAAGCGGGCGGCGAGCCGGGCCTGCGTAGCGGCACTGTAGGTATTGCCGTGGAGCAGGATCAGCGGCGCGCCGGTGCCGACTTCCAGGTAGTGCAGTGGCCCGTGGCGCGTCGGGACGACGTTCAAAGGGTGCTTCCTCCTCACACTGATCGCAGGCAGCGCCTGGGATCGTACGCGGGAACGCCCGTCGCGTCAAGGGAACTGGTCGTGCTGGCTCTATGTGCAATCCCAGGCGCGCATAAGATGTGTTACCATAGCAACTCACCTGGCTCGTACGCACTACGGACTCTGAAGAGTGCTAGGAGTGAACGATGAAGGCTGTCCCAGGGCGAGCGCTCCTGCTGGTCATCGGGATCTTGCTCGTCGGCTGGGGGTTGCTCCCGCGCCAGAGCATGCCCGCCGCTGCCGCACCGCTGCTGCTCATCACCGAGACCGCGACCGGTGAACCACCGACCCGTACGCCTACCACGGATACCGGCCAGCTGACCCCGGTACCCACCACGGCGCCTACCAGCCCGCCGGCCGCAACACCCACCAGCCCGCCCCCGCCCCCCGACGACGGACGGCCAGAGAATACGCCAACCCCAACCGCAACGGCAACCCCAACGGCAACCCCCATCCCAACGGTGCTGGCCGATCCGGCGGTGAGCAAGTCGGTCAGTCCATCGGTCGTCACGGTTGGCGACCGGGTGACGTACACTATTGTGGTCGCGAACATTGGCGGCAGTGTCGCCACGGGGGTGGTGGTTGAGGACACGCTCCCCAGCATCGTCAGCATCGGCGAGGTGACGGCCGACCGTGGCGAGGTGACGGTGAGCGGCAACACGGTGCGCGTTGTGATCGGTGACCTGGCCCCCGGCGAGACGGTCACCATCCGCATCAACGCGCAGGTTACGGCTGCTCCGGTACCGCCGAACAACACCAACCTGGCCCTGGTCAGCAGCGAGAGCCCCGACGCGAACCTGGACAACAACCAGGCCTCGGCGGTGCTCAGCGGCCCGCCGCCAGTGACCCTGCCGGGCACCTCCGGTGCGGGCACCGGCCTGCTGCCGACGCTGGCCACCGTGCTTGGTCTGGCATTGATCGCCGGGAGCCTCCTGCTGCGGCGCAGAGCCAGGCAGTAAGCCATCGTTCAAACGCACGTGACAATCCAGCCTTCAGCTCCACAGCTCTACAGACCGGTTCTGTGGAGGTGTGGAGCTGTGGTCTGTCAACGACGTTGCCTGCTGTGTGTCACCCCTCGCTGCGCTCGGGGTCTACCGCATCAGGCGGCGGAAGATGCTTCGCTGTGGGTGAGGGCATCCCTGCCATGAAGAAACGACCTCCCATTCGTGCCCTGCTCGCCCTCATGGCCCTGGTCGCTGCCCTGGCAACGGCGCCCACCATGGCCCGGCCCGCGCCGCCCACGCCGGCGAACGTTGACGAGGGCGTCCCGCCCTCGCTCCCGGGGTTGGGTGGTTACTCCAACCCTGAACACGTATTCACCCCGCAGGTCGCCGCCCGGGCCGAGGGCGACGATACACGGCTACGCCTGGAGTGGCCGGGCGGTGCACTGGCCGCCATGGCCCCGCCCGAAACGACGACCGTGGCCCTGCTCCTGCCCGCCGCGGGCGACGCGGCCCCCCGGATCACGACGCTGCGGCAACTCCCCTGGAGCGGCGCTCTGCCCGCGCCTGCCGCCCTGCCCGAGCGTGAACAGCTGGACGGCACCAGCTATCCGCCGCTGGCCGGCTTTGCGCCCGTGCCCACCCCGGCTGCCCCGATCAGCCTGCTGCGCGAGGGCCTGCTACGCGGCCAGCGGGTCGGCGTCTACGCCCTGAGTCCGGTCTATGTCGCACAGGGTACAGCGTTCCGGGTCGAACTGGCCGAGGCGCTGGTGCTGGGGGCGCGGCCCATCGACACGGTGGACCTGGCGCGTCTTGCGGCGCGCCCCTTCGTCACTGACGCGCCGGCCCCCGACCCGCTCGCCGCCGGCCCGGCCTGGAGGGTGACGGTTCGCGAGCCGGGCATCCAGGAGCTCGGCGCGGCGGAACTGGCTGCCGTCGGGCTCGATCTGGCCCGGATCGACCCGGCCAACCTGCGCCTGCGCCAGCAGGGCCGCAATGTTCCCCTGGAGTTGCTGCGCGACGGGGGCGGCGTCCTGCGCTTCTATGCCGAGCCGGGCGACCGCTGGAATGCTACCACGACCTACTGGCTGACGGTGGACCAGGGGAGCGGCGCCACCATGGCCAGCCGCGACGCCACCGCCACAGACGCCCCGCTGCTCACCACCGCCCTGGAGCGGGGCGCCTGGCGCTCCAACCGCATCCTCGAGACCCGCCTGCCGGGTCCCGACGGCGATCGCTTTTTCAGCGCCGATCTGCGGGTCATCCCGCCCCCTGAGCGACCGGATAGCGTCGTTGCCACGATCAGCCCCGGCCTGCCGCCCGCCGGCCCGCCCCGTCTCACCCTGCAGGGCGAGACGCTGCGTTCCGGGCGCTACACCCTCTGCGTGCGGGCAGGCGCCCAGCCGACCTCCCCCGGGTACAGCCCGTGCACCGATGGCGGGGAGCCGGAGCGCGCCGCCAGTTGGAGTGGCCAGGGGCCCTGGTCGGTGGAGGTGGACCTGCCCGGCTTTGCCAGCGAGGTCACCATCGCGCTGCTCCCCACACCCGGGGCTGACCAGGTTCACCTGGACGGGGTCGCCTGGGAACTGCCGGTGAGCCTGGAGCTCGGCGGCAGGGGTGCGCGGCTGATCGGGCGCGCGGGGCGCTTCGCCTACCAGCTTGGCGGCCTGCCACCCGCTGCAGCACTCTACGATGTGACTGACCCGCTCCAGCCGGTGCGGTTGCGCTTCACCGGCAACACCTTCGCCGACGAGGCGCCCACAGCGCGGGTCTATCTGGCGACGGGCCCGGGCACGCTCCACCGCCCGACGATCGCCCGGCACACACCCGTGGACCTCAGTCGCCCGCTGAATGCCCAGGCGCTCTACATTGCACCAGCGGAGTTCCTGAACGCCCTGGAGCCGCTGCTGGCCCACCGGCGCGACCAGGGGCTGGCCACCAGCGCGGTGGCCGTCGAGGCGATCTACGATGCCTGGAGCGGCGGGCAGGTCAGCCCCGAGGCGATCCGCAGCTTCCTGCGCTACGCCGCCGCCAGCTGGACGGTCGCGCCCACGGCGGTGATCCTGGTGGGTGATGGCAGCTCCGACCCGCGCAACTACCTGGGGCGCAACAACCGCACCTGGGTGCCCCCCTACCTGGCGACGGTTGACCCGTGGCTCGGCGAGACGGCATGCGAGAGTTGCTACGCCCGCCTCGATGGCGCTGACCCACGGGCGGATGCGCTCCCCGATGTGTGGCTGGGGCGCCTGCCGGCGAAGAGCGTCGAGGAGACGGCGGCGCTGGTGGCAAAGATCCTGGGCTACGAGCGCGACCGCTCGCTGGGAGCCTGGCGCGCCAGGATCGCCTACATCGCCGACAACACCGACATTGGCGGAAACTTCGCCGCGGCGGCCGAGGAAAGCATCCGGCTACAACCGGCGCGGGCGCAGATCGCCCGCAATTATTACGACCCCGAGGCGCCGGCTGGCGACCCGTGGCGCGAGCGCGACCCGCTGCTGGCGCAGGCCCGCACATTGATCGCCTTCGACGCCGGGGCGGCGTTCGTCCACTACCTGGGGCACGGGCTCCAGTTCCAGTGGGCCTACACCGGGCCGCCATTGCAGGCCGATGCACCACGGGACCGGCAGTATCTCCTCGGCCTGTTCGAGGTGGACGACCTGCGCAATGGCGGCCGCCTCCCGGTCGTGCTGGCGATGACCTGTCTGAGCGGGGCATTCCAGATCCCGGCCTTCGTGGGCACCTCGATCGACGAACGGCTGGTGGTGCGGGCCGGCGGCGGCGCGATCGCCAGCTGGAGCCCGACCGGCCTGGGCGTGCTCTACGGCCATGACGCGCTGCAGCGTGGCTTCTACCGGGCGCTGTGGGCGCCGGGCGGGCCGGCGCCACTCGGCGCGCTGACCCTGGCCGGCTACCTGGAGCTGTTCAGCGGCTCACCCTGCTGCCAGGAGACGATCAGCACCTACGCGCTGCTCGGCGATCCGCTGACCACGCCACGGGTCGATCTGGATGCGCGCAGCCTGAGCCTGCCGTTGATCGGGCGCTGAGCGGTTCAGCTCACGGATTGGTGGGGGTTGGGAAGACGGGTTGTTCATCGGTGGCGACAACCTGGTCCTCGCGGACCCAGCCCACCACCCGCGTCTCGCCGCTGCGCACAAAGGCCTGATAGTAGCCATCGAGCTTATCGAAGGGCACGATGCGCATCGCCTGATCGGCGCGCAGCAGGACCCTGGCATCGTCGCGGGGGGCGGCGCGCAGCACCGCCCCGCTGGGGAGGGCGCGCAGCACCGGGTAATCCGGTGGCAGCAGGGCCGCGCCATCGTTCGGGTCACGCTGGCGCAGGTAGGCCAGCACCCCGTCGGCGATCGCGCGGGCCACGCGCTCGGGCTGGTCGAAGAGCACCGCCCGATCGGCCGCACTGGTCATAAAGCCCATCTCGACAATGATCGCCGGAGTGGTGCGGGCCACCGCGTGCTCGTTGCGGCGGAAGTTGAAGGCGTAGTAGCCCTTCATGTTGAAGGTGACGCCACCAGCATCCTCGGGCAGGCCGGTGGCCGGGCCATAGGCAGCGGCAACGGCGGCCAGCAGCGCCCGGGAGGCGGCCGAGGCCCGCCAGGGAGTGGCGAGCTTCCAGCCACGGGCAGTGGGATTGGACGAGCCATCGGCGTGGATGGCGAGAAAGGCGTCGGCGTCATAGCCCGGGGGCACGGTGGCTGGCAGCACGTCGACGAGCACGCCCTCGGCCTCCAGCAGCGGCTTGATGCGATTGACGATCGCCAGGTTGAGCTCGGCTTCGCTGACGCCGCCCCAGCGCGCGCCGGTCGAACTGCGCAGCCGGGCCAACTCCTCGGGCAGTTCGTTGGCACGCAGGTGGCCCACCTGCAGCCCGACCCGGGGCGGCGTGCCAGCCGGGCGGGGGGTCGGCGTGGCCAGCGGGGTGGGCGACCCCGCGGCCGGCGGCGGCACGGGCAGCGGCGTGGCCGGCGCCGCAGTGGCGGTGCCGGGTGACAGCTGGGCGACGCGCGGCGGCGCCGTCGGGCGGCTGGTCGCCGTGGCGGGCACGGCCGTGACCGGCGGGGCCGCCTGCGCCGCAACACAGGCTGTGAGCAGCAGCGGCAGGGCAAGCACGAGGAGCCTTTGGAAGGAACATGAACCGGGCAGCTTGGACATTCGGGGCTTCCTCGGGTATGATTCAGGGGACGTCAGATTCCTTTATACCACGAAATATCAGGAATGAACGTTATCAAAGTCGGCGGCAGCGCCGGCAACAACTACGACGCGCTCTGCGACGACCTGGCCGCCCTTCACCAGGCAGGCGAGCGGCTGGTGCTGGTGCACGGCGGTTCCGATGAGACCAACCGGCTCGCTGCCGCCCTCGGCCACCCGCCACGCTTCGTCACCTCGCCCAGCGGCTACACCAGCCGCTACACCGACCGGCGGACCCTCGAACTGTTTATGATGGCGACGGGCGGGCTGGTCAACAAGAGCCTGGTGGAGCGGCTGCAGGCTCGTGGCTGCAATGCCGTAGGGCTCAGTGGCCTCGACGGGCGCTTGCTGGAGGGCAAGCGCAAGGCAACGATCCGCATCGTGGAGGACGGACGCCAGAAACTGCTGCGCGATGACTGGACCGGCACCATCGAGCGGGTCAACACTGCGCTGCTGCGGCTCTTGCTCGAGGGCGGCTACCTGCCCGTGGTAGCGCCGCTGGCCTGCTCGGAGGCGGGTGAGGCCGTAAACGTTGACGGCGACCGGGCGGCCGCGGCGATTGCCGCGGCCCTGGGCGCCGACACGCTGCTGCTGCTCTCGAACGTGCCGGGGCTGCTGCGCAACTTCCCCGATGAGGCCTCGCTGATCGCCCACATCCCGCGCGGCGAGATCGAGGCCAGCCTGGCCTTCGCTGAGGGGCGGATGCGGAAGAAGGTCCTCGGCGCACAGGAGGCCCTGGCGCAGGGGGTGGGCCGGGTGGTGCTCGGCGACGCCCGTCGCCCTGGCTGCATCACCGCCGCCCTGGCCGGCCAGGGGACGGTGATCGCATAGGGGTGACCGGGTGATTTGTCGTTCTCACCGCCTCACGCCAGCGCCTCAGCAAGCTGGTCAGCCGAGAGCGAGAAGGCGCGGGCGAAACCGCCGACATAACGTGCCGCTTGCGCTTCCAGGCGGAAGAGGGTGAAATCGGGAAAGGCGAAGAGGTACTCCTGGGTGGGCAGACGGGCCAGGTAGGCCGCGCGCGCTGCTGCATAGCCTGGATCGTCAGCGGTGAGCGGCGCAGCCAGGCACTGCAGCGTCACCCGCGGCAGCGCCTGGGGGTCACCGTCACCCACATCGGGCTGCATGACCATGAGCGAGGCCCGGGGATCGGCGCGCAGGTGGCGGGTGTGGGCCGCCAGGCCACTGACGTGGATGAGCAGCGCCGGTGCGGCCCGGGCGCGCGGCTCCAGCGCGTAGAGCACCATCGAGACAAAGGGCGCGCCACCATCAACCGTGCCCAGGGCGGCCTGGCGGCGCCCCTCGATCAGCGCCCGCAGGGCCGCGCGGTCTGCTTGTTGCATGGCTCCTCTCTCCGACAGGCGAGAATCCGTCTCCTGGCCGGGGCCCGCCTCTGCACAGCGTAGGGGGCCGGCTCCAGCCCCGGCGGCCCGCTGCCCGGTCCGTCAACGACGTTGCCTGCTCGCTGTCACCCCGCGCCCTTCGGCTTCGCGGCTCCCGAGCTTGTCGAGGGGCAGGGTAAACTCCGCGCGGGGTCTACCGCATCAGGCGGCGGAAGGTGCTTCGCTCAGCATGACCGGGCGGGCGGCATCCCAGAAAACGACGTTGACAGACTACCGAGCCAGCGGGCAGGTCCAACCAGAAACTGACCGCTCAAGCCTGGCTATCGTACCACAACCGGAGGGCACACGCCTCTCAGGGGTAGGGTTTTTGAGCGTTGCGCCCCCAGGCCCCGCATACCCCACCCCCCTACCCCCTCCCCTGGAAGGGGTTTAGGGGCGGACAGCACAGATGTGCAGGTTGACTACACCGCGCGTCGGCGCTCGCGCGTACCGACCCGACCCGTGAGCTGCAGCGGCGTCGGTTCGGGCAACGCCGCTTGCCAGCACTCCTGC
>Ga0272446_1006817_pt1 | contig 11682 bp, 10 predicted proteins | sample YNPCB0061_FD_194587 | JGI IMG/M metagenome (GOLD analysis project Ga0272446, IMG submission 194587) | Hot spring microbial mat communities from Yellowstone National Park, WY, United States - YNP-CB-006-1 | ecosystem: Environmental > Aquatic > Thermal springs > Hot (42-90C) > Sediment | place...
CGAAAAACACATTGATGAAATGCGTTTCAGAGCAAGCATACTGGAAACAGAGGAAATAAAATTGAAATATGCCAAAGAAGAAGCACTGAAACAAGGTATAACAGAAGGTATAAAACAAGGTATAAAAGAAGGTAAACTTGAAACCGCAAGAAAATTAAAATCTTTGGGTGTAGAGATAAGTATCATAGTGCAATCTACTGGATTGACTGAAGAAGAAATACAAAAACTATAATTTCATATTTTTATGGCATCATAAAAACAGAGAATAGCCACAGAAAATCTTCTGAACTTTGATAAAAATAACATAAGTTCATATTTTTGCAATCCATCGGCTGTGTAGTTCAACAGGATAGAACAGAGGTTTCCTAAACCTTTAATCCGAGTTCGAGTCTCGGCACGGCTACTATGAAACAAGAAATAGAAGCACTTACACAGGAAATTGAACAACTCACACTGTCTAATGCAGAAGATGCAGAAAATGCGCGTTTGAAGTATCTTTCACGTAAAGGTGTTTTTGCACAGCTTTTTTCAAAAATAGGCACTGTACCCGCATCAGAACGTGCTGAAACAGGAGCAAAACTGAATACTATCAAACAGTTGTTACAAGAAAAGATAGATGCTGTACAACACAATTTTTCAGACATTCAGGAATCCTTTGACTTTGATTTTACGTTAAGTTCAAAACCTGTTCATCAGGGCAGATTACACCCTCTCACGCTTGTAGAAAAAGAAGTTATTCAGATATTTGAACGCATGGGTTATGTGGTAGCTGAGGGACCCGAAATAGAAACAGACTGGTATAATTTTTCTGCTCTGAACTTTGAATCGCATCACCCTGCCCGTGATATGCAGGATACTTTTTTTATCTCTCTTAATCCTGATGTGCTTTTACGCACACATACTTCGTCTGTACAGGTGCGTGTAATGGAAAAACAACAACCTCCTGTTCGTATTGTAGCTTTGGGTAGGGTATATCGCAATGAAACCATTACTGCCCGTGCTAACTGTCTGTTCCATCAATTAGAAGTGCTGTATGTAGACAAAAACGTTTCTATGGCAGATTTGAAAAGAGATTTACTACATTTTGCACGGGAAATGTTTGGCAAACACACAAAAATACGTTTGAGAGCGTCTTATTTTCCTTTTACAGAAGTAAGTGCCGAAGTAGATATTTCTTGTACTATTTGCGGAGGTAAAGGTTGTAACGTGTGCAAACACACAGGCTGGGTAGAGATATTAGGTTGTGGAATGGTAGACCCTAATGTGCTTCATAATGTAGGTATAGACAGTGAAATATATTCAGGTTTTGCCGCAGGATTGGGCATAGAACGTATTGCTATGCTCAAATATCAGATTAACGATTTGCGTTTGTTTTTTGAAAATGACATTCGTTTTTTACAACAATTTTAACGTTTGTTTTTGTTATTTTATTATATATAGTGTAACTTTGCGTATATGAACTACCAACTCAAAAAACTTGATGATTTAGAATACATTGATGAGGGCAAAGGTCCTGTTTTGCTCCTTTTACACGGTTTGTTTGGTGCATTAAGCAACTGGGCTGATGTAGTGGAAGAATTCAGAAAAGATTATCGCGTTATTATCCCTATGATGCCTATCTATCAGGTAAATTTAGATGATTTAAGTGTAGAAACCCTTGCCGATTATATTGCTATGTTTGTAGATAAAATGCAATTGGAAGACTTGTCTGTAATGGGAAATTCTCTCGGAGGGCATGTGGGTCTGGTTTATACATTAGAACACCCTCAAAAGGTAAAAACACTTATTTTAACAGGTAGTTCAGGTTTGTTTGAATCAGGAATGGGTGGTAGTTTTCCAAAAAGAGGTTCTATAGAGTACATCAAGGAACGCGTAGAGTACACTTTCTACGACCCTAAAACAGCTACGCAAGAATTGGTAGATGAGGTATTTGAAATTGTAAACAATCCTAAAAAAGCTATACGCATTCTTAAAATTGCCCGTGCCGCACAAAGACATAATTTAAAAGTAGAAATTCGTACTATTCAATGCCCAACACTTTTAATCTGGGGATTGAACGACAATATTACCCCTCCTGAGGTAGCACATGAATTTCACAGGCTTATTCCCAACAGTGAACTGTACTTTATTGACCACTGCGGACATGCCGCTATGATGGAACGTTCAAAAGAATTTAACGCGTACTTAAAACGTTTCTTAACAAAATATGTTAAAAAAACAGCATAACATAAACCTTAATCTTTAATCTTTTACAGGTAATTATTTACATGGTTTGTTCTTTCTTGGGCGTGTCCCCTGCGCTTGCGCTCACTGTGGGCTTTTCGCTGCTATCCCTCACGCAGGTACGCGCGCGTACATACACGAATATACATAAAAAAAGAAGTGTTTTTAACTCTTTGCCTTTGGGGGCGGGTGGGCGGGCAAACCCGACCCCCAAAAAAACACTTCTTTCGCGTTAGGCATGCGGAGGGCATGCGTGCTTGCACGCATGGTGCGAACAGCACCGAAGCGAAGCGTAGCCCGTAGCACGCCGACTGCGCAGCAGGAACGCCCAAAAATTATTGCACTCACGTATTCATAAGCAGTAAAACTATGGTTTTATTTTTTGTCAATAATGCGTAACTCTTTTTTGTTAAATGTTGTTAATTTTGCAGTATGGCACTAGAACCCCCTCCGTATGAAAAATTCTATAAATGCACAAAAATCATCATAGAAGCGTGGAAAGGACGTGAAGGCTATGAATTAGATGCAGATCGCGCAATGGGCATCATAGATGACCTTATTCAGGAAGGTAAAATTCTATGGGACGAAGATAAAATCACCGAAGATTTAGCAGATTTCCTTGCTTTGGATAAAAAAACATTTTTAGAAAGTTTGGAAACAGAAGTCCCTGATAACCAAAAAGTAGGATTATTCCCCAAAAGAACACGCATGTTCTGGTTTTTGTTTGTAGGTTTATTTATGGCAATGTGTATCATGTTCGGTTTGCAGAAATGCAGTGATACGTATATTTCAGATGTAATCTGGCTTTGTATGCGATAAAAGATGAATGATTTCTTTGACAGGCTTAACATCATGTACGCGTAAAATATTCGCTCCTTTGAGCAACAGCAGTGTATGGAGGACAGTAGTACCATTAAGTGCCTCTTCGGGTGTAATACCCAATGTTTTGTAAATCATAGATTTTCTGCTGATGCCTCCTAAAAGAGGTGCATTTAGCCTTGTAAATATTTCAAAATGGCTTAAAAGTTCAAAGTTTTGGGATATAGTTTTGGCAAATCCAAAACCTACATCAATGATGTAACGTGAAAAATGATGTTTATGGCATTTTTGTATAAATTTTTCCGCACACTGATATACTTCTTGTACTACATTTTGATAATCGGTAAGTTGTGTCATAGTTTGAGGTGTGCCGCGAGAATGCGTCCACACATACATAGGTTGTTCTGAAAAAATAAAAGGCAACATTTGCGGGTCTATATTACCCCCACTGATGTCATTTATCCATACTTCACGGACAGACAAACATTTTTGAGCAACTTCTGCATAAAAAGTGTCCACAGAAACGGTAACAGGCAGATTTTTTAAGGCTTGTATGACAGGTTCTAACCGTTGAAACTCTTGCTCTGCGTTTAATAGAGTTGCCCCTGGACGGGTAGATTGCGCGCCTATGTCTATGATATCTGCCCCTTCCTGAATGTGTTTTTCTATTTGTCTGAGCGCATCTTCCACATACATAAACCGACTGCCTGCATAAAAAGAATCAGGAGTAAGGTTTACAATACCCATTATTTTTATATCACTGTTATTCATTTTGTATTTTTGTATTTTTGCTTATAGATGCACAAAATACATACACCTCTTGGAAAATTCCAAAAACGTTTGTTTGACTTTGTATTCGGTTTGATATTCGCTTTTCTTTCCTTACCTGTTCAGTTGTGCATTGCCTTGTGTATTGTGATAACTACTTTGCAAAATCCTTTTTTTATTCAAATACGGGCGGGAAGAAACAATATACCGTTCAAGTGTATCAAGTTCAGAACTATGCGTGGAGAAATGAAAGATGCAGGAGAAAATGAACAGTACCGCATTACACGTATCGGCAAAATTTTACGCATGACAGGTTTAGATGAACTTCCCCAAATCTGGAATGTATTGTATGGAACCATGAGTTTAGTCGGTCCAAGACCTACATTGCTCTACCAAACTGAAAAGTACAACGAATATGAAAAACAACGTTTATCAGTTAAACAAGGGCTTACAGGATTGGCACAAATCAAGGGTAGAAATCGTCTTTCATGGCAAGAACGTATAGCCTATGATGTGGAATATATACAAAGATGGTCTTTATGGTTAGATTTATATATACTTCTCAAAACGCCTTTGGTAATTTTCCAGTGGCAGAATGCGTATGGAAAAGACGGAAAAAACGACAATTTTGAAAAAGTAGATTAGATGTTGTCCTACATAAGTATCAGACACGTTGCTGATGCTTGAGATATTCATTATAAGCATATTTTTTAAGTATATTTGTTGTATGAACGAGGTAAAATTTCCGTATGGGTTAAGTAATTTTGAACAAATCGCAACCAATGACTACGTCTTTGTAGATAAAACACACTTTATTCCTGTTTTGGAAAAAGAACGTTTTGTTTCCTACCTGCGTCCCCGCAGATTTGGAAAAAGTTTGCTTTTATCCGTTTTGGAGTATTATTATGATGTTTCACGCAAAAACAAGTTTGATACACTGTTTGGAAAGTATTACATAGGCAAAAATCCCACACCCTTTTCCAATAGTTACCGCATATTCAAATTTGATTTCAGCGGTATTGATACTTCCACCATAGAGAGTACAAAGCAAGGATTTAACCTTTCTGTGCGTGGCGTATTGGAAGAGTTTTTTAATAAATATCAAATTTTTACTGCTCATCAGCAATCCAATATACTCCAAAGAGAAGATGCAGAAGAAATAGTTTATCTTTTTTTCAAACACTACCCCAAAGACGACTTACCTGTATATTTGCTTATAGATGAATACGACCATTTTACCAATGAAATTTTATACAGGAATCTCAACGAATTTAAGGACAGCGTTTCCAAAAACGGGTATGTCCGTAAATTTTATGAAGTCATCAAAACGGCTACCCAACAAGGAACAGTAGCAAGAGTATTTATTACAGGCGTTTCTCCCGTTACGTTGGATAGTTTAACCAGTGGCTTTAATATTCTAAAACATCTTACGCACAAGGCAGAATTTGAAACACTGATGGGATTCACCGAAAACGAAGTAAAAAACCTTTTGAACCTTGTTCTAATGGATAAAAGCAAAGAAAACGAGGTTATGCAAGAATTGAAACGTTGGTATAATGGCTATAAGTTTTATCCTTTTTCAGAACAGCAACTTTATAACTCGGACATGATATTGTATTTTTTAGATGAGTTTAAGAGTGAACAAAGAATGCCCTCCCGCATGCTTGACCCCAATATCATGCCTGATTATGGCAAACTCAAGCAAATGTTTGAAGTAGTTAATGTAAAAAAAAATCAGGAGGTGTTGAAAGAAGTATTGGAAAACAAGCAAATTGCTGCAGAACTTATCTACCAGTTTATTTTAGAACAGGGATTCGGAAAAACCGAGTTTATAAATTTTTTGTATTATCTCGGCAATTTAACCTTGCAAGATGCTTTAACGCCTAAAATCAACACATTTAAGATACCAAATCAAGTGATAGAAGAATTATACTGGAAGTATTACGCCAAAGTTCTGCAAGAATATGCGAATTTAAGTACGGAAACCTATAGCTTACAAAACATTGTGTTAGACATGGCACAGAACGGCAATTATGAACCCTTTTTCAAAATGATAGAAGAGCTGTTGGAAGGACTTTCCAATCGGGATTATATACAGTTCAGTGAAAAATATGTAAAAATGGCAATTATGGCATATATGTATCTGGCAGGTGTGTTTTATGTACGCAGCGAAAGAGAAGTGAAAAACACGAGTTATATAGATGTAGAACTTTTAAGAGAACCCCAAAACCATTTTGACCACAAAGAATACGTGTTGGAAATCAAATATCTCAAAGAAGCAGATAAAGACCAGCTTGCAGGCGTCCAGCAACAAGCCGCAGCACAATTACTGAATTACTACCAAAATGACCTTGAATTACAAAGCAAACCAGAGTTGATACTATTGACAGTTGTAGTTGTAAAAAGCACAGTGCATGTTCAAAGAGTAGCATTATAGTGCTTAATTTTCATAATCACGTTAAGTATTACAATTTTTCAGGATTCTATCCATTGCTCCACTTGTCTGCGGGTTTGATTATCTGTATGTAGCAATTGGTGTACATCAGGGTTGGAAACATGAGGAATATTTTCCATTGCCCTCGTAATATAGTCTGCAATTTGTAAAAAACCTATTTTGTGCTGTAAAAAAGCCTGTACAGCAATTTCATTGGCGGCATTAAGCACACAAGGCATAGTTCCCCCTTCTTTCATGGCTTGAATAGCCAATGATAAACAGGTAAAGGTTTGCGTATCCGGGACTTCAAAAGTGAGATTGGGATAATTGAAAAAATTAAATCTTGGGAAATCGTTTTGCCACCTGTCAGGGTAAGACAAAGCATATTGGATAGGCAGTTTCATATCAGGCAAACCCATTTGTGCTTTTATACTGCCATCTGTAAACTCTACCATAGAATGAATGATGGATTGAGGATGTACCACCACCTCTATTTGTTCAGGGGAAAGGTTAAATAGCCATTTGGCTTCAATCACTTCCAAACCTTTATTCATGAGGGTTGCAGAATCTATGGTAATTTTTGCACCCATAGACCAGTTGGGGTGTTTAAGTGCCTGCTGTGGGGTAATATGTTGTAAATCCTGTCTTTTTTTGCCTCTGAAAGGTCCTCCTGAAGCCGTAAGATATATTTTCTCTATGGTATCAAGCGGTTCGCCTGTAAGACATTGGAAAATGGCTGAATGTTCAGAATCTACGGGTAAAAGTTGAACCTGATATTGTTCACAAAGTTGCGTAATGAGTTCGCCTGCTACAACCAAAGTTTCTTTATTGGCTAAAGCAATATTCTTTTTGTGTTTGATAGCGTTAATAGTAGGTTCTAATCCTGCAAAACCTACCAATGCGGTAAGCACAACATCTATACTGTCCAAAGAAACAATGTCAGTAAGATTTTTTTTACCTGACAATACATGTACAGGCAGATTTTGGAGGGCTTCTTTTACCTTGCTGTAATGTTCATCATGAATAAGAACATATTCAGGTAAAAAAGTTTTGGCTTGATGCACAAGCAGTTCATAATTATTACCTGCGGCAAGCACTACGGCTTTGAGTTTATCAGCATGTTGTTGAATGACTTCGAGGGCTTGTGTTCCGATAGAACCTGTAGAACCCAAAATAGCTACACGTTTCAATGTTGATTGCGTTTATGATTAGTAAAACAAAGTTAAAATGATATAGTTTCTTTATGAGTTGATTATGTAAATATAGAAGATACGAATATTTTTTGCGTGAGGTGCTTGGAGCAACCTGCGCAAGCAGGTGTGCGAAGCACCGAAGCGATAGCGTAGTGCGGAAAGCACCGACCCGAAGCGCTAGCGCAGGGACACGCCCATTTAATAAAAAAATTACCAAAAAATACTTTTACTTTAACACATCTACGCCGCCAAAACCTTCTTCGGTAACATCTCCTATACCTGTATCCCACACGAATTCATGAATTTTAGGGTGTGCATACAGCACAAACGGCATAAGATAGGTTTTCACTTTACCATATTTTATGGTGTCATATTCTCTTACGATGTCTTTTCTTTGATTTTTCATACGCTCAATATATTCTCTGTCAGGGATAAACTGAAACTCACTCATGTGGTTGTACGGCAGGGAATCACCATAAAACTGTATCATTTTTTGAATGGTGGTTTCAAATAATTTGTCAGAAAAGGCTTCACTTTCAGGGGTATAGGTAGTGTGTTCTTCTCTATGTAATACCAACGGAGAAAGCGCGAGGTATTTAATAGCTTTATGAAAGTTTGGGGGAGGTATTACTTCAGTTTGTATAGGATTGATTAAAATATCTCCTATTTTAATGGTAGACATTCTGAAAAACTCATCAAGTATTTTGTCTATAAATCCCTCTACGGGTGAACTGATAACCCATGAAAGCTTTTTAGACTGGAAATTGAGGGCATTATTCTCTACTTTACTAAATCCTTTGATACCTGAAAAGGTAAAAAGCGTAAAATCTTTTGGGGTTTTAGCATAAGGCTGAATGATAGGTTCAAAGATAGAGTATTTGCTCTCTATAATGTTTATTATCAAATTATAGAGTTCGTTTAAGTGATTAAATGGCACTAACCCATATTTACTTTGCTTGTTTAATATAATTTTTACCTTCATGATTCTTGTTTTTTCTGTTGTTGTTTTGGGTAAAATGCAATACTAAATAAAAATAATTTAAGAATGAAAAAATAATTATGACTTTATTACAAACCTGAGCGAAAGTGCATGATATCGCCGTCATTAACAACATAGTCTTTTCCTTCTATACGCAGTTTTCCTGCATCTTTTACGGCTTGTTCTCCTCTGAACTGAATATAATCCTGAAAAGAAATGACCTCTGCGCGAATAAAGGCTTTTTCAAAATCGCTGTGAATAACTCCTGCGGCTTGGGGTGCTTTTGTTCCTAACGGAATTGTCCATGCACGAACTTCTTTGACACCTGCGGTAAAGTAGGTAATGAGATTAAGAAGTTTGTAGGCGGCACGAATAACCTTGTGTAATCCCGGTTCTTCCCAACCTAAGGCTTCTAAAAACTCCTTGCGTTCTTCTTCGGTTTCCATAGAGGCTATTTCTGCTTCTAATGCGGCACATACGAAAATTACTTCTGCACTTTCTGCTTTGGCAACTTCTTGTATTTTTTTAGTGTGTTCGTTTCCTGTATGCACTTCGTGTTCAAGGACATTACATACATACATTACGGGTTTGTCTGTAAGCAAATTCAAATCTGCTATAAGTTGGCGTTGTTCAGGAGTAACCACCAGACTTCTTGCAGAATTACCTGTTTCAAGGTGTTTTTTGAACATCAGGAGGACTTCTTCTGTTTGTTGGGCTACTTTATCACCTGTTTTGGCGGCACGCGATGTTTTTTCAAGTTTTTTATCTATGATTTCCAAATCTTTTAACTGGAGTTCTATATCAATAATTTCTTTATCACCCAAAGCATCTACTTTACCGTTTACGTGTACAATATTTGGGTCTTCAAAACAACGAACTACATGAATAATAGCATCAACCTCTCGGATATGAGATAAAAATTTGTTTCCAAGTCCTTGATTATCACTGGCACCTTTAACCAAACCTGCAATATCTACAATCTGTATTACAGTAGGAACTACATTTTGAGGTTTAACGATTTTAGATAATTCGTCTAATCTTTTATCAGGAACGATTACTGTACCAAAATTAGGGTCTATCGTACAAAAGGGGTAGTTAGCCGCTTCGGCTTTACCCGTAGAAATAGCATTAAACAAAGTTGATTTACCTACGTTAGGCAATCCCACGATACCACACTTCAAACTCATATCGGGGACAAAATTCAAAATTTGCTACTATTTATGCAAATAAAAATATAAATTACCTCACAAAAAGTTTGTAATTTTTGGTTTTACCCTCACAGGTAATGCTTAACAAGTATAAAGAGGAGGTTAATTTTAAGGCATCTTTATTGAGCATAACGGTATTTGTACCTGTATTAAAAATTTCATTCTTTGCAAGAGTAGCTACTTTTTGCCCGATAATAGAGTATATTTCTATGGTAACAGGTTCTGTTTTGGAAAGGGTAAAAGTTACCGTAGCGGTTTCAGTAATAGGATTTGGATAAATCACTACCTCTCCGAGAACGGGCAGGGTTTGTTCTTTGGGGTCATCTATAACAGGATTGTGGCTAAATGCAACAGAAAACCCAAAAAAGATGACTAACAAAAATATAGTAATGAGTTTTTTCATACTTGAATTAAATTCAGTTTAGTATTGATACGCAAATATACAAAATAAGTTCTGAATTATACAAGTTTTGGTTATGATTTTTTACAAATCCCCGTTTTTGCTTTATCTGAAAAAGAAATTTTTATACTGTATTTGCTTCTTTTTTACTGCTTGAAGGAAGGCTATAAGGGTGCTTGCCCGTAAAGCAGGCTGAACAATAACTTTCTTTTACATTGTAAACTTCACCAACGGCTTTAAACAAACCTTCCTTAGACAAATAGGCTAAACTATCTACACCGAGAAATTCCCGTATTTTTTCAATATCTCCTTGCATCTGGTAGGCAATCAATTCGGATTTTTTAGGGAAATCCATACCATAATAGCAAGCATCAATGATAGGAGGAGAAGTAATCCTGAAATGGACTTCTTTTGCTCCTGCATTGCGTATCATACTTACCAAAGTGCGTGAGGTATTTCCTCTTACTATAGAATCATCTACTAATACTACAATTTTGTTTTGCAGTATCTCTTTTACGGGGTTAAATTTCAATTTCAGTTTGTCCACCCGCATATCTTGATGAGGCATGATAAAAGTTCGCCCAATATAATGGTTGCGGATAAGCGCTAGTTCTAATCGGCATTTGTATCCTAATTTCTGACATTCTTGAACATACTCCACTGTGGCTATATTACTGGAATCAGGTACATTGATAACTATCACTTCTTCCTCACACTTGGGTATAGGAGATTCATGGGCAAGTATCTGACCGAATTTTCTGCGCATTTTATCTACAGAATTTCCAAAAATAATACTGTCAGGACGGGAGAAATAAATGTATTCAAAAATACAACGTGCCAATTGGGGGTCTTGTTTAAAGGTATGCACAAAATAACCTTCTGTATTGATTTCATGAATTTGCCCGGGTTCTACTTCTGTAACAAATTCTGCAGAAACTAAATCTAATGCACAGGTTTCACTGGCAAAACAATAACTGTCTTCTACTTTACCCACGCATAAAGGTCTGAACCCTTTGCTATCGCGTACCGCGATAAGACTGTCGTTTGTCATAATGAGTAAAGAAAAAGCTCCTTCCAGATATAAAAGCGCTTTTTTAAGGGCTTCAATAAGGTTAGTTTCGTGAGTTTCATTCAGGAGGTGAATAATAACTTCTGTATCAGAGTTGGAATCAAAGACATACCCTCTTTCTTCCAAGTGTTTGCGAATACTGTTTGCATTAGAGATATTGCCATTATGGGCTAAAGCAATGGTTCTTCCTTTAAAGTCGCCGATAAGAGGTTGTATATTACATTTATTGTCGGAATCTCCTGCGGTAGAGTAGCGGTTGTGTCCAATAGCAATGTTTCCACGCAATACTTGTGTAAAAAGGGAATCTTCTTCGAAAACTTTGGTAACCAATCCCATTTCGCGATGATGATAAAACATTTGTTTGCCCATCTGTGCGGTTACAATACCTGCGGCTTCCTGCCCTCTGTGCTGTAATGCATACAACCCGTAATACACGTATCGTGAAGCGAGAGAATTATTAAATATGCCAAATATACCACAATGCTCTTTTAGCGTTTTCATAGTAAAGAAGTGCAAAGCTACAAATTTTTGCCTATGTGAAAAGCACTTATTTTTGATGTTATACAAAATAATTTTTGGGCGTTCCTGC
>Ga0272446_1006818_pt1 | contig 11682 bp, 9 predicted proteins | sample YNPCB0061_FD_194587 | JGI IMG/M metagenome (GOLD analysis project Ga0272446, IMG submission 194587) | Hot spring microbial mat communities from Yellowstone National Park, WY, United States - YNP-CB-006-1 | ecosystem: Environmental > Aquatic > Thermal springs > Hot (42-90C) > Sediment | place...
ACACCGGATTCGTTGTGTAAGCCCTTGAAAACGTTATGCCAAGTTCCGCCAGGCGAGCGAGGTTTGGGGCCCTCAAATCGGGATCGCCGGCCGAGGGTAGCGTTTGCGCCCGCCACTGGTCGGCCAGGATGAACAGGACATTGGGCGGGCGCGGCTGCGCGCTTTGAATCAGCACGCCTGCGGAACACAACAGCTCCCTACGGGTTAACATGCTTCAGGCACAATATATAATGAAAGGGCTTTTCAAGGAGTAGCTTTGGCAAGTAACTACCGTCCCATACCGCCTCGGCCGGGCGCCGGGCCTGCGGGCATCCCCCGCTCTGCCGACCGGTATTTCGAACTGAAGTCGGAGATTCATAAGAAGCTCATCGGCGTCCTCAACATGGACCGCGTCTCGACGCTGCCGAAGGACCGCGTGCGCGCGGAAATCGGCCGCGTGGTCGAACGCCTCCTCGAGGATGAGCGGGTTCCGATGACCACCGCCGAGCAGAACAAGATCGTCGAGGAAGTGCTCGACGAGGTTCTCGGGCTGGGGCCTTTGGAACCGCTGCTGAAAGAACCCACCATCGCCGACATTCTGGTGAATGGTTACAACAAAGTCTACATTGAGCGTTTTGGCAAGCTGGCGCTGACCAACGTCCGCTTCAAGGATAACGCCCACCTGCTGCACATCATCGAAAAGATCGTTTCGCAGGTGGGGAGGCGCATCGATGAGGCGCAACCCATTGTGGACGCGCGCCTGCCGGACGGCTCGCGCGTCAACGCCATCATTCCGCCGCTGGCCTTGGATGGCCCGGCGCTCAGCATCCGGCGCTTCGGACGCCACGTCATCACTTCCGATGAGATGATCGCCAACAAAACGCTCATGCCCAGCATGCTGCGTTTTCTGGCCGCGGCGGTGCAGTCCAAGACCGCCATCCTGATTTCCGGCGGAACGGGCTCCGGCAAGACCACCATGCTCAATGCGCTGTCGCGCTTCATCCCCGAAGAAGAGCGCATCATCACCATCGAAGACACCGCCGAGTTGCAGTTGCAGCAGCGCCATCTGGTAAAGTTCGAAACCCGGCCGCCGAACCTGAACCGCGAGGGCGGCATCAATCAGCGCCAACTGGTGCGCACCGCGCTGCGCATGCGCCCGGACCGCATCATCATCGGTGAATGCCGCGGCGCCGAAGCGCTGGACATGCTGCAAGCCATGAACACCGGCGTGGAAGGCTCCATGAGCACCATTCACGCCAACTCCCCGCGCGACGCCTTCGCCCGCCTGGAGGCGATGGTGCTGATGTCCGACTTGCAAATTCCGAGCAAAGTGATCGTGGCGCAGTTGGCCAGCGCCATCAAACTCGTCGTGCAGGTGGCGCGCTTGCAGGACGGCTCCCGCAAGGTGATCTCCATATCGGAGGTTCTGGGCGTTAAGGACGAGCACGTCGAAACGCAGGACATCTGGGTTTTCGAACGCGTGGGCGTGAACGACGCCGGCAAGGTGCAGGGGCGCTTCAAAGCCACCGGCGTCGTGCCGCGGGTGATGGAACGCATCCGCATCGCCGGCATCGATCTTCCGTCGAACATCTTCGAGGAAGTGGTTCCGGTAAATCTGTAATTCAGGAGACTCCATGAAACGGTTCTCTCTGCTGTGCGGCGCACTGCTGGCCGCCGCACTGCCTTTGCTGGCGCAATCGGGCGGCCCTGTCTATGAATTGCGCACCTATACGACGGTGGAAGGCAGGCTGGATGCACTGCTGGCGCGTTTTCGCGACCACACCACCAGGCTGTTTGAAAAGCACGGCATGAAGAACGTGGGCTATTGGATCCCGGCGGATGAGCCCAGATCCAAGAACACGTTGATCTACCTGCTGCGGCACGAAAGCCGCGAAGCGGCCAAGAAGTCTTGGGATGCCTTTCGTAAAGATCCAGAGTGGATCAAAGCCCGCACGGCGTCGGAAGCCGGGGGCAAGATCGTGGAAAAGGTCGAGAGCGTGTTTCTCACCCCTACGGAGTTCTCAGCCTTAAAGTAACTTTCGGAAGGTTCGATACAGCCTTATTCCTAGATCGCCTTGCCGGGGTTCTGGCGAGCCCAGGTGAGGTATTCCTCTACCGTATAAAACGCCTGGTGCCGGTACAGCCGCCCCTTGTCTTCCACCAGTTCGCGCCAGTTGAACTTCCAGGAATCGCCGGTGCGCTCCATCCATTCCTTGAGTTTCCGCTCCATCTCTTCGCGTAGCCCCTTGGCGGAAGGATCGTCCGCCAAGTTGCGCAACTGGAAAGGATCTTTCGCCAGGTCGTAGAGCACCCAGGGTTGCTTCTCGAAGCGGGCGTACATATACCGGCTGGTGCGCACCCCGCGCCAGCCGTCCTCGGTGCCGTCCCCCTGGAAGGGGCCGAAGATTTGGAAGAAAGCCGAATCCGGTTGTTTGCTCTCCCGCCCTGTAAAGACGCCGCTGAGATTGGTCCCTTGCATCTGGCGGGGGATGGGGACGCCGGCCAAGCCGAGCAGGGTCGGCGCGAAGTCCACATGCGTGAAGGGACACTCCAGCGTCCGCCCGCCCTTAATCGCGCGCGGATAGCGGATGATGCCCGGCACCAGGATCGATTCTTCCCAAGGCTTCCGCTTGAGCCTCCGCCCCTGCGAACCCAGCATGTCGCCATGATCGGAGGAGAACAGAACGATGGTGTCCTGGCTCATGCCTAGTTCGTCCAGCACTTTCAGGATGCGCCCGAACTGGTCGTCTATGGCCGTAATCATGCCGTAGTATTCGGCGATCTGCGCCGGTCCGGGCAGCCCGGGGGCGTTCCGCCAGTTTTCGCGCATCTTCAATTTGGAAGGGTCATAAAGCTTGGAATATTCCGGCGGAGCTTTGTAAGGATCATGCGGCGGTCCCACCTGAATGGTCAGATAGAAAGGCCGGCCATCCTTCTTCGACTCCCGTAAGAATTCAATGCCGATGTCGGTCCACGCTTCCACCTCGAACTTGCGAATCGGAATGGGCTCCGGCGTGTCCCGAAAATACTGCGTGTTGAAGTGCGCATGACTGCATACGTTGGCCGCCCAAAATTCGTATCCATGGCGGCGCGGACCCGGGGGCACAAAGCCCGGCATGCGCGGGCCGCCGTCCAGGTGCCACTTGCCGATAAACCCGGTCCGGTATCCTGCCGCCTGGAGTGATTTGGCCAGCCCGGGATGCGTCTCGCGCAGCCGCAAGTCGTTGGCCACCATGCCGTTCCTGTGCGCGTACTGGCCGGTGAGAATGTTGGCCCGCGCCGGACAGCACACCGGCGAGTTGGCCAGCGTGTTTTTCAGCACCAGGCTTTCCCGCGCGAAACGGTCCAGGTGCGGCGTACGCACGTCCTCATTGCCCATATAGCCGGCCGAGTGCGCGCGCATCTGGTCCGGCATGAGGAAGAGGATGTTCGGCCTCTTGGGCGCCGCAGCGGCGGCTGCGGCGGAAGCCAGAAAGTCACGCCGAGTGATGGAATGTGTCATGTTTCAGATCTCCGAGCGGAAGTTGTATGTGCCCGAACCTACTTCAAATACCGCCGCGCCTGCCTCTTGCCGCAGGAAGCGCACTCCTTTCGCTTGGGATGCGGGAGTTCCCGCCTCCGTTACTGCATCCGGCTTTCGCGCCGGAACGTAAACGGTCGCCTGCGCGTTCGGCGGGATCACCACCTGAAGGGTCAGCGTGGAGCCGGTTCTCCGCCAGTGGGTTGCGTAGCGCCCGTACATCGACGCGTGCGACGCCTTGACGTAGGTCAGATCGCCGGTCGCCGTCGGCCGGATGACGGCGCGGCGAAAGCCCGGCGCCTCCGGATCGGGCCGGATGCCGCCCAGGTACGAGTACATCCAGATGCCCAAATCACCCACTTGCATCACGTGGTTCCCGGAGTTCATCGCCGGGTCGGCGGTGTCGCCGTTCCAAAGTTCCCAAATCGTGGTGGCGCCTTTTTCGACCATGTAGCCCCAGCCGGGATAGGTCTTTTGGGTCGCCATCGTGTAAGCCAAGTCCGGGCGCCCAAAATCGGAGACGGTCCGCATCAGCCATTGCGCGCCCACCAGGCCGACGCCGATGTGTCCCTTGCTCTCGGTTTCGATTTTTCGCACCAGCGAATCGAACACCGTTTTCCGGTTGGCTTCCGGCGTGATGCCCAGCGCCAGCGCCAGAAGGCTGGACGTCTGGGTGCCGTTGTCATACACGCCGGACTCGGGGCGGAAGAACTTCTTGTGGAATGCCTCGCGCATGGTGGCCGACAGCGCTTCGTAATCCGCCGCATCCTCGGGATGTCCGGCAATGCGCGCAAAGCGAGCCATCAGGCGCAGCAAGTGCTGGAAGTACGCCGTGCCGATGAGCGTGCCGTCCGTCTTGCGGGCGGGGTCCTTCGAGTGGATAAGCTCCGGGGATTCCGGCGGCACGCACCAATCGCCGTACTGGTCCCGGGGCATCAAGCCATTCTGAATGTACTTCCGCATGTAGGTGATCCAATTCTTCATCGCCGGATAGTGAGTCTCGATCACCTGCCGGTCCCCGTAATGCTCATAGAGGAGAGCCGGCACAAACAAGAACGTGCTGGGCCAAGTGACATCGTCGTGGTAAAACACCCAGTAAGCCGGCGCCACCACCGGGACGCTTCCCGAATCGCGCTGGGAGTCGGCGATGTCCTGCACCCACTTGCTATAAAAAGCGGCAATGTCGTGCATGTAAGCTTCGCTGCGGGACACCATGGAGCGGTCGCCCAGCCAGCCCTGACGTTCGTCGCGCTGCGGGCAATCCGTGGGAATGCTGCGGTAATTGCCGCGCATGCCCCACAGGATATTGCGGTGGATCCGGTTGAGGAGGGCGTTGGACGACTCGAAGTCCGCAATGCGGGTCATGGCGTCGTGCACCACGCGTCCTTCGATGGCGCTGAGCGGAGGCGTCCCGGGATATCCGGTCACCTCGACAAAGCGGAACCCGTGGTAAGTGAAGCGCGGCTCCCACACCTCCGGACCGCCGCCGCGGAGCACATACACATCCGTGGCTCGCGCCGACCGCAAATTGTCCACGTATAGGGAACCGTCGGGGCGCAAAGTCTCAGCGTGGCGCAACCTCACCACCGCGCCTTTCGGGCCCGACACGCGGAGCCGGCACCAACCCACCATGTTTTGTCCCATGTCGAACACATAGACGCCGGGGCGCACGCGCGTCACCTTGAGGGGGCGCAGCGTCTCGGTCACGCGGATCGGCTCCGCCATCTGCGCGACCAGGCGCCCTTCCGGCGCGGCGACCACTTGCGCCGGCTCCCACCGGGAATCGTCGAAGCCCGGGCGCGCCCAACCCGGCATCTCCAGGCGCGCGTCGTATTCTTCTCCGTCAAACTCATTGTTGGCGCGGATGGGACCTTCCGCCGTCAGCTTCCAGCTTTCATCGGTCACCACGCGGGCGGTGGACCCATCCTCATATTCGATTTCAATCTGCGCCAGCGCCTTCGGGTAGCCGAAACTCACCATCGGTACGGGCGCCCGGTCCCGGGGCGCCCAAAATCTCCCGTTCCCCAAAACGATTCCCACGGCGTTGCGCCCCGCCGTCAAGCGCTTGGTGACGTCGTACGTCACATAGAACACGCGCTTGCGGTAGTCGGTCAACCCCGGCGAAAGCACGTCCTCGCTGACCTTGGCGCCGTTCAAATAAAGCTCGCTGAGACCCAGCCCGGATAAATAAGCCGTCGCCCGGCGGACCGTCTTCGCCACCTCGAACTCCTTGCGCAGCATTCGCGCCGGCAGGGTGCGTTCCTCGCCGAATCCTACGTCGCCCCAGGGCGCCATGCCGTAAGGACCCAATTCTTGCGCCTGCACCCAAGCGGAGTCGTCGAAGCCGGGTTGTTCCCAGCCATGGATTTCCTTCTCGGCCGTTTTCCACACCCCGCTCGTGGTGAACAACAGCGGAGCGCCGGAGGCGAAGTCCACACGAACCGCGGCGATCAAACCCGCCGGGCGCTTGGCCGCGTTACTGGCGCGAACCGCTATGGTGAGCTCCCCTGCCCGGGTCATGTGCGTCATGTCGTAAACCTCCGGCATTCGCACCCCGAAGGAGCGCCCGTGCGGGACGCCGTTCCAGTGCAACTGGTATCGGGCGTCGGCGCCGATCACGCACAGCACTTTCTGGATCTTGCGGTCCGCCGGGATGTTTACCTTGGCCCTAAAAAACCGCTGCGCGGCTGGAGCGCCTTTGGCCGGATCGCCGCCGGGGAACCAGATCCAGCGCGCTTTCTCTAAATTCCAATAGGCGCTCGAGGGGTTGCGGAACGGTTTGGGTTCGTCCTTTCCGATCCATTTGCCTTTCCAATCGCCCGGCTCGAGCAATCCCATGGACCAGTAAGCCGTCTCGCTCCAACGCGAGGCTTTGCCGTCCTGATCCCAGACTTGAACCTTCCAGTAAACCCGCATCCCGGAGGTCAGCCGCTTGCCCGAATAAGGAATCTGCGCCGATTCCCCGGATCGCACCATGCCGCTGTCCCAAAGATCACCCTTTCCCTCCCGTAACGCCGCCGCATCGGAGGAAACCAAGATTCGATAAGCGGACTGTCTCAGGCTGCGGGCAGCCGGGTCAGCCGCCGCCAGCCTCCAGCTCAAACGAGGCTTGAGGACATCAATTCCCAACGGATTCGCCCGGTATTCGCACCGTAATTCCACCGGCTGAACGCTGCTTTGAGCGAAGGCAGCCGCCGCCAGCGGCGCCATCACCACGAACGCGGAGAGTCGCATAAGACCTCTTGCTACGATACTCGAGCAATTACCACAATGGCCACGATCAAGATGGCCACGCCGAGCCAGGAAAGAGTCTTCGCCTTCCTTCCGGCCCCCTGCCACTCACCCGTGAGCGCGCCCCACAGGTTAGCGGTCACAATCACCATGGACATGAACACCGGCCAGCCTACCACCGCCCCCATAGGGCTTCCCATGGCCGCCGCGCCCACTCCATATACCGCGATGCCTCCAAACCACATCAGCCCCATGGCCGCAGCCAGCGGCCAGTAGCTCCCCGGCGCTCCCGATTCCCTATACACGCGCCACGTTGCGTTCCTAAACAACAGATAGACCGCGTAACCGGCGTTCGGCAGAAATCCGCCCGCCAGCGCCGGCGCCCAGATGACCGTGGAGGCCAGATCCGGCCGCGCACCCAGCGCCGTCGCCGCGTCCTGTAACGGCTTGCCGTACACGAAGCCAAAGTTGAGCATCGGCGACAAAATCCCCGAAGCCAGGCAGATCAACAGCCCGGAAAGAAAGCTTTTCCCGCCCGCAGCCGCCGCCGTACCCTTCTGGTCCTTCTCACGCTGCGCCCCTGCTATGGAACAGGCCACGATCCCGGCGATGGCGATCGCCAGCCCCAAAAGCAGCGTAGCGCCCCGCCGCGTAGCCAGTTCGGCCGGGTTGGAAATCAACAGCGGCAGCAACGACCCCACCGAACTGGTGATGCCCAGGATGATGGCGAAGCCCAGCGCCAGCCCGAGCTGCGCAATCCCCAACCCGAACAGCGTCGAGCCCAGACCCCATCCAAAACCAAACAGCGCCACCAGCGCAAGGTTTCCCGCCGTCGTGTTGGCATACACCGACGCCAGCGCCGGCACGCTGAAAAACGCCAGTAAAGCCGGCGCCAGGATCAGCCCGGCCACCGAATACACCAGCCAAATGTTTTCCCACTTCCACAGCTTGAGCCGCTTCATCGGCAGAGCAAAGCTGCCGTGAATAAGCCCGCCCGCCACCACCACGAGAGCCGCCGCCACGCTTGTGTGTCCGTCCATTGGGGTTTCTCTTCTCCTACAGGCGCACGAAACCGGTCAACCTGACACTGTATCGCTTTTTCGAGAGAGCCGGAGAAAGGACGGAAGCTGCACGGCTCAACCCCGGGTTCGGCCGTTTGCCGCCCCGGGCTCAGTGGCCTTCGGCCTCCAGGAAGCGCTCGGCTTCGATTGCCGCCATGCACCCCGCCCCGGCGGCGGTGATCGCCTGGCGGTACACCCGGTCCTGTACGTCGCCTGCATGGAAGACGCCCGGAACGCTGGTCTTGGCGCCGCCGTGGGAGATAATGTAGCCGTCCGGGTCAAGCTCTAGCTGCCCCTGGAAGATCTTGGTGTTCGGAATGTGGCCGATAGCCACAAAAAGCCCGTCCACCTCCCGGTCCCACGTCTCGCCGGTTTGCACATTTCTCAAACGCACGCCCGTAACCATGCCTTTGGAGACGTCGTAAACCTCTTCCACCACCGCCGGCGTGATGAACCGGATCTTGGGGTTGGCCCTCACCCGGTCCAGCATGATTTTCGACGCGCGGAATTCCGTACGCCGGTGCACGATGGCCACTTCGGAGCCGAACCGCGTCAAGAAGTTAGCCTCCTCCATGGCGGAGTCCCCTCCGCCCACCACCATGATCTTCTTGCCGCGATAGAAAAACCCGTCGCAGGTGGCGCAAGAACTGACGCCGCGCCCGATCAGCTTCTGTTCCGATTCCAGCCCCAGCCAGCGAGCCGACGCCCCGGAAGCCACAATGACAGCCCGCGCTTCCACCCATTGGCCATCAATGTTCAGGCGAAACGGGCGCTTGGAAAAGTCCACCTCAATCACCGAGCCATGCACATATTCGGCGCCAAAATTCTGAGCTTGCTTCTTGATGTTCTCCACCAGTTCCGGACCGTTGATCCCCTCCGGAAAGCCGGGGAAGTTTTCTACCAGTGTCGTGAGCGACAGTTGCCCCCCGGGCTCATGCCCGCTTACCACAAGCGGGTTTAAAGACGCCCGCGCCGTGTACACAGCCGCGGTATTGCCGGCGCAGCCGGAGCCAATAATCACAACATTTCGCATAGCCGTCTTCTGTGGTGGGCGCGCAGGGACTCGAACCCCGGACCTCTTCCTTGTAAGGGAAGCGCTCTAACCAACTGAGCTACGCGCCCTTTTTCGGGATACTCCCTCATTCTAGCCCATTAGTGCGGTCCCTACCCCCAAGTTCTGCTATTGTCATGGTTTTGGAAGGAAATTATGAACCGTGACGAAGCCTGGGCCATCCTGTGCGAATACACCAAGTCGGAGAACCTGCGCAAGCACGCCTTGGCGGTGGAAGCCTGCGTGACGGCTTATGCGCGAAAGTTCGGCGAAGATGTGGAAACCTGGTCCGTCACTTCTCTGTTGCATGATTTCGATTACGAAATGCATCCGGAAGCGCCGGACCATCCCATGAAGGGCGAGCCGATTCTCGCCGCCCGGGGCGTGAGCCCGGAAATCCGCCGCGCCATTTTGTCTCACGCCACCTACTCCGGCGTCCCGCGTGAAAGCCTGCTCGAAAAAACCCTGTTCGCCTGCGACGAACTGGCGGGCTTTCTGACCGCAGTCGCACTGGTGAAGCCCCACAAGAGCATTTTCGAGGTGGATGCGCGCAGCACGCGGAAGAAGATGAAAGACAAAGCCTTTGCCCGCAGCGTGAACCGGGAAGATATCATTCGCGGCGCTGAGGAACTGGGCGTGGACCTGGACGCCCACATCGAGTTCTGCGTCGAAGCTATGAAGGAGCGCGCCGAGGAGTTAGGACTGAAGGGAACCTGGGAGGAAGGAAGATGAAATCCGGCCGTTATCTGATACTCGCCTTGGCGGCGGCGACGTCGGTTTTAAGCGCCGCCGATCCCGCCGCCGGCGTCGAAGCCGCCGAAAAAGCCTGGGCGCGGAGCGTGGTTAAGCGGGACTTGGCCGCCCTGGACAAGATCTTGGCTGACGATTTGATTTACGCCCATTCGACCGGCGTCATCGAGACCAAGGCGGATTATGTGGGCAAGTTGCGCAGCGGCGCTCAGCGCTATGACGCCATCGAGCACAGCTCGATGACCATCCGGACTTACGGGGATGCCGCCGTGGTGCATTGCCATGTGCACATGCGCGGCGTCAATCCGAAAGGTCCTTTCAACGACAAGCTCATGATGCTGCACCTGTGGGTGCGGCAAGGCGGAGTCTGGCGTCTGGCTGCCCATCAGACCACCAAACTCCCCTCGCAGTGAGGCGCCCGCGGATCAGAACTCTTTGAAGTTCTCTTCCAGCGGAAACGCCGCCGGCTCTTTTTTCTTCGGCGCCGGCAAGGCCGGAAGGGCTTGCGGCTTGCGCTGCTCCCGGGTGCGGTTCACTGTGAGCAGCGTTTCGCCGCCCACCAGTTCCCGCAAGTTTTGGACCAGGTTCAGCAACTGATCGGCCTGAGCTTTCAGTTCCTCGCCCGCCGAGGCGCTCTCCTCGGCATTAGCCGCCGTCCTCTGTGTCACCTTCTCCATTTCGACGATCGCCTTGGCGATCTGCTCGATGCCCCGCGCCTGCTCCTGGCTGCTCAAATTCACCTCATCCACCAGCGTCTTGACGCGGCCGGCGTCCGAAGTGACGCCCGCGATGGCGTTTTCCACCTCTTTGACCCGCCCGGCGCCCTCGCCCACCTTGGCGATCGAGTCCTCGATGAGCCCGGCGGTATCCTTGGCCGCCTGGGCGCAGCGCTGCGCCAGGTTCCGCACTTCGTCGGCCACCACCGCAAAACCCAGCCCCGCTTCGCCTGCGCGCGCCGCCTCCACCGCCGCGTTCAGCGCCAGGATATTGGTTTGGAAGGCGATCTCATCGATCACCTTGATGATCTTGGAGATCTTTTCGCTCGAGGCGTTGATCTCGCCCATGGCCGCCACCAGCTTTTGCAACGCCCGGTTGGCCGATTCGGTCTTCTGGGCGGCCTCGGCCACCACCGCCGCCGCCGAGCCCGAATTCTCCGCGTTCCGCCGGGTCATCGAAGACATTTCCTCGGTCGAGGCCGAAGTCTCCTCCAGCGACGCCGCTTGCTCGCTGGCCCCCTGCGCCAGCGCTTGACTGGACGAGGTAATCTGCCCGGCGGCGCTGGTCACCTGCTCAGCCGCCCCGGCGAGATTCTCGGTGAGCCTGCGCACCGACGCGACCGCGCCGCGCACCAGCCATAAGCCAATCAAGCTCGCGCCCACCGTGAGGCACACCAGCACCACCGAGATCCAAATCGCTTCCGCCTTGGCGCTCCGCGCTGCCTCCGCCCGCCCCTGCGTGAGCCGCTGTTGGATCCGCGTCAGAGTGCGTCCCTCCTCGGCCAGCTTCTCGGCCGCCGGCTGCACCTTCCCGGTGAACGCCTTTAACGCCTCGTCGCCCCGCTGCGCCACCAGCGCTTGCGCCATCTGCTCGTGACCGCCCTGCACCTCTTCCAGATGCCTCCGCATGTCCGCGACCAGCGCCCTGCCTTCCTCGGTTTCCGCCAGTTTCTCCACTTCCGCGATGTCCCGCCGGAGGCTCTCGGCCGCCTGCCGGTACGCATCGTTCATCCGCGCCACCTGAGCTTGGTTTTGCAGCATGTTGCCCATGATGAGTTGGTTCTCGATGGCCGCCAACTCGCTGGCGCCTGCCGCCAGCCGTCCCGCGATTTCGATCTTCCGCATGGTTACGCCGGTGGTCTCCTCCACCGTCCGGCCCAACGTCAGAGCCGAACGCAAGGCTCCCGCCCCCAACAAAACCGAAAACGCCAGCATCACGGCAAAGCAGACAAACAGCTTTGTACCAACAGTCGCGCGAGTGAGCATTTACAATCCTCCAGGGACGATCAGCATCGCCTCCAGAGGCTCTTATCGGAAAGGAAAGCGGATCCTTGACCGGATCAGATCATCTCGCCCAGCAATTCCGGCCGCGGC
>Ga0272446_1006819_pt1 | contig 11681 bp, 19 predicted proteins | sample YNPCB0061_FD_194587 | JGI IMG/M metagenome (GOLD analysis project Ga0272446, IMG submission 194587) | Hot spring microbial mat communities from Yellowstone National Park, WY, United States - YNP-CB-006-1 | ecosystem: Environmental > Aquatic > Thermal springs > Hot (42-90C) > Sediment | place...
CCACCGCCGGGGGACCCAACATCCAAGCCATCGCCATCGCTGGAGACCTGCGGAAAGCCCTACGACTTGGACCAAACCAGGAAGGCGTTCTATTGCGTACCCTGAAGCAACTCTATGACGCTCATGGTCTAAACGAGGACTGGAGAGCGACACCCCCCACCTTCCATGAACTGGAACAAGCACTCATCGCCCAGGAAGCTGATGGTTGCAAAGAGTCTGCCAAAATCATCCTCAAACTCCAAATCACCTTCGAGTTCCGAATCTTCAGCAGGCAGAGTATCCCCATCACCACTGGCATCAATCGGGTTGACCTATCCTCCCTCCCGCAGGAGGTCGCTATCATCGCCGCTAATGCCCTCATCGCTCAACAGATGAACCGCCATAGGATAGCGGGAGAATCGCCCCTCAAAACCTTCATCGCCGTTGATGAAGCCAAAAAACTGCCCCAATCCTCAGCCTGTGACCTGGTCATGCGAGACGGTCGTAAATTCGGACTACACCTCATGCTCGCTTCCCAATCCGAACGTCATCTTTCGCAGGATGTGCTTGCCAATAGTTCAACCAAGATTGTCCTTCCGGTTGACCAGTCCGAGGTTGCCAAGGTTGCCAAAACCTTCCGCTTTGACCCTAATAGACTCTCCAAACTTAACCAATTCGAGGCACTGGTGCGGATGGGCACCACCGCATTCCAGACGAGGATCAGCCCATTCTTCGAGCGCATTAACCCCCAACCCCTCCTACCCAAGATTGACCACTGCGCCTCCCAAAGGAACGTAGAACAGTTGATGCTCTCGCCCCAGTACCTCGAAGTGCTGACCAACCTCAACGAACTACGGGCAAGCTGATGAAGCCAGTCATCATTACCATCCACTCCGTTAGAGGTGGCACCGGCAAGACCAACCTGTCCGCTAACCTGGCAGTCTCCTTCGCCCAACACGGCTCCAATACCCTCATCGTTGACCTTGACCTGCCATCCCCCTCCCAATACGTCCTCTTCGATGTCCCAACTGCACCCAATATCAATCAATTCTTTAGCAATAAGAAGAAACTCCTTGATTGTTGCCACAAGGCTGGTAATCGCCTATGGGTTGTCCCCGCCTCTCCAGAACCCGAAGATATTGCTAGGGTCTCCAACATCGGTTACGATAAAACGCCCATCAAATCCCTATTCCAAAGCCTGCCAATTGTTGTCAAGAAACACCATATCCACGTCATCATCCTGGATACGCACCCGGGCATCAATACGCCCACCCTCACTGCGCAGGTGATGAGCGACCATACCCTGCTCATCATCCGCCCCGACCAGCAGGACTACACCTCCGCCCATACGCTCATCGAAATCCTAAAAACCTTCGACATCAAGCCAAAACTCATCATCAACAAAAACTATGGCTACCACGAAGAACTACTATCGCAGGACGCTACTTCCCAATTTGATGCTGATTGTCTGCAAGTATTCCCCCTCTACACGGATATGGTTAAACATGGCTCTAAGGGCATATTCATCCTGGAAAATGAAGGGCATCCATTCCAGGAAAAGATAAACGAACTACGCCTAACGCTAAGGGGAGAACTACCATGATAGAACCCAGAATCACCAAGGGTTCCAAGCGCATCATCCTTAAGTGGCTCGCTCCACTGAACACCATCTTGGGCGCAGTCTATCCACTCCCACAGTTCGTGAAGATAGTCCAGGGCACCACCACAGGAGTTTCCATGAGTGCCTGGATAATCATGACCATAACCTCCCTGTTCTGGGCGGTCTATTGCCTAGAAAATAAGCAACATAAGCCGGGGATTGATAATGCTATCAAAACCTTCTTTAGATTGCTCGTTGTCATCGCCCTGGGGGTGAACTGGTGGCACGCAACGAACTGAAAAGGCTTAAAGAGAGCATCCTAGAACGCCCCGACAGGTGGAAGAAGCTCAAGCAGGAGTACCGGGTCTTTATCAACTGGATAGCTAACGTAGCAGTCTGGTCGTCCCCACTCGCCCTCATTCCACAACTGATAGCAGTCCCAAAACCCTCCATCATCACCTGGGTATGGTTGGCGTGTAACTCAACTATCTATACGCTCTATGGGCTGGAAAGGAGGAATAAGCAGGGGTTTGTTAGACTCGCAGAAACCCTCATCCTCTGGGCAATCGTCACCTTCATCATCCTCAAAACATGAAACAACCACTCATCGCCCTCCTATGCGGACTGGCAATCCTACCCGTAGTAGCACAACAACCTGAAGTACCACCCCGTCAGGAAATCTATATCACCGTCACCAACCGCAAAGAACTCCTCGTCAAGCCTAACCAAGAGGTATCGGAAGGGCAGGTGCTTGCCGATACCAGAGGCACCACCGGCAGGAAAATCGCTATCCTCAAACTGGAACAACAAATCTACAGCCAACCCAACATTAAGCCACTACCGCCTCTCGAACCGCCACCCATCGCTAAGCCCTCCTTCCTCAAGGAGGAAACCCTACTCTCCCAACTCGATGAACAAATCAAGGCACAACAGGAAATTATCAACGCCCTCCCCGATGACCCGAATATCGTGACGCATGAACAAGCCAAGCTCAAAATGCTCACCCAAGAACGCCTAGTACGCCAAGGGGAACTCGATACCAAGAAATACCAATACTCCCTCGAACTGCACCGGGCAGAATCGGTCAAACAATCCCAACAGCAGGACTACCAACGCCAACTCGCTATCTGGCAGAAGAATGAACAGGAACGCCAAATTAACCTCGCCAAACTCCAACTCGAAATAGACGACATTAGACAACAAGAAACCCTCATCAGGAGTCCCTATAATGGCAGAATCCAGAAGGTCATTTGGCAGGCACAACGTGGTAATCGCCTTGATGTGCTACTTATCCTACTGCCAACCAGCCCTAAGCCAAGAACTACCCTGCCAGACCAGTCATCCCGATTGCTTGGCGGTCTTGCACTCCTTGGCGACCCGAAATTCACCGGCATTACAAGAACTCGATATTGCCCTGGCTGAACTCGATAATCGCATCAAGACCGCTAAGACCAACAACCAAAAGTCCATCCTCTCCGACCTGTTTACACCCCTCGTCAGGGCACTCGTAGATACCGATAACCTCACCAAGAGTAATAGCAAGAACGCCCCTGTTACCCTGTTCAATAACCCCTGGGCGACCATTGCCACCGCCATCGGTGTACCCCTGTTCCAGACCCTACTAGGAGGTAATGCCGCTCAACAGTCACGACAAATTGCCATTAGTGACCTGGAAACCAGAACCGCCCAGTTGAAGAGGAATCGCAAGGAGCTTGAAGAGAAGGTGAAAGACGAGGTGACAAGGGGCATCCTTAACCTAGAACGCTTGACGCTACTAGAAGAACAAGCTAACCGTCGCCTGACAACGCAACAACAACAGCAGACCATCAGAACCATCCAATATCGCCAGGGGCAATCCTCAACGGTAATTTACCTAAGTGAGTTGGAAAAGCTAGAAGGATTGACTATGGCGGCGGAACTTGCTAGAAAGGAAAGAACTCTCGAACTGCAAAGGATAACCAGGCTTGTTCTTCATCCTACCCCAACTGCCACCACCAACACTGATAGCCCAGCCAGTCCGAGTGAGTGATGGCGATACCGTGACCATCCAAGGCACTAGGATAAGGTTAGCCTGCATTGATGCACCCGAATCTAGTCAACCCAGAGGGGAGGAGGCAAAAGAAACCCTCCAAAAGCTCATCCAAAGCCGCATCCCAAGAGTACTAAAGCTCGATACCGACCGCTATGGTAGAACGGTTGGGCTACTCATGATAGATAACCGCAACCTGAACCTGGAAATGGTCAGACAAGGACAGGCGTTCGTCTATCGCCAATACCTGTCCACCTGCCCATCACTCGTAAGGGCACAACTGCTCGACGCTGAAAGCCAAGCCCGTAATAAGAAACTAGGAGTATGGCAAGATGAACCGCCCGACTACCCCTGGAACTTCCGTAAGGAGAATCATCGTGGTTCCAATCGGTAAAGACTATGGCAAGACCATCCGCCTCAAGACCCGTAACCCAGGCGTAATCGAGTTCATCCGCCTCGTGGAAATAATGAGGCTCCACCAGAGGGCATACCGGGAGTCTGGACTATTTGAGGATAGGAAGAGGGCAAAGGCTCTCGAGGAAAGAGTAGATGATGTGCTGGCAACGCTCACCTACCCCCAGAAGGGCGACGACCCCGATGAACCGGAGGACATCAACCCCTGGCTCTATACCGGATGATGCTCCTAGACCTGCAACCAACCGACTACTATACCCCCGTGTGCAACTGGGGACTACACCCCTCCAGAGGATGCGGAACCCTGTTGTTCTACGAATACCCCTTCCTCAATGAGAAGCTAATCACCTACCGGGATGACCTCCTGCAACGGACAACAACCTACTCGGTGGGGGAACTGTACTTCGAATGCGACCAGGATGACTCGAAACGGTGGATAATGGCGCAAATCCAGAAGAAACGGGCACTATCCAGACGCTGGCAAAGGCAAGGACTACCCGTGTGGATAGACCTCACCATTAGACCCGATTGCACTAAGCTCGCATTCTATGGAGTACCCGATGGGTGGAAGTGCTACTCGCTCCGTAAACCCCTCGCCAAAGACCTACTAAGGATGGCAGACCTAGCCGAACAAAAGGCAGGCAGTGACATCCTGCTCATCGTCTATGGCGGTAGCCCCATCGTCCAAGACATCTGCAAACACAAAGGATGGCACTTTCAACCGGAATATACGCCCCCCAAAGTGCTACCAAGTAGGAATAACCCCCTGCGCCAAGGACTACTGCCACCACCAACATACCCCAACGGTACACCCCACCTCATCACCATCCTCCAATGACCTTCCCCGAACTCTCCCTCGACCTCATGCCGCAGGAACTCAAAGAGCCTGTCCAACTATGGTCACATAAGAAACCATACCCCTCCGGTAAGACCTATGGCACCCTCCTCTTCTACTGTGATGACCGCAAGTTCAATGCCATCAGGAATAATGTCTCCCTACTCCTGCGAGAAAACTTCCACCAAATGGCAGAACTCAACATCTCCACCTTCGATACCGATGATGAACAAATCGTTACCTACCAAACCTTTGAAAAGAGAAGGATTAGCTTCATCGCACAATCAAGGGGAATTCCCATCTGGGTTGACCTAAACGTATTGCCCCAGTTCCAAAAGATAAACCTACTCGGCGTTCCTAAAGGCTGGACAAGTTATATTACCAGGGCGAACCGCAAGAACTACGCAGAACTGTTCAAGGAGTATCAAATCGCCTGTAATCACTGTGGCGATGCCTCCAAGGTGAAGTTCGTCGTCTATGGCGGGGACACCAAAACCCTCCAAATCTGCAAGGACTTCGGCTGGACTTGGATTCAACAACAAACACCCAAACACGGTCTAGGTAAGATGTAGCAACCCATCATGTATATCCTCTCCATCCAACGTAACCTCCCCTGGGGTGGCACAGACATCCCCCACTACTGGAGCAATAAACCAGATGAACTCGGCGGCTGGCGACCAAACCCCGCACAAGCAACACCCATCCCCTACCACCAAGCACTCCAAGTCCTCCATCACCTCACCCTCGACGGCACTATCTCTATCAAAACCTATGGGTAAGAATGGCGGCGGCGGTGGCGGCGCAACCAAAGCGTTCCAAAGACGCAAACGCTCTAAGTATGAGGATGAAGATGGCATCACCCTCAGAAGAATCCTACCGACTGATAAATTCAAAGCCGCTCGACTCCTCAAAAAGAAGAATAAAAAAACTAAGTCCAGAGAAGAAAAGTTCAAAGAAGCTATGGATAAATGGCAAAGAGAATTTGATATTCAAGTCGAACTCGGTAACATTAACTCCAGCGGCTACCACATCCCACCACCCCAACTCTCCCAATTCCTCTCCTCCTACTCCCCAGGCAATAAAGAACCATAACATGATGACCCTATGGCTATCGCTATCGGAAATGGTGAACTTAGCGGAGAACATTATGACCATAAAACTAGCTGTCAACTACGAAAACAATAACGAAACCTCCTGGAAATCTCCCACAATTCCCCCTCACCGATGACACCTTTCAAGTCACCCCACAATCGCAACTCATCCAAACACTACCTGGAATCACCCCAAAAACCCCACCCACTCATCAAACTCGACCCTCTACTCCCACTCCCCACTCCCCACCCCCTCCCTCCCGGACTGTTGTTTCTTCTATTTTTATTTATTCTGATATAGTTTTTATTTATTCTAGTATTGTTTAGGTTATTGGTTTATTTTTCTTATACTCACTGCAAATTTTAGTACAGTTTATCCGTGAAAGTGTGATGGTAGCGAGAGGATGGAATACCGAGTCTTTTGTAGGGTTGTTGTAGAGCCGATTTAGGAGTGTTCCTAAGTCGGTTTGTTTTTGTGGAGTCCTACGGTGGGGTGACGATGATGGAGGAAGGGCAAATGATGGAGAAGAGTTGGTGGCGGGACGGGAAGCAAGAGAAAGGGAGGAAGAAGGTAAGGAAGGCGCAACAGGTAAAGAGGAAGTACCGTAGGTTAGCGCAAGTCCTACGGGGAGGGTGAAGTTAGGTAATTTGGAGAAGTGAATCATGATCGTCATCCACACCGATAAAGTACTGAAGTCCCGTCAAGTCCTGCAATTGATCCAAAAGATTGAAGCCACGAAAAAAGCAGAAGGAGTAATAAAGTATGCAGGTCGGGAATGGCATTGGAAAGGAAGTCCTACGGTGATTAGTGAACTCTAGTCTAGGTAGGTTATGAAAATAGCAGTGACAGGGCACAGAATAAATAAACTAGCAAAATTTGGGGATTTGAAACAGCGGATACGAGAGAAATTGGTTGAGTTATCCCCGGAGCTACTAATCACTGGGATGGCAGTTGGGACAGACCAGGTAGCGGCTATAGTCGCAATTGAGATGGCAATCCCGGTGTGGGCGTGTATTCCCTGTCTGGAACAGGATAGGGTATGGTCACAGAGGGTGAGACAACAGTACCGATGGATTTTAGAGAAATGCCAGCAGGTGACGATAGTGACAGAGGAACCATACCATCCTAGACTAATGCAGGTGAGGAATGAGTTTATGGTCAACAATGGAGATGAGTTATTGGCAGTATTTGACGGATCAAATGGTGGGACTGCCAATTGCATCCGCTATGCCGAGAGACGGGGTACAAAAATCCACTACATCAGACCCTAAATACCATCAATTGGGAATAGATGATTACTAACGATGCTCTAGCCGGTCGGTGCCGCTTATCCCCGCCCTGAACGTTCAATTGCTGAGTAACCCAGGCGGGGGCGGCTAGGAACAATCAGGATATTAAGAGAGAGAAAAGAGAGAAAAGAGAGAAAAGATAGAGAAAAGGGTAAAGAAGGATATTGTCCTTCGGTGGTTGTGAAATTCGTTGGAGGACACGATCATGGACTTAGATTGGACGATACAGTGCGAGGATTTCTACGGAGAAATGTGCATTGATGAATGGGCAAACCAATGGTGCGAGATGATGAGCGATCCGTACTATTGGTACGACGAACCAAAGGAGAAGGAACAGGAACAACAGGAGGAACCGGAGCAGGGGTCTGACGAGTTGCCGTTCTAGTTGACCGATGGGGTTGTCCCGTGATGACCCCATCAAATATTGTCCTTCGGTTGAAGTGTAATTAGGAGAAATGAAGATGTTTAACGTAACAAAACACGTTGAATATACGTTAGTCACTTTTGACATCCCCGGAGGTGTCATAGCACCTGATGATTTAGCCAAATTAAGTCCGCCACAGGTGGATGCTCGATTGGGAGTTGTCATTTCTGGCAGAGGACCAGTGTGGTTATTCGCATTCTTGTGCCACCATTACCACCCAACCGCTTGGGTCGGAACCTATGACCCTAGATGTGGTGGTGCAATAGTAGTCCAGTCCCACCGACCTGGCATCTACGTCGGACAAATAATCCCTCTCTAAACCAACCCTGCCCCGGCTCACCCTGGGGCTTCTCTCCAACCTAAACCTAACCCACCGCACGCTATTGTCCCTCCGGGAAACGACCCCCCAAACCCCCCTTCACAGGGGGGCTTCTAACCCCCAACCCCCTTTCAAAAGGGGGCTACACATCACCACTCACAGCTTTTCTATTTTAGCTACGGGGTCAAGCCTAAAATGCACCGCCTAATACCCCTCGCTTCGCCCTCAAATCAACGGTGAGAATCACGGCGGGGCTTGACACCCTCCGCTCCCTTTTAGCTGTAGTGAGTGGAGGTTTAGTTATGTTGGAAGTAGTGAATGTGAAAAAGTTGGTTAGTTCTGATGATTTGGTTTATATTGCTAGGAAGTGTGGGAAGTTTAATGGTTCTCCGTTGGGGAATCCATTTAAGATTGGTAGAGATGGAACTCGTGAGCAGGTGATTGAGAAGTATAGAAATTGGTTGTGGAAGATGATGAAGAGTAGAGATGTGAAGGTGTGTAGTGAATTGAAAATGTTAGTTGATAAAGTTCGGAATGGTGAAAAAGTGTTATTGGGTTGTTGGTGTTCTCCTAGTGCGTGTCATGGGGATATTATAGTGAGATGTGTGAATTGGATAATTGAGAGTGGATATGAGTTGTAATTTACTCGTGGGAGGGCAAAAGCTCTCCCTTTTTTTATCGCTCCTGCCAAAACATTAAACTCTATCCCCAATCCGTGCCGCTTATCCCCACCCTTAGCAGAAATTCCTATGGCAACCCAAGTGGGGGCGGCTTCCCTAAATTGTCCCTCCGGGGCACCCCCCCTAACCCCCCCTATACAGGGGGGGGACATGGTGGGTTGTCGCCCTGCTTTTCCATTGTAGCTCCGGGGTCAAGCGCAAAGGTTCCCCGTCAATCCTGGAGACCCCCCGTGGGAGCGCATTGACTCCCTACGCTCTCTTTTCGGTGTCAGGGCAATCCAGTCCTGCAATTCATCAAAGGAGACTGTTATGCGTTCTAAGTTCTTTCTGGTCTGCTTCGAGCGGGATGTTGAGTTCGGCTCGGTGCATGATAATCGCATCGTGAAGACTAGCAATCTCGTTGAGGAGATGAACTTCCGGTTGATGGCACGGGTCAACCAGTGGGTCTATTGGGAGGTCTCGGAAAATGAGGCTCTCTCGAAAATCGCTACACGGGAGTTCGAAAACCACATCTTCGGTTAGGTAGTCCTAGCGGGTGGCTCTTAGAGTCGCCCGCTTTTTTTATTGGCTCACCTCAGACAGGCGGCGCTGTTCGCTCCAAAGACCCCCCGCTTCGCAATTGCATACCCCGTTGGAACGCTCACCGCTACACCGCTACGCTGCCGCCCGGACAAATAGAATAGAAAAGAGAAAAAAATAAAGAATAAGAGAAGAATAAGGAATAGAGAGAATAATGTCCTTCGGGGGTTGTGAAGTTTAGTTATTTAGGAGTTTGATCATGGACTGGAAATTGCAGTGCGAAGACTTCTACCCCGTAGATGTTGACCCGGACGAGGAAGAGGAATCCACAGACGAAATCCCCTTCTAGTCCCCTAGGTGCCCCGGCTCCGGCTGGGGCTTCCAACTACTCATCAATTAAACAATGACTCAGGGCACCCCATCCCTTGGACTATCCGTGCCGCTTTCCCACACCCACTAGCATTAATCTCACTCCCAACCCTGGTGTCGTCGCTTGTCCCAGAACGTACCGCTTCGCTTCCCACCTCCGGCGGGATACGTCCCAGGACTGCGCTCTAATATCGTCCCTCCGGGGGCAGACCCCCCTACCCCCCGCTACCGGGGGGACAAGCCATTTCGCACCATTCTAATATCCTATCACGGGTACTGCACTAGTACTGCGTAACATGAACGTCAGTACAAGTGCAGTACGAACTGACCCCGTGATGGGGGGATATACTGGGGTGCGAAATGGGCGGTCGCCTTCGGCGTTTTATTCATCTTTTGGGGGTGGTTGTGGTGGTGGGTGGGAAAGGGTAGCCTGCTATTAAGAAAAAGTCAACCCCTTGGGTCATCAAAATAACTTATCAATCCGGCTTTGTCGTTGAGTAAATTAAATCCTAGAAATGCGTAAAAACCTTGCCATTATGGGGTTTCCCGGTTATTATAGTAGTAGGAAGGCAATAGGGCTTTCCTAGTAGTTTATTCAAAGGGGAAGTTATGTCCAAGTTCAACTTTAAGGGGTTCATAAAGGGAGCCGAGCTAGCCCGTCAGGAAGCCGAGCGACAAAAGGCTCTTAGGAGCTACAAGTCGCTGTATTATGGTTTGACTTCCATTTTGTATCCTATTTGGGAAGAGAGTTGGAAGCAGTATCCTGAGAACTCGTTTAGGCAAGAGCGGTTTTATATTGCGCCTGGAGTGCGTGGGGCAGATGGGAGTTACACGCCGCCCGAGATCGATTGGGATGCGTATAACACTTTTAGGAGTGAGTGTTGGAACGAGTTTTTGGAAACTGATCTTGGCTTGTCTAAACCTATTGAATTGTTACCGATGAAGTCTATCAAGAGTTCACGGGAAAATCTGATTAGTTTCTGTAGGGAAAACTCCAAGGAATTGGGGTTCCCGGAAGGTGAGACCAGTGTGACGCCTGATGAAGGTCAGGTGGTGGAGTATCTGATCCAGATCAACACTGAGAACCTGAAGGCACGAGGTCAGTACACGATCCAACAGTCTAAACAGAAGGTGGCATTCTAGGTTAAGGGATAGTTCCGCCCGCAAGGGTGGGACTATTTTGGGGCTATCCCGGTCGCTCAAGCGGTCGCCTACGGCGTTTGGTTAATTTGGTGAGCGACCCCGCCAACCTAACTGCCCCTAAGCCGAAGGGAGAGTTACCACGAAGGTAGAGGTTACTGCGGCTAAGGGGCAGGTAAGGTTCCCGATGCCCTTGGGAGAAGCGGTCGCCTTCGGCGTTTTGTTGATTTGCATGATGCGGACTCTGCGGCGGGTACGCATGGCATGAAACGATGGCTCATCAAGACACCCAACAATTCAAAGACCCAGCCGTTTCCCACCAAGCGTACCACCTTGAGCTTATCTCCCCACCCCTAACCCCTCCCCAGGGAGGGGGACAAGCAACCCATACCATTCTGTACGCTTCTTTGCCTTAGCGACCCGTCTGAACAGTCTGAAACCCATACCATTCTGCACACTTCTTTGCTCTGGCAACCCATGGGCAACCCATTGAGTTTCTGTGCGATAAATGGCAGAGCAACCCATTCCCACCCCCCCCGCCCCCCCTCCTGGGAGGGGGGGATCATTGCAACCCGTACCATTCTGTACGCTTCTTTTGCAGAACAACCCATCTATGAAGTCTGCAACCCGTACCATCCTGTACAAGTATTGCCTTAGCGACCCATTTTGCCCCCTCCTAGGGGGAGGGGGAAATACCCATTATTTGTAAGGTAACGGTGGGATAACACAGATTCCCACCCCTAACGGAACCTCCACCAACAGCTTTTCTATGGTAGCCAGGAGCCTCCGTCAGACCGTCAAGGTCGCAAGCTCCCTCAAGCCTACGGTGACGGCTGACACCTCCTGGCATCGGTGGGTGGCTGTTGTTTTCGTGGAGGTCGGTATGTTTCGAGTGATTGTGGCAGGGTCCCGCTCCTTTAGGGATTACCCGTTGATGAGGGAGCGGCTGGATTTACTGCTCTCTCAACGCTCTGAGGTGGTCATCCTCTCTG
>Ga0272446_1006821_pt1 | contig 11677 bp, 12 predicted proteins | sample YNPCB0061_FD_194587 | JGI IMG/M metagenome (GOLD analysis project Ga0272446, IMG submission 194587) | Hot spring microbial mat communities from Yellowstone National Park, WY, United States - YNP-CB-006-1 | ecosystem: Environmental > Aquatic > Thermal springs > Hot (42-90C) > Sediment | place...
TCGTTATACCTTGTAAACGCAGGCACGTTAGGATTCGGGTAAATGCCGTTCTGTGCGCGATTTTATCGATCTTGTTCCCCCCAAATCCTCACTCAAGTGCGTAACTCCTAACTGGACTTACGCGGCCTCCACCTGCACCGGTAACAGAGGGCTCAAATCCAGGCTCAGCTTACCTGCGATGAGTCTCCGTCGGCATTGGTAGAAACTCAACCCCAGCCCCTCCCGCTGCCGCTCGATGAGCCCATAGGCCACCAACCCCAAGGCCAGATGGGCCAGCAGCCTGGCCCTACGCCAGTGCCGATGCCCCGTCCACCCCAGTTCCTGCTGAAGCCCCCGGAAAATCTCCTCGATTGCTTGCCGAAACCGGTAGATCCCCCTCATCCCCACCCCCCACCATTCCTCCCGATCCGTCCCGTAAAACTTACCCCCGCGCTTGAGCACCCCCACCGCGAAGGTCAGGCCCCGCAGCTTCCCCGTCTTCACCCAACGGGTTCCCCCATGCCTCCTGAGCTGAACACCCTCCAGCACACGGTTAGACCTGAGCCTCGTGACAAAAGACCAGCCGTGGTCATGGAGCCACTCCAGGACCTGCCTCGCCGCGTACCAGGCGTCAAAGAGCACCCCCTCCGGACGAAAGCCCGCCTCCTTGGCCCACTCCAGCAGGGCCAGGGCCAGGTCCAGCTTGCTCTCTTCTTCCCCGAAGTAGGGCAGGAACGCCAGGGGAATCCGCCGTTTCCCGTCCGTCCAGGCCAGCACCACCAGGGACAGCCCAAACACCCAAGCCCCCGTGGAGGTGTCCCGGGCCTTCTTCAGGCTAAGCTTGCCTGAGCGGTAGCGCTGGATGAGGACGTCATCAAGGAGGAGGTAACCTCGGTTCAGCCCCCCCACCCCTTTGCACAGCTCCAGGGAGAGTTCAAAGAACAAGGCCAGGGGTTGGTTCAGGGCCCGGTAGAGGGTGTCGTGAGCAAAGTCTTGGCCCTCGGCCATGGCCAGGGCGGAGGTATTGATGGGGCTTTGGGCTAAAGCTTCTAGAGCGCGCAGAACAGGCCGTGGTATCCTCTTCATTGGGCCTCCCTAGTTACCGGAGGCCCATTTTATCGGGACTCTTCAGCACCGCGTAAGTCCAGTGAAGAGTATCTTTTTGAATCCGGTATTACCACTTGAAAACCGGCCTCAACCACCTTTGAGCGCCCGTCTGAACATCTGCGGGGCGAACTCGGCCACCGCCCGCAAAAAGCCGGTAATGCCCCGGGCCCGGCCTGGGGTAATGTAGACCGGCACCCCCAGGTTTTCGGCTTCCAGACGCACCGGCTCGGAAAGATCGTGGCCCACATAGCTGCTGATGATCATCAGGCCGTGGGCCCGCTCGAGGCGGCTCTGGATGCGCCGTATCACCTCCCGTCCGGCCGCGTAGGAGTCGGAGTCGAACCAGTCGAGCTCGAGGCCCTGATTTTGCAAAACAGGGGTCAGGCGGCTGCGGAGCTGGGTGTGGCCCCCCACCACGATCAGGTACTCCCCGTGGAAGCGGGGCAACCCCTCCCGCATCAGGCCCTCAGGCGTAGTGCCCGCCAGGGTATCGGGGCTACCCTCGAGGGTAGCCAGGGCCCTCGAGGTGGCCTTGAGCTCTTCCAGGTAGAGCTGCAAATCGGGGTCGGTGGGGTTTAAAAAGAGCAGGTTGCGCAGAATCTCCCGCGAAAGCTGAAGGTCTTTCTCCCAGTAATAGGCAATCTCCAGGGCCTTGCGCCAGGTTTGGGCGGCCTTCTGGTAGGCCCCGGTGCGCTCGTAGTGTTCGGCCAGGTCGTAAAGAACCTCGAGGGCCTCGGGGTTGCGGGCCAGCTCGGACAAAAGCAGCCCCTCGGCCCCCAGGGCCTGCCCCGCGTTATAAAGCGCGGCCAGGTACTGCCCCCGCACGGTCTCGGCCTCCCGGCTCTGGGAAAAGCTGCGCGAGAGGCGGTAGGCCAGCTCGAGGTGCTCCAGGGGCGGCTCTACAGTGCCCTCCAGGCTCTGGCTGAGCATGCGAAAGGCTTCCCAGGGGCCTTCGAGCTCTTCTACCAGCTTGAGCACCGGCTCAATCTGGCTAAAAGGCTGCAGACCCACCTCGCGCACGCGGCCCAGAAACTCCCGCGCCAGCACCGGTTCACCGGCCTCTTTAGCTTCCAGGGCCAGCTCAAAAAGCTGGGTAACCGGGTAGGCCCGGTGGGCGTGGGCCCGCTTGTGGTCGCCCAGCACCTCGAGCACCGGAAGGCCCAAAGCCCGCTTGGAGAGGGCCAGCAGGTGGTAGGCCAGACCAGCTGCCTCGCCCCTAGAAGCCCGTACGGCCCGCTCGAGGTAGCGCACCGCCTCGGTATGCCGCCCCTCCCGGTGGCGCAGCAGGCCCAGGGCCAAAAGCGCGGTGGCGTCCTCGGCCCGGGCCACCGCATCGGTCAGGTAGGGCTCTACCCCTTTCAAGTCGGCCAGGGGCACCTTGTCCAGCACCTCGGGGCCTCGCACCTTCAGACCTGCTAAGGCCAGCCCCAGGGCTCCATGTGCCTCCCCCAGCACATACAGGTGTTGGGCATAACGGGCCGCCCGGCCCCACAAACCCTGTTGCAAAGCGGCCTGCAAACCCAAGCGCAGCAGGCCCCGTGTCAGCAGTTCCGGCGAGAGATCCTCCACAAACTCCACACGGCGGCTGGCCTCGCTCCAGTCGCCCTCGCGGCACAAGCGCTGCACCCGCTCTTCGATGCGTTCCAAGGTGGTTTTAAGATAGATCTCGGCCTCGGGCAGGCCGCATTCGTAAAGCTGGCGCAAGGCCTCCGACAGGCGCCCCAAACCCAGATACACCTTACCCAGGGCCAACTTGTACCGACCCCCACGACTCGAAAGCTCTTCCAGGCGCGGCAAGGCCCGCTGGTAGTCTTCCAGCTCGGCCCAGCACAGCACCCGCAGGTTTTCGGCTTCGGGGTGGTGGGCCAGGGCCAGCGCTGCATCGGCTTCGGCAAAGCGCGATAGGGCCAGCAAAGCCCGGCCCCGCAGGTAGGCCAGCTCGCCCGTGGTGCCCTCGGGTAGCCGTCGCAAAACCTCTGCATAAGCCCCTTCCTCGAGCAAGGCCCATATTTCCTCGCTCGAGGGCAAGGACAGCGGCTCACCTGGGTTTGGGGCATGGTCTATGGGAAGAGTCTGGGCTGGCCCTGGCTGCAGCAGGGTAACTGGCATACGGGCCGTAACCAGCGCATAATCGCCCTCCCCCACTACCTGCACCTGGTCAAACCCCAGCTGCCTTAGGGCCTGCTGGACGGCCTGCGGATTCTTGCCCAGAAAGGGCCCGTGCCCATAGGCCAGCAAGCCCCCCGGTTTGAGCAAACCCTCCAGGCCCCGCAGACGCTGCAACAGGTCGAAGCGCTGCAGGTATTCGGCCTCCTCGAGGGTCTCTGACAGGTCTCCCAGGTATCCCTCGGGCATGCAGGAAAGCAGCAGCACCACGTCCATGCTTGGCAGGCCCTGCTGGTCGGGAAACCAGCCCTGGTGCCACTGCACATCCCCGCCGGTACGGGCCTGGCCCAGCTCCACGGCCTGCGCCACCCCTTCCAGGGCATGCCACTCCAGTTCGGGCCTGGCCTCGCGCAATAGCGATACCAGCGCCCCGGTAAAAGCCCCCACCTCCAGCACCCGCCCCTCCGCCGGCAGAAGCTGGGGCAGAACCCTTACATAAAACTCGACAAATGGCAGGTGCATGGCGTACACCAGGGCTTCCAGCCGTTCCCGCGGATGGCTCAGCACCGCTGAGTAAAAACTTCGCACCACCTCCAGGTCGCCTCCCTCAGCCTCTAAATAGGCTTTCCAGGCGTCCAGGATGGGTTTTCGTCGGGCAGGGCTGCCAATACGCTTGGCCAGCACCGCCTCAAAGCGACCGGGCGAAAGGGGGGCCGCCAGGTGAAACTGGGTACGAAAGTAGCGCTTGACCTGAGTGTCTACGGTATCCACCAACCACCTCTGCAATGGGCTGCCGTTGGAGGGTATTGTGGCAAGTCTGGGCCTGGCTGTAAACCACCCCCCGGCTGGGGGAGCCTGTACCCCCAGCGGGTATAGCCATGCCGGTAAGCCCTGGCTATGAACCAGCGTCTGCATCCCGAATCGCGGGGCAGCGGTTGTTTTCCAGCTCCAAGCTACCCATCAAAAGCCGGTACAAATCGCACCGTTTGCCCCAGACGTAGCTGGGCCAGCCAGGGTAAGTCGGCGGGGTGCACCAGGGCCGGCTTGGCATAGCCCCCAAGGCGGCCCCGGTCGTTGAGCAGCACGATGGGCTGGCCCTCGGTGGTAATCTGCACCGCCCCCAGCGGGGTGGCTTCGCTAATCAGCTCACCCCCTGGCACTTCGGGCCCCACCAGCCGCAGGCCCATGCGGTCGCCCGAGGCCAGCTCGTAAGGCCCCGAACACAAAGCTCGCATCGCCTCCGGGCTGTACTGGGGCCCTGGCAGCAGGCGAACCCGCCGCTGCCCCAGGGGGGGTAGCACAAGGCCAAAGCCCACTCGAGCCCCCTTGAGCTGCGCCACCCCCAGCACATCGCCGACCTGCAAGGGCCGCCCGATCAGGCCTCTGTGGTCGGTACTGGCGCTCCCAAAGAAGCGGGCACTCTCGAGGCCCCCCGCCAGAGCCAGGTAGCCCCGCACGCCGTCGGGGGCCGAGGCAAAGTGCAGCTTATCGCCCGTGCGCAAAGCAAAGGTCTGGGCCACCTCTACCGGCGTTCCGCCCACCAACGGCCGCATCCCGTAGCCCACAAAGGCCGCCACCAGCGGCCTTAGCGCGCTCAGCACGGGGCCCTTGAGGGTCAGTTCCAAGAGCGGCGCATCGGGGGGGTTGCCCACCAGTCGGTTGGCCAGGCCCGCCAGCCGACCATCCAGCGCCCCCGAGGCCGCCAGCCCCAAACGCCCGGACAAAGGCCGCCCACCGTCCATCACCAGGTCCAGCAAGCCCGCCTCCTCCACCCGCAGCGCCGGATACCGTGGTGCATCCGGCAGCAAGGGCTTTACGGGAGGCACCTCCGGGGTTGGGCCTTCGCTGGGTACAAACCGCACCCGGTCGCCGGCTTCCAACAAAAACGCTGTCTCGCGGTGGGGGTTGTAGACCTGGGTGAGCGCAGTCCCAATCAGATGCCACCCTCCCGGCGAAGGCAGGGGATAAATCCCGGTCTGGCTGCCCGCAATCGCCACCGAGTGGGCCGGCACCAGCGCGCGTGGGGTACCCCGGCGGGGCAGCCGCAGGCGCTCGGGCAGGGGCCCCAGGAAGGGAAAGCCTGGGGTGAAGCCGGTGGCGAAGACGCGGTAGGGGGTCTGGCTGTGCAGCCGCACCACCTCATCTACCGCAAGGCCGGTTTGTTCGGCCACCCAGGGCAGGTCGGGCCCGTCGTAGCGGACGGGCAGCTCGAGCTCCTTGCCAGTTGGCGCATCGGGCAGCGCTTGCAGGTGCTGACGTACCCAGCGTTCGACCCGTGCCCGCGAGACCCGGTCGGCGTCGTACTCGAGGTAGAGCTTCACATAACCCGGCACCACGTCGGTCACACCCGGCAGCGGCTGGGCCAGCAGGGCCCGCACCAGGGCCAGCATCTGGGCGTTGGCTTCCAGGTCGAGCTGTTCGGAGAAGGGCAGGTAGAAGCCGGCTAGAGTCATGGAAGGTCAGGATACCTCTCCTGAACAGACAGCGGGCCGTTGCTCAGTAGGTCGCTACGGTCACCCCCTCGGCCAGCAGCGCCTCCCGGACGGCCCGGGCAATCTCAACCGCGTTGGGGTTGTCGCCGTGGATGCACAGGGTCTGGGCGCGCACCTCCACCCAGCCCTCATCCACGGCCTCTACCCGGCCATCCACCACCATCTGCACTGCCCGCCGGGCGGCCTCGGCAGGATCGTGAATCCAGGCGCCAGGCGTACCCCTGGGGGCCAGACGACCATCGGAGGTATAACCCCGCTCGGGGAAAGCCTCCGCAATGGTGCGGAGCCCCAAACGCTGGGCCTCCTGCTCCAGGGGGGTATGGGGCAGTACCACCAGCGGCACCTGGGGGTTGAAGTCCAAAGCCGCCTGGGCGATGGCCCAGGCCGTCTCGGGGTCTTTGGTGGCCCGGTTGTACAGGGCCCCGTGGGCCTTAATGTGGTGCAAGGGCAGGCCTGCCACCCTCAGAAAAGCGCTCAAGGCCCCCACCTGGTAGAGCACGTCGGAGTAGACCTCATCGGGGGTGGCCGCCAGCTCCCGCCGCCCAAAACCCACCCGGTCGGGAAAGCCGGGGTGGGCTCCTACGGCAACGCCCGTGCTTTGGGCGAGCTCGAGGGTGCGCCGGATGGTCAGGGGGTCGCCCGCATGGAAGCCACAGGCCACATTGACCGAGCTGATGAGGGGGAACAGCTCCTCATCCCGTCCCAGTTTCCAGTTACCAAAGGACTCGCCCGCATCGGCGTTCAGGTCTATCTGCATTAAGTATCACGATATTTGGCTGGGTCTGATTGTCAATGGTTCAACAGACATACCACAAACACCGGCCCAAATCTGGCTGGGATTTGTAGGAAGCGGTGGTGGTAGGTTGCGCTTACCAGCCCAGCACCAAAGCGAACATCAAAGGGGCCACAATCGAGGCGTCCGACTCGATGATGAACTTGGGGGTGTCCACAGCCAGCTTGCCCCAGGTGATTTTCTCGTTGGGCACAGCGCCCGAGTACGAGCCATAGCTGGTGGTGGAGTCGGAGATCTGGCAGAAGTAGCCCCAGACCGGCACATCGGGGCGCTGCATATCTTGGTGCAGCATGGGCACCACGCAGATGGGAAAGTCGCCGGCAATGCCCCCGCCAATCTGGAAGAAGCCAATCGAATGCTGGGCGCTGGTCTCAACATACCACTGGGCCAGCTCCATCATGTATTCGATGCCGGTACGCACAGTATGCACGTTTTTGATATGCCCATTCAGGCAGTGGCCCGCGTACATATTGCCGGTGGTGGAGTCTTCCCAGCCCGGCACCACGATGGGCAGGTTTTTCTCGGCAGCCGCCACCATCCAGCTATCCTTGGGGTCAATCTGGTAGTACTGCTCGAGCTTCCCCGAGCGAATAATCCGATACAAAAACTCGTGTGGAAAGTAGCGCTCCCCTGCCCTATCGGCGGCTTCCCACTCCTCCAGCAGGGCCGCCTCGAGCCGCCGCATGGCCTCCATCTCGGGGATGCAGGTATCGGTGACCCGGTTGAGGTGGCGCTCCAGCAACCTTTGCTCGTCCTGGGCGGTGAGTTCGCGCCAGTTGGGAATGCGCTCGTAGTGGTGGTGGGCCACCAGGTTGAAGAGGTCTTCTTCCAGGTTTGCGCCGGTGCAGCTGATAGCATGCACCTTGTCCTGGCGGATCATCTCGGCCAGCGAGAGGCCCAGCTCGGCGGTGCTCATTGCCCCGGCCAGCGTGACCATCATCACCCCGCCTTGCTCGAGGTGGACACGATAGGCTTCGGCGGCATCCACCAAGGTAGCCGCGTTGAAGTGCCGGAAGTGATGCTTTAGGAACCTCGAGATTTCTCCGTTTGCCATAGGGTACCTCCATGCTCGCGGGGTGGGCGAATATGGCTCCCCCCTTCGGCCTTGGGTGTGCCGTGCGCCGGAGTACCGCAGGCCCCAAACGCCTGCTCAGCTCCGCCTGCAAGTGTACCCAAGTCCAGCACGAATTCAAGACCTCGAGCGGCCTGCTTATGCAAAACAGCCCAGGGGCCGCTGTGTACTTATACCAGATTCGGTTAGTTCGTCACCGAACGGTGACGAACTAACCCGACCGAAGGGAGTGCTCTAGGATTCAAAAAGATAGCCCCTTGATGTTTTTTGTTTGAAGAGTATCTTTTTGAATCCGGTATTAGAGGATACCCGCGGCTGTTATCTATCCAAATAAAGCGGCTGCTATGGTAATCACCCTCACTTCACCCTGGGGCCTACCTGGCATAAGGTTTGACCTGTGAACGACCTTGCTTCCAGAGCCGATATCGCAGTAGTGGTCGATGCTTTTTATGCCAAAGCCATCCAGGACGAACAAATCGGCTATTTGTTCGAGGGCCTGGACTTAATGAACCACCTGCCCGTCATCCACGACTTCTGGGAAAACATCTTATGGCGCACCGGCGCGTATAAGGGTGGCATGATGTACAAGCACCTGTTACTAAACGCCCGCAAGCCGCTTACGCTCGAGCACTTCGAGCGCTGGCTCGAGCTGTTCACCCAGACTGTCGATGCACACTACAAGGGTCCCAATGCCAGCACCATGAAGCAACTGGCACATTCAATAGCCCGTACCATTTACGCTCGAGTTTCCCAGCAAAGTAGCGTCCCGATGGGCGTTCAGGATGCCCCTGGCGAAACCAGCGCAGGAGCAGGCTAAGCAGCAGGCTCAAGACCAGGCTAACCAGCAGCATGGAGGTGAGGGGAAAGTACAAGCGAAAACCCTCGCGCTCGATGCGAATGTCTCCAGGCAGGCGGCCAAACCAGCCCAGAAGCCCAGGGGCATACAGCCACGTCAGGCCCAGAACCACCAGCACCAGGCCCAACACCAGCAGCAAGCGCCCAACTTCCATGCTCTAATGGTAGCCCAGTTCCCGCAGGGCTTCGGGATCCTTACGCCAGTTGGGGTAAACCTTGACCTGCAAATCCAGGTAGACCTTGCGCGATAAAAAGACCTCGAGCTGCTTGCGGGCCGCCGCCCCAATTTCCTTGAGCTTTCGCCCACCCTCTCCAATCAGGATGGGCTTGTGGTTCTCGCGCTCGACGTAGATATTCACCTGGATGTAAAACATTCCCCCGCCCCCACCGGCGGGGGCGGGGCGCAGCTCGAATTCCTCGGTTTTGGTGGCAATGGTGTAAGGAAGCTCTTCCTTAAGGCGCTTCATGGCCTCTTCGCGCACAATCTCGGCCGCCCATTCCTCCGGGGTCTGGTCACCTTTGGCGAAGTCGGGCGGGAAGAAAAAGGGGCCTTCCGGCAGAAGGGAGAGCACCTCGTCACGCAAGGCTTTGGCGTCGCGTTCGTTCTGGGCCGAAATCATGCGGGTTTCCAGGCCCGGCAGTAGCTCGGCATACGCTTGCATGGCCGACTCGGGGTACTTGGCCGCATCGACCTTGTTGCCGACGAGAATAATGGGTATCTGCCCCTTCAGGGGGCGCAGGGCACGCGCCACCAGCTCGTCTTCGTGGGTAGGTGGATGCCGCAGGTCTACCAGCCACAACACCAGGTTAACCTCGGCCAGGGCCTCGGTTATCTGGCGGATCATGTACTCGCTCAGGGCATCGGTGGCCTTGTGCCAGCCGGGGGTGTCCACAAACACAATCTGGCGGTTGCCCTCGGTGTGGATGCCGCGCACCCGTTTGCGGGTGGTCTGTGGCTTGGGGCTGATGGGGGCGATTTTTACGCCCAGCATAGAGTTGACCAGGGTAGACTTGCCCACATTGGGTTTGCCCACCACGGCTACAAATCCGGAATAGGTCGTTCCTTCATTCACGGTTCTAGTATAGGGGCAGGTCGGGAACAAACCCTCATGCGCTCCTTCATCAGCTATCCTGATGCGAGCTATGCCCGACCCTCTGGCACTTGCACTCACCCCCCAGATTGGCCCCAGGCGTTTACAGCAAGCCCTCGCCACCGACCTGAGTGTGGCCGCCATTGCCGATCTGCTGGGCTGCGAAATTGCCGCGGCCTATGCCAGAACGCTCGAGCAGGGCCTGGCCGAAAAAGAGCGCGAAAAAGCAGCCCGGCTGGGCCTGCGGCTGGTTGGCATGTGGGATTCCGATTATCCCCCAGTGTTGTGGCACCTCGAGAGCCCCCCAGCGGTGCTGTACCTGAAAGGGGAACTGCCGCCCAGCGAGCGCAACATCGGCATCGTAGGCACCCGCAAGGCCAGCCCCTGGGCCACCGCCTGGACACACAAGGTAGCCCGTGAGCTGGCCGAGGCCGGGGTGGGGATTATCTCGGGGCTGGCTTTGGGCATAGATGCCGCCTCGCACAAAGGCGCGCTGGAAGGGGGCGGCTACACCCTGGGGGTGCTGGGCAGTGCGATAGACCGCTTCTATCCACCCCAGAACCGGGCCCTGGCCGAACAGATGAACGTACTCTCGGAGTTTCCGCTGGGAACCCCCCCGCAGGCCGGGCTGTTCCCCCGGCGCAACCGGATTGTGGCGGCCTTGGCCAAAGCGGTGCTGGTGGTGGAGGCCGGAGAAAAGAGCGGGAGCCTGATTACTGCGCGGTTTGCCGCCGAACTGGGCCGCGATGTGCTGGCCGTACCGGGCCGGCCCGGCGATACCTTTTCGCTGGGAAGCAACCGGCTGATTCAGGATGGGGCCGGGCTGGTGCTAAACACCGAGGATGTGCTGAATGCCTTGGGGGTGCTGGCCCCCAAGAAGCAGGCGGTGCAACTCGAGGGCAGCGAGGCCCAGGTGTACCGGGCTTTGCTCGAGCTCTCCGAAGCCCTGCCCGACGACCTGGCCCAGACCACTGGCCTCTCCACCGCCGAGACCCTTTCGGTGCTGATGATGCTCGAGCTAAAGGGTCTGGTGCAAAGCAGCGCCGGACGCTACAGCCCGCTGTAATTCCGGCCATCTCCTTATTCACCAAGCGCAAAGCTGACTTTCTGCAAGCTGCAAACTCAAGAGGATTTAACCTGCTCCAAACGGAGTTTTCAGAGACTGTCTTAAAACTTTCCCAGACGATATAATCGAGCATGAATAGTCGAGCAAGCTGCTACCCAAGCGATCTTTCGGACAATGAGTGGGCGATACTCGAACCGCTAATGCCCGAGCCCTCCTGCTTCACCCATAGACCAAGGGAACATAGCTGGCGAGAAATCCTCAACGGTATCTTCTACATCACTCGCTCTGGATGCTCCTGGCGCATGATGCCTAGCGATTTGCCACACTGGAAGACGGTCTATCACTACTTCAGGCTGTGGAAAAAGAGCGGATTCATCGAGCGACTCCATACCACCCTGCGGGAGAAGACCCGTGTCCAGGTAGGACGCAACCCCTACCCGACTGCGGGGAGTGTGGATAGCCAAAGTGTGAAGACCAGCGAAAAAGGGGGGTCAGGGGTTATGACGGGGGCAAGAAAATCAAGGGTCGCAAAAGGCACTTGATGGTGGATACCCAGGGTTTGGTGCTCAAAGTCAAGGTTCTGCCTGCTGACATCACCGATGCCGAAGGCGGGAAAGTGGTGCTACAGGCGGCTTGGGCAACCCAGAGAGACTTCTGTCATCTGTTTATTGACGGTGGCTACAAGCGCCAGTTCGAGGAGTGGGTCAGGCGAACTTTAGGCTGGACGGTGCAGGTCATGCAGCGACCCGATGCCAACTTTCGCGGTATCTGGTGGCCCGATGAAAAACCCATCCCTGATGACTTAGCCGAGGAGCTACTCAAGAAGACCCGAGGGCATCGTGGCTTTGTGGTCATCCCCAGGAGGTGGGTAGTGGAGCGCACCTTTGCCTGGCTAAGTTTCAATCGTAGGCTCAATCGGGACTACGAGTTCCTGCCCGAAACCTCAGAAACCTTTATCTACACGGCGATGATCCGACTTATGGTCAGAAGATTGGCTTCCTAGACGGTTTTAAGACAGTCTCTAATACCGGATTCAAAAAGATAATCTTCAAACAAAAAGCGCTAAGAGGCTATCTTTTTGAATCCTAGAGCACACCCCTCGCTGCGCTCGGCGAA
>Ga0272446_1006822_pt1 | contig 11675 bp, 10 predicted proteins | sample YNPCB0061_FD_194587 | JGI IMG/M metagenome (GOLD analysis project Ga0272446, IMG submission 194587) | Hot spring microbial mat communities from Yellowstone National Park, WY, United States - YNP-CB-006-1 | ecosystem: Environmental > Aquatic > Thermal springs > Hot (42-90C) > Sediment | place...
TAGCAATAATACAGTTAGCAATACCAATTCAACTAACGATACTGATCATGCAGGAATCAAAATTAGAGCACAAGGTGCATCTAGCCAAACCGTAGTAATAGAGAACAATACTGTCAATAACTCTGGAATGAGTGGCATCAATGTCAGAGCGGCAAATACTGCTACCGCCAGAGCTACAGTTAGGGGCAATACAGTAACTAACACCAACACTAGCAATAACGCCAATGAAGCGGGAATTTTAGCACGCAGTCAGAATGCTAATTCACGGGTCTGTATCCGACTGGAAAATAATTCCTCGTTGAATAACTTGGTAGCGGACTTTCGTATGAGGAGAGAAAATGCAGGGGCATTTTTGGAGTTATTTAATCTAGGTTCGGCGATCAATGCTAATGTTCTTCCCAGTGGGGCTTTAGAAACATTTCTCACTAGCGCTCCGCAAAATAATATAGGTGGCAATAACAAGTTTTTTGTAACTGGTAATTCGGTACAGGCTTTCAGTGCTAGTTGTTCTGTCCCATAAATGAGGAGGTAGGGGTTCCCCTCTCCCCCAACCCCTCTCTCATAGGGCGAGGGGGGGAATGTCTCCCTCACCCCCGACCCCTCTTCCACAGGGCGAGGGGGGAATGTCTCCCTCACCCCCGACCCCTCTCCCATAGGGCGAGGGGGGAATGTCTCCCTCACCCCTGACCCCTCTTCCACAGGGCGAGGGGAGTTGTAGCCCCTAGTTTTCATGGAACTTTTTCAGGCATAATTTAGGCTCTAGTTACTCAACTTTACTCAAGCCGATGTCTGAAAATGTAGCCTCCTCTGATGTGTCTGCCTTGGCAGAAAAGTTTGCCACCGCTGACCCCGAAACCATCCTGAAATGGTCGATCGAGACTTATCACCCCCGCCTGTCCCTTGCCTGTAGTTTTGGGGCTGAGGATATGGTACTGGTGGATATGCTGTCTAAAATTGCGCCCCGCGCCAAGGTGTTTAGTTTGGATACGGGCAGACTGCCCCCCGAAACCTATGAACTGATGGCCACGGTACAGAGAAAGTACCATAACCTTGATTTGCAAATACTCTATCCCCAAACGGAAGCGGTGCAAAACATGGTGCAGTCCAAGGGCATCAACCTGTTTTATGACAGTGTGGAAAATCGCAAGCTCTGTTGTCATGTGCGCAAGGTGGAGCCGTTACAGCGGGCGCTGGCTGGCTTGGACGCGTGGATTACTGGTATCCGTCGAGACCAGACCGCCAATCGCAGTACAATGCAGGTGGTGGAATGGGACGGGGCAAATAACTTGGTGAAAATCAATCCCTTGATCAATTGGTCATGGGAACAGGTGTGGCGCTACATCCGCCAAAATTTTGTGCCCTATAATGCCCTGCACGATCGAAATTATCCCAGTATCGGCTGTGCCCCCTGTACCCGTGCGGTGCAGGCAGGGGAAGACCCCAGGGCGGGGCGGTGGTGGTGGGAACAAGGCAATCAAGAATGTGGACTCCATGTCTTACGCTCATAACCCTGAACAACCATGGCATTTTTGGGACAGCGATCGGGTTATCGCCCAATTAGAGACTACGGCAGATGGACTGACCTATGCCATCGCCCGTAAGCGCTTGCGGGAGATTGGCAGAAATATCTTTCCCCGCGAGCCTAGTTTTTGGACAGTGCTGGGGCAGGGGTGGCAAAATCTGGTGCTGTGGATCGGCATGGGCACGGCTGTACTCTTGCAGTGGCTGGGGGAATCTAGCTGGATGGTGGTGGTGGGGCTAGTGCTCCACACCTTAATCAATGTGTGCAGTCAATTTTGGCTCATTCGGTTACAACAACGGGCGACCCTCACCCGCTGGCAAAAAGTAATCCCAGACCCCACTACCCTCGTCTATCGCGATCAGGAGTGGATGTCTGTATCCAGCCGTTTATTAGTACCGGGGGATTTGGTGGGTATCCAAGCGGGCAATACCCCTGCGGTGGATGTGCGCCTATTGGAAGCCAGTGATGACCTGTGTGCCAATGAAGTAGTGCTGGGCGGTGGGGCGATCGTGCCCAAGCAAGCCAATCAATCCCTAGACCTGCATACGGCGGTTACGGCGCGGTCAAATTTGATCTACGCGGGTTCGCAAATCATTACAGGGTCAGGGGTGGGGCTAGTGGTAGCCACGGGGCTGGATACCCATTGGCAATCCCTCAAGCAGTCGCCCCCCTGGCTCATGCACTGGAAACAAAAATTAACTGATCCGCAACTGTTGGCGATCGTGGTGGTAAGTCTGGTGGCGGGGATTATTGCTTTTCCCAAAGGTACAGCCTACAGCCTGCATCTGGTCGTCGTGATTTGGCTGGCGGGCTACAGTTGTCCCAAGGATTTGTGGACAGAATTAGTCAAAGCGTTAGGAGTGGGTTGGCTGGCACGGCAGAGAATTTTAGTACGCCATTCTGGCACAATCTCCCGTTTGGCAATTATGGACGGCTTGGAAACCATGCCCCTCGATTTACAGCTCAAGGAGGACGATCGCCTCTATTCCCAACTAGAAGTGGTACGGATGCGTCCCGATCGAGCAGACCCAGAAAAAGTATTACCCTTTCCCAAACCCTATCAAGAAGTAGCAACCCCAGAGCCACAGTTAAGCGCTGAGGTGATTAGCCTGTTTCCCCAGACCGACCTAGTAGATGCTCCCGACCTGTTTGACCCCGCTGGCAATGAACTAGATGTATCCACCTATTGGCAAGAGGAGGCAGAAATTAACCTGCCCCCTCAACACATTGCTATCTATGCCCAAAAACTGGACTACTTGACCCATTTACAAAATGCTTGGCTGAGCCTGACCGATCGATCGGGGGATTTACCCATGCAACAAACTGCCCAAGTGGTATTGCCCCGTCCCGATTTACAGTACCTGTGTCGGGCGATCGTCCATAGCATCACCTATCAAGACCGCGCCGATCGATTGGGCGTACTGGTACTTAGTGGCTTGAGTAGTTTACTGATGCTGGTGGGCATTGCCTCTTTGGGGGGATTAACCCTTATTCCTATGCACATTTTGTGGCTAGGGGCGATCGTTTTGCCATTGTTAGGCATTACCCTACTGACCGAGCCGAACGGGGAAACCCCGCCCCCACAACTGGTAGGGGGACAACTGCCCTATGTGGTAGCCACCTCTGCGATGGTCGCCTCTACCCTTTCTTTGTTCTTATTGAAATATCAAGGACAAATTCCCGCCCTGACTACCGCCCGCACTATGGCATTTACTGCCCTAGTCTTTGCCCAAGTGTTTCATGCGATCGCCCTCAGTCGCAGTAGTCTGGTGAAACATTGGCTGTTATCGGCAATTGTGGTGGTATTGATGCTGTGCCAAATCCTCCTAGTGCAGGTGGAGCCTATTTCTGCAGTGTTTGAAACCGTGCCCCTTGCCCCCGCCGAATGGCTGATTGTGGTTTTTGCCTCCACCTCGGTGTTATGGGTACAGGAAATCATGCGCTCCACTTGACCAGTTTTCCTGATCCTGTCCTAGAATGTTGGTACCATTTATCACATAATCTATGACCCTAACCCAAACCAACGATATCGCCTATCAAATTGTGGAAACTGCTAGTCTCAGTGCCGACGATCGACAGGGAAAAGATATTTTGGTATTAGGGGTGGGGGAAGTGAGTGTCCTTGCCGACTTTTTTTTGATAGTTACCGCCCAGTCCAAAGCCCAAGCCCGCGCCATCGGCAAACAAATTCAAGACCAGGTGTGGGCAAAACACCAGCGCCAACCCCTGCGTACCTCTGGGGAATTAGAAGCCAGTTGGATTGTCCTCGACTACGGGGAAGTGATTGTACACATCATGCAGGCACAGGAACGGGAATTTTATGCCCTTGAAGCATTTTGGGGACACGCCCCCCGTCTCTCCCTTGTTAAAACCGCCTAACGGCGATACTCATCCCCGCAATCCCCGATGACTTGATATAGATTGCGACAACGGCATAAAAAACTATCTATTTGTTGATTGTCCTCTGGGTCTAAATGCAGTTGCAAAATTTGTAAATTTTCCTGAATATGCTCACTGATGCCCAACCGTGCACCAATGATTACCCCCGCCACTTGGGGACGATCGAGGATAAATTTCACTGCCACTTGGGGAATGCCAAAAGTTAAATCTGGGCGGGAATGTCTGTCCGCAATGCGTTTCAGGGTCTGTAATAACTCCTGAAATAGCCCCCACCCGCCCCACACATCGATCATATTTTTATACTTGCGGAGGGAAGCGGTATCCAAACTTCCCCTTGGTTCAGGTTTACCGAGATACTTTTCCGACAGTAAGCCACCGCACAGCGTCCCGTAGGCAAGCAGTTTTACATTGTGTTGGGCGCAAAAGGGAATCATCGCCACCTCTGGACGACGATCGATCACGGAAAATTGCACCTGATTGGACACGATGGGCAAACCGCGCTCTTTAATGATTTGCAGGTGGGGGGTATCAAAGTTAGTCAGTCCCAAATGGCGGATTTTGCCCTGACTTTGCAGTTCTGCCAAAGCGTCCAATGCCGACAAATAACCAGAGTGATTGTAGTCCCACCAATGAAATTGCAATAAATCTAGGCAATCTACCCCCATGCGGGTCAAGGAAATTTGGATATTGTCCCTGACAATTTTGGCAGTCATGGTAGTAGGGCGGGGCACCCACTTGGTAAATGCCTGAATAGTATCTAAATCCGCAGAACCCCGCTCTTCACACCATTTACGGCGAAATTCCCCAATTAAATCCTCCGCAGGTCCATAGTGGTCTGCCAAGTCCCATGTGCGCAAACCCGCTGATACATAGGCAAACATACTCTCCAAGGCGCGGAAGCGGTCAATTTTGCCGTGGGCCCCCGACACCTGCCACATACCATTGAGAATGGCACAAATGTGGTAGCCTGCCGTTAACTGCCGCATTTCCATAGGGGTTTACTAGCCCTCTTTGTTGATGAAAGGCAGAAACCCAATAATCCGTGCTTGTTTGATGGCGACAGCCAGTTGGCGCTGTTGTTTGGCAGTTAAACCCGTGATGCGGCGCGGTAGAATTTTGCCCCGTTCCGTAATGTATTTCCGCAATAAATCCACATCTTTATAGTCGATCGGGCTGTTAGGGTGTAGAGGCGATAAGCGTTTCCGTAAAAATGTCATAGTTCCACTTCCTTACTTGATCTCTTTGTGAATGGTGTGTTTGTTGCAGTGGGGGCAAAACTTAGACAATTCCAACCGCCCTGTGGTGTTGCGGCGATTTTTCATGGTGGTATAACGGGAGACCCCCGGTGATCTCTTGTTGATGTTGGTGCGACACTCGGTACACTCTAGGGTAATGATAATCCTAACGCCCTTATTTTTTGCCATAAATTTTTTCTAAAGCACGGTCTATGACTATAACATATATTGCCCCAATTTCCCAGCTTTCCCTTGAGCAATTGTCCAGAAAACCAATTTATGCCTGAAGGGGGCTAATTTCTGACTCAGCAAAATGGGCAAAAAATTTCTTCCCCAGCTCTACTTTGTAGGGATAATTACTGCTCACGGGTCGCCCGTGCCAGTCCCTGAGAATTTCCACAATAGTCCCTTCGCTCCCCTCCAAGTTCACAGGTTGCCCTTTGTGTTGGGGATGGTGGTACACCGTAACTGGTGCGGTTACTTTTACTCGATCGCCAATGTTCATAAATAGCATTATCCCAGTAAAGGGGACAATCGCTAGAAAAATTAACAAATGCCTCGCCCCCAACTGGGTGAAGGATTTATACCCGCACAGGTTCGTCCGCCACAGCTAAATTGCCCAACTCTGGGTAGAGGGGGAAGCGCTGGCACAGGTGCCGCACCCTTTCCAGACAGGATTGGGTAACAGTATCCGAGTCGGGATGGAGTAATCGATCGGCAATGATGTCGGCAATTTCGCCAAACTCTGGTTCTTTTAAGCCGCGGGTAGTCATGGCGGGGGCACCAAACCTCAGACCACTGGCTATGGCAGGGGGATTGGGATCAAAGGGAATAGTATTTTTGTTGGCGGTAATGTTTACCCCGCTGATGAGTAAATCCCCCACCTTGCCCGTCAGTCCCACCGATTGCAAGTCCACCAATAATAAATGATTATCAGTGCCACCAGACACCACCCGAAATCCCCGCTGTTGCAGTTGGGCCGACATGGCTTGGGCATTGTGGATCACCTGTTGGCTATAGGTACGAAATTCTGGTTTCAGGGCTTCTCCAAAGGCAACCGCTTTGCCGGCGATGATGTGCTCTAGGGGGCCACCTTGGGTACCGGGGAACACGGCTTTGTCCAATTTTTTACCCAAATCCTCGTCCCTAGTCAGAATCAAACCGCCCCGAGGACCTCTGAGGGTTTTGTGGGTAGTGGTGGTCACCACATCACAGTAGGGGATGGGGCTGGGATGCAGTCCCACGGCGACTAAGCCTGCAATATGGGCAATATCCGCCCACAGATAACACCCCACTTCATCGGCGATCGATCTGAGTTTGTCAAAGTGAATGGTTCTGGGGTAGGCAGAATAGCCACAAATCAGTACCTTGGGCTTTTCTTTGAGTGCTAGCTCCCGCACTTGGTTGTAGTCCAGTTGTTCGGTGGCTCGATCGACCCCGTAGTGCACCGCCTGAAACCATTTGCCCGATATATTTACAGGGGAACCGTGGGTCAAGTGCCCCCCATGAGCCAAATCCATACCCATAATTTTGTCCCCAGGCTGAAGCAGGGTGAGCATGACCGCCAAGTTTGCCTGAGCGCCTGAGTGGGGTTGCACATTGGCATGGGCACAATTAAATAGCCGTTTGGCACGATCGATGGCAATGGACTCAATTTCATCCACAAATTCACAGCCCCCGTAATAGCGCTTAGCGGGTAGCCCTTCTGCATATTTATTGGTGAGGACAGAACCCTGAGCTGACATCACCGCCAAAGAGGCAAAATTTTCACTGGCAATCAACTCGATGTTGTGGCGCTGGCGCTCTAATTCGCGATATATCCAGTTGCCCACGATCGGGTCAGTAGTAAATAAATGTTGAAATAGGTGGTTCACAAAACGATACTAAATCTGCCCTCCTATTATAATCTCCCAGCGTCTGGGACTGCCCCGTGCTGGGGGGAAATTGCCAGTCAGGTTAGTTAAAGCTAAACTAAAAGTTAAACTAATATAAAAGGGATAGTTCCCATCTAAAATCTATGCCCCTATTGCCCATACCAAAACCTCTGGATTTTTGGTCAGCAATATGCCCAGCCAGATTGTAGTCGATCGGGAAAATCCCCACTAAGATAGAAAAAATTAAGTTATGCTCATTAACAATACTAAATAAATAGTAGAGGAACTTCACAAAATGGCATTACCTTGGTATCGCGTCCATACCGTCCTATTCAACGACCCCGGTCGCTTGATTGCCTCGCACCTGATGCACACTGCATTGGTGGCGGGCTGGGCTGGTTCTATGGCACTTTATGAAACAGCAACTTTTGACCCTAGCGATCCCGTGCTCAACCCCATGTGGCGGCAGGGGATGTATGTTATGCCCTTTATGGTGCGCCTTGGCATCACCGACTCGTGGGGTGGTTGGAGCATCACTGGTGAGACTGCCACCAACAGTGGTATTTGGACCTTTGAGGGCACAGCGGTAGCCCACATTGTTCTGTCTGGTCTGTTGTTCCTTGCCGCCTGCTGGCACTGGGTAAACTGGGACTTGGAGCTATTCCGTGATCCCCGCACGGGAGAACCCGCCTTGGATTTACCAAAAATGTTCGGTATTCACTTGTTTTTGTCTGGTTTACTGTGTTTTGGTTTTGGGGCATTTCACCTGACTGGTTTGTTTGGACCGGGGATGTGGGTGTCTGACCCCTATGGTTTGACTGGTCATGTGCAACCCGTTGCCCCTGAATGGGGTCCCAATGGCTTTAACCCCTTTAATCCGGGGGGGGTGGTGGCGCACCATATTGCCGCTGGCATTGTGGGCATTGTGGCTGGGTTATTTCACTTGACCGTGCGTCCCCCCGAAAGGCTGTATAAGGCTCTGCGCATGGGGAACATCGAGACTGTATTGTCTAGCAGTATTGCCGCTGTGTTCTTTGCCGCATTTGTGGTATCGGGAACCATGTGGTACGGTTCGGCTACTACCCCGATCGAGCTATTTGGCCCTACCCGCTATCAGTGGGACAATAATTATTTCCAACAGGAGATTGAACGGCGGGTACAGAGGGCGATGGACAGTGGCATGACTCGATCGGAAGCATGGCAGACCATTCCCGAAAAGCTAGCTTTTTATGACTATGTGGGTAACAGCCCTGCCAAGGGTGGTTTATTCCGAGTAGGTCCTATGAACAAGGGGGATGGTATTGCTCAAGGTTGGTTGGGGCATCCCATTTTCCGTGATAAGGAAGGTACAGAATTGACCGTGCGTCGTCTGCCCAACTTCTTTGAGACTTTCCCTGTGGTGCTCCAAGATGCGGAGGGCAATGTCAAAGCCGATATTCCGTTCCGTCGGGCCGAAGCTAAGTATAGCTTTGAGCAAGCTGGGGTAACAGTTGAGTTTGTGGGGGGCAGTTTAGATGGTCAGACCTTTACGGATGCTCCCACCGTGAAGAAGTATGCCCGTAAAGCCCAACTGGGTGAACCCTTTGACTTTGACACGGAAACCCTCGGTTCTGATGGGGTATTCCGCACTAGCCCTAGGGGTTGGTTTACCTTTGCCCATGCGGTCTTTGCTTTGTTCTTCTTCTTTGGTCATATTTGGCACGGGGCGAGAACCTTGTTCCGCGATGTGTTTGCAGGTATTGACCCTGAACTGAGCGAAGAGCAAGTGGAGTGGGGTGCGTTCCAAAAGGTCGGCGACAAGACTACTCGCGTAAAAGTGGAGGCTTAATCTATGGAAACGATTACTTATACCCTGATCTTTGCCTGCATCATCGGCTTGTTCTTTTTTGCCATTTTCTTTAGAGAACCACCGCGAATCACCAAAAAATAGATCGATCATCTGACATCAACCAGAATTACACAAAGGCTGGGGTAAATACTCCAGCTTTTTGTATGGCGGTCGCCTATTTAGGACAAGTTGCGGTTCTCCCTTGTTCTTAGAGGAGTAATACTGCTTATTTACCAAGCAAGTGGGGGGCTGTTAATCCTAAAATAAATTTATCCTTTCACTTCTAGGTGGAAACTCTCGACCTTGCCTTGAGCAGGAACTATGGAATCAGTTTGGCAAAGTTTACGCACCAATCGTCTGCAATCCTGTGAAGAGGCATTGCGTAGCCTAGTTACGGCAGACGGGACAGTGCAACTAGATTTGTTGGATGAAGAGCTAAATCGCCGCTTTTTTGCTAATTTTGGTCATTGGCAGTCTGCCCCCCCCGTGATTCCCCTACTGTTGTGGCGCAATTGTTTTTATGTGGGCTGTCCTGTCCATTTGCCCCCAGCGGAAATCCAAAATATGCGCGATCGTACCAATGCGGATATTCAAGTGGTGCGCATATCCCCTGAGAGTTATCGGTTTTGGTATCGCCGTCAGTCCCTACCCAGTCAAGAGAAAATTAACCCCAAGCAGTTAGTCAATCCCCTCACGGGGGAAGTAGAACAGATTGATGCGGTAGAGGCTACGGATTTGTACCTGTCCCAAGCCGCCAGTCAGAGTCGCAGGATCAATGCTTTGATTGCCGTGGCGCTCCAGCATCGTGCCAGTGATATTCACCTAGAGCCGACCCAACAGGGACTGCGGGTACGCTTTCGCATTGACGGCATTTTACAAGAGATTAAAACCCTGCCCCTCGACATCAGTCGCAAAATTATCGTCGCCTTGAAAGTGATGTGCGATATGGACATTGCCGACAGCCGCCGTCCCCAAGATGGTCGCATTGGCAAAAATTACACCAGCGCTGAAAATTTGCAGTTAAACTTGGATATGCGGGTGAGTACGGTGCCCTGTGTCTGTGGCGAAAAGGCAGTGATTCGGCTCTTGCCCCAAGAAAATCCTTTTTCCAATCAATTAGAGAATCTAGGTTTTTCTGCCCAGAGTTTGGCAATTTATCGTGGCTGGCTCTCCCAACCCCAAGGGCTAATTATCATGACTGGTCCTACAGGATCGGGTAAGACCAGTACCCTATACACTAGCCTGCAGTCCATTGCCACCCCCCAAGTAAATGTATGCACGATCGAGGACCCAGTAGAATATGTATTGCCCAATATCACCCAAACCCAAGTGTTAGAGCCAGCGGGTATGACCTTTGCCGCAGGACTGCGGGCAATTTTGCGCCAAGACCCAGATATTGTCATGGTGGGGGAGGTGCGGGACAGTGAAACGGCAGAAACGGTAGTTAGGGCGGCACTGACAGGACACTTAGTGCTTTCTACCATGCACACCAATGATGCGGCTAGTGCTATTCCCCGTCTCAAGGATTTGGGTCCCGACCCCGGTCTAATTAGTGATGCACTGTTGGGCATTGTGGCTCAGCGCCTGATCCGCAAAGTTTGTCTCCATTGTGCTGTGCCCTACACCCCTACGCCCCAAGAATTGCAAAACCTGAGATTGCCTCCAGACAAAGATACCAGCCGTTGGCGCATTGGCAGGGGTTGCGATCGTTGTTTTGGGACGGGTTACTATGGGCGGGAGGCAGTGGTGGAACTCCTCGATGCGGATGATGGCATTCGCGAATTGATCTATAACGGTACTATTACCCAGATCAATAAATATCTGAACTCGATCGATTTTTATTCTTTTCGCAGGGCGGCGATCGAGAAGTTAGATCAGGGCATTACTACGCCCAGTGAAATTTTACGGGTATTGCCTCGCAGTGCTTTACAGAGAAATTCTACCTATTCCTAGATTCATTCTCGATCAACCAGCCACATAGAGTGACTCCCCTCGCCGCTGGGGGTGAGGGCAAAACTGTTAATTTGCGAGTGGGAAAGGAGTAAACTAAACTTCTTTTAGAATAGATTCTCACAGCCACACCTATTAAACTATGCTGACCACAACTGGCAAGATGACCTATGCAGAGTTCCTCAATTTTGATGATGGCTCTGATTATCTTTATGAATTGGAAAATGGAGAGCTAATTCAGATGGCTTCGGAAAGTGAACTCAATCAAGAGATCGCCGTATTCCTGTTATTATACTTTGGTCAACTGGGTATTCCCCCTAATCGTTTGCGTATCAAAAGTGAGATAGTTGTGCCAAGTCGTATGTTAGGGCTAAGAGTTCCAGATTTGATGATATTTTCTGAGGAACTAGCCTTAGCCATGAAAGGAGCAAAAAGATCATTGATTACTCTCGATATGCCTTCTCCCATGTTAGTTGTGGAAGTGGTTAGCCCTGATTCAGAGAAACGGGATTATCGCTATAAACGATCGGAATATAGCGCCAGAGGCATCCCAGAGTATTGGATAATTGACCCCATGCTCCAAAAGGTTACTATCTTGGAATGGATAGAAGGGATGTATGAAGAGAAAGTATTTCAGGGAGAAGAGCAAATTATTTCCCCGCAATTGGGAACTCTTTCCTTGACTGCACATCAAATTCTGAATGCGGGCTGAGAAACTTCATCCCCCTTGCCTAACCTGTATTAAGTAGAATTTTGGATTTTCAGTTAGATTTAGTTTACAATTATTTTCATAGCTACACCCACTAAAGTATGCTGACCACAACTGGCAAGATGACCTATGCAGAGTTTCTTAACTTTGACGATGG
>Ga0272446_1006823_pt1 | contig 11675 bp, 13 predicted proteins | sample YNPCB0061_FD_194587 | JGI IMG/M metagenome (GOLD analysis project Ga0272446, IMG submission 194587) | Hot spring microbial mat communities from Yellowstone National Park, WY, United States - YNP-CB-006-1 | ecosystem: Environmental > Aquatic > Thermal springs > Hot (42-90C) > Sediment | place...
TGCCGATGCCAATAAAACTGCTCAACAAAAAGCAATGAACAGACGTGTAAAAATGACCATCTCCTCTGTAAAACTCTGGTAAGTTTAGAATTGCATAGTAAAAACATAAAACAGGACATTGAGCGAATCCGAAATGTCCTGTTTTTTTATGCTTAGAAAAAACTCTAAAAATCTTCATCTAAACTAAATTTTTGTTCTTCTTTTCCTGCCATTACGCCTGATTTTTGGTATTCAGCAACTCTTTTTTCAAAGAAATTAGTTTTACCTTGCAAAGAAATCATCTCCATAAAAGGGAAAGGATTGCCTACGCCATAATGTTTATTGCAACCCAAAGCCACTAAGAGCCTATCTGCAACAAATTCAATGTATTGGCTCATCAAGCGGGCATTCATACCGATTAAATTTACGGGTAAAGCCTCCGTTACAAACTCCTGTTCAATTTTTACGGCATCGGTAATGATTTCCAAAATTCTTTCTTGGGGTAATTTATTGACTATGTAGTTGTTGTAGAGCATACAAGCAAAATCGCAGTGCAAACCTTCATCTCTGGAAATCAGTTCATTGGAGAAAGTAAGTCCGGGCATCAAGCCTCGTTGTTTGAGCCAAAAGATAGAGCAAAAACTACCCGAAAAGAAAATTCCTTCAACTGCTGCAAAGGCTATAAGTCTTTCTACAAAATTACCATTTTCTATCCAACGCAAAGCCCAATCAGCTTTTTTGGCAACACAAGGAATGTTATGAATAGCATTAAGTAAAAAATCTTTTTGTTTGCCGTCCTTAATATAGGTATCAATAAGCAAAGAGTACGTTTCGGAATGTATATTTTCCATCATAATCTGAAAGCCATAGAAACACTTGGCTTCGGCAACTTGCACCTCGTTGATGAAGTTGAGGGCAAGATTTTCATTCACAATGCCGTCACTTGCTGCAAAAAAAGCAAGTACGTGAGAGATAAAATGCTTTTCTCCCTCGTTCAAATTTTCCCAATGTTTGAGGTCTTGCGAAAGGTCTATTTCTTCGGCTGTCCAAAAGCTGGCTTCTGCTTTTTTATACATTTGCCAAATATCGTGATGCTCAATAGGAAAGAGCACAAACCTGTTTTTGGTTTCTTGGAGCAAAGGCTCATTGAGTAGAGCGGTGTCTGCTTGGTTTGCCATATCAATATTTTGGTTTTGAGTAATACTAAAAAGCAACTGAATGTAGCAAAAAATAGTTTTTGAGAAAATAGATTTTTTGAAGTTTTTTTACAAAAGCCTGTAAATCAAGAGGCGGTTTTGTATCAGATTTTTTCATTAACGAACCAGTCTACGGTTTTTTGCAGACCTTCTTTCGCAAAAGTAGTCGGCTGATAATTCAAAAATTTTTTTGCTGCGGAAATATCTGCTAGGCTGTTGCGTATATCGCCTTTACGAGTAGGAGCATAGGTAGGTTCAACTTCCACTCGTAAAATTTCTTTAAGAATTTGAAAAATCTCATTGACCGATAGGCTTTCGCCACAAGCCACATTGTAAATCTTATTTCCTGCTTCGGGGTGTTTGCAAAGAGCCGCTTTAATATTGGCTTGTACGGCATTTGATACAAAAGTAAAGTCGCGGCTTTGCTCACCATCTCCGTATATGGTGGGGCTTTGTTTTTTTAGTAAAGCCTTGATAAACAAAGGAATAACCGCCGCATACGCTCCTTCGGGGCTTTGTCGGTAGCCAAAAACATTAAAATATCGCAAACCGATACAATCTATCCCATAATTTTTGGCAAAAACTTCTGCATATAGCTCATTGATGTATTTGGTAAGGGCATAAGGCGAAAGCGGTTTGCCGATATGGTTTTCTTGTTTGGGTAAAATAGGGCTATCGCCATACACCGAAGAGGACGAGGCATACACCAAACGTTTTACAGCATTTTCTTTACAAGCCCACAACATATTCAGAAAGCCTGTTACATTGGCTTCATTACTTGCAATTGGATTAGCTAAACTTCTTGGCACTGAACCCAAAGCCGCCTGATGAAACACATAATCTATTCCTTTACACGCCTGCATACAAACGTCTAAGTCTGTGATACTTGCTTGCACAAACTCTACGTTGGGTAGGCTCAAAAACGGCTCTATATTTTTGAGAAAACCTGTGGAAAGATCATCTAAGATTCTTATCCTTTTCGCCTGATAATCAATTAGATACTCTACAAGGTTAGAGCCTATAAAACCCGCCCCGCCCGTAACTAAAAAACTATAATTTTCTAAACTTCCTTGATGATAGGTTTGAAACATTTTTTGTAAAAATTTGCTGATGTCTTAAGTAATTAGACACAAGAGGCAAGACACAAGAGGCAAGACAAAAAATTGTCTATCAGTATTTTGCCTCAGTAAAAGTGTCCTTTTAATTTTGTGGAACTACTTATGTTTATGTCTAAATATCTACTCTCGTCCAATCACATAAATTAAACTTGATGTATTGTCTTTTCTGCCTGCATAGTTAGAAACGAAGCCCTGCCAAAGAGCTTTTAGATAATGTACCCTACCAGTTTGGTATTTGGTGCTAAGCATACTGATATAATAAGCATCAAAAGGCATCGGATAAATAGCTTTTACAGCTAATTGATGCTTTTTAAGCAAGTTTTCTACATCTTTTTTCCTAAAATGCCACAGATGTCTTGGCACATCATAAGCCGCCCAAAACTTACCAAAATATAAAGCATCTTTGCTTTCTCTGTTGGGTAAAGCTACAAATAACAAACCTTTTTCAGCTAAAATTTCTTTCATTTTATTGATAGCTTCATCAAGGTCAATGATGTGTTCCAAGACGTGCCACATAGTTATTGCATCATATTTGCTTTCTTCGGGTAATTCTTCAAGTTTGGCAAAGATAGGTGTTTTAGTTTGTTTTTCTGCCAAAATCCTTGTTTTTTCATCGGGTTCAATCCCTTCGGCTTGCCAATTATTTTTCAGACAATAAGCCAAAAAAGCCCCTACCCCACAGCCATTGTCTAAGAGCCTACCTTTTTTGGGCAAATGCTTTGTCAATAAAGATAATTTATTTTTTAGGGATATTTTTCGAACTTGGTGGTAAAGCCAATTCACTAATCCTTTTTGGGTGTTAGAATGAGAAATATAATCTTCGGACTGGTAGTATTGTCCGATTTCGTCTGGGGTTGGGCGTGGCGAAGTAAAAACGAACCCACAATTTAGACAACTTTGCAGGTCAAAATTCTGCTTGCTCACGGTATAATCTTTGCAAGTAAGAAAATGAGCCAGTTGCTTGTGCAAGCAAATAGGACAAGCTGTTAAGGTTTCTAAATTCAAAATAGCAATAGGTTTGAAGTAAAATACTAAGCCCAAAAATATAAATAGGATTGTACAATGGCAAGGCTTTTTAAAGGATTTCTTGGGGTCTTAGGCAGAGTTTAGTAAAAAATTAGGTGTCTTTTTGTGGTTTTATTTTTCTTTTTTATATTTGGGCATTAAAAAACGAAAAATTATGTATAAGCCTCATATCAACCCACTTTTTATACTTTTTTGGTTTCAACAAGAAGAACCACTAAGAAAAATCTTCATAGCTCGTGAAGATGATGATGACTACGACGACGAAGATTTTGAAGATGATTTTGATGAAGATGAGGATTTTGACGACGATGACTGGGAAGATGATTACGACGAAGAAGATTTAGAGGAGCTATTTGATGAAGAAAATATAGAAGATTTTGACGATGACGAATTTGAAGAAGACGACGATTGGGAAGAAGAAGATGATGATGAATATTATGCAGATGATTTTTAGCAAGAATCATTTCCCACTTTTTTCATCAATAGTTTTTATTGCCACATTTTTTGGTTTAGGGCTTTTGCCGAGTTTGGCACAAAGCCCTAAAATTTATTTTGGCAATAAGTATATCGAGGCTCTTAGTTTCGTAGAGAAGAATAAACAACGCTGGATAGATTATTTCGGTGAAAAAGATGCTGCCAAAATGATAGCTATCGTATTTCCTGAAATGTTACGATACGATGAAAATTTAGAAGAAGTTGAAACACAACTGCTTAAATCGCTCTATGTTCGTTTTGGCAACCGATACGCCGATTTCTCGATAGGTTACTTTCAAATGAAGCCTTCGTTTGCCGAAAAAATTGAGGAAAGCAAAGGAAAGAAGTTACAGCATACGCCCCAAGAACGTTTGGAACGCATAAAACGCATCAAAAGCATAGAAGGACAGATGGAATACCTGAAAGATTTTGTGGCTATCACCTATCAGCGTTTTCCCGAAATTTCTCAAAAAACTGAAAAAGAACAAGTAATTTTCTTAGCAAGTGCCTACAATCTTGGCTTTTGGCTTTCAAAAAAAGCCATAGAGCATTGGATAGGACAAAAAGCCTTTCCTTCGGGCAAAAATGCCGCTATCCGCTTTGCTTATACTGACATTGCCAGCGATTTTTTTACCATAGAAGCTCCAAAAATTTTTGAAACTAAATAACTGAAAATCAATGCGTATTGTACCCGCCATAGACCTCATAGACGGCAAATGTGTAAGACTTACACAAGGCGATTATGCCCAAAAAACGATTTACAACGAAGACCCCTTAGCCGTAGCTCAAATGTTTGAAGATGCAGGTTTGCAGTATTTGCATTTGGTTGATTTAGACGGAGCAAAGCAGAAAAAAGTCGTAAATCTGAAAGTTTTAGAGAAAATCGCTGCACACACTCGCCTACACATAGATTTTGGCGGTGGTGTGCAGTCTGATGAGGATATTCGGAAGGTTTTTGAAGCAGGAGCGAAACAAGTTACAGGAGGTAGCATTGCGGTTCGCAACCCCGAAATGTTTGAAAATTGGCTTCAAAAATATGGAGCTGATAAAATTATTTTGGGGGCAGACGTGAAAAATGAACAAATTGCCATTAGCGGTTGGGCGGAAGTTTCACATCTGCCTATTCTCAAATTTCTTGAAACCTATCAAGCCAAAGGCATAAAATATGTAGTTTGTACCGATATTAGCAAAGACGGACTGCTACAAGGCACAGCCAAAGAATTGTATCAGAAAATACAAAGTCATTTTCCTGATTTACAACTCATTGCCAGTGGCGGCATAACTACGCTGCAAGACGTAAAAGACTTAGCCGAGCAAGGTTTGGCAGGCGTAATTATTGGCAAGGCTATCTACGAAAATCGTATCAGCTTGCGAGAACTTGCACAAGTGCATACTTCTATACTCGCATAAAAAACTGAAAGATGTTTGTTATTCAGCATAATAATACTTTGGACAATTATTTCTTCAAAATTTTCAGTCCTTTACCTTTCAATTTGGATTTTTCTTCCAAGTTTTTTTCTTCTTCATCTTTTTTATGAAAACTCATTTTGAGTGTAGAACTTTTGGCATCGCTTTCAGCCTTGACAGTTTCTTTGTCTTTGCTTTCCCAATAGCTTTCTACATAGGATTTGCGTGGTTCTTTTTCCAATTTTTCTGATTCAGCCTCTTTTTTTAGGTCTAAATTTTTCAATAGGTCAAAAATTTCTTCTGCATCGGGGCGTTGGCTTGGCTCGTAGTGTAGCATCTGATTGACCATTTTTTTGAGTTTGTTGGGCAAGCGAGCATCTACGAGTTTTAGTTCTTTGCCCTCGTTGGCAGCCAAACAAGCATAAGGAAATTTCTTCGGAAAATCGGGCAGGTCACCTTGCAGATAGATACAATACAACAAACCTAAGGCAAAAATATCGGACTTGGTAGTGAGATTTTCGGGGTTTTCTCGTGCCTGAATGTAACGAGCCAATTCAGGTGAATAAAATACCATATCTCCAACCATTTCCTCTTGTATTTCGGGTGGCTTGCCCGAAAAATAGCTATTGTCAAAATCAATCAGTTTCGTAGTATAAAAATTAGTGCGTGTTTGCTTGATAAGCACGTTATCGGGCTTCAAATCTCCATGAACGATACCCGCTTTGTGCAAAATATTGAGGCTATGAGCAATGGTTTTGAGAATAAGAATTTTTCCTGCAAGCGGCAAACGATACACTTCTTGCGTAGATAGCGAAGCTACATCTATTTTTTCTGTTATTTTGTAATAAGTGCTTCCCGAGCGAAAAAAGTCTAAGGTAAAAACCAAATTTCCACCAATACCACATTTTTCATTGATTTGTTCCATTAAGGCTCTATGGTGGTTTTCAAATTTTTCACATTCTTTTCTTTTGCGTTCTTTTGAGGCAGGGCTTCCGGGAGCGGTTTCGGTAGGGTATTTTGGAGATAAAAATTCTTTCATAAAATAGACTTTGCCATCTTTTTCGGCAAAAGTCCATTTGCTAAGTCCTCCGCCTGCGGTGGTAAAGTCTTGTAAAATTTTATAGCCCTTGATGATTTCTCCTTTGAACATAATTTTTTTGAATATGAAGCAAATATACAAAAATTTGCTAAATTTTATGGGCTGATTGGGCTTGTCTTTTTCAAAAAAAATTTTGACAAAAAACAATTACAAACTTTGCACAAGCTCCTGAAAATAGCCACTACTTTTGAGCAAACGACTGCCATACCACGAAAACATTTCGCCATCTACCAACAGAATTTTACTTTTGGGGCAAACCTGTTGCAACTCGGCAATATGTTTTTCTTTGAAAGGATAAGGTTCTGATGAAAGAAAAATGTAGTCGGGTTGTTTTTCGGATAGCTCTACAAGGGTGATTTCGGGGTAACGTTCTTTTTCTGCAAAAACATTTTCTAAACCGATTTCCGAAAGCATTGCGTCAATAAAAGTACGCCTCGCCGCTACCATATAAGGTTTTCGCCATATCAAATAAGCAACACGTACTTTTCGGCTTACTTTGGGCAAAGTAGAAAAATTTTGTTGTATTTGTTGGCTCAAAACATTAGCTTCGGAACTTTTATGCGTAATTTCGCCTATTGCTTGTATCATTTGCAGGGCATCGGAGAGGGTGTAGATATCGCTAAGCCAAACAGGATATTTCTCGGCAAGTTTCGCGATGCCTTCTTGATAATTCTCTTCCTTATTTCCGATAATCAAATCGGGATTGAGAGCCTGAATTTTTTCAAAATGAAAATTTTTTGTGCCGCCTATTTTAGAAATATTTTTAACTTTGTCTTTCGGGTGAATACAAAATTTCGTGATGCCTACAATTTTTGTTTCTAAACCTAAATCAAAGAGCAGTTCGGTTTGTGAAGGCACTAAGGAAATGATGCGTTGGGGCTGTTGGGGAATATCAATTTTTCTGCCAGTCTGGTCGGTTACGAGCATTTTTTTAAATATTTTTTGCAAAAAAACTAAAAAAAATTAGTTTTGGGTATTGGTATAGCATTAAAAAAGATATAGAAGTTTGGATATACCAAATATTGAAAGCAAATTACTTCTATATGACAATTTTTGAAAAAGGGAACTATAAACCCGTATCAACAGAATTTCGTACATTGGGCATAGCTTCGTTAGAAGAATTGTCAAAATTTCAAGAAAAATTTGAGATGTATGATACTGATACTACTATTAACACTATACGAGATGCTATTATTGCAAATTATTTAGGTTTTGATTTGTTGAATTTTGATAAACACGGCTTTGATGCCAAAAAAAGTTTAGAAAATCAATTTTTAGAAATAAAGCAATGTTCTGTATCAAGTAAAAGTTGGGGCGGAACTTGGAATGATACCAATGAAGAGAAAGCACTCGCTTTCTGTGATGAAAAACTATTTACAGCAGTAGCTATTTGGAAAGGAGCAAGCGATTTACAATTTATTGTATATGGTCAGCATAAAGGACTTGGCGAACTTTTGTATCGATTAGTAGTGAACCGCAAAGCAGGCAGCCGTTCTACGCAGTCTGTAAGTGTAGAAAAGTTGATAAAAGATTTTAACTTTGCAGTAATTTGTCCACCCGAAAAAACCAAAGAGTACGTTTTGAAAATTTTAGTTAGTTATAGCAAAAGTCTTTTAGAGTATGTCAGACTTGACGACATCAAAACCATACGAGATATTTAATCAGTCGTGTTATGGACTTTCACCTTTATCCGAGAACACGGTCGATGCTCTCATTACGGACCCGCCTTATGGCATTTCATTTCAAAATCATCAGTGGGATAAGGCTTTGCCCGACAAACAAATTTGGGAAGATAGTTTGAGAGTATTGAAGAGTGGTGCGTTTGGTTTGGTATTTTCTTCTGTTAGGTTAATGCACCGTCTGATGGTTGCTTTGGAAGACAGCGGATTTATTATCAAAGATGTATTATTTTGGGTTTATTTGAATGGTATGCCTAAAAGCAGAGACATAGCCTTAGATATCGATAAGGAATTAGGCGTAGAAAGCAGGGTTGTAGGAAAATATAAATATGTACAAGGCTACAAAAAGGGTGGAGCAGAAAATTATTATTCCGATAGTGAAAAGTTAAAATATGAACCCGCCTCTACATTGGGCATTCAATACAAAGGGGCTGGTTTAAATCTAAAACCTGCTTATGAGCCTATTATCTTGATACAAAAACCTATTGAAAAAGGTTTAAACGTTGCTCAAAATATAATCAAATATGGTACAGGGGCATTAAATATCGAGCAAAGTCGTATTCCTTATGCAAAAGGGGAAGGGAAAGTAGGGCATAATCCACACCCAAACGGTAGAGTAAGTGCTAATATTCTGAGGACAGACGAGTTTGAAGATGGATACGATAAATTTTTTACCGTGCCCAAAGTTCGTCAGAATGCAGAAGAGTTTAATCATCACCCTACGCTCAAACCCATAGAATTGATGCACCATTTGGTGAAGTTGGTAAGTTTTGAAAATCAAATAGTTTTAGACCCTTTTATGGGAAGTGGAAGCACAGGAGTAGCTTGTTTAGCACTGAAACGTAAATTTATAGGATTTGAGTTAGAAAAAGAATATTTTGAAATTAGTCAAAGGCGTTTAGAAGCAATAGAGAGCCAAAAAGCGATTTCTCTATTTTGAGATGAAAAAAATAAACACTGCTGAAGTATTTTGGAAGTATTTTGTAAGTTTTTTATTTTTCAATATATCATAAGTTTTTGAATCAACTGCAATCATTGAGTTTCTAACAACGTAAATTTGTACAATTATGGAAGATTTTTTGCCTATTCTCGGCACCGACCACGTGGAGTTCTATGTGGGCAATGCCAAACAAGCCGCTTATTACTATCAATCGGCTTTTGGTTTTGAGCTAATTGCGTATGCTGGACCCGAAACAGGCGTACGTGATAGAACTTCGTATGTGTTGCAACAAGGAAAAATTCGCTTGGTGCTTACAGCCTCCCTAAATCCTGATAGCGAAATTGCTAAACACGTACATCTGCACGGAGATGGCGTAAAAGTGCTTGCCTTGTGGGTAGATGATGCGGAAAAGTCTTATTACGAAACAATGAGCCGTGGGGCAAAATCGGCTTTTGAGCCTAAACGACTTACCGATGAGTTTGGCGAAGTAGTCGTTTCTGCCATCCATACCTACGGAGATACCATTCACACTTTCGTAGAACGTAAAAATTACAAAGGTGCTTTTATGCCCGGCTATCAGCCTGCCAAAAGTACAATGCAAGTAACACCTATCGGACTTAAATATATTGACCACTGCGTTGGCAACGTAGAACTCGGCAAAATGAACGAATGGGTGAAATTCTACGAAGATGTAATGGGCTTCAAATTGCTTGTAACTTTTGATGACAAAGATATTTCTACCGAATACACTGCCTTGATGTCAAAAGTAGTTTCTAATGGCACAGGTTATATCAAATTTCCCATCAATGAGCCTGCCGAAGGACGTAAAAAATCACAAATAGAGGAATACATTGAGTTTTATCGCGGGGCAGGCGTACAACATATTGCCGTAGCTACCGATGACATTATCCACACCGTCAGCGAACTTCGCCGCCGTGGCGTAGATTTCCTCTACGTTCCCGATAACTACTACGACGACCTCTACGACCGTGTTGGCAAAATTGATGAAGATGTAAAAAAACTCAAAGACCTCAATATTTTGGTAGATAGAGATGACGAAGGCTATTTGTTGCAGATTTTCACTAAGCCCGTAGAAGACCGCCCTACGCTATTTTATGAAATTATCCAACGCAGAGGAGCAACTTCATTCGGAAAAGGTAATTTCAAGGCTTTGTTCGAGGCTATTGAAAGAGAACAAGAATTAAGAGGAAATTTGTAAAATTTAACCTCACGCCCTACCCCCTCTCCAAAGGAGAGGGGAACTTGATTTTCAGGTAGTTAAAATCTATTCCAAAAGAGCTAACTAAGAGATGGTAAAAAAATAATCCACACCGCCATAACTCTTGAAGACTACTAACTTTCAATACTCAATGTTCGTACTTACTTCCCAAAATTCCATAGCCAACCACTGGCTTGCTGATTTACGCAACGTTCAGAAGCAACAAAACCGAGCCGATTTCAGGCAAAATATGATGCGTATCGGCGAAGTGCTTGCCTACGAAATTTCTAAAACCTTTTCGTATCAAAAAAAAGAAGTACAAACGCCACTTGCCAATAAAACAGTGCAAATAAGCGAAGAAAAAATCGTATTAGCCACTATCTTACGAGCAGGTTTGCCTTTTTATCAGGGTTTCTTGAATGTGTTTGAACAAGCCGAAAGTGCCTTTTTGGGAGCTTACAGGGGCGAGTATCAAACCGATAACTCCTTTGAAATCCAACTTCATTATGCTGTTGCCCCCAGTGTAGAAGGAAAAACCCTTATCCTTACCGACCCTATGCTTGCGACAGGCAAATCGTTGCTGATCGCTCTCAAAAAATTACTCAAAAACGGCAATCCTAAGCACATTCACATAGCCGCTATTATTGCCAGCCAACAAGGCATCGCCTATTTACAAGAACATATCTCCCAAGATTTTTCGCTTTGGATAGGCGACGTTGATGATTCACTCAACCATAAATCTTACATCGTACCGGGGCTTGGTGATGCAGGTGATTTGGCTTTTGGAATGAAATTATAGGCTATTCACCGATTAAAATCTTCACTTCACCGAGTTTTTGTTGCATCTAAAGTAAATGAACTTTATTTTTGCCGAAAATTTTTTATTTTAAATCTAATTTAAAGTAAATATGTTTGGCTTTGTTGGCAAAAACTCAGAAAAGCAGCAAGCTCAAAGTGAAGATCTTGCAAGTGCCAAATGGCACGAAATAAATGGAGGCACTTGTTTGCTTCTTACTTTCAAAGGTACTTTCACCGAAAAACTTGCCAAAACACTTACCGAAGAGTGGTGTAAATTGATGCAAGAAAGTAAAGAAGAAAAAGTTTGTATCGTTTGCGATTGCCTCGAAATGAAAGATTATGATGCTTTGGCTCGTATTAATTTTCAGAAAACACTCAAAGAGTTTCAGAAGCGTATTCAAACTTTTTGGGTAGTTTCGCCTTCAAAAGTTGTCAAATACGGTGGTATGATTATGGGAGCATTGACGAGCTTTCCTATGAAAACCGTAGAAAAAATGGAAGATGTAAAACCATAAAAACAACAATTTTTAGAAAATTTGTAGTTTTTTGCATATTTTCGTAAGTTTACCTGCAAAAAAACTATTTCTTGAACGTTTATTCATTCATTGCCCGTCGTATTTCGGAAACTAAAACTCAAAAAAAATCGGGTTTTAGTTTTTCCTTGCTTGTGAGCCGAATAGCCGTTGTGAGTGTAGCGGTTACTTTGGTAGTGGCTTTGCTTTCGTTCGTGGTTCTTTTTG
>Ga0272446_1006825_pt1 | contig 11670 bp, 12 predicted proteins | sample YNPCB0061_FD_194587 | JGI IMG/M metagenome (GOLD analysis project Ga0272446, IMG submission 194587) | Hot spring microbial mat communities from Yellowstone National Park, WY, United States - YNP-CB-006-1 | ecosystem: Environmental > Aquatic > Thermal springs > Hot (42-90C) > Sediment | place...
ACGACTGGGTTGAATACCAATAAATAGATTTCCCCACCGTTGACCATAGATGGGAATCTTACCCTGTTCGGCGATGGTTTCTGGGCTTCCCCATCGTTGAATAATGGCTTCAGATTGGGGGATAGTCATTAACCAATGTTGATACTTAGGTAAGGGCACAAATTCCTCAAAATTACGACTGTGGGATTCCGGGTCATTGGTGCGTAAACGGGTTAATCTTTGCATCAGTTCATCACCATTTTTGAGGGGGGGTGGCACGGTATAACCAGCTTGGTATAAAGCCTGCCATACCTGAATACAACTGGCGGGAGTATCCAAACCCACCCCATTGGCAATGCGCCCATCATCCGTGGGGTAATTGGCGAAAATAATCGCTATGTTCTGCTCAGGAATTGGCGTTGTTCGCAAACGTACCCACGCCTGGGCTAAATCGGCAACAAAATTGACCCGGTCTGGTACAGGTTGATAACTGTAAATCGGGGTTTCTAAATCCGGGTGTCGCTGGGTCGCTGTTTTGAAGGAAATAGCCCGGGTGATAATCCGTCCATCTACTTCGGGAAGGGCAACCTGCATCGCTAAATCCTTGGGGGATAATCCCCGCATTTCGTTGTGCCAAATTTCTCGTTCATCCGTACTCAGGATAATTTGTAATACGGGCACATCTAGGTTTTGCCAAAGTTCTAATTCGGGAATTTCTGAGCGCCATTGGGCTACGGAAAACCCGGTCGTCACACATAGCACTTGGATAGGATGTTCCTGATAGTAACGTTCTACTGCTAGACGGGTTTCGGGATGGGTCAATGTGTGAATATAGTAGGGAAAAGGTTGCAAATTTCTGGACTGCAATGACCGACAAAATTCATCAATAACGGCTGTATTTCCGGCTAAAACATGGGCACGGTAAAAGAGAATGCCCACGCCCGGCGCAGTTTCTAAACATTTTCCACCCCAATCATAAGTTCCCCACTCAGGGATGGGTTGGGGCGGTGGCGGATACCCCGGCCAATTGAGGCTATAGCTGGCAACAAATTCTAGGGCATGGCGATAGTTCACCACACCACCAAACCGCAGGTATTGGTGCAGATATTGTACGGCATGGAGCGGTACATGAGACTGCTCAAAAATGCTTAAATCCATCTGGTCATCCCCCGGCATCACCCACACCTGGGCGTTCAATTCCCGCAGACGTTCTACCCCATAAGCCCAGTAGTCCAATCCCCCTAGTAAGCGCAAAATGATGACGTTGGCATGACTTAAGGTTTGCTCAATATACCTATCAATGCTGTAGGGTGTACTGAGTTTCAACCAGTTACAGACCCGCAGAGCTGGGAAATTGGCGGGAAGTTGGGTCACCGCCTGCGCCAGGGTTTGGATGTCCGTGTCCGCCGCCGTGAGAAAAACCATTGGGGCGGGGGTTTGCTGAATGTCGCTGGGGCTGGCCGACCAGTTGCCGGGTTGGGTGGGGATGCGGTGCATGAAATTCCTGCCATTGAGCCTTGGTTTTTTAGGATAGCAGGCATCCTGGTGCCGGACGGATTAGACTGGAAATGGTCATTACCCCTGGGTTCCTGTGCATCCCCTCGTTGGTTTTTACCGTTGGTATCGGGATACGTTGCGCCATTCCCCCTATCGTTGGTTGCTGTTGCTCGGCTCGGTGCTGTATTTGCTCAGCCCGATTGATTTTGCCCCCGATGTGTTTCCCTTTTTAGGATGGATTGATGACGGCATTTTGATTGCAATTTTGGCGGGAGAATTAGCTGTTTTTTTGAATCGGGAACCCCAGCCCAAACCACCCGTTTCCCCCACAGGAACTGTTATAGATGTGACCGCCCAAACAGTAGAAGAGGATAGCTCAGGATGACCGAACGGCAGGTGAATTTGATTGCCATTACCCTATTTACATTCACGTTTGGTGCTTTATTGACCCCCTTGATCCCTGGGGCAACGGGGTTCCTCGCTGGGGGGGTTTTGCTCCTGTTGGGCTTGGCAACGGCGGATGCGTGGGCCTGGCAATCCCAGGGCTTGACCCTACTCTTGGGTTGGTGGCCGACCCCTGACGAACGGGTGGTGTACCACGAAGCGGGGCATTTTTTGGTCGCACACCTGCTGGGAATTCCCATCAGCGATTACACCCTGTCGGCCTGGAGCAGTTGGCGGCGGGGTTATCCCCCTTCCGAAGCGGGGGTGCGGTTTGGGGCGATTCCACCGGCACTTCTGCCTCGCTGTCCGGTACTGTGGCTGGCGGGGATTGCCGCTGAGGAATTAGTCTATGGTCAGGCGCAGGGGGGGGCAACCGATTGGCAACAGGCCAGTTTGTTGCTCACAGCTTTTCCCCCGGCAGAACGGGCATGGCGTCTGCGAGCCGCCCAACGGGAAGCCCGGCAGTTACTCCAACAGCATTGGTCAGCCTATTTAGCATTGGTAATGGCGATGCGCCAAAAACAGTCGGTGGCAGATTGTCTCAAGCGACTGAATGAGACTCCCGCCGAGCCGCCAACTCCTGCCGCACCTGCATAAGAATTTTGCCCAGATGGTTGCACCCCGTGCCGTTGGGACCACAGCCCCAGTAGGTATCAATCGGCGAATTTTCCACCAATTCCTCGGTTCCCGTTTGTAGGAGTAATTGCGCCAATTCAGAATAAGAATTAAATTTACAACGTACAGCTTTAAGCATTACATCTTGCTTCACTTGTTCCCAATCGGGGCGTTTGGGGTGGCGGGGGTCACGGCCAATTTTTGCCGCCAATACGGGGCTAGGGACTTGGCGAATGGTGTCCACCAAATCCGCCCGGGGCGTACCGACAAATTTCTGGGCTTGGTAATAATGTTCTACCGTCGGCCAGCGGTGCCCATCCAGGGTGATTGGGTGGGGAGAAAAATTAGAAAAATAGCCGTAGGGCTGTTCCACTTGATAGAAATAAATGGTCATGGTTGGTCAGCCAGTTGCCATTCCCGGTACGCCGCATACACTGCTTGCACATTGTACCAATTCAAAAAAATCCGAGAAAGTTCCCAAGCCCATTGGGATTGTCCCCGGTCAATCAGCATTTGCATCACAGGGGCAAGGGTGCGTTCATTCAGCAATCCACCCAGGGATAAAATGCCCCATAAAATGCGGTGCAACCAGGTCATTTGGATCATCAAACGCACTTCCCAGGTGGGGTGTTTGCGGTAGAATAAAACGCCCATTTTGCCCCGCTGAATTTCCTTATCAATTAAACTGGGAATGTGTTTAAGTTCAAAGGGGGGATGCCAGTGATAACCCACCGCTTCCGGGCAGGGAATCAGGGTCAATCCTAACTTTTTCAATCGCACCCCTAATTCCAAATCTTCCCAACCATAAAATTGAAAATCCGGGTCAAAGCCGCCGGTGAGTTCCAGCCAAGATTTGGCAATTGCCACATTACCCGTGGCGAAAAATGCCCGAGACCGGTCAGTAATTTTGAATGGTTCACTGGTGGGGTTGTCAAAGTTCGCCGTATTCACCACCCGCCCGTAGGTAAAACATTTTTGGTGCCCCCATCGTTCATAATATGCCTGGAGTTTTTGGGCATGGGCACGCAGAAAGATTGGCGTGACGACTAAATCGCTGTCAATAAATACGACGGTATCCCCTTGCGCCTGGGCAATCCCCAAATTACGAGCGGCGGCGGGTCCCTGATGGGACTGTTCCAACCAACGCACGTGGGGAAGCTGGGAACGATGCGCTGACAACCACGCCAAGGTATCGTCGGTAGAGCCATCATCTACCACAATCACCTCATAGGGCTGAGACCAATCCTGCTGTTCTAGGGCATAGAGCGCCTTCGCCAAAATGGGTTGGCGGTTGTAGGTGGGAATAATGACGCTGAAAAACACCCGATCACCTCCACTTTTTAGCTTATCAGGAAAGGGGCAGTGGTTCTTCCCATGCCGCACCTAACCACTTAGTAAATAGAGAATTTTTTCAAAGTCTGCCGTTTGTAGATAATAATATCATGGTATATTAACCCATATTATCACCGCTTCTCAGATTAGAGAATCACTACGCAATGTCGAATAGTTTTTCAGTAATTCCCGTGCGGCAATTAACCAATCAAATCTATCAGAATCTATGGCGACCTTTGCGGCGATTGGGTATGCAAACTGCCCTGAATTTATGGGGACAAATCCCTGCTAATAACTACTGGGAATCGGCGCAACATTACTACGAATATGCCAGCCAAAAAGAGACACCAGGTTTGGGGTATGAAGTATTGATTCCCGCCCATCAGGAAAGGATTACACCTCCCTGGACTGTCACGGGCGAGATACCACCGACCTTTCAGCAAACGGAATTTCATATCCCAGCGGCTTTTTGTTACCAAATTCCCCATGCCCGAGTTGCCAGTCCTTATGGAGATGTGATTGCCCCCGATGGAAAATTGATTGATGACCATAACCAGGAATCTGGGCGGCGACCTCACGAGCGTTCCGTGTGTACGTTAAAATTCCTTCCTGCCCAAGAAACCAATCGCACAATTGGGGTGATCGCCGGGGTCAAAGGTGGCTCAAATTATTATCATTTTTTGGTGGATGTATTGCCCCGCATTTATCTGCTAAAGTGCTCTCGGTTCTGGTCAGAAATTGACTTGATTTATGCCAATAAATTTCTACCGGGATTACAGAAACTCAAACCACTTTTAAGCCTGGCGGATTTAGGAGAAAAAGCTATCTTTTGGGCGGATGCCTATAGTCATCTGCGGGGTCAATCCGTCGTCGCCACATCCTTAACGGGTTTGCCGGGGATGTCTTATTTTAAGCCCCATTGGGTTTTTGAATTTTTACGCTCGACTTATTTATCCCAAGGGAAGTGTCCAGATATGCCCCGGACGAAGCTCTATATTAGTCGTGCCCGGGCAGGTTTTCGTCGGGTATTGAATGAAGCAGAAATCTTGGATTATTTAATCCCCTTGGGTTATCAACCGGTGTGGTTAGAGGATTTAAGTTTTGCAGAACAGGTGGGTTTATTTCAGCAGGCGGAACAGATCATTGCACCGCACGGGGCAGGATTGGCAAATTTAATCTGGTGTCAACCTGGGGCTAAAGTTATTGAGTTTTTTTCACCCCAGTATTTGCCAGAATGTTATTGGGTGATTGCGAAACAAATTGGTTTATCCTATGGGTATTTGGTGGGGAAAAATCAGCCGGATATGCTATCTGCGTCAGATGTGCGAAACCATCATATTTGGGTTGATATGTCGGAGTTGGCGCAAGGGATAGACTGGCTGGCTTCTTAGAATCAGAAATGTGGTAGTGCTATAGCAGTCCTAAATGAGAGTGGAACAAGGGTCACAGGGGCACCGCCCCCGTCCTTGGTTCTGGAAACTTTGTGTATGCCTACGGCACGCAAGCTAATGTAAATCAAGTAGGATTGCTATATCTGAGTAATTTTTTGTTATTATGCAATAATTACAAATAACACGATAGATCGCCAACGAAGTCGGTGCGGCTGACTCTCTGGGCAAATTAAGTGGGCAATTCCCAAAAAACTTTATCTCATGGGCATTGGAGCAATCCATCATCCCACGTTGCGTTCCCGCTGGCTCCTCGTTGGTTGCCTTGAATGCAACACGACGCATCCCCCTAAAATCCCTGTGACTCTTTTTGAGCATTACAAAGATAGCACTACCCCTTTGTGACCATCCACCAGTCTAAGGGTTTAGAGTTGCCAGTAGTAGTCTTGGGCAATCCCCTTAAAGACGCAAAACTGCAAAGGATGGAAGAAATTGTTAGACCCCTACTCGATCGTGAAGGTGAACCCCTAGAGCGCATGGCTGAGTTTGATGTGATGATTGTCCCAATTTGTTATGTAGACTAGGGGTAGAGTCTGGTGTTTACGATGATCGCCACCCCCCAACCCCAGTGGATGTCAGTCACCCAATACCTAGAGTGGGAAGCCAAGCAACAAATCCGTCATGAATACCTAAACGGGCAGGTTTATGCCATGACAGGTGGAACAATTCCCCACAATGATATTGCCCTCAACCTAGCTACTGCCCTCAAAACATTTCTTAAAGGTACAACTTGCAAGGTGCAAATGGCGGATGTAAAGGTGATTATTTCAGAGCAAGGACCATTCTTTTATCCTGATGTGATCGTGAGTTGTGATGCAATAGACCGTCAAGCTAGGGATGGAATGAGATCGCCTAAATTAATTGTGGAGGTGCTGTCACCCACTACAGCAGGTTTTGATTATGGGCAAAAGTTTCGCTATTATCGACGCATTCCTAGCTTGCAAGAATATGTTTTAATTGATTCTGAGAATGTCAGTGTAGATTGCTATCGAAGGAGCGATCATCAATGGCAATTAACCAGCTATCCTGAAAGTGGGGATAAAGTGCATTTAGTCAGTATTGATTTTCAATGTTCTCTATCTTTGTTATACGAAAATGTAGAGATTTAACTATGCCTGTAACCAAGCTCACCCCCACCTTCGGGAAGTGCTAACAGAGGCTTTAGGGGAGTTTGCCGAAGAAAAGAAACACTTGGGGCTATCTTGGGCGGGTAAGCAGGAGGCACGGCGGTTGGCAGTTACTCCCGGTCAGGGAATCCCTATACCTGCATTGGGTGAGGGCATCGATGAAGAGTATCGGTACGCCACCTGCCAATACTGCCAAACTTTAGCCAACTCCGGTTTGGGATAATGGGCACCTCTATTAATTCAGGGCTATTGCGAACACCCCTGCGTTATTGACAATTGCCAACGAGAGAATGGGGCTTCCGAGCCTGCCGTGTAAGTACAGAAATAAATATAGCAATCCTAAATGAAAATGGAATAGGGGTCGCAGGGGCACCGCCCCGCATTTGGTTCTGGGGAATTTCTGTTGGTTAATCGGACAGAATTGTTATATGGCAATCATAAATGATCAGGCAATAATTAGCGTCGCAGAGATTAGCTTCCAGCGGGCTTCCTATGTGATTACTGTTTCAATATCTGATAGTATTGCTATAAGTATAAATGCGCCAGTGGCAGGTGACTGTAGCTGGGGGAAAGTATGTCAAATATCATGGGGAATGCCACGCTAACCTAGGAGAAGAACCATCTAAGTCTGGAGGCAATGAGCGATGCAACCTCAAGTTAAAGTGAACTCCAAATCCCTATACGATACCGACTATCAACTGTGGATTGATCACACCGTTGCTCAGCTAAAATCAGGCGATTTCAGCGAAGTGGATGTGGAGAATTTAATCGAGGAGGTTGAAAGTTTGGGCAGGAGTGATAAGCGGGCTATTTTGAGCTATTTGATACGATTATGCGAACATTTTTTGAAGCTACAGTACTGGGAAACCGAACGCAAAAATTGTTTTCGAGGCTGGAAACTTGAGATTATTAACTTTCGCTTACAAATTCGATTGATTCTCAAAGATAGCCCTAGCTTAAAAAGCCATCTTCATAAGAACTTTGAATTTGCCTATCAGAATGCTAGACAACTATTTCTTAATGCGAGTGAATTAGATGCCAAAGTAATTCCTGAAGAACCTGGCTTTACCCTAGAACAAGCTCTGAATGAAGACTGGCTTCCGTGGCAACCGGAATAATCCTCAATAATTACACAACAGGCACTTACAAAAACCAGCTTCCAACGCACTTTCTACATGATTACTATTTCAATTTCTAATAGGATTACTGTAGCGATTATACTTACAAACGTAAGGAAATTATGCCCTAGAAAAAATCAAGGGTCGCAGGGCACCGCCCCGTCCTTGGTTCTGCGGAATTTCTGCTGGTTAATCAGATAGAATTGCTATCGAAGTTGCACTTAAATTATCAGGAAATTACATACTTAAAAAATCAAGGGTCGCAGGGCACCGCCCCGTCCTTAGTTCTGCGAAATTTCTGCTGGTTAATCGCATGGGATTGCTATAAACTTGCTATATGTAGAAATATCCCATACATGAAGTTTTGTAAGGGAGTTGAACGGAAGCGTAATCATTTCCCCCCTTTTGATAAAAAATTATGTCCACCCCGGCTAAAATGCGGACAAAACCCAGATGGCTTTGTTAGCTTGAAATCTCAAACACAGTCGTTGGGGTCAGCGGTGAAGCGATTGGCAGACGCATGGATTGACCAGTGGTGTCAAGAACAGGGCTGGACGGAGTGGGTCGCCAGTGGCGGTACCTATTGGGCGTTTCCCCCCCAAGCCGTGATGCCAGTGCCAATTCCGAGGGAAGTGTTGCAGGAACTCAAAGCCACCTATGGATTATCGCCCCAGGAACGGTGGGCAGTGGGGGTGATGCTGGCGAGTACCATCATCGCTCTGCTGGGCAGTTGGTATAGTCATTGTCCGATTCCCTTGGTGGGAGCCTTTAGCCTGGGGGCACTGCTGACAGCGGCAATGGATACGGAACTTTAGGCTAATCTCGCTGTTATGGTTATTTCGATTGAGAATACGACACTTTTTGGGTATTTATAATCGCTCTATCCCCTTCTAGGACAGGGGTTGTAGGTAAAGACTAATGTCGCAAACTTGTTTGAAATTACTATACATCCGCAACGGGGAGGATTTCAGCAGTATCGGTCAGGAAACGCCCCTGAGATGCCGGTTCACAATTGCTCTGCCAACCAGGTCTTGTGATGCAAATGTAATTATATAAATCCGGTCAATGCCGCTGGGTGGTTGGTGCGAATTAAGCAATGAGAGGATTTAACCAGGGGGGAGACTCATTTATCCTGACCCGGTTCAACGGTAACGACGCTTGCGGCGGGCATTTTTCGCCTTGCGTTTGCGCTTTTCCTGGGGGGTTTCAAAATATTGCCGGTGCTTGACGGTCGCCAAAATCCCTGCCTTTGAGACTTGCCGCTTGAACCGGCGCAGAGCGGACTCAATATTTTCGTTTTCGCCGAGAACCACTTGCGTCATGCGAACGCCTAACCTCCTAAACGTAATTTAGACCGGATTAATATCATACTCTGCGCTGGGGATTTTGACTAGGGATGGCTGGGCGGTCTGAAGCTGGTCGCCATTTCCCTGGCATCGTCAGCCAGAATTTTAGATGTTCCGCCAGACTGCCTTTGCATCCCTGATTCAAGGTTCTTCACTACTTCAGTTAACAGTTCCATCGCAATTTTGATGAATTAAAAACAGGGGGTGCAGAGATATTGCCCTTGGACGTAGTGGCTTCCCCATGATGCAGGGGATCTGAACAGTTGATTCAGAGAATTTTGCACCAATGGGACACGGTGAGACTTATGATTATGATAAAGTCATCCAATTTACCCCCCTACGGATATGCTCGATAAACGTGATAAACCCCAACCATTAACTGGGGAAGCTCTGCTCGCTAAGTTTGCAGAACTGAGTGGCTGGAGTGACAAGGAAAAAGCGAAAGCCTGTGGTTATTACACGGTGACGAAAAATGGCACGGAACGGGTGAATATTCTCAAGTTCCGCAATGCGTTAATCGAAGCCCACGGCATTCACTTAGATGGTAAAGGGCGTAAACCCAAACGTTCCCGGGGTGGCCGGGAAGCCAGTTATCGGGTGCGGGTGCAATCCAATGGCAATCTGTTGATCGGGGCGGCCTACACCAAACAAATGAATTTGCAACCGGGGGAAGAATTTGAAATCACCCTGGGGCGCAAACAAATTCGCCTCAGCCAAGTCAATCCCAGCGGGGGTAAGGATACGGAAGAAACAGATTAATGTTGGGCTTAAAGTTGTTTATGGGTGTGGGGGTGTTGGCGAATATTATCGCTATCCCGCACGGAGCGGCGGCTATTCAAAACCCGCTTCCGTTCTAAATTGAAATTCAAATCTCGCCGTTCCTGGCCAACCGCTACATGGGTCATGGCTTGGGGTTCCCGGAGGTAGGTGCGGGCGGCGGCAATGGCTCGTTCCCAAAAATCTGCGCAGGGCTGGGCATGGGGAAAATGTTCCGCCATCACCTGGGTGGCTTCCCCCAAGGTAGTGGCCCGCAGGACGGCGTAGGAGGTGGGCATCCCCTGGAGCAAAGGACCCAGGGTGGCGGTGGGGATCGGTTCAATGATCGGCAGTTCGGTCAAGTCCCCTTCTTCTTTCCAAAAGCAGTGGGCAAGCCCTAATAGCAGATAGGACTGGGGATTCAGGTCAGGGGGAAGGGCGGGCAACATGGAGAAACCTTAGGGCTGGGTGAGCCAAATGACCTGGCGTTGGTGCGGTTGCAGGCGATGGGTCGCTTTTTGTTGTAAACGGGGTTGCTGTTGGGGGTCAAAGGTGCGTTGAAACTGGGTCTGCAATTCCCGTACCTGGGCTTCCGTGCGTGCCAATTCGGTTTGCAAAAATTGCGAGCGTTGTTGCTGTTGCTGGTGGTAGGGAATTAAACGTACCAATGCCACGACCATGCCGGTACACACCAATCCCTGGATGGCAAAACCCCAAAATAATTCCTGGCTGGAGGGAACTTGGGCGGGGCGGTGAGCGACTGAAGGACGGGGGGCTGGCATACTGGGGAAAGACAAAAGAACTGCAATCTGAGCTTATGCGCCTAGTTTATATTAATTGTCATGTCAAAAGCTGTCCACTCCCGTTGGCACCCTCTCGCTGGTGACGCTCCCATGAGGCAAGTCATGCACATGATACCCAAGGCATTCCGGCGCAAGGAATCCTTCGCTCCCCGGCGGGTTCCCCAAGGGCTACGGCGGTGGGGGGTATTTGTCCTCCTGTTGGTTTTGAGTTTGGGCTTGGTGGTGGCACCGGTGCAGGCCCAACGGAGTGGGGTGCCCTGGCCGGTACTGCTCCAACGGGGGTTAGAAATTCTGCAATGGAGCAACCTCTCCGACCGGCAGGAGGTGCAGTTGGGACAGCAAATCCATCAACAACTCCTGAGTCGGGAATTTCAGGTACATAACGACCCGGACTTGCAACAATATATCACCGAGATTGGTCAACGGCTGGTGGGGGTGAGTGAACGCCCCAATTTGCCCTACGAATTTACCCTGGTTCGCAGTCCCCAGGTGAATGCCTTTGCCACCATGGGCGGGTTTGTGTATGTGACGACGGGGCTACTCAAAAGTGTGGACAACGAGGCCCAATTGGCGGGGGTGATCGGGCATGAAATTGGGCATATCACTAATCGTCATGTGGTACGGCAGTTGCAACAGTTGGCGGTTGCCCAGGGGATTAGCACCCTGTTGGGGACGGATGGGAGTCGGTTGAATGCGGTGGTGATTGAATTGGCTCTGCGTCGCCCCCGCAGTCGGGAGCATGAACTGGAGGCGGACCGCAGTGGTTTGAATTATTTGCTCCGTTCTGGGTATGATGCCCGGGGGTTGTTGGAATTTTTGGCAAAACTCCAAGGTCAGGGCACCCCGCCCACCTTTCTCAGTACCCACCCGGCTCCCCAAACTCGCATCGTCGCCCTGCGGGAACAAATGCCTGCCAACCCATCCGGTGGGGGCACCGACCCGCAAGCCTACCGACAACGGGTGCTTAGCCGCCTGCCCTAGGGGGATACCCTGCTTCCCCAAAAGCCCATGTTGAAACGGATATAACCTGAGAAGTTCCAGCGAACAGTACACTGGAAATAGTGTGAAACCCTAACCATCATGTTCCTAGCCATTGCCAATCACAAGGGTGGGGTTGGGAAAACCACTGCCACCCTAGCACTAGGGGGCTTATTGTCCGAGCTAGGAGCCTGTTTGGTGGTTGACCTCGACCCCCAGGGGAATCT
>Ga0272446_1006826_pt1 | contig 11668 bp, 10 predicted proteins | sample YNPCB0061_FD_194587 | JGI IMG/M metagenome (GOLD analysis project Ga0272446, IMG submission 194587) | Hot spring microbial mat communities from Yellowstone National Park, WY, United States - YNP-CB-006-1 | ecosystem: Environmental > Aquatic > Thermal springs > Hot (42-90C) > Sediment | place...
ACTACTGCGGAATCATGGTGTTTTTCGGTTCTTCCTTGTTTGAGTCCCCTCTAAAAACTGAGGTTTTTAGAATTGTCTCTTGTTTTGTCCTTGAAAACCCGCTGTAATATAGCATATTATATACCATACTCCAGGAGGGGATAATCTGTGAAATTTTACGTAGCTCCCATAGTTTCGGCGATCCTATTCGCGTCATGCGCCAGTACTGGTTCAATACCTCAAAAGGAAGCCGCTCCGGCGGTTTCACCGGCCACCGCTGTCTCGACTGCCCCCGCAAGTCCAGCGGCCAATTCCGCCGCTGTGGCGGAACCGGCTAAAAAACAGAGCCGGGTTATCACCATAAAAGTGCCGGTAGAAAAAAAATCCCTGGTCAAGTTTGCCGATGGGTCCTTGGATGAATACACCCTTTCGGACTACGACGGGGCAAATGTGCTACTCCTGACCCAAACACGGTACTCCGCTTCGGGGGCCCTGTTAGAACGGACCGATTTTTCCTATACCGATGGAAAAGTGACGACCAAGACGGTCAAGGATGGGGATGGCAAGGTCACTTCTCAACGTTTGTATACCTATAACCCCCAGGGCCTCTTAATAAAGGAGTTCGCCCAGGATGGGGCGGGTAAGCCGATTTCCACCTTCGAGTACGCCTACGATGCCAAGGGGGATAGGACTTCTTGGATTGTCAAGGATTCCAAGGGGGTAGAAGTGGCGCAAACCGTTTACACCTACAAGGACGGTCGTCTCCAGGGGGCCGAATTGCGGGATGGTACGGGGAAAAAGACCGGATCGGGGCTCTACGAGTACACCGCCGATGGAAAAATACGGGCTCAAAAATACTATAACGCCCTGGACTCGCTTATCCGAATCGAATCCACCTATTGGGATGGGGATAGGGTACAGCGGGAAGAGCGCACTACTGCGGGTGGACAGGTACAGCAGAGGATCGATTATACCTACGGAAGTTCGGGGGAATTGACCCAGAAGGTTATCGAAGATTTTGTGGGCAAGTCTAAAAAAATCATCCAGTACGAGTACGTATTCCGGGATGAACAGAAAACCGTAGAAGAATAGGACGTAATTCCATGAAGAATAAATCTCTTGTATTTATGGTTTTGTTCGGCGCCGTGGCGTCATTTTTCGCCTTCGCTTCCGAGGAATTGGATATTTACACCAATATTTACCGGAACGCTATGACCTGGAACGAGCGCCTGAATATTTTACGGGATGTTTCGAGCTCTAATTTGGATGGGGTGGGGCAATTGTACGCGGAAGCCCTCTCCCAGTTGATTTTGGAACAACCTAACCTGCAAACCACCGCGGAAAAAACCGCCGCCGACGAGTCGGCCCGGCTCTTGGCGAACCTTTTGGGGGACGCCAAGTATACCGGCGCGGCGGGGGACCTGTGGAAGGTGGTCCAAAATTTTTCCAATCCCCTGGTCAAGGCGGACGCCCTTATAGCCCTGGGCCGCGTTCGGGGAACCGATTATCTGGAACAGGTGGTCAAAATTCTTACGGATCTTAACCTCTCTCCCACGTCGGACCCCGAATCGGGGCAAAAAATAGCCTACGGGGCGATTTTAGCCCTGGAAAAATACAAGGATCCTTCGGGGTACCTCCCCGTATTTTTCGCGTCCACCGGCTGGTATAATCGCCGGGTAAAGGATCAGGCCGTCGCGAGTCTTCCGTACATCATTGATGATCCCTCGGAACCCCTTTCTTCGATTTTAAAGTCCAGCGGGTACAGTTACGATACTAAATTGCTCGCCCTACAAAAGGAAGAGGAGTCCAAGGCCCCCCCGTCGTCCAAAGCCACGGTGGCCGTTTTGGCCCTTTCGGAGGGATGGAAAGCGGCGACCAACGACGTCAAGCAGAGGATGCAGTTGGCAAATATGCGCAAGCTGTCTATCGATATGATAAAACGGTACGGAAGCGCCGATCCCGCCGCGATACCCCTTTTGGGACAATCCTACACCATGGGAATCGATTCGGAGGAACGCCTCTCCTCGGTAGCGGCCCTGGCGGCTATTGGATCCGACGCGGCGGCCCGAACCCTGGCGAACTTTCTGCTAGACCTGAATAAGAAGCGCCAGGATGGCAATATTACCGCAGAGGACGAACGGATGGTTCGGGCCGTTATTCCCGCCCTGGGCTCTACGGCCAAACCCATAGCCCGAACGGCCCTCCGGATGGTAGAAAACGTGGACTGGACAAACGCGGTCAAAGTCCTGGCCGCGGAGGCCCTAAAAAAGATACCCTGAACCTAAAAGATACCCTGAACATGAAAAAAAGGCCCCAAGGATTTCCCTTGGGGCCCTACTATTGGGGGCGGTAAAAAAACCGTCCGGCCATTTTTGATAAAACAGAATCACCCTACCAAAGGGTTTATTCGGTCAGGATTCGAAGAACGTCCTCGGAGCTGGTGGCGTTCATTATTTCGTTCCGTTTGTCGGAACTCTTAAACAATAAACTGACTTCCGCTAAAAATTGCAGGTGGGGACCCGTTTTATCGATGGGTGAAAGGGTCATGATAAAGATTCTGCAGGGTTCATGATCCAGGGCATCGAATTCCACCGGCACATCGGAAACCCCAATGCAGGCTACTAAATCGTGTACCGCCGTGGTTTTTCCGTGGGGTATGGCAATCCCATGTTTCATACCCGTGGACATTTTCCGTTCCCTATCCATGACGGCAATTTTCGCCGCCTGCCGATCCTTAATTTTTCCAGCTTTAACGAGCAAATCAAGCAATTCGTCGATAATCTGCTCTTTAGTGGTCCCCTTCAGGTGGAGACTAATCGTATCTTTTGTTAGCACCGTCTTAAGATTCATGTAGTCAAGTGTAAAACCCTCTAAATGAAAAGTCAAGCATTCCTCCATGGGCTTTGAACCCTTAGGTAAACAATTGAGGCTGTCTGATAACTCTGTTAGTTATCAGACAGCCCATAACCCCTGGCGTCGGCCCTTTCTACTGTGGTATACTAAAGCATGCGTCCAGCGGAACATTTTCTATCGGTATTGGATTCCCTTCAGCGATCCCAAAGGACCGATGGCTCCCCTATACCCGAAAATTCGGTGGTAGATAAAATACGGAAGGATTTTTCCCATCTGCTTTCTCCTTTGGTTGATACATCCGTGGGGGAAACGCTGTTCGATGCCTGGTGGAACCGAAATAAAGCAATGCCCCAGGTACGCTGGGCATCCTTGGCCTATATGGGAGCCTTTATTTTGGGCGAGTACGACGAAGCCACGATGCCCCTGGACCAGGATGATTGGGTTGACCTGCGGGACGCGATTACCGATGGGGCGGAAGAAATGGACCTGGATACTCTGACCGAATTGTTGGATAGACTTCTCGCTCGCGGGCTTATTTCGTAAAAAATAGTTGTTTTTTCCCTTGATTTTTTGGAAAACTATAGTAAATTTAAAGTAGTACGGATGTTCAATCCACCGGATGGTGGTTTTGAAACAATTGAGCGCGGCTTGTGCACCGCAGTTGTTTGGGAGGTTCGCTTATGGATACTCCGCCGAAACCGTATAGGCCAACAATGGCTTGTTCCATTGTTGGTTCCGAAGAGACAGAGCATTTATAGATTCAAGGGTTCCGCGAAAGCGGATTGTAAAGCACGCGTTACGAGCGTGATGCCCGTTTCAGATCCGGATTCCTAATAGTTCCGGCAACTGATGGGGCTTTCCTAAAGCCGACAATTGTCGGCTTTTTTTTATACCTCGAGTCCACCAGCCTTTTAGGAGCCCGTCGGACTGGTGGTCCAACAGGCCCCGACAGTTTTGCAAAGACTATTTCAGATTACCAGCGTCCGTATCCGCCACCGTTATTGTCCCGTTCCCGGCGGGGTTTATCCATAGCTTCGTTTACCCGAAGTTGGCGACCCTCAAATTCACGACCATTGGTCCCGGTGATCGCGGCGTTCGCTTCCTCATCGGTACTCATTTCGACAAAACCAAAACCCTTAGAATTTCCAGTTTCGCGATCGAATATAATCTTCGCGGATGCGACGCTTCCAAAGTTGGAAAAGAGGTTGCGGAGGCTGTCTTCTGTGGTGTTGTAAGAGAGATTGCCGACATAAAGTTTCTTGGCCATCGAGAAAATTCCTTATCCCGGAAATGCGTCCGGGTACGCTATTATCGTACCTGTCGAAACAGGCTTCTCCAGCCCTTTCTACGAAAGGGACAAGGATACATTAGTATACAGGGGAATGTTGTAAAAAAGATAATTTGTAGCGGCAAAATAATTTATTACTCTCTCTAGTCCAATACTGCGATCTTCGCGGACAGAACTAACACATAATGCCATATTCAAAATATTCCCACTCCCAAGAACAGTAGCCTATCTTTATGGCCCCGTCAAGGGGAAATTTGAAATATAATTGAGGCTGTCCCGTAACTTAGGAAGTTACGGGACAGCCTCAAGTGGGCCCCCTAAAAACTAATTGTTTTTAGGATTGTGTAATGACTTGAATGGCCTTTTTTAGGTCCCCCACGGGGAAAAAACCGGAAAGTTTTTCTCCGGGGCTGTCGGCGGAAGGGCCGATGAATCGGTCAAAAGAAAGAGTTCGGGCGGCTTTGATCCGGTTCCCCAGACGACGAATAGGCCGGACCTCTCCCGCCAGGGAGAGCTCTCCGGCTATTACGGTTTTAGCGCCCAGGGGAATTCCAGTTCTGGCCGAATGGAGGGCCGCCGCCAGGGCCAACTCTACGCCCACTTCGGAAATACGGATGCCCCCGGCCACGTTGACGTATAGATCGTGATCCGAAAGCCGTAATTTCAGGTGTTTCTCCAGGGTGGCGGCCACCCGGGATACCCGAGCCGAATCGATGCGGTCGGAGAATACCCGGCTGATGGACCCCTGGGCGGGAACCGCGAGGGCTTGGATTTCCACTAAAATAGTCCGGGAACCCTCCAGCACGGCGGCGGTGGAAATTCCCGGGGGCAACTCGCCTTCCCGCCGAACGAGGAACAGGGTGGAAGGGTCTTCCACCGCCGCTAGGCCCCCTTCGCCCATGGTAAAAATACCGATTTCGTCCACCGAACCAAAACGGTTTTTGGTTGCCCGGAGAAAACGACTATCCCCATCGCTCTGTTCAAAGTACAACACCGTATCAACCAGGTGTTCCAAGGTTTTGGGGCCCGAAATTATACCGTCCTTGGTCACGTGGGCAACGAAAAAAATGGAGGCGTCGTGTTCCTTTACCCAGGTAACCAGATCGTAGGCGCAGTATTTCATTTGATTTACCGTACCGTAAATAAGCCCCGCGTCGGGGGAATAGAGGGTCTGTACCGAGTCGACGATCACCAAAACAGGTTTTACGGTCCCTAACACCCGCTGGATATCCTCTAAACGGCCCGAACAGAGGATCTCTATCCGATCGGATGTAAGTCCCAGGCGGTCCGCCCGGAGGCGAATTTGGCCCGCCGACTCTTCCCCCGACACGTAGAGGACCCTGCCTTGGGTTTTAGCCCCTGCGGCGGCCTGTAAAAGGAGGGTGGACTTACCGATCCCCGGCTCGCCCCCCACGAGAACCGAGGAACGCTTCATGATGCCTCCCCCGAGAACCCGGTCCAATTCTCCAATGCCGCAGGAAATGCGACTTCCTTCCTGAACGTCCACCACGGAAAGGGGGATGGATTGGGGTAGCCCCTGGGAACCCCGGGAACCAAAAGCCCCTGCGGGACCGGCGGCGCCGTCGGAAACCGCCGTTTCTGTCAGGGTGTTCCACTGACCGCATTCGGGACAACGGCCCAACCATTTGGGTTCCTCGTGGCCGCAGGATGAACAGCGGAAAATGATGGTCTTCTGTTTTTTCACAAACCCTCCCTTGAATCTAATTGTACTTATGCCCCAGGGATGCTATATTCTATCATAAGACCAACGAGAAAATGGAGTTTTTTAATGGTAAATAGGGCTATTCTCTGTGTGGACGACGAAGCGATCATCCTGATGGCCATGAAACAGGAATTGAAGCACCACTTTGGGTCTCGTTTTTTGTACGAAACCGCTTTGAGCGCCGAAGAGGCCCTGCAGATAATACAAGAATTGGGGGACGAGGGAATTTCGGTTATCATCGTTATTTCCGATTGGCTAATGCCGGGAATGAAGGGGGATGAATTCCTGGTGTTGGTACACCAGCAATTTCCCCATATCCGAACGATTATGGTTACCGGTCAGGCCGACGAAGCGGCCATTGAACGGGCGGTTCAAGAGGCAAAAATTTCCGCGTGCCTTCGCAAACCCTGGAAATCCCGGGAATTAATGTCGGCCATTGAAAACATTTTAGACGAACGGACCATCGCATAGGGCCCGGTGGTTTCGGATCGGGGGCTTGCAAAGGTCGCTGCCCTTTGCAAGCCCCCGAATTCTAAAGGGGTCCCTTTATTTTGATAACAGTCGGTTCAATCGTTTTACAAAATCCGCGGGATCTTTTAGCTTAATACCCTCCACCAAGAGAGCCTGATCCAATAAAACCCCGGCGGTATCGGCTATTTTTCCCTCATCATCGGTGGCCTTTAGGGCTACCACGATGGGGTGTTGGCCGTTTATTTCCAAAATGGGTTTTACATCGGGCAGTTCGGTCTGTCCTAGGGCCCGCATCATCTGGGCAAACTGAATGGAAGGATCGTTCTCGTCCGCCACGATACAGGAGGGGGAATCCTGGAGCCTTCGGGATAGTTTTACGTCCTTTACCCTATCTCCCAGGGCTTTTTTTATCTTTTCAACCACCGGTTGAAGTTCCTTTTCGCTTTCCTCGTTTTTCTTTTCCCCCAGTTCCTTGTCCGCCCCCGCACGGTTTACGGCCTTTAACTCAAAGTCCTTGTACTTTCCCAGGGAGGGCACGACGATTTCGTCTATCTCATCGTCCATAACGAGTACTTCGATTCCCTTGGCCTTGTAAGCCTCCAGCAAGGGAGAGGCCTTAAGGGTTTTTTCGTTTCCTCCGGTGATGTAGTAGATCGCCTTTTGATCCGATTTCATCCGGGATACGTAATCCGCAAAACTGGTCCAGCCTTCCACTGCGGTACTTTTAAACCGGACCAATTCCATCAGGGTATCCCGGTTGGCGAAATCCTGGTACAGTCCCTCTTTAAGGGGCCGGTTGAATTGGGAAACGAAGGTGTCCCATTTTTCCTTTTGGTTTTCCGACAGGGTTTTAAATTCGGCTAACAATTTTTTTACCGAAGCGTTTTTTATGTTGGTAAGGATCCGGTTTTGCTGAAGAATTTCCCGGCTTACGTTCAAAGGCAGGTCTTCCGAATCGATAACCCCCCGGATAAAACGGAGCCACGGGGGCATCAGTTCCTTATCGTCGTCGGTGATAAACACCCGTTTGACGTACAGCTTAACCCCCGGTTTATAGTCCACGTTGTAAAGGTCAAAGGGGGCCTTTTGGGGAACGTAAAAGAGGGTTACGTATTCCTGGGTCCCTTCGGCTTTGGTATGGACGTAGAAAAGAGGAGCCTCGGTGTCGTGGCCGATCTGTTTGTAAAACTCCTCGTAATCTTCCTCCTTCAGCTCATTTTTGGGGCGGCGCCAGATGGCGGTCCCCGCGTTAATGCGATCGGTTTTGGTGGTGGACCCTTTTTCTTTTCCCTTATCGTCGTATTTTTTTTCTTCGTAGGTTAAATAAATGGGAAAGGCCACGTGGTTTGAGTACCGTTTAATAATATCCTCGATGCTCCAACGGTTGGCGAATTCAAGCCCCTCCTCGTTCAGGTGCAGGGTGACCGTGGTTCCGTGTCCATCCCGCTGGGCTTCCTCCAGATCGTAACTTTCCTTCCCATCGCTGGTCCATTTCCAGGCTTTTTCTTCCCCCGCTTTTCGGCTTACCACCTCGATTTTATCGGCCACCATAAAGGCGGAGTAGAACCCCACCCCAAACTGTCCGATCAAATTGGAATCCTTTTTGGCGTCCTCGGCCAACTTTTCTAAAAACGCTCGGGTCCCCGAACGGGCTATGGTCCCCAGGGACTCGATGAGATCAGTCTCGTTCATGCCGATTCCCGTATCGGAAACAACGAGAATCTTCGCGTCCTTGTTAAAGGAAAGATCGATTCGGGGATCGAAGGGAATAGACTTGTAGGCCTCCTCCGCCACGGTAAGGTACTTAAGCTTATCCAAGGCATCGGAAGCGTTGGAAACCAACTCTCGAAGGAAAATTTCTCGGTTGGAATAGAGGGAATGAATGATCAGCCGCAAAAGTTGGCTGACTTCGGTTTGAAATTGATGTTGGGCCATGGGGCATAACTCCTTGCTTGTTTGAAAATAAACATCAGTCTTTAGAATCGTTTCAAAGATACTAATCCCCGTAGAGAAAGGGCAAGGGAATTTTGTCGGTCCGGAGCTACCACCGGTGTTTACTGACGATGACCCTCACCGTAGCCCCCTTTGTACCCATCGCCGGTGCCCACAGGGGTTTTTGATCAACCTTCGTTAAAGTGATTAAGGCTGTCAGAGCGCCTCCATTTTTTTCTGTCCCCGTTGATTATCCGGCTAAATCGGTTTACTATTCCCCCCGTTATGACTCGTCCTTCCCCCTTTTTTCTGTTTCTGGGCGCTTTGGTTTTGACTTTTTTGTTTCCCCTAGAGGCAGAACCGTCCCATCCCAGGACAGGATCGTTTTTAATCGACCTCAACGCGTACCCCCTGTACGTTCGTCCGGGTTTTGACCGGTCCATGGTGGGAACCCGTCCGGCCCTGGAGGATGGATCCTGGCTTGTGTACGGCCCGGCTAAAAATGGAGAAAGGGTTTTAACCCTGATCGATCTACCCAATGCCCCTCGGCGGTCCTTTTTAGATGTTCAAGACCATAGGGCCGTCGAATATACCTATGTCATTCCCTTCTCTTTAACCCAGGAGGAGATAACTCCATCGACGTCCCGGATGGATCCTATTCCGGGGATCGAGTTGGGGGCCCTGGGGGATAACTGGGAGATCTACCTTAACGGCAAGCTGTTGCGGTCGGAAGTGTATCTGGACTACCGGGGGCAAATTATACACCATAGGATAGCCCGGCATATATTTTTCCCCATAGATCGGGAACTGTTAAAAAGTGCTGAGAATCTCCTGGTCTTTCGGATTATCGCTGATCCGACCAACGCCGCGACGGGTTTTTTTGTTTCCCAACCCTATAAAATTACCGATTACGCTTCCATCGAAGCGGAAAATAACGCGGTTTGGCGAATCACCCTGTATGGGATCTATGTTTTTGTGGGCCTATACTATCTTTTTATATTTTTTCTTCGTCCCCAGGACCGGTACAACCTCTTTTATGGGTTATTTTCCCTTATTTTAGGTTTTTACCTTTTTCTTAGGACCTATTTTGTGTACACCCTGTTTTTAGATACCGCGCTTTCTTCCAAATTGGAGTACGCCACGGTTCTTTTAACCATACCCCTCATGGGCGCCTTTGTGGAAACCCTCAGTATTAATAGGGTTCGGATCGTTACGTTTATTTTTGGCCTTTTTTACGCTTTCCTCGCGGTACTGCAATTCTTTTTCTCCCTGTCCTTTTCTCTGGACATTATTACCCTTTGGCAACGGTCGAGTCTCTTTTTGATCCTGTATATTTACCTTTATTCGGTTTTATGGGAATTTTTTAGCTCCGGCTATCGGCGGTGGAAACGGCAGGAAAATTCGATGATCCCCCGATCCCTGCTTAAAGAGTGGGCCTCCTCCCTGCTCAGTACCCCCCTGGGGAATACTCTGCTCGGGATGACCCTGCTGTTTGTAACCGCCCTGTACGATGTTTTAGATTCCTGGCTTTTTCATACCGAATTGGTCCTTTCTCAGTACGGCCTCTTCGTTTTTATCATCGGAACCGCGGGGATACTGTCAAACCGGTATAATTTTGTCTTTAAACAGTTGAGTGTGGCGAATATCAATTTGGAGCGGAGAATCGACGACCTGGCCCGTACAAAGGAACACCTAGAAAAAAGCGAGGCCACCTATCGGAGTCGTTTTGAGGGACGGCGAGAAGCCCTGGTGATTTTAGATTCCGATTTTACGGTTAGGGACTGCAACCCTGCGGCGGTAGAATTTTTCAATTTGGAAGCTTGGAGGGCTGATATCCAGAACGGAAGGGGGCCCGATTTGGGGGCCCTGCTCTTTGAAAATGAACAGGAGCTGGGTCCCCTGGCGGCCCGTTTAGCCCAAATTACCGAAGAACTTCGTACATCCCATACCCCGCTTGAGGGCCCTGTTCTCGTAAAAGGCCCTAGGGGAGAATCCCGCCCCTGTACCTTCCGCTGGGAATTGTTACGATCCAAGGATAAAGGGGAAATCCTGCTCACCGCGATTCCCGATACTGGGGGCGAGGACCCCTTAGCCGTCGTGGAAGGTAGGGTCCGCTACGATATCGAAAATACCCTTGCCGCCGCCGATTGGGCTGCCCAGGGGGCCAGCGAAAATTTAAGGGCCTATCTTTCTTTAGAGTCCATCTATCGTGTCCGCAAAAGTCTCCGGGAATTGATTGTAAACGCCATAGAACATGGAAATTTAGAAATAACGTGGCAAGAAAAATTACGGGCCCTCCGTGGGGGACGCTATCTTGAATTGATTCAACAGAAAAAAAAACTTCCGGAATTCAGGAACCGTCGCGTATCCCTGGAGTATTCCATAACGCCCCAACGGGCAGTGTTCACGATTACGGATCAAGGGAAGGGGTTTGTTCATGAAAAGTACGTTCAAAGGGCCAGGAAGGTAGGGGAGAATGGAGCCTTGGAGACCCTTGGCCCTGGTCAAGGGATTCCCCTGGCGTTACGGACCTTTGACCGACTGGAGTATAACGATACGGGAAACCAGGTTACCGTGGAAAAACGGTTCGGTTAAAGGGGGCCCAGTGGGGTAGGGTCCGGGGTTTCGGGCTTTACAGAAATCTTTAAAATGTCTAACATGTCGCTATTATGGCTGTACATCAAAAAAAACTAGAGGGAAAGCTGGTATATATTACCGGCGGATCGAGTGGTATTGGGCTGGCCACCGCTAAGGCCTGTCTATCCCAAGGGGCTTCGGTCCACCTCTTGGCCCGCCGACGGGATAAACTTTCCCAGGCGGTGGAGACCCTTTCTTCCGCCCTTTCGCCGATCGAAGGGGCCTCCAAAGCCGCTGACCGAATTACCTTTTCCGTCATCGATGTAGCTTCCCCCGAACAAATAGAGGAGGAATTGCCCCGGGCCTTTTCGTCCGTGGGTATTCCCCAGGTTCTGGTAAATTGCGCCGGTATGTCCAGGCCCGGGTATTTTGAAGAATTATCCCTCGATATTCTGCGAACCACCATAGAAACCAACCTTTTGGGGACCCTTAACGTGTCTTCCCTAACCTATAGGGCCATGATAGACGCAAAAATACGGGGTCATATTGTGAATGTCTCGTCCATGGCGGGGTTGGTGGGCGTTTTTGGGTACACCGCCTACGGGGCCTCCAAATTTGGCATCGTGGGCTTTTCGGAGGCCCTCCGCTCGGAGGCAAAACGGTACGGTATACGGGTTTCGGTCCTCTGCCCCCCGGATACGGAAACGCCCCAGCTAGAAGAGGAAAACAAGTATAAACCCCCGGAAACCCGGGCCGTGGCGGGAAACGCTAAGCTATTACAACCCGATGTGGTGGCCCAGGCCCTCGTTTCCCGGTTGTTTACCGATCGATTTATTATTTTTCCC
>Ga0272446_1006827_pt1 | contig 11668 bp, 9 predicted proteins | sample YNPCB0061_FD_194587 | JGI IMG/M metagenome (GOLD analysis project Ga0272446, IMG submission 194587) | Hot spring microbial mat communities from Yellowstone National Park, WY, United States - YNP-CB-006-1 | ecosystem: Environmental > Aquatic > Thermal springs > Hot (42-90C) > Sediment | place...
GTGCGCGATGTCCGCCCCGGCGAGTCGCCGCGGTGGATGCAGGCCCGGCTGCTCGCCGCCGGCATGAGGCCCGTGAGCAACATCGTGGACGTCACCAACTACGTCATGCTGGAGACAGGCCAGCCGCTGCACGCCTTCGACTATGAGCGTCTCGCGGAGGGCCGGATCGTGGTGCGTCGCGCCCGGCCTGGCGAGTCCATCGTGACGCTCGACGGCGTCGAACGCGAGCTCGCGCCGGACATGCTGGTGATCTGCGATGCCGATCGTCCTGTCGCCATCGCCGGGATCATGGGCGGCGCCGAGGCGGAGATGCGCGAGGGCACCAGTGTCATGCTGCTGGAGTCGGCGCACTTTCTCTGGACCTCGATCCGCCGCACCGCGCGCGCGTTGGGCATGAACACGGAGGCGTCCTACCGGTTCGAGCGCATCGTCGACCCGGCCGGCGTGGTGGCCGCAGCCGACCGAGCCTGCGCGCTCATCGAAGAGCTGGGCTTCGGGAGGCCGGTGGAAGGAGTGCTGGACGAGTACCCTGGCGCACAACCGCGTCGCCGGCTCACCGTGCGGCCGTCGAGGTGCTCGACGATGCTCGGTTTCACTGTCACCGAGGCGGATGTCCGCGCCGCCCTCACAGCGCTGGGTTTCGACGAGATCGCGTGCGGTGAGGTCATGGAGTTCGCGGTCCCATCGTTCCGCCCAGATATCGTGCGCGAGATCGACCTGGTGGAGGAGGTGGGCCGGATCCTTGGTTACGACAGGATCCCCGAGCGGCTGCCTGTCGGGTCCACCACACAGGGCAAGGACACCGAGCTGGCGCAACGCATGCGCCGCGTTCGCCATCTGCTGGCGGGTTGTGGCCTCCGCGAAGTCGTCGGACACAGCCTCCTTGCGGAGAACGCCCTCGACCGCCCCCTGGAGGATGGCGAGCGCGTACCGATTCGCAGCGCTCTCTCCGCAGACCTGGCGTGCCTGCGCGCCTCGCTGATACCTGGGCTCGTCGACGTCCTGGATCGGAACGCCCGCCGGGGTGTTCGTCCGCTCGCGGCGTTCGAGCTCGGCCGCGTCTTTGCTCGGTCCGGCGGCGACTACGCCGAGAGCGTCCATGTGGCCGGCGCCGTCGCGGGTCCGCTTGCGCCCGGCGGCTGGGCGCGAGCCGCGCGCCAGAGCGCGGCCGACTTCCACAGTGTCGCGGGGATCGTCTCTCGCCTGCTCGATGGGCTGGGATCGGCGGCGCCAACCCTGACGCCATCCAACGACCCGCGCTTCCACCCTGGCCGGCAGGCACGGGTGTCGGTTGGCGCCCAGAGCGCAGGCATCATGGGAGAGCTCCATCCGGAGCGCGCGGCAGGTCTGCACGTGCGCGAACGCGTCATCGTCTTCGAGCTGGCCCTTGAGGCACTTGCTGAAGCGCGAGCCGCAGGCGCAGGGGCTTCGCTCTCGCCGTACCCGCCGGTCGTACGCGACCTGGCTCCGCGTGTAGAGTGTGCGGTACCCTACGCCGCCGTGCGCAACGCCATAGAGGAGGCGCGGCCACCGATCCTGGAGGCGTTCGAGCTGACCGACCTCTACAAGGGCGCGCCCCTTCCCGAGGGCATCCAGAGCCTCACGCTGTCCTTCACCTTCCGCGCTCCCGACCACACCCTCGCAGATGCGGAGGTTGCCAAGGCACTCGCGGCCCTGCGCGAGGCGCTGGCCAACCGGTGCGGAGCGACCTTCCCAGCGTGAAATGATGAACCGCCGCCGTGCGGACCACCCCGAAGGTCGACCCGACGCCTCAGGAGAGCCGCAGACGCCGATGCATCGGCTCCGGCGCCTCGCGGCTCCCGCCGCCATCCTCGTTGTCGCCGCTGGCCTGCGGCTCTGGGGGGTTCGGTGGGGCCTCCCCGCCGGTCAGGAGATCGCGTCATACCATCCTGACGAGACCGTGAACCTTGTGAACGGCGTCCTCGACCGCGGAGTGTTGCGCCCCCACCTCGATATCGGGTTCTACAACTACGGCAGCCTCTACTTTCTGCTCTGGCAGGTCGCGGCCGCGGTCAACCGCGCCTATGGCGTTGTTCGCGTGGGCGGATCGGCGCCTATCGGTGAGCCGGACCGGACCACGACCGTGGCCGCACTCCTGCTCGTAGGGCGACTGCTCTCCGTCACGGCCAGCGTGCTCACCGTGGCCGTGCTCATGGCCCTGGGGCGCCGCCTGTACAGCCGTGCCGCCGGACTAGCTGCGGGCGCGATCTGTGCGGTCGCTCCCGTGGCGGTGGTGAATGCGCACTACGCAACGGTGGACGCCACCGCAACGCTCCTCATCACGACCACCCTGCTGGCCGCGGCGTTCCTCCTGAGCCATCCCAACTTGCGCCTGGCGGCTGTGGCGGGCGCGCTAGCGGGTCTGGCAGCCGCCACGCGCTACAACGCAGCGATCGTGCTCTGCGCGGTGGTCGCGGCGTGCTGGCAGGCGCGGGCGCCCTGGCGAGCGGTGTTCGCGCGGGCCGGCACTGCCGTGGTGGCGGCAGGAATGGGGTTCGTTGCAGGCTGCCCGGGTGTGGTACTGAACTGGAGCAAGTTCCGCGGTGACGTCCTGTTCGAAGCATCGAAGTCCGCCGCTGGCATGGGCAACCTCTTCCGCGACACGGGTCCCGGATGGCTGTACCACACCACCGTTTCGCTGCGCTACGGCCTCGCGTTGCCCTTGCTCCTGCTTGTTGGGAGTGGCCTTGTCCATGCGCTCGTGCGGCGCGAGCGCCCGTCGCTGGTGCTCCTTGCGTTCGTGGCACCCTACTACGCAGTGATCGCCATGGCGGAGGTCCGCTTCCTGCGCTACGTGCTGCCGCTCGTGCCGCCGTTGGCGCTTCTCGCGGGCCGTTTCGTCGCAGGCACAGGGGACGAGAGGCCCGGACGAAGTCGCGCGACGGCCGCGGCGTTTGCGGTTGTCGCCATGATGACGCTGCTGATCTCCGGGGCCATGAGCGCATCCATGGCGCGGCCCGACGCGCGAGACCTCGCTCGCGACTACCTGCGGCGCGCGTTACCTCCTGGAGCCACCATCGCCTTCGCGACCACTCCTGCCTACTACAGCCCTCGTCTCCTCCCTGAGTTCGGCGCGCCCACACCAGGCAGCGTTCGCCGGCGGCTGATCCTCACTGCAGGGTCGCCTTGGACACTCCGCCTGCCGGCGGAGGGAACGGAGTGGGATCTCGCCGTGCTCGCCCCCCCGGAGCCCGATGTGGTTGTTCTGAGCGATGCCGAGACGCAGGAGGTCGAACGCCTCCGCGACCCGAGGGCTCTGGAGTTCCTGGAGCGCGTTCGAGCGCGCTACCGCCCTCGCGTCTTCGAGAGCGTGCCATCCATCTTTGGCTTGTCGCTGGGCAAACCGCGCTGGCTGCCCAACGACTGGCTCTACACCCAGCCGCGTGTCACTGTCTACGAGTTCCGGAAATGACGGACCACATCCGCGCCTTCCTGGCGCATCTCGCCTCCGAGCGCGGGCTCTCGACGAACACGATCGCCGCATACGGACGGGACCTGGACCTCTTCGCCGCATTCGTGGGCGTCGAGCGGCCCGTCGAGGCTCTCTCAGGTGAGGACGTCGCACGGTTCACCGCACACGCACTGCGCGGTGGAGCATCCGAGGCCACCCTGGCGCGGCGCCTATCGGCGATCCGCATGTTCGCGCGGTTTCTCTGCTCCGAAGGCGTGCTCGACGAGGACTTCACCGACAAGTCGCCCTCGCGTCGCGCCCCGTTGCGCCTTCCTTCCGCCCTCTCCCACAGCCGCCTGCGCCGCCTCCTAGGAGCGACCAAGACGCAGGGCATGCACGGCCTGCGTGACCGGGCCATCCTGGAGATGCTCTATGCCACCGGGCTGCGTGTCTCGGAGCTCGTTGGCCTGCGCCACACCGATCTTGACACCGAGAGACGCGAGGTGCGCTGTCGTGGGAAGGGAGGAAAGGAGCGGGTCGTTCCTGTAGGAGAAGTGGCTCTTGGATGGGTCGCCGCCTATCTCCAAGAGCGCACCCTCAGAGATACCGATTCCTCGCCATGGCTCTTCGCCGGACGAGGAGGACGTCCCGTTTCACGCCAGACCGTCTGGAGGCTGGTTCGCTCGACCGCAGCGCGGGCGGAGATCGGGCAGAGGGTCTCCCCGCACACGCTCCGCCACACGTTCGCGACGCACCTCTTGGCGGGAGGCGCCGACCTTCGCGCCATTCAAGAGCTGCTGGGCCACGCGAGGCTGGCAACGACGCAGATCTATACGCATGTCGAGGTGGAACGACTGAAGCGCGTCTATCGTGAGGCGCACCCTCGCGCATAGCGACTCCAAGGGGACGCAGATGCCCAAGACGCGCAGAGGGCGGGCGTTCGTCGTGGTCCTGGACGGCGTTGGCGCCGGGGAGCTTCCGGACGCCGCGCTCTACGGCGACGCCGGAAGCGACACGCTCCGGCACGTGGCGGAGGCGGTCGGCCGGCTGCGCGTGCCGACCCTCGCTTCTCTCGGCCTCGGCAACCTCCTGCCGCTGGAGGGGGTACCTCCCGTGAGCGACCCGGCGGCAAGCTGGGGCCGGCTTCGCGAGGCGTCGCCAGGCAAGGACTCGATCACGGGGCACTGGGAGATGATGGGAGTCATCCTTGAGCGCCCCTTCCCCACGTACCCCGCCGGGTTCCCTGCCGAGATCCTCCGCGCCTTTGAAGAGCGGATCGGCCACAAAGTTCTCGGCAATGTTCCGGCATCGGGCACGGAGATCATCGCGCGGCTCGGCGACGAGCACGTGCGAACGCGCAGGCCGATCGTGTACACCTCCGCGGACAGCGTGTTTCAGATCGCCGCACACGAGAAGGTCATCCCGCCTGACGCCCTGTACGCGATGTGCCGCGAGGCGCGCGCGATGCTTGTTGGGGAACACGGAGTGGGGCGGGTCATCGCCCGGCCCTTCGAGGGGACCTCTGGGGCGTACCGGCGCACAGCCGGCCGGCGCGACTACCCGCTGCCACCACCCAGAAACCTGCTCGACCTCCTGGCCGAGGCAGGCCGTCGCGTACATGCCATCGGCAAAATCGCGGAGTTCTTCAGCGGCCGAGGGATCACCACGCAGGACGTCACGACGTGCAACGCCGACCACGTGGAGGCCCTCGTCCGAGCGGCGCGCGCCGGAGACCACGATCTCGTCTTCGCCAACCTGGAGGACTTCGACATGCTGTACGGCCACCGCAATGACCCCGCCGGTTTCGCGCGTGCACTGGAGGAGTTCGATGCGGCCTTGCCGGACCTCTTGAGCGCCCTGCGGCCGCATGATGTGCTGATGCTCACCAGCGATCATGGGAACGATCCTGTCACGCCGTCCACCGATCACAGCCGAGAGCACGCCTTCGTCTTGCTGGTTGCCCCCAGGCGTGGTCGCCCGCGCGACCTTGGCGTGCGAAGCGCTTTTGCGGACATCGGCGCGACGGTGGCCGACGCCCTGGGGATCCGGGCGCGGCTACCCGGCGTTAGCATGCTGGCGCCCACCGGCGGGCGCGAGGAGGAGAGGCCATGACACCCGCCGAGTTGATCGCGCGCAAAAGGTACGGCGGCGAGCACCCGGCCACGGAGATCTCGAGCCTGGTCCGCATGGCCATGGACGGCTCGATGGCGGACTACCAGGTCTCCGCCTGGCTGATGGCCGTCACGCTCCGTGGGATGACGACGGCGGAGGCGACCGAGCTCGCCTTCGCGATGCGAGACAGTGGTCGGGTCCTCGGGCCCGATGAGCTCCCTCAACCCAGCGTGGACAAGCACAGCACCGGCGGCGTCGGCGACAAGACGACGCTCGTCGTCGCTCCCATCGTCGTCTCGGCTGGCGCCCACATGCTCAAGATGTCCGGGCGAGGCCTCGGGCACACGGGCGGAACGATCGACAAGCTGGAGAGCGTCCCGGGACTGCGTACCGATCTGGCGCTCGAAGACGCACTCGAGCAGGCGCGGCGGTGCGGTCTTGCCATCGTCTGCCAGACGCCAGAACTCGCGCCCGCAGACGGCCGGCTCTACGCGCTGCGCGACGTGACCGCCACCGTGGATAGCATTCCGCTCATCGCGGCGAGCATCATGTCGAAGAAGCTTGCCGCCGGGGCGCGAACGATCCTCCTGGACGTGAAGGTGGGACGCGGCGCCCTTCTGCGAAGCCTCGACGAGTCCCGCGCCCTAGCCCGCCTGATGGTAGGCATCGGCCAGGCAGCAGGCGCCCGAACAGAAGCGGCCCTGACCCCCATGGACGAGCCCCTCGGCACAGCTGTGGGCAACGCCCTCGAGGTAGCGGAGGCCGTGCGGACGCTGACGGGGCGGGGCGAAGTCGATCAGCGCTTCCGAGAGCTGTGCCTGCTTCTGGCGGCCCACGCCCTGGCCGCGGCGGGCCTCGCGACGTCGCCGGTGGAGGCCTATCGTCTCGCGGAGGACCGGCTCCTCTCGGGGGCAGCGGCTGAGTGTTTCCGACAGATGCTGGAGGCTCAGGGCGGCGACCCGCGCGTGATCGAAGACACCGACCGGCTCCCGTCTACCGGACTGGTTCACCGCGTGCGCTGTGACCGCGGCGGCTTAGTAGAGGCGATCGATGCGCTCGCCATCGGGCGGGCGGCAGGTGCGCTCGGAGCGGCACGACAGCGCAATGGGCAGTCCATCGACCCTGCGGTGGGCATCGTCCTGCACGCGCGCCGCGGCGACCCGGTGTCCAGCGGAGACCCGCTGGCGGACCTGCACGTTCGCCGAGAGGCCGACGGCGAGCACGTGGCGGAGGCAGTGCGCGCGGCGTTCGTCGTCTCGCCGATGGCGCCGGCGCCGCGACCCGCAATCCTCGAGCTGATCCGGTGACACGTCGGCCCCTTGTCATCGATGTGGGCTGTTGCTAGAATGCGCGCATGGTTCTGAGGACCGAGCGGCTCCTTCTGCGCCCCTTCACGGTGCACGATGTCGCCGCCGTGCATCGCTATGCCAGTGACCCGGAGGTCACGGTGCACATGACCTGGGGGCCGAACACCGACGAGGAGACGCTCGCTTTCGTTCGGCAGGCCGCGGTCGCCGGCCAGGGCGACCAGCCGTCCGCTATCGAGCTGGCGATCGAAGAGATCGGCGTTCCCGGCCCGATCGGCGGCGCGGGGCTCTATCGGCGCGACGCGGTGCGTCGTGAGTTCGAGATCGGTTACTGCCTTCGGCGCGACCGATGGCGCCAGGGAATCATGACGGAGGCCGTCCGAGAGCTGGTGCGCTGCGCGTTCGAGGACCTCGGAGTGCATCGGCTCGTGGGATTGGTGGCGCCAGAGAACGTGGCTTCGGCCCGTGTTCTTCGAAAGGCCGGGATGACGCACGAGGGACGGCTGCGCGGTTACCTGTTCGCCAAGGGGAAATGGTGGGACTTCGACCTCTACGCCATGCTCTCGACGGACCCGCGTTGAGCATCGCTTCGGGATTGAGCGAGCCGTGAACGGATGGAATGTCAAGCAGACGGCGGCGTTGGCCGCCGTCACCATTGCCCTCCTTGCCGGACTGGTCGTGGAGCGGGTGCGTCAGGGCGCGTCCCGACCTGTGGACGAGTTCGCGCTCCAGCGTGGCGCGGCAGCCACAAGTTCCATCCCGGCGACCGCTCCCAGCAGTCCTGGTCAGCCCGCAGGTCCGGAGGCCGCTGGCGCGCCATCGAGGCTTGTCGTGCATGTGGCAGGCGCCGTCCATCGCCCGGGAGTGGTCGAGCTGCCGCCCGGCGCACGCGCGATCGATGCGGTGCGAGCAGCAGGCGGCGTCCTTCCGGACGCGGACACCGACGCCGTGAACCTTGCGGCCAAGGTCGAAGACGGGGAGCAGCTCCTGCTGCCGCGGAAGGGCCAGTCTCCGCCGTCACCCGCAACCGTCGGCGGGCGCCGCGATCAAGCACCGCCTAACGCTCCGCACGGCCGAGGCGAGGTTTCGGCTGGCGAGCGCCCTCAGAAGCTGACGCACCCTGGAGAGGGGACGGTGAACATCAACACGGCCAGCGAGGCCGAGCTTCAGAGGTTGCCAGGCGTCGGTCCCGCCATGGCGTCGCGGATCCTCGCGTTTCGCCGCGAGTACGGGCGGTTCGCCGCGCCGGAGCAGTTGATGGACGTCTCCGGCATCGGAGAGCGCACCTTCGAGCGAATGAAGCCGTTCGTTCGCGTGCGCTAAGCGGCCGTCCGCCGCGGCAGAGGAGGTACAATGCCTCGGCGTCTGGCCTGAGCACTCCTGTCGCCACCCGACTCCCTCCATGGACTACATCACGATCTCCGGCATCGCTGTCGGCCTGGCGATGGACGCCACCGCCGTCGCGATCGCCTGCAGCGTCGCTCTGGGGCGCGTCACTCCCCGCCAGGTCTTCCGGCTGTCCTTCCATTTTGGGCTCTTCCAGGCGCTCATGCCGCTCGTCGGCTGGCTAGCCGGGAAGACCATCGCGCCGAAGATCGAGGCATGGGACCACTGGATAGCCTTCGGTCTGCTCACCGCCATTGGCATCCGGGCCATCCGAGGGTCACTCCTCGACGATGCAGGGGGAGACAACACGGCATCGGATCCGACGCGCGGCCTTTCGCTCGTCTCGCTCTCCGTGGCGACGAGCATCGACGCCCTCGCGGTAGGCCTGAGCTTCGCGTTGCTACGCGTTACGGTCTGGCAGGCGTGCGTCCTGATCGGCGCCATCACTGCGGCGCTCACCATCGGCGGCATGCTCCTCGGATCGCGATTGGGCGGATCTCTCGGGCGACGGATGGAAGCGGTTGGCGGCGTGGTGTTGATCCTGGTCGGCGCCAAGATCGTCTTGTCGCATCTCTAGGGGCGTGCCGCAGACGCCAGCGCGCCCATCACTCGGCACGTCGGGTGACGGACCGGCGCGCGCTCTGGGTAACGAGGCCGGACCTCGGGCGAGCCGCCTAAGCCCTGGGGAAGGTCACCGTGGCCAGGATGCCGTCTTCGTTGCGAAGTGTGAAGGAGCCGCCCAGGCCGCCTCTCACCAGGTCGTTGACGATCCGCAGGCCGAGGTTCGGGCTTGCTGCAGGATCGAGCCCCTCTGGCAGCGGCTCCCCGTCGTTGAAGACCGTCACGCGAACCTCGCGTCCGTCGTCGGCGAGACGCAGCTCGACCCGGCCTTCCTCACGCCGCGAGAAGCCGTGCTCGACGGCATTCTGAACCAGCTCGTTGATGACGAGGGCGAGGGAGGTTGCCTGGTTCAGGGGCAACCAGATATCGGGACCCTCGACGGACATGTACACCGTCTTGCCGGGTGGCAGCACGCTCTGCTTCGTGGCCGTCAGTATCTGCTCCGCGACCTTCGTGATGCTCACACTGTCGAGGTCGTCCCGTGAGAGAAGCTCGTGGACGGCGGCGATCGCGAGAATGCGACCCAGCGTGTCGTTCATCGCCTGCTCGACGGACGTGTACTCGCTGTAGCGCATCTGGAGCCGCACGAGGCTGGCGATCTGCTGAAGATTGTTCTTGACCCGGTGGTGCATCTCCTGTACCACGGCCGACTTCACCAGTAGCTTCGCCTGCTCCACCGCCATGGCAGCCTGCGCGCCGAGCGCCTGCAGTATGGCGATCTCCTCTTTCGGGAACTGGTGCGGCTTCTCCGTGTAGCAGTTGAGCACGCCGATCGCTTCGCCGCGCACGATGAGCGGCACGGCCGCCAGAGAGCAGAGCCCCGCCCGACGCGCAACATCCGGAAAACGGTAGTCGGGATGGTTCTTGACATCCGCAACTGTGATGACCCGCTTCTCCAGCACGGCACGACCAGCCACACTCTCTCCGACGCGCACGCGGGGCTTCTCGGTGTACTCCTTCGACTGGCTCTGAGTGGCCTTGATGACGAGCTCATCGCTGCCTGGCTCCACGAGGAGGACGGAGCAGACCCGGTAGTTCATGGTGCGGGCCGTCATGTCCACGAACAGCCGCAGAAGCTCGTCGATGTAGATGTTGCGGGTGATCGCCTCGCTCACTTCGGAGAGCGTGTGGATCTGCACGGCGGTCTTCTCGAGGTGCCGTGCGCGTCGCGCCTTCTGGACGGCGCCTGCAACGTGGCTGGCGATGCCCGACAGCACACGCACCTGGTGCTTGGTATACGAGCGTGGCTGGCGCGTGCGAACGTTGATGACGCCGATCACTTCATTGTTGAACACGAGCGGCACTGACAGGATGCTCTCGTACTCCTCCTCGTGGATCTCCGGGAAGTACTTGAACCGGTGGTCCTTCGGCGCGCCGCTCACCACCGCTACATGGCGCTTCTCTCGCGCGACCCACCCCGTGATGCCCTCGCCCAGCCGGAGTCGAATCCGCCCGACCATGCTTCGGGCGGACTCGTCGGCTGCCCGGAGCACCAGCTCCCGTCGTTCCCGGTCGTAGAGGTAGACCTGGCACGAGTCGGTACCCGTCACCTGCATCGCGGTGTCGGCCGTCGCCTTCAGGATCTCCTCGAGGTCGAAGGCCGAGCCGGTTGCCTCCGCCACTCTGCGCAGAGCCTCGGCCTCCGCAGCGCGCTCGTCGAGCTCGGCGCGCTGGCGCTCGATCAGGATATGGGCTTCGCGAAGCTCACGCTCCCGCGCCTCCAGTTCGTCCTGGAGGAGCGCGACGTCGGGGTTGTCGCTCCGCCGCCGTACGGTCATCAGTCGGCGGAGGCGGATCATCGAGCGCAAGCGTGCCACTCCTCTCCGAAGGTGCGGTCTGGAGCCGTTGCCGACCGCAGGGCGGCCTCGCAGCGGGGCATCCGGAGCGCTAGACGTTGTGCGCAATGATGATGGCTTCGGCGATCTCGCGCATGGATTTGCGCGTGTTCATGCTCTGAAGTTGGATGCGCCGAAACGCCTCCTGTTCCTTCAGGCCATACTGGTCCATCAGGATGCCCTTCGCGCGGTCGACAGCCTTGCGTGTCTCCAGCTTGTCCTCCAGGTCCCGAGCCTGCGCGTCGACAGCGAGGAGCTCGTCCCAGCGGCTGAGGGCAATCTCGATGGCTGGCACCACATCGGCCTGCTTGAACGGCTTCACCATGTACGAGTAGACGCCTGCTTCCTTCGCACGATCGATCAGGTCGCCCTGGCTGTATGCCGTCAGCAGGACCACGGGCGCGATACGCTCTTCGCTGATGAGCTTTGCGGCGTCGATGCCGTCCATGACGGGCATCTTGATGTCGAGGATCACAACGTCCGGCTTGAGCGAGCGGGCCGCCTCGAGCGCGGCAGCGCCGTCACCGGCTTCCGCAACGACTTGGTAGCCGGCGTCCTCGAGCATCTTCTTCAGGTCCATCCGTATGAGCGGCTCATCGTCAGCGATCAGCACCCGCTGGCGATTGGGTCTGGAGCTCGGGTCCGTCACGTTCGGGTTTCTCCTTCGCTCGTGCGTTGTTGTGGCGCGCCGCCAACGAGAAGCGACGACCATCGCGGACCGGACGGACCACATCCCCGGCACACCACCTCAGGCGGCGTCCCCGGTGCGAGCGAATGGCGGATGCATGGGCCACAGAGAGGAGCGAACCGAGCGGGGGCCGGCGGTCGAGGACCATCCGGGCAATCCCTCGCGACTTCCTCGGCGCAAGGGCAACTGGCGCGACCGACCCTCAGTTGACGGGTCTCGCAATGGCATTGTACAATCCGCGCATGCTCTTTGTCAAAAGCACTGCGCGGTTGGCGCCCCGATGAACCCGTCGGCCCTCCCATCGTCG
>Ga0272446_1006828_pt1 | contig 11666 bp, 6 predicted proteins | sample YNPCB0061_FD_194587 | JGI IMG/M metagenome (GOLD analysis project Ga0272446, IMG submission 194587) | Hot spring microbial mat communities from Yellowstone National Park, WY, United States - YNP-CB-006-1 | ecosystem: Environmental > Aquatic > Thermal springs > Hot (42-90C) > Sediment | place...
CCCCGAATCGCAGGAGCCGCTGGGGCACAACTCTGCTCGTCTGCGCCTCGCTCGCGGCGCTCGTCTCGCTGAGAGTCCACGGTTGAACCACGCCTCCCGAGCAATCAGCAATGCCGGCCAAGCCCCGAGCTATCCCCAAGCAGCGCGAAGACGCAGCAGCCGCACCGCCATGCCTGATCGGCGACACACAAAAGCAGGTTCACCGCCGGAGTCAGCCCGCCCTGCCGGACCGGCGAGTCGCACTTTTGCGCTGGCCATGGAACCTCGCCTGCAACGTGGCATTGACGCTGTCCACAGAAAAAGCCTCGGGATCGAAGGGGCCGTAGAGTTCAAGCATCTCCCCATGCATGGGGTGCCGGCTGTCGGCGAGGGCCTTGAGCAAGAATGCATAGCCGGGAACGCCGCCAATGTCTTCAGGCGGGCCGCTGCGCGCGCCTGCAATGCAGCGAGGATACAGCACACCCTCTTCCGCCGGCAGGACCGACTCAAGCCGGACTTCGTGAAGCCAGTCGTCGCCGAAGTCGTAAATGTAATGGAATTTTTCGCCTTTGCGGCTGAGCAGCTGATCGAGACGGAAGCGCCGCTCGTCAAGCACCTGGCGCGGCAGGAACTCCATGCCGCGGGCCGGCTTTCCGTATGCGCGGCCGCCCGCGTGGAACTCGTGCAGGTGGCAGTCTTCCCACCGAAACAGGCATTGCAGGATCTGATGGAGCCGGTCCAGCGTGGTGTCGGACTCAATCTGCACGCGCCGCCAAACCGGCGGCTTGATCCCGATCAGCGTGACGCGAAGTTGAAAGACAGCGGGCAGGTTCATGGCCGAAAACCCTATTTTGGGTTCTTTACCGCCAGAAAACAAGCCTCGGCGAATTCAGCGGGTTCGCCCCGCCCACACCCGCACGGCAGGATTCTCGGCGCCTTCCCGCGCCCTGAAGGATATCAGATGGCGCTGACCTCAGCCCTCGAGGGCCAGTCGGCTTGGTTCCGCTGTGATCTTTGTCCGATTTGAGAACGCGCACCGGTCCGTCTTTCGCAAATGAACGTGTACCCCCTGATGGCGTAGACCGTTCAGGCAATCTGTCAATCGGAGGAATGGCCTCCGCGTCGCCGGCTGGCGTGCGCCGCCAATCGTTTCGGCAAGCCTCCCGGTTGCCGGATTTCCCCGTTTGGAAGACAGCCGTTTTGATGACCGCACCCTTGGCTCACAGCCTCCGATGCAACAGGCAAAGGAAGCGCCGAGGAGCTGTCAGCGCGCATGAAGCAGCCTGCCCTCGCCGCCAAGCATTGGCTCAAGCGGAGTTTCGCGGATGCGCCCTTGGTTGATGCTGCGCACGGGGCCTGTTGTGCGCCCGGATCCTTTGCCGCACGTGGCCACGTTGGCTTCGCCCGCCGAGCCGCCTTGCGGGAGCCTCAATCTGGGCAGCGCAGCATGAGAGCAGGGCCCGGCAGCAGCACCTCGATGCCGTGATGGTCCGTGTCAGACATGAGCTCCGATACGTTTCGCCTCTCAAGGATTGCGGGCGGCAGCTCGCGCACGCTGTAAATCACATCGTGTTTGCCTGCGCCGCAAACCTCCACCGGCTGCCCGTTCAGCCGGAACGGGTGTTCCACCGTGCCGCGCCCACCATCCCACGCCACGATGTGCAGTTGCGCGCGCTGCACCTGGCGCGGCGCCACCGGCAACTCGATCACCGCTTCCTTGCGATTGCCCGCGCGGCTCCAGAACGGGACAGGGAGCGCCGCCGCCGTCACGCAGATCACTCGCGCCTTCTGTTTGGGCGGCAGCGGAATCGCTTCGAGCGGCGCCGTCTCATACGCAATACCCGGCGCATCGCGAAACGCAACCTGCGCGCGCAAGCCGCAACGGTCCCCGGGAATCATCCGCGTGTCCCATTCGATGCCGAACGGCGCAACCTCGGCGGCGCCGAGCCACGCCTCAGGGCGGCGATTCTTAGTGAAGCCGTGCCAGTCCCGCGCCAGCCCGTCGCCATTCTCGTCGTAGCCCTCAAAAAAGCCCTGATAATCGACGCGGGCGATCCGATCTGGCGCGTTCGACTCCAGCCACACCGCCAGCCGTTCGCCGCCGCGCTGTTCAGCGCGAACCTCGGCGCGAAACCCGTCCAGCGCGAGCCGCTTCAGGTCCGCATGGCCGCGCGCCAGCCCGGCCCGGAGGCAGGCATTGTCGACGATGAAATGGCCCCAGAACGTATTGCCCTTGTCGCAGGCGAATTGCAGCGCGTTGTAGCCGTTGACCACATCGTCCCGCCGCAGCGGGATCAACGGATAGGAGTGCGTGCAATGCCCTGCCGCCGTGCCGTTTTCCGGCAGCGGATACAGGCTCCTTCCGTTGATGGACACCCGCTTGTTGGCGGTGCCCGGGTGTCCGCCCCACAGCTCGCAATACAGCTCCACGGCATCGAGCGCTCTCGGGTCCTCGGGCATGAAGATTTGCATCATCCCCGAACTCCGCGCCTCGGCTCTCGATCCGAATTCCGGGTGCAGCGACGTGTCCGGGCTGTTGACGCGGAACCGGGTGTTGAACCCGGGGTTGCCGTGTTCAGCCCCCGGTTCATACCACCACAGCCGCCAGAAGCGCCCCGCGGAGGCGCCCTGCCTGAAGCGGGCAGCCGCCGCGCCAGCCGCGCTCAACAGAAAACCGCGCCGCGTAAAATGCATTGCGCCTCCTTACCGGGCGGGCCGGAAACCGCCCCTGTTCAGCCAGATGTTCAGCCCGGGGACGCCGTGGTTGTAGGGCTTGCCCAGCACATCGAATGTTCCGTCCCCGTCCAGGTCCGCCATCCGGGACTCGTGGTTGTCGAAGCCCTCGGCGATCCTTTCCTCACGGAAATTACCTTGCCCATCACCAAAAAGAACCAGCAGTCTTGACTTCGGATTTCCACCATTCAGCCGCATTTCCGCCAGAAACATATCGTTGTGTCCATCGCCATTGAAGTCGCCCGCCTGCAGCGTGTGCCCGTTGTCGATCCCGTCAAGCACCGTTCGCGGCTGCCAGGCGCCGCTCTTCCACTCGTACAGGATCAGCGGCCCCACGCCGTCGCCAAGCGACAGGACGATCTCCGGGCGCCCTCCTTCGACAAATTGGGCCACGGCGCACCGCGAAAAGGGGAACGCTGCATCGACCAGGTTTTCCTGAAACCGCCCGCCGCCCAGATGCCGGAACCAGCGCCCCCCGCCCACGATATCTTTCCTCCCGTCGAGGTCGATGTCTTCGAACGCCAGGCCTTCATGCTCGTTCACGCTGCGCCATTTCGGCGGAGTTCCGCGGTGCGGCATCTCGCTGTCTCTCGAGTAGGTGTAAATAGCGGTGCGCGGCCACTCGCCCGCGGCGCGCACGTCGGCCGGCGGCTTTGCAAGGAACAGCGCCTGCGCGCCCTGGTTCCAGAACACCAGCTCGCTGCGCCCGTCGCCATCGGCATCCACGAACATCATGTCGTGATGCTTGTTGGCGCCGGATGCCTTGACCGCCCTGCGGGTCCAAGGCTTCGTCACATCTCCCGAGGGCCGCGGGTTTTCCCACCACCAGACGCCGTTGCTCGAGTGATCGCCGGCGGCGATGAAATCCGGGTCGCCGTCGCCGTCCACGTCGCCGAATGTCGCGCCGGCTTCGATGGCGAGTCTCTCCGGCTCGAGCACATGCCGCCGCCACCCGCCCGCATGGCGCTGGTACCAGACCACGGCCGGCGCCTGCGTGCGCTCGGCGATGACGAAATCGTTCACGCCGTCGCCGTCGATGTCGAACACCGCCGAGGCCGTCTGTTGCCTTCCGCCGTTCGGGGCCTCCAGGTCGCCCTTCTGCGTTGACAACAACACCCATTCCGGCGCGGCGGCGGCAGCAACGGCCGCCGCAGCGGCGCAGATCCACAGGCTTCTCTGTTTCATTCGCTGGATTCCTCTCCTGCCATTCTCCTGAAGAACCGGCGCCGCTACCAGTTCACATCGATGAAGCCGAGCCGCGGCTCGCAGCCGCGGAGCTCGCAATCGAGCTGGAGCAGCGCCCAGGCCAGATCGTCGGCCCCGGTGATGGCCTCGTAGTGGCGCGCCGAGCCGTCGGCGCGGAACAGCCCGTTTTTCGGGAACACGCGCAGCGCCAGGTCAGCGGTCTGGCGGGCGAATTCGAGATACCGCTTCTGCATCTCCGGCGCCGCCCGCGGCTCGCGCGCCAGCGCTGTCATCAGCGAGATCACCTGTCCTGCCGCCCGTGGCCACAGGTCCCGCGTGTCCCGGGGCAGCCCTTCTTCGAGATAGCGGTTGGCGGCTGTCTCCACCTGCCGGAAGAACCGCTCGTCTCCGGTCTGCCGCCAGCGGGTGTAGTTGAGCAACGCCCTGCCGGAATAGCCCGCGTCGCCGTAGTCCATGCGCCAGAGCTCGCTGAGCGCCAGGCTGATGGTGCGGGCGCCGCGATCGGCCACCACTGCCCGGCCCGGCTGCGACAGGCGCGCGAGCAGCGGCGCGACCTGCGGCGGCGGGCTGCCGTTGCTGCTGGAGCTCAGCCGCTCGGAGGCGGCGTCGGCAAAGGCCCGCTCGTCGAGTTTCCGCACGAGCGCACGCCAGGCCTCGCGCCGGCAGGGGACCAGCGCCGCAGCCTCCCACAGCAGCGCGCGCAGCGTCGGGTCGGCGCTCTTCTCGCATCGCCAGGCGCCGGGCTCGATCAGCAGGCTGTGTGGTTGCGGACGCAGGCCGGTGCGGCTTTCGATCAACACCTCGGCCCGCTCGATGTATTTCGGGTCGCGCGTCTGCGCGTAGGCGTTGGCGTAGGCCCAGATGTAGAAGCCGGCATGGCGCGGGTAGGCGGCGCCGGTGGACGGACCGTGTTGTGAGATCCGCGCATGGCGGCTGTAGTCGCCCACGTGCTTGTTGCCGATCTGGTGCAGCCACAGCGCGTCGGCGAAGCGCTGTGCGCGCTCCGGGTCGATCGAGTACAGCTCCTCCCAGAACGGAAAGCGGCGGAAGACTTCGTAAATGTCGCCGTAGCCCTGTTCGGCATGAAAATTCCAGCTGGCATGCTCGCCGCTGTACATCAGGCCCGTGGCGGGGCTCTGGCAGCGGCGCAGCCAGAACTCGAGCGCCGCGCGCGCGTGCTTTGCATAGCGGGGCTCGCCGGTCACGCGGCTGAATGCCTCAAGGGTCTTCAGCAGCATGATGTCGTGCTCGAGATTGTTGCCGAGCGGGCTGCGGTCCGTCGGACGGATGCCTACCGGGGGATCCGGAATGCCGTGGCCGAGCGCCTCGGGCAAGTCGTCTTTGGTGAAGTAATCCTCGGGCAGCCGCACGGCCGGCAGGGACAGGGTGTCCAGGTCGAGCATCGCCGCAAACAGCGGCGAGTGCTCCGCGCCGTATCGGTCCGTTCCTTTTTCGATCATCGTGTCGAGAAACGCGCGCACCGCGTTACGGTAGCGGTCCGGCTCTCCGCCCCGCAGCAGCAATGTGCCCAGCGGCACAAGCATCAAAAGGGCATTCCTGGCCCGCAACATGAATCACCTCCGCAATCGGAATCTGCGCCGGATGCGCTGTGCGCGCGCGGCGTCGTATGCTTTCCGTGCGCGCCGCCCGCCCTGGGAGCTGCGGGCGGCGCGCACTCGGGGTTCTGCGGGTGCGGCCCGCTTCAGAAGGTCGCGCGCAGCGTCAACTGGATGATGCGCGGCGAGCCCGCCGTCTGGATGACGCCGAAGGTTCCCTTGCTCGCCATGTTCGTGCCGGGAGCGCCGAAGTTGACGATGTTCAGGGCGTTTTCCGCGTCAGCGCGCAGATCCACGTTCCACCGCTCGCGGAATGTGAACCGCTTCATCAGCGTCAGGTCCAACCCGCGGCTCGACGGCGCGCGCAGTTCGGCGAACACCGGCGGCTCGGGCGAGACCATGTACTGGGTCGGCAGCGACTGGAAGGCTTTCGTGTCGAAATAGGGATTCAGCACTTCCTTGGTGACGGGGTCGACTTTGTCGCCGAGCCTCTCCTTCACCGGGCCGCTCTTGGCGGCGTTGTAAAGGCGGATCGGGCGCCCGTTGGCGTCGCTGATGCTCAGCGGCGCGCCGGAGCCGTAGTAGGCCCGGCCGCTCACCGACCAGCCGCCGGCGACATGGCTCAGCCAGCCGTTTTGCAGCCACGTCCGCCGCTTGCCGAAGGGCATTTCGTAAACGAACGCGAGGTTCATGATGTGCGGGCGGTCCATGCCGGAAATGGTCCGATAATGGCGCTCGTTGATCAGGCTGGTGACGTTGTTGTCGAACATTTTCGAGATGGAATGGTTCCACAACAGCGTCAGCCCGTTCGAGTAGCGCTTCTCGAAATTGAACTGCAAGGCGTGATAGACGATGGTATTCGTGTTGAATCCGCGCACGGTCACCCCGCTGTACTGCGGGAAACGCCGCCAAAGTTGCCGTTGCGCCACCTTCGCCGATGCCCCCAGCGGCCGCGTGGCAGGAATGACTCCGTAAAACGGGTTGGGAACCTGGATGTTCTCCGCCGTACCGAGCGGCAGGTAAATGTCAGGCGTCTCGTTCAGGTTGAAGGATTCGATTCCCTTGACATTCAGCACGCGGATGAAATTGGCCTCGAATTTCGACTGCCAGGGCAGCTCGCGCTGGAAGCCGAACTGCCATTGCTGGTTGTACGGCAGCACCTTGTCATGATGGACGGGGCTGATGGAGTCGCCGATCAGCGCAGCGCGCCCCTCGGCGTTGCCCATGGGTCTCGGCACGCCCTGCGGGAAGGGGTTGGCCAGGCTCGTATAGGGGGTCGCGCCGCGATCCACTGTTCCGATGTAAGGAATGTTGGTGCTGAAAGTGAGCGGCACGGGGATCTGGGTGTCCAGGTTGTCGAGCAGGCTCGAGTAGAACAGGCCGTAGCCGGCCCGGATCACTGTTTTCGGCGTCGCTTGCCAGGCGATGCCGATCCGCGGACCGAAGTTGTTCCAGTCATTGACGCCCTGTTGCCGCGGGTTGCCATCAATGCCGGCGAAGAGCAGGCCGCCCCGCAGATCGAGGCCCGGGACCTGCAGCGGAGCGGGGCCGTCTGTGTCGAAGCCGTACAGCATGCGGTCGAACCGCTCGGTCCACGGCTTCTCGAACTCCCAGCGCAGGCCGAGGTTCACCGTCAACCGCCGGCTCACCTTCCAGTCGTCCTGCACGAACAGGGCGAGGTAATGGCCGCGCAAGGAATACGGCGTGGGGCCGCTGATGGTGCCGGAAGCCGGCAGGCCCAGCAGCAGGTCGGCCATGGCCGTGCCGCTCGTCTGGCTGGTGGCCGCCAGCCACGGGTCTTCCTGTGAAAACGTGGGCCGGAAGTTGAAATAGCCGCCGGCTTGCGAGTCCGGGCTGATCTCGTTCCAGTTCAGCCGCCGGATGTCGGCGCCGATGCGCAGGTTGTGGCTGCGGCGCAGCGTGGTCAGCGTCGGCGTGAGCACGTACGTATCGTTGGCGCGGATCTTGAACCGGTGCCCCAGCTGGATGAACCCTTCCGCCATGTCGATGCCCGGCCAGGACGGCCGCATCTGATTGGCCAGGATGTCCGGGTGCAGGTTCAGCGCCTTCGGGTCCTGCACATTGCCGGAGAACCAGGTGTCGCTCCAGTAGCGGTTGAAGGAGAAGCGGAGCGAGCCGATCAGCGTCGGCGTGAAGGTGTAGTCGTCATTGAATGTTGCGTTGTAGAAATGGCGCAGGTCGCCGCCCGGGTCGCCCCCGACGGGCGCGTTGCGCAGGCCCGGCGGCAGCTTGGTGAACTCCACGCTCCAGTCCATGTAGGCGAAACGGCCAAAGACGCGGTGCTTCGGGCTGAGCATGTGGTCCAGGCGCGTGCTGATCTGTTTGGCGGGGTTGTTGGCCCGGCTCTGCTCGAACCAGTTGTAGACGCCGATCTGCGGCGCCCCGCTCTCGGTCGGCTTCGGATACACGTTCATGATCGTCGAGCCGGTCTTGTTGAACATCGCCGAAGGAATCCGGTTGCCCGGCCACGGCTGCCGCACCACTTTCGAGCCCTGGATTTCAGTCGTGTACGGGTTGTAGATCACCAGCGGCGTTCCCTTCGCACTCAGGGTCTGCGAGAAGTCTCCCTGCCGCTCGGGCTCGCTCGGCACGCGGCCGCCATAGGTCGGGTTGCTCCAGCGCGCGTCGTACTGCACGCTGGTGAAGAAAAAGGTGCGGTTGCGCCCGTCGTACAGCTTCGGCAGCACGATCGGCCCTCCAATAGTGCCGGAGCTGAACTTGCGCGGGTCGTCCGGGCGCGGCAGCCCCTTGCGGTTGTTCAGCCAGCTGTTGGCGTTCAGCGCCTTGTTCCGGTAGAAATACTCGAACGACCCGTGCAGGTCGTTGGTGCCCGAGCGCGTGGCGTAGCTGATGACGCCGCCGTTCGATCTGCCGTAGGAGGCGTCGAACATCGTCGTCTGCACGCGCAGCTCCTCCACCGTGTCGCCCGAAGGCGACACCGCCATCGCCCCGCCCTGCCGGGGCATGGTCACCGAAGCGCCGTCCACCACGATCTCGTTGCGGCCGTCCTGGCCCGCCCCGCCGAGAATGTTCAGATAGTGCTGGCCGCTGTCGCTGAACCGCCCGCCGCCGCCCCGCACCCCGGCCGTCAGCGAAACCAGCGCCAGCGGGTTTCGGTTCGGGATGTAGAGCATGTCGACGAACCGCCGGTCGATCACCTGGGCGATGTCGGCTGCGGCTGTGTCCAGCAGCGGCGCCTCTGCCCGAACCGTCACCGATTCGGTCACCTGCCCGACCTCAAGCTCGAAATTCCGCGTCACCTTCGCGCCCGTCTGGATGGACAGCCCCTCCTGGCGGATCTTCTTGAAGCCGGCCGCCTCGACCTCGACCGTGTAGGCGCCCGGTTCCAGCAGAGGAATCAGGTAGTGGCCTTCATCATTGCTCGTTGTGCGGTAACTGAAGCGCGTGGCTTCATTGGTCACCACGATGGTTGCCGACGGCACTCCCGCGCCGGAAGCGTCCGTGACGCGGCCCAGCAGGGAAGCGCGGTAATCCTGAGCCCAAAGGGCGAACAGCAGGATGAACATCCCGCCCAATGCCCTTGCCAAAGTCTTCCTCATGCGATCAAACCTCCTGACGACCCTCGGCGATCTGGCCGCGCTGTTCAGTGGATTGGCGGGCCTGACCCCCGGCCGATGTCGATGTTGCGCCTTTGCAAGCGGGGATTCAATGGAGTGTCAGATCAGTCGGGGCTTGCAACCGGTTAATTAACTTGGATAATCATCTGATAGGATTAAACATCCATGTTGGTGGACTTCGAGTCCGGCGAGGCGGCCCGCGAGCAGGTTTCTCGCATTTTGCATTCGGAGACTCTGCGCCAGGCCGAGACGTTGAAGAAACTGTTCGCTTACCTGGCTGAGAAAAGCCTGTCCGGCCAAGCCGCGCAGCTCAAAGAGTACTCCGTTGGCGTGGATGTTTTCGGCAAGCCTGCCGATTACGACCCGCAGCGGGATGCTTCCGTCCGCATCCAGGCTGGCAAGCTGCGCCAGAAGCTGGAGGAATACTACCGCAAGGAAGGCCAGAACGATCCGGTTCTGATCGACTTTCCCAAAGGCCACTTCGAGCTCCGGTTTTCCCCGAAGCCAGTCCAGGCGCCGGCGCCGCCCCGGCGCGCCTGGAAACGCCCGGCTGTGGCCTTGGCCGCATTATGGCTGTTGACCATCGCCGGGTTCCTCGCCTGGCTGTCGCAGCAGCATGGCGGCATGACCGCGGAACAGCGGGCCATCTGGGCCCCGTTGATCGAGGAAGACCGGCCCGTGCTGTTGTGCCTCGGCACGCCCCTGTTCATCAAGGATGCCCGCGGCTTCTTCCGCAGCCCGCGCGTCAACCGTTGGGAGGAGGCCTTGCAGGCGCCGGAACTCGACTGGCTGAAGCCCCAGATCCTCGCTGACAAGGCCGCGCCCGTGCACATCTACACCGGCGTGGGGGATGCCATGGCGGCGGTGGAAGTGGCCCGGCTGCTTTCGGCCGCCGGCGCCCGCTTCAACGTGCGCCGCAGCAGCGCCGTCAGTTGGGAGGAACTCCTCCACAACCACATCGTGTTCCTCGGCCCGCCCAAGTACACGCCGCGGCTGAGCGAGATTCCGGTGCGCCTCGATCTGGTCATGGAAGGCCGCCAGATCCGCAACCTCCGGCCCCGCGCGGGCGAGCCTGCTTTCCTCGAGGGCGACTGGCCGGATGATTCGCCCCATGTGATCGAGGACTACGCTTTGATCAGCCGGGTGCCCGGCGTGCACGGGCGCTCGCGCTATCTGATTCTCTCGGCCAGCTCCACCGAAGGCACCGCCGCAGCCGCTCTCTACGTGACGGACCCGAAATTCGCATCCGAATTCGTGCAGCGCGTTTCCGGAGGCACGGGCCGGCTGCCGGAGTTCTTCCAGGCGGTCATCCACGCCCGCTTCCGCGAAATGGTCCCTGTCGAGATCCGCTATCAGTTCCATCACGAAGTGCGGATGGAGCCGCAGCCCGGCACCCCGGCAGGCAAATAGCGGCCCGCCTGGGTCTCTGTGCGTGGCAGGGACTTTCGATTTTCCGAGCAGCCCGGAAGGCAAGGCTGATTCGGCCGGCCGGTCGCCGTCCACGACCCGGCCGGGGGAAATTCCCTTTCCTCGCACCCCGGACCTCCGGAAGTCGCACGCGGCGTTACCCGGCTGAGGCCTGCCCAACCAAAGGGCTTTCTGGCATCAGAAGCCAACCATGCAGGACTCCGCAGCCGGTGCGGGACCGGGGAGCAAGGCTGGGCCCGTCGAGACGATGCAGCCATGGTGGCGCCGGTCGCCGATCACCAGAAATGGCTGGCAACGACGCGCGGCGGCCGCGGCGTCATGCCCACCACTTTGCAATGCAGAACCAGTTGCAGGTTCTTCCGCTGCCAGTCCGCCGGAGCGCCCCGCAACGCCTCCTCAAGGGCGGCAGGGCTGGCCAGCAGCTCGCCTGCCGCCTGCGTGCCCGCGTGCGTGACGCCGGCCGCCATCACCAGCGGCTCGCCGCTATAGCCGGTCAGGATGCGGGAGATCAACAGATAGTCCTCGTCCGAGCGGTAGCCGGGACGCATATTTTCGATTTGCCAGACGCGCCCGGGCTGCTGGCGGTCCACAATCGAGTACCGCGCAAAGGCGAAGCGGGATTCCTTGTTCATTTGCATGGTCCAGCGGTTGGAGTACGCGCCGACCAGCACCGCCGCCGACTCGCGCAGATCCGCGAAAGAGACGTCGTAGCCGATGCGGATCTGAAACGGCTTGTTCCGTCCCGCAAACAGCGCCGCCAGCCGCGCCGTCGTCAGCGCATCGCCCACGCCCACGTATTGGTCGCGGCTTTCGATCACGCCTCTGCGCCTGAGATCCAGCGGGTCGTCGGGCGGCGGGGGCTTTGCCGCTGGCGGATACAACGCGGGCAGCGGATCGGCGAGCAAATAAACGAGCGGATGCGCCAGGCAGATCAGCACCGGGCGGCGGGTCTCGAGCAGCGGTCCCCAGAACTTCTCGAATGCCGTCTCTTGCCGCAGCGGAGCCTGCCGGGAAACCAGAAAGGCGCCGAAGGCGGCAAGCAATGCCAGTGCGGACGCCAGCGCCCAACGCCGCTTTCGGCCATCCGGCCAGGCGCCTCCCGGACCTTGCTCTTCCGGCGGCGACGTCCAGAGAAACTCGGCATGGTAGCCCCCCGGCGGCAACT
>Ga0272446_1006829_pt1 | contig 11665 bp, 12 predicted proteins | sample YNPCB0061_FD_194587 | JGI IMG/M metagenome (GOLD analysis project Ga0272446, IMG submission 194587) | Hot spring microbial mat communities from Yellowstone National Park, WY, United States - YNP-CB-006-1 | ecosystem: Environmental > Aquatic > Thermal springs > Hot (42-90C) > Sediment | place...
ACCTCGGGCGAGAAACCCGGGAAGAAGCGTTGCATGTCCCGGGCGGCCGGAAGCGGCTTCGCCTGCGTCGCGCCGCCCGGTGGGCAGGGGTTCGCGCCCGGCCCGCTGTCCTTCCCGTCCGTGCCCTTGTCGGACATTGGTGCTCTCCATCATTCGGCGGGATGTTCGCGCCCGGCCCGCTGTCCTTCCCGTCCGTGCCCTGCACGTCAGGCCGGCGCGGGCCCCGGGGCCAGGCCGGCGTCGCCCGCCGGCCGCGGCTTCGGCCGCCCCGCCGTCGGCACCGAGCCGCGGCTGTTCACCGGCTCGTCCGGGCGGGTGCGGTCGATCGGCTCGCCGCGCAGCACCTGCCTGATCTCCTCGCCCGAGAGCGTCTCGTATTCCAGCAGGCCCTTGGCGAGCGCCTCGAGCTCATGCCGGTTCTCGGTCAGGATCTTCTTCGCCCGCGCATAGGCGGAATCGATGATCGCCCGCACCTCGGCGTCGATCGCCTGCGCCGTCGCCTCGGAAATGTTCTTCGTCCGCGTCACCGAATGGCCGAGGAACACCTCCTCGCTGTTTTCGGAATAGGCGACCATGCCGAGCTTCTCGCTCATCCCCCATTCCGTCACCATCCGCCGCGCCTGGTCGGTCGCCATCTTGATGTCGCCCGAGGCGCCGTTCGACACCTTGTCCGGGCCGAACACGATCTCCTCCGCGACGCGCCCGCCCATCGCCATCGCGAGTTCCGCCAGCAGCTTCGACTTGTGCTTGGAGTAGCGGTCGCCCTCCGGCAGCGACATGACGAGGCCGAGCGCCCGGCCGCGCGGGATGATCGTCGCCTTGTGCACCGGGTCGCATTCCGGCTCGTGCATCGCCACCAGCGCGTGGCCGGCCTCGTGATAGGCGGTCATGCGCTTCTCGGCCTCGCTCATCACGAGGCTGCGGCGCTCGGTGCCCATCAGCACCTTGTCCTTGGCCGCCTCGAACTCGGCCATGCCGACGGTGCGCCGGCCGGCGCGGGCGGCGAGCAGCGCCGCCTCGTTGACGAGATTGGCGAGATCGGCGCCCGAGAAGCCGGGCGTGCCGCGCGCGATCACCTTCGGGTCCACGTCGGACGCCAGCGGCACCTTCTTCATGTGCACGCGGAGGATCTTCTCGCGGCCCATCACGTCCGGGTTCGGCACCACCACCTGGCGGTCGAAGCGGCCGGGGCGCAGCAGCGCGGGGTCGAGCACGTCGGGCCGGTTGGTCGCGGCGATCAGGATCACGCCCTCGTTCGACTCGAAGCCGTCCATCTCGACGAGCATCTGGTTCAGCGTCTGCTCGCGCTCGTCGTTGCCGCCGCCCAAGCCCGCGCCGCGGTGGCGGCCGACCGCGTCGATCTCGTCGATGAAGATGATGCAGGGGGCGTTCTTCTTCCCCTGCTCGAACATGTCGCGCACGCGGGAGGCGCCGACACCCACGAACATCTCGACGAAATCGGAGCCGGAGATGGTGAAGAAGGGCACATTCGCCTCGCCCGCGATGGCCCGGGCGAGCAGCGTCTTGCCGGTGCCCGGCGGCCCCACCAGCAGCACGCCCTTCGGGATCTTGCCGCCCAGGCGCTGGAACTTGCCCGGGTCGCGCAGGAACTCGACGATCTCCTCGAGCTCGGCCTTCGCCTCGTCGATGCCGGCGACGTCGTCGAAGGTGACGCGCCCGTGCTTCTCCGTCAGCAGCTTGGCGCGGCTCTTGCCGAAGCCCATCGCCCGGCCGCCGCCGCCCTGCATCTGGCGCATGAAGAAGATCCAGACGCCGATCAGCAGCAGCATCGGGAACCAGGAGATCAGGATCTGCAGCAGCGGGTTCACGTCGCTCTCGACCGGGCGGGCGACGACGCGCACGCCGCGCTCCGTCAGGCGGGAGACGAGGGCCGGGTCCTCCGGCGTGTAGGTCTGGAACAGCCGCCCGTCCGACAGCTGGCCGGAGAGCGTGCGGCCCTGGATCGTCACCTCCCGCACCTGGCCCGCGTTCACCTCGGCCAGGAAGTCGGAATAGGCGACCGACTGCCCGCGCGGGGAGGAGCTGGAGGAGGGCTGGAACAGGTTGAACAGCGCCACCAGCAGCAGCGCCACCACGACCCAGAGGGCGATGTTCCGTCCGAAATTGTTCACGTCGCACGTCCTGTCCGAGGGCGCGATCTTCGCCCCGTCGAGGCGAACATAGGGTGTCCCGGCCGTTCCCGAAACCTCGGACCTCTTCAGAAACCGGAAAACCCGCGTTCCAGCGGCAGGCAGGGGTCGAAGCGGAGCGCGAAGCGGGCCGCCGTGGCCGCATCGGGCCAGGACAGCGGCGGCACCGCGACCAGCGCGCCGCCCCGCCGCACCGCCGGCAGCGCCGCCAGCGCCGCCGCCGGCAATCCGGGCGCGCGCGCGCGGAGCGCGGGCGACGGGCCGAGCGCGCCGATCTCGGCCACCGGGTCGCCGGCCCCGTCGAGCCGCCAGCGCCCGTCCCAGACCGCGCCGGGCAGAGCGGCCACCGGCGGGGCGCACAGAGAGGCCTCGCGCAGCAGCCACCGCCCGCGCCAGACCGCTCCGCCCAGGCTGCCCTGCCCTGCCGACAGCAGCCGCGCCGCGGCGGCGGGCGAGGGCGGGGCGGACGCCCCGGACACCGCGACGACCAGCCGCGCCAGCGCCGCGCGCGCCGTCGCGTCGCGGCCGAGCGCCGCCGGGTCGAGCCGCACCGCGCCCGCCGGGTGCCACGCGGCGGCATCGGCCAGCCGTCCCGCCACCGCGGCTTCCAGCGCCGCGCGGCGCGCCGCCGCCGCCCGCGCCGCCGCCGCCAGGGCCTCCTCCTGCGCCGGATCCAGCGCCGCCCGCAGCCGCACCCGGGCGAAGCGCGGGTCGCGGTTGGAGGGGTCGCGCACCGGCGTCACGCCCGCCGCGGCGCAGACCGCCTCCAGCGCCTCCGGCGGCTCGCCGAGCAGCGGGCGGCAGAGCAGCACGCCGCCCTCGCGGCGCAGCGGCGGGATGCCGGCCAGCCCCTCGTCGCCGCTGCCGCGGGCGGCGCGGAAGGCCAGCGTCTCCGCTTGGTCGCGCCGCTGGTGGCCGAGCAGCAGCCAGGGCCGGCCGCGGGCGGCGGCCGCCTCGGCCAGGGCTTCGAGCCTGGCGGCGCGGGCGCGTTGCTGCAGCCGCGCCCCGCCCTGCAGCGGCAGCCTCAGCAGCTGTGCCGCGATGCCGCGCGCCGCCAGCAGCGCCGCGACGGCGGCGGCTTCCGCCGCGCTCTCCGGCCGCAACCCGTGGTCCACGACCAACGCCAGGGCATCGCCGCCGCGGGCGCGCGCCCAGGCGTCGGCCAGCAGGATCAGCGCGAGGGAATCCGGGCCGCCGGAGACGCCGACGGCGAGGCGCGGGGCAGGAGGGAAGGGTCCGAACGCCGCCATGCGGGCGGCGAACCCGTCGCTTGGCAGCGGCGCGGCCGCCGCCGCCACGTCAGCAGCGGGCGCGGGCGCGCACCGCCTCGGCCTCGCGCTGGCGGGGCGCGGGCAGGTTCGGGAAGTCGCTCGCCAGCTGGGCGAGGGCGTTGCACGCGTCCTGCCGCGCGCCGAGCGCCGCGAGAGAGGAGGCGAAGCCGATCAGCGCCTCGGGCGCACGGGGGCCCCGCTGGTTCAGCCGGTAGGCGTCGCCGAAGGCGATCGCCGCGTCCTGGTGGCGGTTGCGCCCGGCCAGCGCCTGGCCGAGCAGGATGTTGGCGTCCACGAGGCGCGGGCGGTCATTGGCGGCGATCACCTCGCGCGCCGCCGCCTCGGCCGCGGCGAAATCGCGGCGGCCAAGGGCCTGCTGCCCCTGCGTCAGCGCCTGCGCCGGGGTGCGCGCGGCGGCGGCCTGCGCGGCCGGCTGCGCCGGCGGCGTGGCCTGGCCGCTGCGCGGGGGCGTCGCGGGCGGGCGCGCGCCGCCGCCCGGCAGCTGCTGGAAGCGGAACTCCATGTCGCCTTCCAGCTTCTCGATCGCCTCGCGCGCCTGGCGGAGCTGGAACTCGGCGGCCTCGGCGCGGCCGCGCAGCGCGCGGACCTCCTCCTCGAGCCGGGCGATCCGGTCGAGCAGCTGCGCCGTCAGATCGCCCGGCGTGACCGGGGCGGAGGGCCGCGCCACCGGCGCCCCGCCGCCCACGCCCTGCCGGCGCAGCATCTCGATCTCCTGCCGAAGCTGCAGGATCTGGTTCTGCAGGGCGATCCCCTCGCGCGTCTCCACCTGCGCGGCGGCAGGGGTGGCGGCGAGCAGCAGGGCAAGGAGGAGCGGGGTTGCGCGGCGCATGGCTCTCGGGCCGGGGGTCGCCCCCCGGCCCCGCGTCCTCAGCGGACGACGGTGACGGCGCGGCGGTTCTGCGCCCAGGCCTCCTCGTTGGAGCCGAGCGCCGCCGGGCGGTCCTTGCCGTAGCTGATCGTCTGGATGCGCGCGCCCGAGACGCCGAGGGCGACCAGCGTGTCGCGCGCCGCGTTCGCCCGGCGCTGGCCGAGGGCGATGTTGTACTCGCGCGTGCCGCGCTCGTCGGCGTGGCCCTCGATCGTCACCTGCACCGAGGGATACTGCCCGAGCCACGCCGCCTGGCGCTCCAGCACCGGCCGCTGGTCGGGGCGGATCACCGCGCGGTCGAAATCGAACAGCACGCGGTCGCCGACATTGGCGACCAGATCCTCCTGGCTGCCCGGGCGGATCTGGCCGGCGCCGGCCTGGCCGGACTGGTCGCCCGTCGCGCAGGCGGCGAGGAGGGCGGCGGCGGCGAAGGCGCCGAGGAGCTTTGTCGTCATGGTCTCTCTTGCCCTGTGTTGGTGGCGTAGGGCCGCGGCACCGGCACCGCGGCGAGGAGTGTCCCCGGCCCGCTAGCGCCGCGGCGCCGGGGGGTCAAGCGGTTCCGCGGCGCCGTCACGTCAGCAGCGGCGACCAGGACGGGTCGGTCGCGTCGGTCGGGGTGATCACCTGCCGCTCGTTGAAGCCGGCGATGTCGATCTGCGCGAGGCGGGCCGAGAAGCCGCTGCCGCGCGCGTCGGTCGCCCGCGTCTCGCGGTAGAACACCAGCACCCGGCCGTTCGGCGCGAAGGAGGGGCTCTCCATAGACCAGCCCTCGGTCAGGATGCGCTCGCCCGAGCCGTCCGGGCGCATCACCCCGATCGCGAAGCCGCCGCCGCCGCCGAAGCGGGTGAAGGCGATGAGATCGCCGCGCGGCGACCACACCGGCGTCGCGTAACGGCCGCGGCCGAAGGAGATGCGGCGGACATTCGCGCCCGACGCGTCCATCACGTAGAGCTGCTGGTCGCCGCCGCGGTCGGAGTTGAACACGATCTGCGTGCCGTCCGGGCTGAAGCAGGGCGACACGTCGAGCGCCCCGCCGGAGGTGAGCTGCCGCTCCCGCCGCGTCGCGAGATCCACGACGAAGATGTTGGTGTCGTTGCCGCGCGCCGCGGCGAGGATGACGCTGCGGCCATCCGGGCTGAAGCGCGGCGAGAGGGTGAGGCCGCCGAAATTGCCGAGCACCTCCTGCCGGCCCGAATCGAGATCGAACAGGAACACCCGCGGCTGGTTGCTGGCGTAGGACATGAAGGCGATCTGCCGCGCATTCGGGTGGAAGCGCGGGGTGAGGGCCTGGAAGCGGCCATCGGTCAGGAAGCGGTTGTTCTCCCCGTCCTGGTCCATGATGGCGAGCCTGCGGGTGCGGCGGTCGCGCGGGCCCGTCTCGGCCACATAGACGATGCGCGTGTCGAAATAGCCGCGCTCGCCGAGCAGCCGCTCGTAGATCACGTCGCTGACCACATGCGCGATCTGCCGCCAGTTGGCGGCGTCGGCGGTGTAGGCGGTGCCCTGCAGCTGCGTCTCGGGCAGCACGTCCCACAGCCGGAACTCGACGCGCAGCCGGCCTCCGGGCTGGGTCTCGACGCGGCCGGTCACCAGCGCCTGCGCGCCGATCACCCGCCAGTCCTGGAAGCGCGGCGTCTGCGCCGCCGCCTCGGGCGTCTGGATGAAGGCCTGGCGGTCCACCGGGCGGAACAGGCCCGAGCCGCGCAGGTTGTTGGTGACGACGCGGGCGATGTCGCGGCCGAAGCGCTGCGCGTCGGGGGTGCCGCCGGCGAGGTCGGGCACCGCGATCGGGATCGGGTCCGTCCGCGCGCGCGTCACGTCGATCACCGTGGACTGCTGGGCGGCTGCCGCGGCCGGCAGCAGGGCGGCGCCCATCAGCGCGGCGCGGCGGGTGATCCGCGGGGAGTTCAGGCTCATCGGATGAAACCCCTGGGCGTGAAGCGGAACTCGAAGTTGTTCACGGCGGCGAGACGTTCCCGCGGCACCGGCAGCGGGCTGCAGGACGGGTTCAAGAGCGCCCGGCGCGCGGCTTCATACACGGATCGGGCGCGGGGATCACTGGGCACGCCCTCCGGCCCCGGGCGCACGTCGCGGATGACGCCTGACTGGTCCACGACGGCCAGCAGCGTCACCTGGATCTGCTGCAGGCCGAGCATGCCGGCGTCCACGTTCCAGCATTCGCCGATGCGCTCGCCGACGGCGGCGCGCTCGCCGGCCGTGAGCTGGGCGGCGCCGCCCGGCGCGCCGCCGCCTTGCGCCCGCTGCGGCGGCGGCGAGGCGGGGCGGCTGCGCGGCGCCTCCTGCTGCTGCTGGGCGCGCAGGCGCTCCAGCGTGTTCAGCACGCTCGGGCTCTGCTCCTGCGGGCGGGGCGGCGGGGGCGTGCGGCCGGTGCCGGGTGTCGTGGCCGGCTGGGGCGGCGGCGGCGCGGTCGGCGGCGGCGGCGCGGGCGGCGCCGGGCGAGGCAGGGCGGCGACCTGCTGCGGCGGGGCGGGCGGAGTCTGCTGCGGCGGCGGCGGCGCCGGGCGTGGCGGCGCGGGCGCGGCCTGCTGCTGGGGAGTGGGCGTTGCCTGGGGCGGCGTGGGCTGCGCCGGGCGCGGCGGCGAGGGCGCCGCCTGCTGCGGCGGGGTGGGCGGCGCGGCGGGCGGGGTCGGCAGCGGGGGCGCCGTGCCGTCGGGGGCGGGCGGCGGCACCGCGGCGGGTCCGGGCGGGGCGGGCGCCGGGGCGGGCGGCGCCGGCAGCGCGGCCGTCTGCTGCGGCGGCGCGGCGGGCTGCGGCGGCGGCTGCACGGTGGCGGGGCGGGGCGCCTGGGGCACGGGCGGGGTGGCCGGCGGGGGCGGCACGGAGACGGGCGCCGAGGGCGTCGCCTGCGGCGTCACCACCTGCGGCAGAACGAAAGCGCCCGGCGGGGCGGCGGTGGCTGGCGCGGGCGGCGGCGGGGGGGGCGGCGGCAGCGGAACCGCCTCGGCCACGCGCGGCAGATTCGGGTTCTCCGGCACCGGCGGCTGCGGCGTATCGGGCGCGTCGGGCGCGGGCGGGGCGGCGACCGGGCGCGGTAGCAGGGCGTCGGCGATGTCGGCCGGCGCCACCAGTTCGACGGCGAGCGCGGTCTCCACCGGCTCCTCGAACCGCCGCCCGGGCCAGTCGAGCAGCAGCGCGAGCAGCGCCAGCAGGTGCAGCGCCGTCGAGACGACGAGCCAGCGCGTCAGCCTCTCGCCCGCCATGATGTCCCGCGCCGGGGCATCGCCCGGCGCCTCAGTTGCGCCGCGCCGGCGTGCCGGCGGGCTGTTCGGCGAGCAGCGCCACGCGGGTGAAGCCGGAGGACGCGATGACCCCCATCACCTCCATGATGCGGCCATAGGCGATCGCGCGGTCGCCGCGGACGAAGATGCGGCGCTGCGGCTCGTTCGCGCCCTGGCGCTGCTCGCCCAGGATGGCGCGCAGCCGGGGCACGAGCTCGGCGACCTCCACCTCCGTCTCCTGCAGGAAGATGCGACCCTCGGGGTTCACCGTGATGGTGATCGGCTCCTGCTCCTGCGCAATCGCCTGCGCCTCAGTGCGCGGCAGGTCCACCGGCACCCCCACGGTCATCAGCGGCGCGGCCACCATGAACACGATCAGCAGCACCAGCACCACGTCCACGAAGGGTGTCACGTTGATCTCGGCGAGCGGGCGGTAGCGCCGCCCGGGCCGTCCGCCGCCGCCGAGCATGGGGCCGGCCATCGGCTCAGGCCCCCGCCTTCACGCGGCCCGCACCCTCGGCCTGGCGCGAGAGGATGGCGGAGAACTCGGCCGAGAAGCCCTCGAGCCGGCCGGCGAAGCGCGCGAGGTCGGTGGAGAGCTTGTTGTAGAGGATGACGGCCGGGATGGCGGCGACGAGGCCCATCGCGGTGGCGAGCAGCGCCTCCGCGATGCCGGGGGCGACGACGGCGAGGTTGGTGTTCTGCATCGCCGCGATCGCGGTGAAGGAGTTCATGATGCCCCACACCGTGCCGAACAGGCCGATGAAGGGCGCGGCCGAGCCGGTGTTGGCGAGGAACACCATCCAGCGTTCCAGCCGCTCCATCTCGCGCTGGGTGGTGACGGCCATGGCGCGTTCGATCCGCTCCTTCACGGCCGAGAGGGCATAGTCCGAGGAGGCGGCGCGGGCGGCGGAGCGGCGCCATTCCCGCATCGCCGCGCCGAACACGGCGGCGAGCGGATGGGTCGGGCGCTCGCCCTCGCGCTCGAACAGGTCTTCCAGGCTGCCGCCGGACCAGAAGCGATCCTCGAACGCGTCGGCCATGCGGTTGGCGCGGCGGAGTGCGGCGAATTTCTCGAAGGCGATCGCCCACAGGAACACGCTGGCCAGAAGCAGCATGATCATCACGCCCTTCACGACCCAGTCCGCCATGAGGAACAGGCCCCAGATGGACATGTCATGCGCGGCGGCAGGAAGCGGTTGGGCGGTGACGCCGTTCACGGTTCTCTCCTTCGCGGCCCTGGCGGGCCAGAGCGGTTCAGCCGCCGAGCGCCGCCCGCCATTCGGCCGGGATCGGCGCCGGGCGCATGTCGGCCTGCCGGACGCAGACCAGCCCGACCTTCATCCGGGCGAGCGGGGCGTCCTCCGCCTCCGGCAGGATGTCCTGCCCGAGATCGAGCGAGACACCCCGGATGCGCTCCACCCGCGTCGCCACCCGAACGAGGTCATCGAGTCGGGCTGGGCGCAGATACTCCACTTCCAGGCAGCGCACCACGAGCACGATGCCGTGACGTTCCATCAGAAGGGAATGCGGCAAGCCTATGGCCCGCAAGGATTCCGTCCTGCCACGTTCGGCCCACCGTAGATAGGAGGCGTGGTAGGCGATTCCACCGGCGTCGGTGTCCTCGAAATAGACGCGGATGGGGTGGAGGTGGACGCTCACAGCCCTTCCCCTTCCAGCAGGTCCGGCTGGGCCGGGAAGGCCGCGGGCGGCGCCAGGCCGAGATGCTTCCACCCTGGAAGCCCGAGCATGCGCCCGCGCGGAGTGCGGAGGATCAGCCCTTCCTGGATCAGGTAGGGTTCGATCACGTCCTCGAGCGTGTCGCGGGATTCGGCCAGCGCGGCGGCCAGCGTCTCGACGCCCACGGGGCCGCCGCCGTGATGCTCGGCGATCCGCCGCAGGTAGCGGCGGTCCATCGCATCGAGGCCGAGGCTGTCCACCTCCAGCCGCCGCAGTGTCTCGTCGGCCATGCGGCGGTCGGCGACGCGCTTCTCGACCAGCGCGAAGTCGCGCACGCGGCGCAGCAGGCGGCCGGCGATACGGGGCGTGCCGCGGGAGCGCCGGGCGATCTCGGCCGCGCCCTCCTCCGTCAGGTCGAAGCCGAGCTTGCGGGCGCCGCGGACGACGATCGCGAAGAGTTCCTCGGGCGTATAGAACTGCAGCCGCAGGGGGATGCCGAAGCGGTCGCGCAAGGGCGTGGCCAGCAGCCCCGCGCGCGTGGTTGCGCCGACGAGGGTGAAGGGCGGCAGGTCGATCCGCACGGTGCGCGCGGCCGGGCCTTCGCCGATGATGAGGTCGAGCTGGAAATCCTCCATCGCGGGATAGAGGGTTTCCTCGATCGCCGGCTGCAGGCGGTGGATCTCGTCCACGAACAGCACGTCGCGCGGGTTGAGGTTGGTGAGGATCGCGGCGAGGTCGCCCGCGCGTTGCAGCACGGGGCCCGAGGTGGCGCGGAAGCCGACGCCGAGTTCGCGCGCGACGATCTGCGCCAGCGTGGTCTTGCCGAGGCCGGGGGGCCCGTGCAGCAGCACATGGTCGAGCGCCTCTCCGCGCTGGCGGGCGGCGGCGATGAAGACGGAGAGGTTCTCGCGGAGCGCCGCCTGGCCGGTGAAGTCGGCGAGCGTCTGCGGGCGGAGCGCGGCGCCGTCGTCGTCGTCCTGGCGGTCTGCGCCGACGATCCGGCTCATCGCGGCGCCAGCTCCCGCAGCGCCTCGCGGATCACCGCCTCCACCTGCGCGTCCTCGCCGAGCCGCGCCACGGCGCGGGAGACGGCGGCCTGCGGCCCGGCCCCCTTCAGCCCGAGATTGGCCAGCGCCGAAATGGCATCCGCCGCGATGCCCTGCCCGGCCGGCGGGGCGGGGGCGGCGGCGGGGCCGGCGGCGTCGCTGCCGCCGATGGTGCCTGCCCAGGACTTCAGCTCGGTCAACAGCCGGTCCACGAGCTTCGGCCCTACGCCCGGCACCGCCTTCAGCGCCGCCTTGTCGGCGCTGCGGATGGCGGCCGCCAGCCGCTCGGGCGGCAAGGCCGACAGGATGTCCAGCGCCACTCGGCGGCCCACCTGCTGGATGGCCGTCAGTTTCCGGAACGTGTCGCGCTCGGCGACGGACAGAAACCCGGTCAGCAGGATGGCGTCCTGCCGAACTTCGGTTTCCACCAGCAGCGTCACCGGGCCGTTGGCGTCGCGCAGCGCGGCAAGGGTCGCGGTGGAGCAGGACAGCAGGTAGCCGACGCCGTTGACGTCGAGGATGCAGCCGGTCTCGGTGATCTCGGCCGGCCGGCCGGTCAGCCGCCCGATCATGGCGCCACCGCCAGCCGCGCGAGGCCGAGCGCGCCGCGCCGCGAATGGGCGTGGCAGATGGCGACCGCCAGCGCATCCGCCGCATCCGCCCGCTTCGGCACCACGCCGGGCAGCAGGCGGCGGACCATCTCGCCCACCTGGTCCTTCTGCGCGTGGCCGTAGCCGACGACGGCGCGCTTCACCTCCATCGCCTGGTATTCGGCGACCGGCAGCCCGGCCAGCGCCGGGGCCAGAAGCACGACGCCGCGCGCCTGGCCGAGCTTCAGCGCGGACTCCGGGTTGCGTGCGACATAGGTGCGCTCCACCGCCGCCTCGTGCGGGGCGTGGATCTCGATGACGGCGGCGAGGCCGCGGTGCAGTTGCAGCAGGCGTTCGGGCAGCGGCAGCGCGGCGTCGGTGGAGATGACGCCGTCGCCAAGATGGGAAAGCCGCGATCCGTCCTGCCGGATCAGCCCCCAGCCGGTGTGCTGGAGGCCGGGATCGAGGCCGAGGATGCGAATCGGGCCGGGCAGCATGGAACGGGTGTAGAACCTGCCGCCCGGCGGGGGGAAGGGCGGGGCGTCAACCCCGCCGCGGTCAGGCCGTCGCGATGCGCGGCGCGAAGCCTTCCCGCAGGATTCGCCAAGCGCCGACCCGGCCGATCAGCGGATGCCGCCAGCAGCGCCAGACGAGGGCGATGATCGCGCCGAGAGGGACTGTCGGGAATTTCGTGTGGGGGCGGGCGGTTAAGCATCAGGCCATCGCTCGGGTGAAGCGTTCGCCGAATATGACGGCGAACTGCGCCTTGGCCATCGCCCATTCCCTGGGGGGCATGGTCC
>Ga0272446_1006830_pt1 | contig 11665 bp, 9 predicted proteins | sample YNPCB0061_FD_194587 | JGI IMG/M metagenome (GOLD analysis project Ga0272446, IMG submission 194587) | Hot spring microbial mat communities from Yellowstone National Park, WY, United States - YNP-CB-006-1 | ecosystem: Environmental > Aquatic > Thermal springs > Hot (42-90C) > Sediment | place...
GGGCGCGCAAGTTCTTCTCCACCGTCCGCCGCGGCACGCTGGGGGCGCTGGAAGAGGCCGCGCTGGGCGTGCCCGGCGTGCGCTCCGCCACCGCGTTCGAGATGGTTGACGCACTTGGGCGACCTGCGCGCGTCGTTCAGCTGGTGGTGGCCGATTCGTTCACCGAGCAGTTCGTCAACTACGACACGGTGCCGGCGCGCTACCAGACGCAGAGCCAGCTGCTCGCCAGCGAGGTGTTCAACGCGCTCTCCGATGTCCGGCCGGCTGGCGTCTTCGTTCAGGTCATCGTGGCGAACGTGGTTCTCCAGTCTTTCCAGCTGGGCCTCACCTTCACCGCAGGTGCCGATGTGAACACCGCGGCGTTGAACGCGCGGGCGACGGTGGTGGACTACGTGAACAGCCTCGCGCCGGGTCAGCCGATCGTCGTGCAGGACGTGCTGGCGGCAGTGGCTCAAGTGACTGGGCTGGCCCCCAACGGCAACTCCGTCGTGACACCTGCCGGCAACGTCGCGGTGAAGCCGTTGCAGGTGCTCCGCACTTCACTCGGCCTCGTCACCGCGGTTGCCGCGCAGACCGACCAGCCCATCATCACCGGCACCAACCCGGACGCCTACACCCTCGCATCGTCTTGAGGAGAGAACCGATGTCTGCCCTTCCCGCGTTGACGAAGGCCTACGCCACCCGCGCCAACATCCCTTTCCCCGCCGTCTCCACGCAGCAGGAGGTGCGCAAGAGCCAGATTTGGCTGCTGAAGGCGTGCCTGATGAACCAAGTGGCGACGGGGACGCTGGTGGGCACGCGCAACCTGAACAGCGTCTGGACCTGCTACTACTCGTGCGACGGCACGACGGCCGGGACGGCTGGGGACGGCGTGGACCGCTGGGGCGGCGCGTTCAACGCGGCGGCCATCGTGCAGAACACGAACGGCAACGCTCACTCGTGGATCGTCCTCTACAACGCCGCCAGCGGCATCTACGTCATCCTCGACTGCAACAACGCGACGTCTGGCCTGCGCATTGAGTACAGCCTCGTCGCTCCGACGGGCGGGACCACCACGTCGGGCCCGACCTCGACGGAGCCGTGGCAGACGACGACAACCTTGACAGGCGCAGGCAGCGCGTGGACCAACTTCGTGGCCGACGACGCCGCCGGGAACATCAACTGGGCACACTTCACGACCGCCGACGACGCGCGGTTCCACTTTGAGACCAGCCGCAACGGGCTCGGGGTGTTCTCATGTTTCGCGTCGCTGTGGAGATCCGACAACGCGCGGCCGAGCGACACGCGCAACTGGTTCGCGTTGGGAGCTTCGTCGACGAGCGGACGCGGCGCGGGGGTGCACAGCACGATCGCGGGCTCCTCCGGCTGCATCTCGCGCACGCCGAACAACGCGAGCGTGGTGTCGACCGGCGGCGTCCAGAACACCAACTTCGGAGGCGTGAGCTACCCCAATAGCTACGGCGTGGACGCCCTGACGGGCGAGTACCTCGCTTACCCCATGTTCGTGATGGCACTTGCGCCGCAGGTCGTCTACCGGGGGCAGCTCCCGGACTTCTACTTCATCGGCACCGCGACGGTCGGGGCTTCGGTGCCGAGCGCCGTTGCGCAGGAGCGGGTGGTGATCGGGGACATGGTGCTGCCCTTCACCGGTACACCGCCAAACGTGTGAGGTGACAGGTGCCGGACCTCTCCAACATCGACCTGCAGGGAGCCAATGACGTCTACGACGTCGGGCAGCCGCGCGTTCAACTGGGTTTCGTCGACGCGGTGTTCATCGCGGCGGTGGACGTCATTTCCAACGCGCCCACGCTCTCCGGGTGGAATCCTCCGCTCGGCAGTGCAGTGTCGAAACGGCAGACCATTTCGTTCACCGTGACGCCGACCGCGCCCAATGACCTCTTGCCGATGCGGCGCGTGCTGTTGCTCGCCAGCTTCCCACCGCTGAACCTCTACGAGGTGGTGCACGACGGAGACGCCTTCTCACAGGCCTACCCTACCTCGCTGGGCAACGTGCGCACGGCGAACGGCCTCGGCTTCGACTTCACCGTGCTGCGCGAAGAAGGCTGGCCAGCCTCGCCGCGGTTCATCCCGGTGGCCGTGGACGTGTACGGCGCCATCACGCCCATCACGAACGTCGTCTACGCATGGACGCTGGTGTAACCGATGCCCACCTCCTACTCATGGACGCTGCTGAACCATCCGCCGGCGGCGTCGTCCACGATCGGGGGCACGTCGGGCTCGCCCACCATCCCGTGCCCTGTTGACGCCTTCACGCAGCAGGACTTCCTCGACCTGTTCGAGCGTCTGCTGCCTGCGCACTACTTGGAGCCGTTGAAGAAGCCGGGGCCGGGGTACGAGCTTCTTCAAGCCTTCGCACAGATGTTCTCGCGGCTCTCGCTGGCGGTGGAGCGGCTGGGCTGCGGCAGCTTCATCCTCACGGCCTCCGGCGGTGCCTTCGCGACCGGTACCGTTGAGCTGTACCGACCGACACCGAACATCGAAGGCATCACCGTGGTGGTGAAGGCGGGCACGAAGGTGAAGTCCAGCCGGAGCGGTCGGGCCTACTTCACCACGGCCGACGTGACGTTCCTGCCGGGAGACTTGGGCCCCTTCCTCGTGGGTGTGCGGGCGGAAGCGCAGGGGTACGAGTACAATGAGCCGGGGATTGTCGTGGCGTTCGACGGCACTCTGCTGGAGGGCGAGATCGACACCATCGACACGCTGGTGGAAGACCCCGACTTGGGCGACCTCTCCATCCGGGTGCGTCATCCGGTGCCGACTGAAGGCGGTGTGGACGCCTACCTCGACCTTCACGGCATTGACCGCGGCATCCCGCGCGGGCCATCCGAAGACGATACCACCTACCGCGGGCGCATCCGGGCGCTGCCGGACAACATCAGCCCTGATGCGGTGGACAGGGCGATGCAGCAGCTGCTTCTGCCCTACGGTCAAACCTACCAGTTCATCGAGACGTGGGATGTCAGCTACCAGACCTGCTGGGATGCCCCACCAGACCCCATCGCCGGCAGCAACTACGACCCCAACCTGTTCTGCTTCGACGACCCGCGCACTCAAGTGCAGTTCCGCAACCGCTGGATGGACGTGAACGAGATGCGCGGGGCCATCGTGGTGGTGGTGCCTGCCTTCGGGCCAGTGCAGGACGTGGGCATGGCCTACGACGACACCGCGGTCAACGCGACCGCCCTCACGAACCCGCTCGGGCTGCGCGCGGTGGGCGCGTGGGACGTTCCCGCTTCGCTGGCCTTCGGCGTCCTTCAGGGGTGCTGGGACGGGTACGACCTCGTGCGTGCCTCGACGATGAAAACGGTGTACGACACGCTTCAACGCATCAAGGCGGCCGGTGTTGCTGCGGCACTTGAACTTCAGGGAGAGTGACCAATGGCTGGAAATGCTTGGGACAGGGCGATCATCAACACCCGAGAGCGGCCAGTCAGCTCAGACATCAACACCGCCCAGTCGCAGCTGGACAGGACGGTGCGAGAGGCGCTCTCACGCCTCTTCTCCAGCCGGGTCAGCGGCAGCAGCGACCTTGCCGGCAACCCTCCCAGCGGCTTTCTCGGCGACTCCTTCAAGGTGCGCCCGCCGGTGGCGTCGGGGCTGTCGCTGCGCGTCGCGGCCGGGCTCGGCTTCCAGTACCTCCCCGGTGACGTGCCGGCGGCGGTGGGTGGTGTTCCCGGTCTCGACGACCTCTCGGCTTACAAGCCCCTGCCGCTGCTGGCAGAGGCCACCATCTCGGGCATTCCAGCAGGCCCCAACGTCGGGCAGGACCGCTACGACATCGTGGAAGTGCGAATGAACCGGGTGGTGGGGAACCCTCTGTCACGGGACACGCTGAACACGTTGACGGGTGTGTTCACGTCCGGTCTGGTGAACAAGACCCTTGCCTTCCCGCTCGACGGCAACGTGGGCGTGGTCACCTCCCCCGCCAACTCCACCGCGGCCATCTCGTACAAGGTGGGCACAGCCGCCGGCGTGGGCTCCGCGGTGGTGCCTGCCACCACGCCCGGCTACCAGCGGATCGCCATCATCTTCTCGAAGAACGGGAACATGCTGACGGGCATCACTCGCGCCAACATCATCGACACCCGCCCCTTGCTGGCGCCTGACGGCATGATGTCGTTCGCAGCCAGCTTCAGCGTGCCTTCTGGGCCGACGTCTCCTCCCACTGCTGTGGCGTTGCGGGCTCCGTCTGGCATCGAGATCGCCGTGAACAAGACCGCCGGCGGCCTCAACAACCAGTTCGAGGTGTTCCTCATCGGTGGTGACGTGCCAACGGGCGGCAACATGGTGGGGACCATCATGCGGAGCACGGTGCTTTCCACTGAGTTCTTCCAGCTTCAGCCCTACGGCGGCGTCAACATCGGTACTCTCAACGCCACGCAGGTGGCCGACCTCCAGAACGCGAGCATCACCGGGCCGGCGCTCGTCTTCTGCGAAGGGCAGCCCTACATGTCGCAGAAGTTCTACGGTTCACGCGCGAACATCGGCACCGTGGATGGTGCCATTCCCGATCCTGCTACCATCAACGTGCAGGGCACCATTCAGCGGTACTGAACCCGTAGGAGGGCGCGATGCCGCAGGCCAAGATCACCGTCAACGCCGTGCCGGGCAGCAACGTCACGCTGCCTATCAACACGGTTGTTGCCCTCAACAACCAGAACGTCGGGGGCGAGGTCACCTACTCGTGGACCATCCTCGACCAGCCGCCGGGCACGGTCGACAACCTCTCGGCCTCGGCGGTGCAGAACCCAACGTTCACCCCGCGCAAAGAGGGCACGTACCTCATCAAGCTGGTGGTGAACTCGGGCCTGCCGACGGAGCAGGAAGACCGAGTGGTCTGCGCGGTGCGCCAGCTGAAGACGCTGGAGCGCATCCCGGCAGCTGGAGAGACGACGGAGGCGGACACCAGCGACGGCTGGGCCACTTCGATGAACAGCCTGCTGCGGCGCATCGACACGCTGCTCTCCGACCCCGGCATCATTGTGGGCGTGAACGCCTCCGGCAGCACGCTCACCCGCGGACAGGTGGTGCGCGCTCCGGCGACGGCCATCATCAAGAGCGGGCTCTCCGGGCAGGAGACGGTGCCCGGCTTCTCGCTCGCAACCTCCGCTGTTCTCGGTGAAATCGACGAGCTTCTGGCCGTTGTGGAAGGCGCGCCTGATGGTAGTGCTTCCATTCCGGGCACCGGTAGCGCCGAGAGCCGGTTGATGCGCGTCCGGTACATCGGCCGCATCAGTTCGCAGGTGATCGCCGGTGGGCCTGTGGCAGCCGGCGATGTCATCTTCGTGAACGACTCCGGCGCGCTGTCTGCGACGCAGGGAACCATCCGTCGTCGGGTGGGCTCCGCCATGGGCGCCGGCGCCACGGTGGATGTGTGGTTCAACGGCGTCGGTGGCGCCGACATCGACCTCACGCCCATCGACCGGAACTACGTCGTGTGGGGACCGCCGGGCACGCTACCGAACGGCTACCGCGTCGACGGGGCGAACGCGACCGGGCAAGCTGGCGTCCCTTTCCGCATCCGTGCTGGCGCAGCAGCAACCGTTGGTCTGCAAGTGCAGGGCGCTGCTGCGCAGACGGCCGCGCTGGAGGAGTGGCTCAACAACGCGGGCACGGTGCTGGCGCGCGTGGCTGCCGCCGGGCATCTGGAGCTGCCGACGGCGGGCGTCAACATCGCCTTCGCCAACCAAGACCAGCGCATCGACTGGCCCAACTTCCAAGTCACGGAGGACTCCGGCTCCGGCGCGTGGCAGGTCCGCTACCCGGCGAACGGCAACTACCTGCGGTGGAACACGCCGTTCGGCTCCACCTCCGCGCTGACTCTTGGCGAGGCCGGCGGCGGCACTTCGTCGTCGATTCTGCACTCCTCGTCCAACGGGCTCTTGATCGCCCCGACGGTGAACCTCAACCTCACGCTGGGCGCGACGGGCACTGGCTCCGTCAACATCAACACCGGAGGCAGCACGAGGTGGCGCGTCACCGCGACCGGCGAGATGGCCGCGCAGGGCGGCAACCGGTACATCCAGAATGTGCAGAATCCGGCGCTCGCGCAGGACGCGGCGACGAAGGCCTACGTGGACGCGGGCGACGTGCGGAACCTGCTCTACAACGCAGACTTCACCCTCCAGCAGCGCGGCGTGTACTCCGCGACCTTCACGGACAGCTACCTCGGGCCGGGCGTCTCGTCGGTGCGGACCTTCCTGCCCGACCGCTGGTACGCATGGGTGCGCGCGGACGCGGCGGCCATCTCGACCGACACCCGCGTGACGATTCAGGCGAGCGGCTTGACCACCTCGACGTGGTGCGTCCGGCTCAACGACTTCGATGGCGACGCCTCGCAGTTCATTCAGATCACGCAGGAGGTGGATCGCGACCTTGTGCGCGCGCTGCGCGGGAAGCGCATCGCCGTCCGCTTCAAGGCGCGCAAGGGCAGCGCGGCCAACGTCAATAACGACCTCATCGTCGAGGTCACTTCCGGCACCGGCCTCGCGACGGAGACGCTCTGGGGCGGGTACAGCGGCCCGACGACGCACCTCACCTACGTGCGCAACTGCGGGCTGGACCTCACGACCTCGTGGCAGGAGTTCGCGTACGCCGACCCCCTCAGCGCGGTGGTGCCGGCGGGGGCCAACTCGCTGGCTATCACCTTCGGCTACTACATCAACACGGCGTCCAGCGGCTTGAACAACTACGTCGAGGTCGCAGAGGTCCAGCTCGTCGAGGAGGCTGGTTTCAGCGCGCCGTGGCACTTGCGCTTCGGGAACGGCGCGCAAGAGCTGGACGCCTGCCAGTATTACTACCAGAAGTCGCATTCGCTCACCGAGCCGCCGGGTTCGACCGTCGACTTGGACAACATTCACGCGACCGTGTACGAGCCCCTCAACGTCGCGAACGGCGGGGTGATGACGCTGGGCAGCCACCCGCGCTTCCAGCGCTCCATGCGGCCGGGCAGCCAGAATGCGGGTCTCTACCCCGTCGTCACCCTGTACAACCCGGTCACCGGCACGGCAGGCCAGTGGCGCTTCGCTGGCGGCAACGTCGCGGTCGGGACGTTCATCAGCGGCGGGCTCGGGCGGCGCACCGAGGGCTTCATGGTGACGAACCTGACCGGCGGCGCGTACAACCCCGGGGTGCACCAGCTCGTCGAGGGACACTGGACGGCGGACGCCGAGATCTGACAGAACCGTGTCATGCGCGACCTCCCCACCGCCCTCTCTGAGATGGACCGCCTCAAGCTGACGCTGGCCAAGGAACGCGAGGCGCGTCTGCGCGCGGAGGCCGCCAACATTCAGATGGCGCAGCAGCAGGTCAACGCGGCGCGTGCGCAGATGGAGATCGAGCACCGCGCGCTGATGGAGCAGCTCAAGCAGACCTACAGCCTGACCCCCGGTGACGAGGTGGGTGAGGACGGCAGCATCAAGCGCGCCCCGGTGAGGGCCATCAAGGAGGGCTGATCATGCCTGCTCAGTCTGGAACCGTGGCGGCGGCTGCTGCCTTCCCAACAAACCCGGACGTGGCGCTCGACTTCGAGCCAGACACGTGGGTTCTGAAGGTGACCGTCGGCACGGCTGACATCTCGTTCGACGGTGCCAACGTCCACCTGACGTTGACCAGCACCGACTCGCTCCTGCCTTTGCCCACCAAGCGGAAGAAGCTGTGGGTGAAGCAGAACGGCGGAGCGGCGACGCTCCGCTGGAGCGCCATCTCGCGGGTCTGACCCGCAGGAGGAAGTCCGATGCGTCGTGCTGTGCTCGTTCCGCTGCTTCTCTGCGCCGGGCTGGCGCTGGCGCAGGCGTCCGCCGTCAAGATTGTCGATCCCACCGACCAGACGAAGCAGGCCAACGTGAAGGCCGTCGGCAGCGAGCGCGCCCTCACCGTGCGGTGCGTGGAGGGCTGCGCCGCGACCATCAACCTTGGCGACGCCGGCCTGACGGTGGACTCGACCTCGTGGTTCCCCGACGGCGGCTCCATCGGCTACATGCGGATGCCCGACGGCGGCGCGTTGGAGGTGTACGTCGTCAACGCGGGCACCTCCGGTGGAGGCTGGGTGCCTGATGGAGGCTACGTAGGCACCGTGGGGCAGGGGCCAGGGCAGGACGGTGGGGCGTGGGCGGTGAGCGCCGCGTCGCTGCCGCTCCCCACGGGTGCCGCCACGGCCGCCAACCAGACGACGGTGGGCGCGCAGACGACGAAGCTGAACGACGGCGTCGACACCGCCAACATCACGAGCGCGGGGCGGCTCGAGGTCGACGGCTCCGGCGTCACGCAGCCGGTGTCGGGCTCCGTCACCGTGTCCGGCACGGTGAACGCGGCCCAGTCGGGGACGTGGAACATCAACAACGTGTCCGGCACCGTGTCGCTGCCCACGGGAGCCTCGACGAGCGCGCTCCAGACGACGGGCAACTCCAGCCTCGCCAACATCGACACGGACCTCGACGTGGCCCTTTCCACGCGACTCGCAGAGTCCACCTTCACGGGCCGCTTCCCTACCGCGACGCTTCTCGGCGACGCGCTCTCGAACCCCACCACGACGGGCGTGGGCTCGTACCTGCTTGGCTGGGAGTCGGGTACCTCGACGTGGAACCGCATCCGCTCCAGCTCGGTCAACGCGGACAACGAAGCGGGCCATGCGCAGGGTGCGCTCGACACGATGTCCCACGGGTACTTCTTCGACGGGACCGACTGGGACCGCTTTCGGGGCAGCGTCGCGAACGGCCTCCTCGTGGACGTGTCGCGCATCACGGCGAGCCTCCCGTCGGGCACCAACTACCTCGGCCGGACGCGCCTCACCGACGGCACCCTCGACCTCTCGCTGCTCGACAGCGCGCCCGGCTCGGACACCGGGCAGGTCAGCGTCCCCGTCCGCATCATCTCGTCGCTGGCGGGCGGCGCTGGAGGCACGTCGAGCAGCTACGGCTCGGCCTTCCCGGCAACAGGCACGGCGGCGGGCTTCAGTGACGGGACGAACATGCAGGGCGCGCGGGTCTTCGACGCGGACACGGGCGCGGGCTCGCAGTACGTCCTCGGGGCCAACTTGCGCGTGAGCGCGAGTGGCGGCTCGACAGAAGCGGCGGCCGGGGCCGGTGTCACCAGCGCGAGCACCCTCCGCGTCGTGCTGCCGACGGACCAGACGGCCATCCCCGCGACGCAGAGCGGGACGTGGACTGTCACCGCGAACGCGGGCACCAACCTCAACACCTCTGCGCTGGCGCTCGACGCCACCGTGGGCCGCGCGCAGGCGAGCAGCACTTCGGGTCAGACGGGGCCGCTCGTGCAGGGCGCGGTGACCACCTCAGCGCCGACGTACACCAACGCGACGACCAACCCGTTGAGCCTGACGACCGCAGGAGCCTTGCGCGTCGACGGCTCGGGCAGCACGCAGCCCGTGTCCGGCACCGTCACCGCGAATGCGGGCACCGGCAACTTCACTGTCGTGCAGGCCACGGCGAGCAACCTCAACACCACCGCTGATACCGAGCTGCCTGCCGCTGCAGCGCTCGCGGACGCCACCGCCAACCCGACGGTGACCTCCATAGGCAGCTTCGGACTCGTCTACAACGGCACCACGTGGGACCGGTTGAGGGGCTCATCCACGCTCGGTGTGACGATGAACCTCGCCAACTTCGGGGGCTCAGCCGTCACGCTCGGTCAGAAGACAAGCGCCAACTCCATGCCCGTCGTCATCGCGTCCGACCAGTCAGCAGTCACCGTCGCGCAAGCGACCGCGTCCAACCTGCGCGCCCAGACGGCCAGCGAGTCCACCACAAACGCGGCGCTGCCGTCCGTCGCCTCGGCAGCAGGCTTCTCGGACGGGACGAAGCTGCAAATTCCCCGCGTCATCGACGCTGACACCTCCAGCGGTACGGTGTGGACGGTAGGCTCTGCCGTCGTGGGGCCCGGCTTCGGCTCGCCCACCGTCGCCGACGTGGAGGGCGTGGCTCCAGCGAACGCCGCGACCGGCCTCTACGTTTGGAAAATCAGCAAGGACGTGGGCAACCCGGTGACGACTTCGGTGACGTGCACCGCCTCGGCGACGGCCGCGCCGGCGTCACCCCTCGCAAACCGCGTTACGGGCACCTTTGTCAACAACAGCAACGTCACCATCTACCTCGGCGGCTCTGCGGTGACGACATCCACCGGCATCCCGCTCCTGCCGGGCGCGTCCTTCACGGATGACATTGGACACGCGACCTACTACTGCATCGTCGCCAGCGGCACGGCAGACTTGCGCGTACTGGAGAACTGACATCTGGAGAACTGACATGAAGCTGAAGCTGCTCCTCTTCTCTCTCATCTTCGGCAGCCTCGTGCTGGCTGGACAGGGCATCACCCCGCCACCCTTGCGGACGCAGGATGAGGGCACGACGCTCCCCGTCCGCCCAGTCCTCAACTTCACCGGGGCGGGCGTCACCTGCGCGGATGACACCACGCGCACCACCTGCACCATCCCCGGCGGTGGTGGCGCGTCGCCCCTCACCACGAAGGGCGACCTCTACACGTACTCGACGGCCGATGACCGCCTCGCGGTGGGCGCGGACAACTTCTGCCTCGTGGCGGACTCGTCTACGTCAACGGGCCTCAAGTGGGCTCCATGCAGCAGCGGTGGCGGCCTCACCTTCGGCGAGGTACAACGGCTCGTCTTCATGGCGCAGTAGAAAGGGTGACGATGAAGCTCTACGAAAGGCTCTCCGCGCTGGCCACCGTCGTCGGTTTCGGCGTCCTGCTAGGCCTCGGGGGCCTCGCGCTGCATGCAGCGCTGGCCCCGAAGGTCGCGCATGCGTCTACCATCCTCATCGGCACCACGGATTCGATGGAGGTGGTGACGAGCAGCACCTCGGCCATCGACTACGTCGCCAGCTACATCGACTACACCAGCAGCGCCGCGACGCCGGGCGCGTCTGCGGGGGCCATCGCCTCGGCCACCACCACCACCTTCGTCGCAGCCCCCTCGGCCTCGACGCAACGCCAGTTGAAGCGCGCCAACTTCCGCAACAATGGCGCGACCTCCAACACCCTCACCATTCAGAAGGACATCTCCGGCACCAATTACGTGATGTATTCGACGACGCTGGGGCCGGGAGAAACGCTTGCCATCAACAGCGAGGGCGAGCACCGTGTCTACGACAGCAGTGGGCTTGAGAAGCTCCCCGCCACCACCGTCATCGACGGGCTCACCGTCAGCTTCCTCAAGGTGGGAGCCACCTCCAAGGCGGCGGGCCTCTGGCAGCTTCAAAACAAGGACACGGGCGTGCCCGGCGCGTGGGTGCCCGGCACGCCCGGCGTCAACGGCGACGCGGTGTCGTGCGACACGACGGCGGACGCCACCATCGCGGGCGCGCCGTACCTGCCGAACCCGCCCACGGGCAACTACTTCATCACCTCCGCGACTGCGGGGGCGTCCGTCGCGTCCATGCCTGCGCTGTTCGACCTCATCTGGTTCAACACCGGCCTCTCCGTCACCACGACGACAGCGCAAACCATTACGATGCCGCCCCTGTTTCCGCGAGACGTGAACGGCAGCACCAACGGCGAGGGGTGGTATGCGGCCATCCTCGTCACCACGGCGACGACGAACAGCTCAGCGGTGACGAACACCACGATGAGTTACACCGACTCGGATGGCAACGCGGGGAACACGGCCACC
>Ga0272446_1006831_pt1 | contig 11664 bp, 9 predicted proteins | sample YNPCB0061_FD_194587 | JGI IMG/M metagenome (GOLD analysis project Ga0272446, IMG submission 194587) | Hot spring microbial mat communities from Yellowstone National Park, WY, United States - YNP-CB-006-1 | ecosystem: Environmental > Aquatic > Thermal springs > Hot (42-90C) > Sediment | place...
GCAATGCCCGGCGTTTTGGTTGCATCGAGTTTCTGCCGGAGCCGCGCAATATGCGGGCGGAGCAGCGAACGCGCCTCTTCTTCCGCCTGTGCGCGTCCATACACCGCCTCGGAGAGGGTCGTGTAACTGAGCGCCGTATCGGGATTCTGCGCCAGCGCCGTCAGCAATGCAAACTCTGTGCGGGTGAGCGTGAGCGTATGTTCGCCAAGATACGCAGCGTGACGCCGCAAGTCGAGCACCAGCGGACCAACCGTCAAATAATCGTTCGAAGCATTCGTCGGAGGAACAGGATTGCCACCACCCTCGATCAAACCGAGCGCGCGGGCGCTCTCACTGATGCGCTGGAGCAGTTCCGTGCGCTGAAGATTGACCCGACGATGGTGCAGCGCGCGTTCAACCCGCTCACGAATCTCGGTCACCTGCGCTGGCTTGAGCAGATAATCGAAAGCGCCGTAGCGTAGTGCCGCTATCGCGCTATTGATCGATCCATGCGCTGTCAGAAGGATAACCTCGGTTGCAGGCGACTGTTCCTTCACTTCACGCAGGATCTCAATGCCATCGACATCGCCTAATTGCAGATCAAGCAACAGCAGATCGAACTCTTCTCCGCCAAGGCGCATGCGGGCAGTAGCGCCGTTCTCCGCCGTCTCAACCCGATATCCATGGGCGCGGAGCGCCGTTTCGAGCATGATACGCACCGAACGTTCATCATCAACGACCAGGATTTTCGCCGGTTGCTTCATGGCGGCTCTCCTTGTGCCTGATCGGTAACATAATCTCGAAGGTTGTTCCCTCGCCAGGAATGCTCTGCGCGCTGATGCTCCCCAGATGACGTTCCACGATCGCCTTGCTGGTGTACAATCCCAATCCCATGCCCCGCTCTTTCGTGGTATGCAACCCATCGAAAATGCGGGTCAACTGCTCCGGCGGAATACCAACGCCGGTATCGGTGATCGCAATGGCAATTGCCTCCTGACCCGACGCCAGATGAGCACGGTGCGTTTGCACGTGCAATATGCCGCCGTTGGGCATGGCTTCTGCGGCGTTCAGCACCAGATTGAGCAGCACCTGCTTCAGTTGATCGGCGACACCCTGGATGGCGGGGAGGTTGGGGGTCAGTTCGCGCAACACCCGAATGCGCGAACGCTCAAGTTGCTTACCGGTCAGCAACAGAACACTCTCGATCAACTCATTGACATCGACGTTCGTGAGGACATCAGCACGCGGGCGATAAAGGTCACGCAACCGTTCCAGCACCCGCACGATCCGTTCGATCTCTTCTTCTGCAAGGCGCAGGAAGTGCTGATTGGGCGTTTCGGGAGCGCACTGCTCCAGGAAGAGCGCCAGAAATCCCTGAATAGCCTGGAGCGGATTGCCGACCTCGTGGGCAATACTGGCGGCAAGATGACCGATCGCCGCCAGTTTTTCGGCGCGCACGAGTTGGGTTTGCAGCGCCACGCGCTCGGTGATGTCTTCCCATACTTCGACCACCTGATACACCGCGCCAGCGGCGTCGAAGAGCGGGAAACTCGCAATCTCGATCAGCGCATCACTGCTGCCGGGACGCTGAAGCGTGCGGCGCAGGCGTTGCGGCTGGCGTTCAACAAATGTGCGTGATGCCGCCGACTCACTCCATGCTCCGAGCACATCATCGTAGAACCTGCCGACCAGCATCGCTGGCTCAAGCCCAAAACGCCCTGCGAGCGCACGGTTTGCTGCCAGCACATACCCGGTTGGATCGATCAGCACCAGCCCCATCGGCACGCTGTCGATAACCCCGCGGATCAGGTTGCGGCTCAACTGAATCTCGCGCAGGCGGGTGCGCTCGGCGATCTGTTCCGCCTGATCGTGCAGCATGGCGAGTTGCCATGATGCATCGATCGCCTGCGCTGCCAGGCGCGCCGCGGCGACCATCGTATCTGATACCAGCGGCGGCTCGCCATCGAACAGGAGAATGGCGACGCCGACGTCACGCCCGCCGGAAGAAAGCGACAGCGCCATTGCTGACGTCGTACAATCCGGCATGATCATCGTCCCGCCATACCCGATCTGCCGCAGGATTTGGGCGCCGCCGATGTCGTTCCAATCGGGAGGATCGCTGTGCACACCGGCAGCGCCGATGAACCGCGGATAGGCGCCGGGTCGTTCGCGCAACGTCAGGTAGCATGCGGTTGCACCGGTCGCTGCGCACAGGTTCAGTGCAATGTCACGAATACTTGCGTTCAAGTTATTCTGGATCGCCAGTTGTACGGAAGCGCCCATAAATGACTGCCGCATGCGCTGAAGAGCGACCAACCCCACCTGAAAGCGCTGAAAGAACACGCGCACATTTCGGCGTAACCCGCCGTATATCACACTATTCTTACATCGAGGGGGAGGGTTGTCAAGCGCGACTCTGCGCAGTTCTGTCGTGCTGGACGCTTTTTGAACGCTCCCGGTGGTAGGTGCGCCACGCTGTCCATGCCAGCAACGGCAGAACCAGGGGCCACCAGAAGCGCACCTCACACAGATTGTACCAGAAAAGGCGCACGAGCAGGAACGGTAGACCTCCGATGGTCAGGAGGCGCTCAAAGGTTGGTGATGGCGGAGGGGGTGGCGGGGTCAGACGTTTTATCCGCTCGGTGCGACCACGCAGGGCTTCTTCGGCGACGCCAGCAGAACCGCGGATGCGCCCGATAGCGCCACGGGGAACAGCGGGTGGACGTGAACCTTTTGCCGGCATGGTCATTACCCGGAAAGATGATGGTGCGATCCGGCAGCGCCCTCTGCCCCCGGACGCCGCGCGCGCGCAAATTCAACCGCAATCGGCAGAACAGAAATCAGAATAATGGCAATCGTCACAAAAGAGAAGTTCTCCCTGATGAACGGAATGTTGCCAAACAAAAAGCCGCCGAATACAAAGATGGCAACCCATCCAACACCACCAATGATATTGTAGGTGATGAACTTTGCATAGTTCATTGCGCCAAGTCCAGCGACGAATGGCGCAAATGTTCGCACAATCGGCACAAAACGGGCAATGATGATCGTTTTTCCGCCATGTTTTTCATAAAACTGATGGGTGCGATCCAGGTACTCACGCCTGACAAACGGCAGGCGCAACTCGAAGATCCGTTCACCGACAAATTTGCCGACGAAATAGTTTACCGTATCGCCAATAACCGCCGCTGCCGCCAGCAATACGAACAGTGCGACAACATTGAGTGTGACGCCCCCCTCTGCTGCTGCCAGCGCACCGGCGGCAAATAGCAATGAATCACCCGGCAGGAAGGGCGTGAACACCAACCCGGTTTCACAGAAAATAACCACAAAAAGAATGGCGTAGGTTCCAAAACCATACGCACGAATAACATCCACCAGGTGGTCATCGATATGGAGAAAAAAATCGATGAAATCGTGCAGTAGATCCATAAAAAAGGCTCCTCGCCTGATTGGACGCCTCGACGCTCTCGACCGCAATCCTACCCCTTCGACACCAGATGTCGCCGATGGTGATTGTACCTGTCCGATAGCAGCCTGTCAATCGCGGCTGCCAGAGAGATCGAAGAGCGCCCGGTTCTGTGCAATGTTGCCGTTTGCTTCGCCATTGCGTGTTGCACGACCCTGATCCCGGCGGGTGATCTCACGCAGAATTGTTTGCAAGTCAGCGGCGGTTCGCAGCGACGACAGGTTCATCCCCAGTCCGACAATCGTCTGCGCCACTTCAGGGCGAATGCCGATCAACACCATCTCGGCGCCCAGCAACCGACACATGGCGTTGATCGCAAGCAATCCCTGTGCGACCTGACTATCGACCACCGGTACGCCGGTGATATCGACGAGCAGATAGTGCGCTTGCGAGCGCTGCAACGTATGCAACGCCCGATCCTGAATATCCGCCAGTCGCTCGGTATCGATCGCGCCCACCAGCGGCATCACCAGCGCCTGATCGGTCACCGGCAGCACCGGGACGCTCAATTCCCGAATCACCTGGCGCTGCTGCGCAATTTCTTCGAGCAACCGCGCCTGCTCCTGCGCCTGCGCCTCAACCCTGTCAAGCGCCGTTTGCAGATCGGCGGTTCGCTCTGCAACCCGCTGTTCCAGCGTCTCCAGGTTCTGTTCGAGTTGCATCGTCATGGTATCGAACGCATGCGCAAGTATCTCGACCTCGCGCGGACCGCGCACAGCAACCCGCAGATCGCGCTCCCCGGAAGCGATGCGTTCCGCCAGGCGGGTCAGACGGTGCAACGGCGCCGACAACCAGCGCGCCAGGTAGACGCCAATACCGCCGGACACGACCACCGCGCCCAGGAGAATAAGCGCTGAGACGCCAATATCGTTCACAATGTCACGATAGGCGACCGTGCGGGGCACTTCGACCACCACCGCCCACGCTGGCTCTCTGAGGGCTTCGTAACTGCCGACAACCTCGATGCCGGTGAGACCGGTATAGTGCAGAGTCTGGAGCGATCCGGAGCGGTCACGGGCAAATGCCTGCACCACCGGTATATCGACAGCGGTACTGCCGCTCAACACGCGCGCAGTATCCGTGCATGCCAGCAGATCGCCATCCCGGTTGACAATGTATGCGATCCCTTCACGGAAGGGCAACTGCCGTTTCAGTACGTCCCACAGAAATCTGGCGTTGACTGTCGCTATCAACGCACCCCGACTGTTTTCAAATGAATCGACCAGTGGCAACGCCAGAATGATACCTGGTTCACCCGTCGCGCCATCGATCCGCAGCGAACTGACATAGCGATTCCGCAGTGTTGCCTGGTGCATGATCTCTTCGACCAGCGCGGTATCGACGAAGTTGGGCGTCCTCCGGCGATTCTGACTGACCGCTGCAACAACGAAGCGCTTCTCGTCCAGGATCGTCACCTGTTCAAACGACGGATCGAGGGCGAGCAGGCGTTGCAGCGCCTCGACACGGTGCGCCACCGGCGCAGTCGCCAGATCGGACATCCTGATCGCCGTGTTCAGCATATTCCAGCGCGCGTCAAGGAACGTTTGCACCTCGACGGCAACCCCGTGAGCGAGCGACTGCTGCTGGGCGATAAGCCCGTTCCGGTGCACCTGCCAGTTCGAGACGATTTGCAAGGCATTGCTGATCGAGAGTGATAGGACATTCAGGCTGATCAGGACAAGGGCGAGCAACAGGGAGAGGCTGCGCGATGAGTGTCTGGACGTCAAAGGAGTATTCATACGCAAACATACGCTCCGCTGCATGATCTGCCGGATACGCAACATGGCGCCGGCAAAGATGACGTTATTCTTCACTATACCACGCCTGTTGATCACCAAAGACAACAATTCAGGATCGGGATCGATGCAGTTCAGTAACGGTTAACCTGAACTTAACATAACGACCCTTTGCCCTTAACTTTGTGCAGGTATACTCTACCCTGCCCATGTACAGAGGTTCTCAGCGTATGTTTGTCCGCCGGATTGCGAGCAATTCATGCCTGGGAACTTCGGAAAAGAAGCAGTAGATTGTCAGGAGGGAGAAACGTATGCACATCATCAGGAAACGGTTTTTCGCGTCGCTGCTGATGCTGGCGCTGATCGCGCCAATCATCGCAGCCTGTGGCGGTCAGACCGCGCAACCGACCGCCGCGCCCGCGCAACCGACCGCCGCGCCCGCGCAACCGACCGCAGCGCCCGCGCAACCGACCGCAGCACCCACGCAACCGACCGCAGCACCCACGCAACCGACTACAGCCCCTACGCAACCGACTGCCGAACCGGCGGCGGAGATCGATTATGACGGTCTCCCCGACGTCGATCCGGCAGCAGTGACGGGGAATATCGTCACTGCCGGGTCATCGACGGTTTTCCCGCTGACCCAGCGGATGGCGGAGCGCTTCAAGGACGAGGGTTACGCTGGTAACATCACGATCGACTCGATCGGCACCGGCGCCGGGTTCGAGCGCTTCTGCAAGGCGGGCGAAACCGACATCTCCAACGCCAGCCGCCCCATCAAAGCCGCTGAAGTCGAGAACTGCCGCGCCATCGGTCGCGAGCCGGTCGAGTTCCGCGTCGGCACCGACGCCCTGGCAGTGGTCGTCAACCCGGCCAACACCTTCGTCGACAGCCTGACCAAGGCGCAACTCGCCGACATCTTCTCCGGCAAAGCCAAGACCTGGAAGGACGTCAACCCCGCCTGGCCCGCCAACCCGATCAAACTCTTCAGCCCCGGCACCGACTCCGGCACCTTCGACTTCTTCGTCGAGGTGGTGATGGACCCGGCGTTTGAGAAGAAGGGCAAGGAAGCCATCCTGAACGCTCCTGGCATTCAGTTGAGCGAGAACGACAACGTGTTGGTGCAGGGCGTGGAAGGCGACCCCAACGCCATCGGCTACTTCGGCTACGCCTACTTCATCGCCGAGAAGGATCGCCTCAAAGCGGTGAAGGTCGAAGGCGTCGAGCCGAATGACCAGACGGCGGAGAGCGGGCAGTATCCGCTGGCGCGACCGCTCTTCATCTACTCCGACGCCAAGATTATGAAGGAGAAGCCGCAGGTCGCCGCCTTCATCAACTTCTATCTGACCTTCGTCAACGATGAGGTGCTCGACGTCGGCTACTTCCCCGCCTCCACCCAGGCGATCAACGTCGCCAAAGCAAACTGGCTGGCAGCGATGGGAATGGAAGTCAAGATGCCTGAGGTCGATCCGGGAGCAGTAACGGGGAACATCGTCACCGCCGGGTCATCGACGGTCTTCCCGCTGACCCAGCGGATGGCGGAGCGCTTCAAGGATGAGGGTTATGCGGGTAACATCACGATCGACTCGATCGGCACCGGCGCCGGGTTCGAGCGCTTCTGCAAGGCGGGCGAAACCGACATCTCCAACGCCAGCCGCCCCATCAAAGCCGCTGAAGTCGAGAACTGCCGCGCCATCGGTCGCGAGCCGGTCGAGTTCCGCGTCGGCACCGACGCCCTGGCAGTGGTCGTCAACCCGGCCAACACCTTCGTCGACAGCCTGACCAAGGCGCAACTCGCCGACATCTTCTCCGGCAAAGCCAAGACCTGGAAGGACGTCAACCCCGCCTGGCCCGCCAACCCGATCAAACTCTTCAGCCCCGGCACCGACTCCGGCACCTTCGACTTCTTCGTCGAGGTGGTGATGGACCCGGCGTTTGAGAAGAAGGGCAAGGAAGCCATCCTGAACGCTCCTGGCATTCAGTTGAGCGAGAACGACAACGTGTTGGTGCAGGGCGTGGAAGGCGACCCCAACGCCATCGGCTACTTCGGCTACGCCTACTTCATCGCCGAGAAGGATCGCCTCAAAGCGGTGAAGGTCGAAGGCGTCGAGCCGAATGACCAGACGGCGGAGAGCGGGCAGTATCCGCTGGCGCGACCGCTCTTCATCTACTCCGACGCCAAGATTATGAAGGAGAAGCCGCAGGTCGCCGCCTTCATCAACTTCTATCTGACCTTCGTCAACGATGAGGTGCTCGACGTCGGCTACTTCCCCGCCTCCACCCAGGCGATCAACGTCGCCAAACTGAATTGGCTGGGAGCGATGAAGCCATAACGCTTCGGTAACAGGAGCAGACCTGCATTCGTGCACGATCGACGGCAGGTCTGCTCCGTCTCCATTGTCTTATGACGGGGTGTTGTACGCAAGCGACGGGCGGATTGGCGTTATGGAAGCCCTGGCATTATCCACAGGAGAATTATGCTATACTGCACTGCCGAAAACGACGTTTATTCAGTGCCATAATCAGGAGATTGCATCTCATGGAACAGGAAGCACGTGTTGCCGTTGAACGCTCCACACCATTGAGCATCAGTCCGATCAATCTGCGCGGCAAGCCACGGTTCGGCGAAAACGTTATAGAGATCATCGTCTTTGTTTGTGGCGCGATCTCTATTTTTACGACTACAGCAATCGTTATCGTTCTGTTCCAGGAAGCATGGCTGTTCTTTGGTTCGCCAGAGGTTGATCTGGCAGAGTTTTTCGGCACAACCACCTGGCAGCCGGAAACCGGTCGCTTTGGTATCTGGCCATTGATGACATCGACGCTGATTACAAGTATCATTGCTCTGATGGTGGCCGTGCCGCTGGGATTGGGCGCTGCGATTTATTTGAGTGAATATGCATCTCCCCAGGCGCGTGGCTACCTCAAGCCGATCCTCGAAGTGCTGGCGGGAGTGCCAACCGTGGTCTACGGCTACTTCGCACTGACATTCGTGACGCCGGTGATCCTGCAGGGGTTGCTGGGCAAGGGGAATGTCGAGATCTACAATATGCTGTCGGCAGGGCTGACAATGGGTATCATGATCCTGCCGCTGGTCGCATCGATAAGCGAGGACGCTCTGAGCGCCGTACCGCGTGCATTGCGTGAAGGTGCATATGGTCTTGGCGCAACCCGCCTCGAGACATCGCTGCGTATCGTGGTTCCGGCGGCGCTGTCGGGCATCCTGGCAGCGGTGATTGTGGCAATGTCGCGCGCGGTCGGTGAAACGATGATCGTTGCACTGGCAGCCGGCGCCGGACCCCGCTTCACCTTCAATCCGTTGCAGGCAGCCGAAACCATGACCGGGCATATCGCGCGTATCAGCGGCGGCGACATCAGTTACGCCAGCATTCAGTACACCAGCATTTTCGCCATCGCCCTGGTGCTCTTCTTCATGACGCTGCTGCTCAACCTGTTGAGCGGATGGGTTGTGCGTCGCTTCCGGGAGGTGTATGAATGAGCGCACAATCGATGGATCAGCGCGATAGGCCAACCGGTTATCTGCCGGAAGGTGCGGATATTAATCGCAATATCGCGGCGCGCCGTCTCCGCGGCGCTATCTGGCAGGCAATCTTCGTTTCATCGTTGATTATCGGCTTGCTGGCGCTGGCTACGTTGATCTATACCATCGTGGACGATACGTTTGGCTATATTGCAGTCCAAACAAAGGTTGACCCGGAGGAATTGACGGGCGGTCGACCGCTCGAGGAGTTGTCGAAGGAAGAGTTGATCGAAATCCTGCGCGCGAATGTTCCCGCCGGACTGTTCCGACGCTTCGACCGTGATGAGCCGTTCAGTGAACGTTCGAAAGAGAGCGTTCTGCAACTGGTCGAAGAGCGCGTGGTTGGTCGTGAGGTGGTCGCTGCGTATAAACTGACCGAGTCGTTGCTCGAACGCGAGCGGATCGAAGCGACTGTTCGCGAGCGCTTCCCGCGCGCTAAACTGGAGTTCCATTCGTGGATCAACCGCGAATTTCTCACCCGCCCGATGAGCAGTGTTCCCCTTCTGGCGGGTGTCGGCAATGCGATCCTGGGATCGCTCTGGGTGATTGCAATCACGATGCTGCTCGCCATTCCCATCGGCATTCTTGGCGGCGTCTATCTGGAAGAGTATGCCAGCGATACCTGGTACTACCGTTTGATCGAGACCAACATCAACAACCTTGCGGGTGTGCCTTCGATCATCTACGGCATTCTGGGGCTGGCAGTCTTTGTGCGCGCACTCGAAGCATTGACCAGCGGCGCGATGTTTGGCGTCACCGACTCGAACGGACGAACCATCCTGTCCGCCGGGCTGACGATGGCGCTGCTGGTTCTCCCGCTGATGATCATTAATGTCCGCGAAGCGATCCGCGCCGTGCCGCAGTCACTCCGTCAGGCATCGTATGGTCTGGGAGCGACAAAGTGGCAGACGGTCTGGCATCACGTACTGCCAAATGCGCTTCCCGGCATTCTGACCGGCACGATCCTCAGCGTCTCGCGCGCGATGGGTGAAACGGCGCCACTGATTGTTATCGGCGCATCAACGTTCGTTGTGTTCTTTCCCGATAGCGTCTTCGATAAATTTACGGTGATCCCGATCCAGATCTATAACTGGACCTCGCAACCCGGTGCGCAATTCCGCAGCATCGCGGCAGCGGCAATCATCGTGCTGCTCGTTACGCTACTGGCGCTCAACGCAACGGCAATTCTGCTGCGTAATCGTCTCAGGAGGAATTACTGATGGCAACCGCTGAGTTCTCTTCGATCAACGCATCGCCGTCAAATGGCAAGTATGCCGTTGAACTGAAAAATACACATATCTACTACGGCGCCTTTCGCGCCGTCAACAACGTCAACCTCCAGATCGAGCGACAGCGAATAACCGCTTTTATTGGACCGTCGGGGTGTGGGAAGAGTACGGTGTTGCGCGCAATCAACCGTATGAACGACCTGATCCCCGGTTCGCGTCTCGAGGGACAGATCCTGTTTCACGGCAAGAATATCTATGACCCGGACGTCGATCCGGTCGAGGTGCGGCGGCGGATTGGCATGGTGTTCCAGAAGCCGAATCCTTTCCCCAAGAGTATCTACGAAAACATCATGTTCGGTCCGCGCATCAATGGCTGGCGCGGCACGAAGCAGCAGGCTGACGAACTGGTGGAGCGCGCGCTGCGCGGCGCCGCGATCTGGGACGAGGTCAAGGATAAACTGCACCAACCCGGCACCGCACTCTCCGGCGGTCAGCAGCAACGGCTCTGCATCGCTCGCGCGCTCGCCGTGCAACCCGAAGTCATTCTGATGGACGAGCCATGCTCGGCGCTCGACCCGATTTCGACCCTCAAGATTGAAGAATTGATGTTCGAACTGCGCCAGAACTACACAATTGTGATTGTGACTCACAATATGCAACAGGCGGCGCGCGTTTCGGATTATACCGCCTTCTTTCTCATGAACGAATCACGTGCTGGCGAATTGATCGAGTACGGACCGACCACGCAGATCTTTCAGAACCCTCAAGACGAACGCACCGAGAATTATATCTCCGGTCGGTTCGGCTAGTCGTTCGGCTGCAGAGCGTTGGCGGGCGGAAGGAGTCAGGCGCGTGTTGCACGGTATGAAGCACGATTATGATCGTCTGCACCGCGCACTCGACGGTATAACGCAGCGCGTCAAAGAGGCGATGCACGAGGCGCTTCAGGCGCTGCGTCGCTTCGATGCCATCGGTGCGTCACAGATCATTCACGACGACCCCGATATCAACGCCCTTCAGCAGGATATCGAAGACCTTACAGCCCGTTTCATCAGTCGCTGGCAACCACTTTTGCGCGATCTACGTCGTGTGCTTACCCTGCTGATGGTTGCTGGCGAACTTGAACGCATCGGCGATTACGCCAAACAGATCGCTCTTCAGGTGCGCCGTGCCAGGGAAGCAGGGTACACCCCGCTGCTCACGACCGATCTCCAGGAGTTGGGGGCGCTGACTGAACATATCCTGACTGCCAGTATTGCAGCATTCCTCGCCGAAGATGCCGCAGCAGCGCGCGCCGTGGCCTCACTCGATGATCAGGTCGACGCGCGTCGCCGTACTATTCTCGCAACAGTGCGTCAGATGGCGCTCAATGACACCACCCTCTTTGATGCAGCGCTCGCATCGCTCGAAATCACCCGCGCGCTCGAGCGCGTCGCCGATCGAGCGACAAATATCGCCGAACGCACCGTCTACCTGGACACCGCAGCGCACGAGTCGCTCAACACATAATGTGAGCGTTCCCTTCTCCAACCATCCTCGATTGCCATGTGCCTCTTACAGCATTTCTCAGATACATTGACCATTGTTCCTATCCGCCGTGTCATGCGAAGCGCCCGCTGCTGGCGAAGTGTAGACCGAAATTATGGTCTTTGAGTAATTATTCCGCTCTCGCCCGCGCAGGCGGGATTCGCCTCGCAGAGCCGAGGGCTT
>Ga0272446_1006832_pt1 | contig 11662 bp, 17 predicted proteins | sample YNPCB0061_FD_194587 | JGI IMG/M metagenome (GOLD analysis project Ga0272446, IMG submission 194587) | Hot spring microbial mat communities from Yellowstone National Park, WY, United States - YNP-CB-006-1 | ecosystem: Environmental > Aquatic > Thermal springs > Hot (42-90C) > Sediment | place...
GTTTTTCTGATACGTGGTCTTTGACAAAAACAATTAGTATGAGGTTTTACAGAAAAACGGTTTTTGCTGTCTGTACGTAAAACCTTTTAGGCTTGTCAAACCTGAGTCAAATCAGGTAGATCAATCCGTTGCCGCAAGGCAACACAATACGGTCGGGAGGACCGGAATTCAAGCCCATGGAGATCAATGACTCTGGAAGCAACCAGACTAAAATAGCTGTCAGATCGTTGAAGTGGGAAGCCTGTTGATCTCTAGTCAATAGGTACTTCACAATATACAAGCACATCTGGTACTGTGTGCACTAATTTAGTGAATGAGGTGTTAGATGACAGGGTCTACTCAACGTACCACTGGTTTTCCAGAGGGAAATCTTGAACAATGGTCTAGAATGTTGAAAACACAAGTACCGCGTATTTATGATCTTCTTTTTAGAACAATAGATCCTCTTATTTGTGCCTCTCTAATAGAATTGGTCGGTAGTAGCACTAGGTTTCGTAAAAAGAGCGGTATCATATCCCCTGATATGAAAGACGGTGCTGTGCAGTCGTTTACGGTACGATTTGTCTATGCCGTTCCGGATTTCATAGGCTTTACCGGATCAGATGAACCAATCAATCAAGACAGAATGTACATTCTAAAACGTCTACGAAAAATTCCAGGAATCAATTTTCCAGACACTGCTGTAAACATTCAACCTAAAAACGGTTCAGTTACGGTTTCCTTTACTGTACCAGTGGGGTATGTATAATGAACGAGGTAATGACTAAGTATGAAATTCTCAAATCGTACAAGACCGCAAATCATCCTGAAAGAATTCGAGATACATGGGTGGTCTTGGGCGGCGCAATCATTACGCCAACGTCTCGCACATATATCAAAGACATGGTATACCGGATTGATCTCACTACTACATCCGGAGATATTCCACCTAATGCAGTTCTCAATGGTGCACTTGTACTCTGTGAGGCGAGCCTATATAACTCGGATCCGCTCTCGTGGGAAACTGCTAGTATCGAAGACGATGAAGAGGGTTTCCTTTCGTTCGTCAACGGCATCATTACTCCTCACTTCCGACTCCTTCTTACATCGGAAGAATTTGACGCAATTATTGCGCCGCAGGATCCGACGTTTGTCCCATATTCAGAAGTTACAACCTCATCAATTCTTATTCCCGACGACGAGCTTGAAGCAATCTTGGTTGAAGTAGGTGTTCCATTTGTTCTTCTTGAAGAACTTGAGTTTCCTCGTAATAAAATCTGTAATGATATAATTAAACCTGCTATGCAGGACTATTTCAAGTTCTTCCCGATCGTTCGTCGTGAAACACGGTATAATAGTATTGCTCAGGCTGGTCAGGTCTTTGAGATTCCGTTACCAACAAATGCATATGGAGCTGTTCGTGTCTATGTTAACCAAGGTACTACAAACGAAGCGGGGGCTGCTGCTGGTAACCCAATGCACTTTTTCGCTTCCGAAATAGCTTGGTGGGGTGGCGGCTCTAATAACAACTGGTCTCCAATTCGCTACGGCAGTGGTCGATCGCCGGGCTTCTCGAATCTACAAGGATTCAATACTATGGCACTCGATCGCGCTGCAAGACAAGGCATCTTAAATTATGCTACACGCGCAGAATTTCATATTGAACGACGGGGTGACAAGAAGTTTCTTGTGGGGTATGCTAATAGAACAGGTACTTTAGAGATCCACTGGGCTCTCGCGTCTAACGATTGGGCAGATGTAGAATATGCGAGACAGCCAGAACTTCGTAAGCTCTGTACTGCTCGCATACTCCGTGCACTTGGAATGTTACGTGGTCAGGTCAAGTCAGATATTCCTGGCCAGATCAACTATGATATGTTTATTCAACGAGCTAAAGAACTTGAAGATGAAGTTATGTCCTTCTGGAAAGAGATTCCTCGTATCGCTGTTATCCGCGGCTCGATGTAAGCCCGATGGTTCGAGCAAACTCATCTAGTTTGGAATACAAGTTTACTAGTGTTCCATCGTTCAGAATCTCTGTCTCAACGTCTAACGTAAGAATTTCTTGTTCAGAAGAATGAGGATCGATTGTAGTTTCAACGTCTGGACGACGAATTCGTACTAGATGGATAGGTGTATTCATCTTTAACCCAAATTCCTGAAGAGCGTGTATCTCATGTTGGAACTGCACATCGGGAATTACAAAGTTCTTTCCTGGGTATTTTTCGGCATATCGCAAAAGAGACTTTACGTATGTCTTATATCCAGTTGTTGCAGCGTACCTCGGGGAACGGGTTGCTAACAACGTAGACCATTCAGTTTTTAAGAGCTGTGCGGCAAGGTGAGGGCTGATACCCCAATATGGATCTTCCTCCTCCTCATTTGGAGAATTCCAGATTGAGTGATTCCACCCGTAAATATCTTCAAGAGCTTTCCTGAGTGGATCTGCAAGATAGTAGAGAGTCAAAAATGGGCTTCTTACAAACCCTTTTTCATTATTCTCAACCGGTACTTTGAAAGATGTTGCAAGATACGTAGCTGCAGTAGCTTTTCCAGACTGTTTAACACCAGTTATTGCTATAATCATATATACTCCTTTTTCGAGAAAACCTCGAATTCTTTAGTTTCAAAGCAGTTCACCTATCTTCGACGATTCTTCTGCAGCTGGCTTCTGGAGGATGTTCCCTAAAGCCGTTCGAATACCGTTGCAATGGTCTTCAGAGAGCGTGTACTTAGGTTTGTCAAGGACGAGTTGAGACTGTTCAGCGATCGACTTGAGAAGAGTTTTAAGTTTGGCAATCTCATCTCGCTGCTTTTCGTAAACCTCATCTTCTCCGCTTGTGATGACAAATTCTTCTTTCATAAAATCTTCGAGGATAGCTGCACTCGCTCGCTTCTGCCACGCTCTAAACTCTGCTCGAGTCATAAACGAGAAGTCAAAGACGAGGAGCTTCTTCAAGAGGGAAGAAAGGCTGCGATTGCGAATGATTAGGGCTGAAATCTGCGAACAAAGCTGGCGCTCGAGATCCGCATCGTGGTGAGGAAGATGCCAAGAGATACCGGGTGTGCTATGCCCGGTTTCTCCTTGTTGAGTATGATATGCGATATGTTCGAATTTGATGCTTTGGCCGTGCTTCTCGATTTCTTTTAAGTCAAGATACTCACCAAGTGGGATTTGAATAGTCTGAGATGTGTCCATATAAGAAACTCCTTCTTCACTTAATATACAGATGATACTTGAAGATTTCGAGGTTTTCTCGCAACAAGCATATAAAAATTCCTTCTTCATTTAATATACAAACTAATACTTAAAAAGGTCTACATACGCGCGACTTTTTCTACGCATGCTTTCTCTTGCTTTTAAGTTGTTGTTAAAATATCATCAATTTCAGACGAATCAAATTCTGTGTATACCTAGTAGTGGGAATGTGAACTATCTAATAGATAGTTCGTAGTTGATTAGTACTAATTATACAATAAGGATGATACCTATGCAAAACCTTAAAATACTTGATAACATTCTTGCTAAATTAGAAGAATCTGTTGATCGTATAATCGAAGAGCAGGCTATCGAAGCCGAGTTTAATACTCCAAAGATCGATACCCCTACATTTGTAATAGAACGAGAAGACCGTCCTAGCACATATGATCCTAAGAAACTATTTGTACGTGTCCAAGGTCGAAGCCCCATAACAGTAGATCAGCTTTTTCAAAAAGCTCGTCAGAGCTATGAGAATCGACAAAAAGATCCTCGACTGGGTCCAGATACATATGAGGAGTTGGTTGTTAACTTGTATAAGATTTTTCTAAAAGATATGGATGAGTATCCTGGAATGTCTAAAGAAGATTTTGCAGAATGGCTATTAGTTAATTTTGGTGGTAATAATAATAAATCTCCTGATATAGTTATCTACCCGGATTCTACAAGTAGAGCCCCTACGTTCGATCAGCGAGAGATTCAATACTCTCAACGTAATTGGGAGGAGATGGAAGCCGGACTCAAACAACCCGCTATCTAGTAGGATACTCTAAAGCGAAAGACTTCACAATTCCTACAGGCAAAGGATCATAGAAAAGGGCACCCAGAGGTGCCCTTTTTTTGTGAGATACTATGTCGATTACTCGACCTTAATATCGACCAGCTTTGCTTTGCGCTCTTCGACGAGCGGAACAGTAATGCTAAGCATACCATCCTTCATCTTCGCTTGAGCTTTGCTAAGGTCGAATTTTGCAGGCATCTGGATTGCCTTCTTAAAGGCCGAAGACCGGATGCCGTGGTACACACACTCGTAATCTTCCCCACTGTCACGGGAATCGTCGGTCTTTTCATCTTTCTTGCTTTCGATGATAAGTCTACCATCGTCTGCACGGATAGATATATCAGCTTGACTATACCCCGCGAGTGCGAGATCAATCCTAGCTGATCCATCCTTTAGAGCGTAGATATTGTGTGGGGGGAACGGAGCTGTGTCGCTCGGGAACGCCATACATAGACGATTAAAGTCTCTCCAGGCGTCTCGACCGAGTAAGGACTCGAAGAAATCCGAGTTAAAAAGAAAATCGTGGCGTGCCATAGTAGCACCTCCTAAAAAGCTATATGCGCCCCGCATACGCGGCGGCGAGTTATCCCCGATCTGGGGCACAACTCAACATGAAGTAGAGCTTTCGCTCTCTAATGTGAAGTACCTATTAATTTAATGATCAACAGGCTTCCCACTTCAACGATCTGACAGCTATTTTATTCTGGTTGCTTCCAGAAGTCATCGATCTCCATGGGCTTAAATTCCGGTCCTCCCGACCGTATTTTTGTGCCGAAAGCACAATTTGTTCTACCTGATTTGACTCAGTTTCGACAAGCCTAAAAAGTTTTACGTACAGAAGGCAAGAAACCGTTTCTCTGTACAACCTAATACTAATTGTTTTTGTCAAAGAACATGTATCAGAAAAACTTGGTTATCGTTTTCTGATATTTAATTAGTGCAACTTTTTCGAATTGATTGCGATTCATCTTCGAAATCTTTAGTTTCACGGTAGTTCACCAGGATCCATGTTTCATCCTTAGGAATAACATCTACACCAAAAGCTTTAAGAGCACAGTCTAACTTTGTATGACCTGGAGTTTTGATAATTACTTCAGGAGTGTATTCAAGGTGTTCACGAATCCAAGTACGCGTCCGGTCTACTCAATCACGTTGTATGGAATACCGGTCAGAATAATTAGCTCCAAGGGTGCTATGATATCCTAGAGTTCCTCACCATCCGACATCCAATGAAGCTTTGTGTGGAAATCACCAACGCCAACTATGGCTGCCTACATGCGACCAAGGAATTTGCCAAAACCGAATGCATCGATAACGCCGGTCGATTTTTTTACGTCCCATTCGAGGTCGACGAGGACGCTGTCTATGTCGAGAAATAACCTGTACATCATCCGACTCCTCCTCTAAAGCAGCCATATCAAAACCGACATCTACCCCTTCGGAGAAACCCACCTCTTTTCCCTCGCAGTACGACTTATCTCGAATACGCTGAAAAATTCTAGCTAATCGCTGTCCATATACGAGTCTTTCGTTCTCAGATAGGTTCGCTCGATCGAAGAGTTCATGTACAGTGTGCGGGAGAGCCATATATACCTCCTATTTCTAAACGACACTCTATTGTGTATCATCTTGGTGATGATTAACGATTATAGATCTAGTCTAAGTCTCTTCATTCTTCAAACTCAGAAAAATCATCGGGATCAGGAGAAATATGATCAATTTCAATATCGTTAGATGTGAACTTCACATTAGGAATCTTTTTCCAAGTATATCCGCCGCCGGTTTCATATACATAAGGAGGAATATCAACAGAATAGACACCGTCGTCTGTTTGAACAACAATCCATACGTGCTGTTCGCCTATCTCTGCAGAAACGAGGGTACATTCAAACCCATGTTCCCACGCGACCGAAGCTAGTGCGTTGGCTATGTTTTGGCATAATCCGCCAGAACCGAGCATACTGTCTATGCCCTCATCGTCTTGTTCCCACTCATCGTACTCTTTCTGTGCAGCGGCTACAAAAAGAGGAATAAGATCGTATAACTCTATAAGTGTTTTCATCTCTATTCCCTATATGTGGTTGATCGTTTAGACACCAAATACGTCTGAGACCCGTCTTTGTAAAGCGAGAGATCTGTGAAACTTCCTTACCGAATGAGTAGCTACGTTAGTGGCTATCTGCATAAGTGCATATGCGCTGAGTTGCGGGCTAGCTCTAACACCGACGATGTGCCCGTTCACGTCATATTCGAGAGAGAGTAAACCTCGGCTGATAGAAACAGCAATCTCGGCTGCTTTCTTAGAGAAGACCTCTAACATTAGAAGGGTGAGATACGCGTCTGCAGGCTCGGAATTGAGCCTTTGGTAAGAAGACTTAAACCCTTCGATCGTTTCTTCCATGTTAGAAAGAAGGCTATCGGCAATAATGCGATAATCTGGGTCGACGTTATGCTTAAAAGAAATATGTTGGATAATGTTACCGATCATACATCCGTTTGAACATACAAGTCGGAAACCGCCGTAATAGAAGTCGAGCTTAGAACTGCGGTCGTAGCTATTACGGGCAACGATAGTCGGAATGTAGAGATCTTGAGTTCCGCCGTCAAGAGCAGTATTATTCGAACCACTAGGGATAAACGAGTAGTCAGGGAATCGGAACTCCCGGAAGAACCGATTGCCGTGAGCAGCGACAGCTGTATTTCCAATCTCGTATTTGATGCTCTGTTTTGTGAGCATCGTTTCGACGAAATCGTTCGCTTCCTTGTGTGTGGTAAGTATATACTTCGGGCTAACGCTTGAGAGGTACTGACCAGTATCTCCGCGAAAAATAGCATCGATCCCAGTATCTTGTCCGTTCGTAAGATGTAATCTTTCACGTTTGACTTCAAAGTCATACTTCAAGTCATCTCTGTAACCCTTTGTCCCAGAAAAAAACTTCAGTCTAGTCATTTTAGACCTCCTTACCTCTTTAGAAGAGGCCACTACCAATGCATTATTGGTCACCTACAATATACGGTATGTATTCGCAAAAGGAACAAAAACCGTTCGCTCGCACCTTATGCAGCTACTCGCTTGCGAGGCTTGCGCAACTTAACAGGCTCAATAGCCGGCGGAGCGACATCACTCTTATCCGGCCACTGTAGACCTTTATCCCCAACCTTAGACTCGATGTGTGCAAGGTAATCAAAGTCAACATGAATTTCGTTATAGGGATTATAGAAGAACCATTTGTGAACGTAATCCATGTTCTTCTTGATCTGGGCGTGAATAAGGAGCCAGTCTCTTTCAAGGTTGGCAAGTACAATACGGTAGCTCGAGTTTCTCTCACTGAAGTCTACACAGCGAAGTTGGCCTCTACCGGCCTTGACTCTGTCGACAAGTTCGACCATTTGCCTAGCAATATCGCTAGGTACAAGTTTTTTACCGTGTCGAACCTTATACGCTTTAGCGAGAGCATTCTTCACTTTACGCTCTTTCTTAGCTGCAAGTTCAGCAGCTCTGGTTTCCGCTGATTTACGCTCGATGTTCACCTTCTCGATTTGTTCAGGAGTGGCACTTGGGTCTTTCGGGATCCTCTGGCCTTTCTCGTCTAATACGTAACGCTGATATACCTTACCAGATGGAGCTGTGTATTTTTCGGTGAGCCAAGCACTCGGTTTCTTAGGCATATCTACCTCCTGATTAACATCAATTTCGTCCTGCATAGATAATATCTATCGTCTTCTGGAAGAGTCAAAAAATGAAGGACCTTTCTATTCTCTTACGAGACAAGAAAATAGAGAAGTCCTTGTGGAATGAGAAATTAAAGATTTTCGTCATCTTCGACGGCTATCCAGCGAAATAGATTAGCAGGTGTACTTATTCTCCTTGTGAGAGCTTTTCGAAGCGTTGATGATTACAAAACAGCTGGAGCAATGGATTTAGCGAAGCCAAAAACATCTCTAGTATCTTCAAAATCACCTATGCTCATTCACTCTCATTTTGGTTATAGTATTTTTCAAGTACATATTTCAGAGCTTTTGTGTGTCGTATGATCTCGTTAAGGACAGCGTCTTTGAAAACTTTAGACCTCATGAGATCGTCGATCCAATTTTCTGGACTCTCGAGTATCTCGAGCATTTTAACAAGATCATCCTCATCGAAAACGTCATATAGCTCGTCGACTTCATTTTCAGAATTCCATCCACCAAAGAGTAGCTCGTTGAGAATAGATACTTCTGAATCATGAATGGCGGGTCTGCTAAACATAGAAACGTCGCCGGAATCTTCATCACTCATCGTTAACCTCACCCTTTTCAAGAAGAATATCTAATGATTCTTCAAGATCAGCTAACCACCCGATCACGGTAGTTTTGAAGTGCTCTGTCCTAATCATTATCTTGTATAAGTCTTCTAATGTACCTGCTGCGTTGACTATCTCTTTAATATCTTGAAGAGCATCGTCTCCAAGAGATTCAAGACTTGTTACTAGATCATCCCCAACTGCAAATAACGAATCAGAAAACAAGCTCGTAACAAAGTCTACCTCCTCTGGATGAAGTGGTGGCTTTTCAAAATTCGAGACATCTCCATAATCGTCGCTCATTCATTCCCCCTTTTAATGAAGTGCTTCTCCACCGGCTTAGAAGTCAGATTGCGTACATCATATTCAGATACGTGATCCATATAGTGATGGATTTCCTCTAAGGTCATCTCATCAAAGTCCCGTGTAGTGGGACAAAGCGCAAGAGTAACTAGGTTGTCTTGGTTTTCAAAATGATCTTTGATGAACTTAAGACCCTCGAGTCCGCCACGATCATGATCAAACAGAACGTGCAGTTTCTTATCTTTCAAAATTCGAGTATGGTAAGGGCTGAGACGAACCATTGATGGACTAATAACGTTTTTATATCCTGCGCGCAGTAAGGCCATTGTATCCATAACACCCTCGACTATAATCAACTCATCATTCTCTTCAACTGTTTTGAAATTGAATAGGTATGACCAGGAGAACGGGTTGTAGAACTTATACATGTTCTTAAGCGACTTTTCATTTTTCTTATAATGTAAAATTCGAAAAACTATTCCTCTACATACTCCATTCGAATCAAACGAAGGGCAACTTACCGCGTGTCCATTTCCATAGAGCTTCTCAGCAGTCCTAATCTGATCGTACATTGAATGCAGAGCTTGTTTAACAAGCAACGGATTATACGTCTTACTTAATTGAGAGAAAAAGAAAGAGTCTTTCTCAAAGGGAAGACCAGAACGAGGATCTCCTGAAGCAGATAATGGAGGTAACCAGATACTATTATCCCCTAGATGATATTCTTCAATCTGAGCATCTGTTATACCTCTACCGTACCAGAATGCACGACCGATGTCCGATATTGTAGCGTGCAGATGATACGCTATATCTGTAAAGATAGCGTTTATCTCGGCCTGAACTTTATCCGGATTAGCTATTAAAGGTTCCCCAACAAGTTCAAGAATCTTGTTCCTAAATTCAATGTCGAAAAGTTGATTCAAGTGATCTAGAAAAACTTTTGAATCTACTTTGTACATTTCTTTAAGAAGGTGTTTTTCCTCAACTCCTATGTATGTGAAATATATCAAATCATTTAGAATATTCATTCTGTGAACTACTCAAAATTAAAGATTTTACGGTTTCCTGCTTCATCGAAGAGTCCTTTGTGAACTACTATAAAACTAAGGGTTTCGAAGTTTTCTCGCAAAAAGAAATGTAGGTGTCCCTTGAGCTTCTTCTTCATTAGCTTCAACGCCGATACCAGCAGCCCTAACCGGATTACGAGCTCCAATATAGCTATAAGGTGGTACCTCTTTAATACACCCCCAGTCTTGGAATTAAATTCTAATTCATTCATCCAAATTCTCTGTGAATCTGTATTCTTGAATAGCAGTTTCAATAAGGTATTCTTGAGCTTCTTTATTTCCGTCACGAGCGGCTTCTAGTAATTCATCTTCTCCTTCCTCAGAGAAGAATTCTTCAAGAGCTTTTTGAATAATATCGTCCGAGTCGATTCCTTCCACTGAACCAGGGTACTTTATAAGCATTTCCTTGTTATTCTCACCAAACGGATCTGCGCCGGATACAGCCCAACGAACCATAGCCTCAAAAGCGTCAGCATCGAAACCTTTTGAAATGCTTCCGCTATAGAAAACATTAAAAAAGAGACTACTAAGACTTTCAGGGTCCTCCTCTTCAAGAGTTCGAATATCTTGTAGCGTAATCCTACGTTGAGGAGAGGGAACCAGAACGTCAGGATCCTGGCTAGATCCAGTCCACCAGGCCTCGAAGGACCCGTTTCCAGCAGGAATATAGACCTCGTTGGTTTCCTCATTCCAGAGTTCTCCGTTTTCGTACGCAGTATTAAATCTCTTTAAGGCCTCTACGTAGTTAGCAGCACCGCCAATTCCTCCAGCTACCTTATTAAGAAATTGAGGCTCTTCGAAACTAGAAACATCACCTTCGTTAGCTTCAATTTCTTCATCCGTAAAATTAGCTTCGTGCCACTTTTTCTTTTTTTCTTGAAGCTGAGAGGTTTCAAACTCATCCTGATGGATATACCTGGAGATGGAGTTCATTTTGTTAGCTTCTCGCCATGTCTTATTCATTACCTTCTCCTTAAGACGCTTAGCATCCTCTATAGTATCCTTAATTAGAGCATCTTGTTCAGCAAGGTCACTAAGTACCCGAGCTACTACTGATCTTTCTCGAGCAGCTTCTGAGCTATTCGAGGATTTAATAATCATATCTCTTAAGCAGCTCCGCGCCTATATTTTCTACACCAGGATCATCTAAGATATCCACCATATCATTTTGAAAGCCAAGCGATTGTTGAGCAGCTCTTTTCTTATCCGTTCCTTCTAACATAAGCCGACAGATTGCTTCCATCTAAATTCAAGATTGAGATTTGGTGAGACTCTGTTGAAAGGGTATGGTTGGGGATCGGAAGGAATTTCCGAAAGGCCCTCTTCCTCATCTACGCTTTCTTGGATACCCTTCTTCGCTAATTCATATACTTCCATATCCTCGTCCCAGCGGATAAGATGAGCATTAGTTAGGAAGTTCATAATCTCGTTAGCACCCTGCCATCCAGATACACGAAGAATTGGATTCTCTTCATGAATAGTATCGGTACCTACTACATCATAATATTCTAATTTGCCGCTAGGCGTATATGAGGGAACAAGTATACCGTGATTTCGATCAAGGATGTCGAGCGTCTGTATGAGGAATTTTCTAAGTTCTGGATATATAGGATCGTCACGACCAAACGATTTCGGAACTCGATTATACGGATACGGAATAAGATTAAACGGAACTTCAGTAGATTCTTCTTCCTCATCTATATTCTCATTCCATTGTAACATATCTCCTCCGAGTATCGACTCACCGACTAATTAGTCATACAACGTCTCATCCTTCAATATACTAAAATTGCTCGTGAGGGATCACTCTTTTCACAGTTCCCCACATCCTCAGTATCTGAGGTTCTTAGGCGGTATATAAAAATATTATTATTATAAAAATAAGAAGAATAGGCGCACCGAAACTAAGAGGAGATTTGATGATAGCTGCTGAACATACTAAGTTTCGTTCTACCACACGTTGGCGAGAGTTTCGATCACGCCTACTTGA
>Ga0272446_1006833_pt1 | contig 11662 bp, 9 predicted proteins | sample YNPCB0061_FD_194587 | JGI IMG/M metagenome (GOLD analysis project Ga0272446, IMG submission 194587) | Hot spring microbial mat communities from Yellowstone National Park, WY, United States - YNP-CB-006-1 | ecosystem: Environmental > Aquatic > Thermal springs > Hot (42-90C) > Sediment | place...
AAGCCCGTCTTGCTGATGTCGAGGATGCGTCCATCGATGATGGCGCTGCTGTCCACCAAAATTTTGTTGGAGGGCATCGGCGGCGCGATCTCCAACCCACGCCCCCGGTTGGGGAAGACCGTTGCGACGAAGGTAGCGATGTCTTGGGCGCGGAGGGCAAACAGGCTGATGCCCAGATAGGCTAAGATCAGCGCCGAAAGGGCCGGAATCCACTGCCCTAAGGGGGGCGGTAAAAATCCGAGTGGGACAGCGGCGATGGCGGCCACCACCAACCCAAAGATCAGGCCAACCCCAGACGTAATCAGGACTTCAATCGAACTTTCAATGATGGCCCGCCGGATGGCCCGCGCCGGGCGGGTCGTAAAATACGGTGTCAGGATGAGGCCTGCCAGCGCACCCACCAGACCAAAAACCAGTGAGGTCGTCTCACGGGTGAGGGGAGGCACGTCGAGTTCTAGGCCTAAGCGTGCGCCTAGCACTGCCAGTACTCCCATACCAACCAATCGCCAAGCCAATTCAAGCGTCATGGTGATAAAAGTACCACTCTCACAGGGGAGCGTCAACGGGCAAACCTCGCCCGTTCCCAAATGGGCAGGACGTAGGGTGCTACGCCCCTATACCACCACCACGAGGGTTACCTCTCTCGGCGTGGCGCGTCCCATGTGCAATTTCTTCCGAACAGGTGTACAATGATATTCTATCACATCGCCTTGCTAGCTGAAGGGATTTGTTGACATGCCCCCCTCCGCCCTGCCCCCCCAGAATTACAAAGCCCCTGCTACTGTGCATCTGTACGGACAGTGTGGGGCGTCCCGAGCGATGGGCTGCGACATGCGCACGCCGTGCCGACCCGGCCCAGCCCAGAACGCGATCCGCCTACCGGAAATTGCCTTATGCTGATGCTTGGCATTGATCCCGGTACGGCCACGATGGGTTACGCCTTCGTGCGGGAGGGGGACGACGGGGAACCGGTTGCGGTAGCCTACGGAGTCGTCACTACCCCGCCGAACCAACCGCTCGCAGAGCGCCTGCAGACCATTCACCGTGAACTGGCCGCCCTGATCGCCACCCACAAGCCGGATTCCGCCGCCATCGAAGAAATGTTTTTCGGGCGGAATATCACGGCGGCCATTCAGGTGGCGCAGGGGCGCGGTGTGATCCTGCTGGCGCTGGCCGACGCGGGCCTCAAAATCCGCGAATACAAGCCGGCGGAGGTCAAACAGACCATTGCGGGCTACGGCAACGCCAACAAGAAGCAGGTTCAAGAGATGGTCAAAACGCTGCTACGCCTCGACCATGTCCCTAAGCCGGACGATGCCGCTGACGCCCTCGCCATCGCGATCACGGCGTTACAGGCTTCCCGCTGGGAGGGGTTGATCCAAGAATAGCATCCACCCCTACGCAGACGGGGAAAGGGGGCACAAGGCGTCTTTTTCCTCGTCCTTTATGGCTTTGGCACAGTTATTTTGCCCCTTTTCCTTCACCCACAAGGTATGATAACGGTGTGTACCTAATTCGCCCAGAAGGTGGCTTTCAATGAGTCTAAACTCCCGTTTTTTGACACGCCTTTTTGCGTTGGCGATGATCCTCGTACTGATCGGGTCAGCAGGGGCCGCCGCCGCGCAAGGCGGAACCCTAGTCGCAGATAGCGGCTTTCGCCCAGATGTGAACGGCTTTGCTTTCCCCAACTACGGGAACGAACCCGGCATTACAAACCTCACCGCTGTAGAGATGGTGCGCCTGTACGGGCCGAGCGTGTGCATCGGGCAGCCGAATGAGCAGCTCAACTGTAAACTTTCCTCCCCTGCCGCGATGTACATGAATGAGGTCAATGAGGTCATGAATGGCGGCCACTGCGAAGGGATGGCCGTCCTAAGCGGGTTCATCTACGGTGGGACGATTTCTGCTAGCCTGTTCGGGGAAGAAGCGATTGCTGCCCTCCAGCTGGAAGGAAATGAGGCCCTTCAGCGCGAAATCGCCCTGTGGTTTACCACACAAGCCCATAGCACCGTCAAAGCAGCGATTTTCAAGGGCGCCCCCTCCGAGATTTTGAATAAGTTGGCGGAGGCGTGGGAGAAAAAAGAAGTTTGGGCGCTGGGCTTCTATAAACGAGACGGTACAGGTGGCCATGCGACCCTGCCTTACGCCATTCGGGATGTGGGGGATGGCATCTTTGAACTCCTGCATTACGATAACAATTACCCGAATGAAGAACGTGTCATCAGGATTGATACGAATAACGAGACGTGGGAATACAACGGCTCCCCGAATCCTGACATTGAACCCGACCTGTATGAAGGGGATGCCGAGACGCTCAACCTCGAAATTACGCCCCACACCAGCCGCACCGAACCCATCACCTGCGATTTTTGCAGCGGCGGCGGCAATGTGCTCCACACACCGTTACTGCCGCAACAAGGTATCGCGCCCAGCCCCGGCACGAAGCAAATCGACGAAATCACCTTCACCCCGAATGGGCGTGGCAACGTCGTGGTGACCGACCCCGACGGCAAGCGTACCGGCGTCATAGATGGCAAGGTGATTAGTGAAATCCCCAACGCCCGCGTCATCCTGCCCAAGAACGCAATGGGGGCACAACGTTCGCCGTCGATTGTCGTCCCGGCAGGCCGTCGGTATAGTTTTTCCATCAGCAAGGTGCAGGGGGCAAACCCCGCGACGAGCGTCAGCATTGTACGGCGCGGGGTCGTCCTTGCCGCCCGTAAGTTCAATCTGGACAAGGGCGCAGTGACGATCACGGTTGACGGCAATAAGGTCTCCGTCAATACGCCCGGCGGCGAGAAGGTCGTCGTTCAGCAGGGGAGCAACGTCGGCGGGAAAGATGTCTCTGTGGCGGTGACGGGCACGGGTGCGAACTTCTCGTTCACCCCGACCAGCGATGGCAAGGTCAGGGTGGATGGCGACAGCGGCCAACCCGTCGAATTGCTGGTCACCTACACCGACCCCGACGGCAAGAGCCGCATCTACCACGCCGACGATTTCACCTTCCGCGACGATGTGGACGCCCTGCTAGACCCCTCCGCATGGGGCGACAAGCTGGACATCCGCTACGTGGATGACAACGATAACGTGGTGGATTCTGTCTCGCTGGACGACGACCCGCTCAACGAAGAGGACCTCAAAGACTTCGGCATCGAAGACGATTACATCGAAAACTTCGACGACAACAACGAATTTGATGATAGCTTCGGCGACGATCCCAGCGATGCCCCTGAAGGTGATGGTGACGCTCCCGAAGGCAACCCCACCCCCGGCGGCTGATCCTGCTTCTGCCTAGCCTAGTCTAAATCAATGTGAACGGGCCGTGTGGATATTCTGTACGGCCCGGTTTGATGGCGGAGGGTTTTTAGCCCGCAAACGGTGCATGAGAGAGGTACTTTGCCGCTGAGTCCGGGTACAGCGTCACGATGACGCCCGGCTCGCCACGCTCGGCCAATTCTGCCGCAATGTGCAGCGCTCCAACGGTAGCTGCCGCCGCGCTAATCCCGACGAGCAGGCCTTCTTCCCGCGCCAGACGGAGGGCCATCGCATACGTTTCGTCAGTGCTGATACCCAAATTCCGGTCTGCGAATTGTTCTTCGTAGATGCCCGGCTTAATGGCCGTCTCCATGTGCTTCAGTCCCTCTAGACCGTGAAAGGGCGAATCTGGCTGGAGGGCGATAATCTGTACTAACGGGTTGTAGTCCTTCAGGCGGCGGCCCGTCCCCATCAACGTCCCGCTCGTTCCTAGCCCCGCGATGAAGTGGGTTACGCGGCCTTCAGTTTGCGCCCAGATTTCGACGCCCGTGCTCTTGTAGTGGGCCTGCCAATTGGCCGGATTGTTGTACTGATCGCCGTAGAAGTAGGCATCCGGTTCGCGGGCGACGAGTTCGCGCACGGCTCGGATCGCCCCATCCGAGCCTTCGAGCGGATCGGTCAGGACAAGTTCAGCGCCGTAAGCGCGCAAGATGGCGATCCGTTCGGGGGAGGCGTTGGCGGGCACAAACAACTTGACCTTAAAACCCCGCGCCGCGCCCAACATCGCGTAAGCGATTCCGGTATTGCCGCTGGTGCTATCAACAAGGGTCATGCCGGGCCGTAGTTGGCCGTTGGCCTCCGCCGTGCGAACGATGTTCAGGGCGGCGCGGTCTTTGACGGAACCGCCGGGGTTCGTCCATTCGGCCTTCGCATAAATCCCGATGTTTTCGGGCAGGTGGGCGGTGACCCGCCGCAGTTGGATCAGGGGGGTGTTGCCGATCAGATTTTCGAGGGTGGCCCCAAACGCAAGGCGAGGGGCGGTCAGGGTATTCAGAGTCATGGGTGATCTCATCTCTCGTAGGACTAGGGTTTCTCACGGCGCATACTGGCAAATAAAAAACGGCAAGCGCAGGCGCAAAAAAACGCCGAGCAACTCCCATGCGTAGGTAAAGGCCCTCCATTCGGGCGTTTACTCAGGGACGCTCAGCGTTCTGCGTTCTGGCTGCCGTTTTAAGGTCGGCGAACGGCGGGCATTTAACCCGCCGGGGGTATCTTGGTTAGAGTTGCCCGCCCGAAGCAGTGCCGTAACGCCCCTGCTCCAGACACAAGCAAGCCTGCATGTTCATCATCGTGCAAAATTCCGTTGGATTACGGGTCAAGCGTCACGGGATAGACACCCGCGACACGGATAATCTTACCACAATCTGGGAAAAAGCGGCAATAAGTGGGGCGGGGAGGGAGTGGTGAAAGAAAGGAAGAAGGCTTTACCCCGCTATCCCCCACACTCTCTCCTTGCTGGCGGGGAGAGGAGGGTGGGGGGGCGAGGGGTTAAATCGCCACTGGATTCACCACTCCCTCTTCAGCGCGCCCAATATACCGTTGAGCGTGTGAATCCGGCGGGGGATGTTACAATGTCTATATGCGAAAGTTGATTTTTGTTTTAACGATCCTCACCGCGCTTTTTTCGGCGGCAATTACGGTGGCCCAACATGGCGGGAGCCGCGTGCCTACCGCCCTCGACGCCTACCTGTCTCAACCGGACGGCTCGCCTTGCCCTACGACCTGCTTGTATGGCGTTTCGCCGGGGAAGATTCTCTTTGTTGAGGCCGAACGCCTCCTTCGAACCCATCCAGCCTTGCGTGGGCGAATCTTGCTGGAGCGCAACAACGGCTTTTTGACGGAACTGTTCACCGTCAACCACGTCATCACCCTGATTCGCGGGCCGGATAACACGCTCGATCTGGTCAGCGTGCGCTATACCGACGACTCCGGCGTGATCATCCCAGCCGATTGGCCGGATCAACCCACGTATCAGGCTGGGCTTGCCCCGCTCGGCAATGCCCTCTACCGCTTCGGCCCCCCAGATCGAGTATCGATCAGCCGCAACCGCGAACGTACCGCCCGTTTCTTCTACCTCGCTCAAGGGGTGATCATCACGACGGATGCGGTGGTTTACGGGGAAAGTGCCCACCTAGACATTTCGGATCGGGTCGTCTACATCGGGATCAGTGCGCCAGAGACCTACCGCAACGGCTGGGGCGGGTTAGTTTCCGGCGCGACCCATTGGGGCGGCTTTAGCCACATCCGCCGGTATATGCGCTCGTCGCGGTGAATGCTGATGCGCCGTCTTGCCGTCGTCATCCTGACCACCACCGCATTGCTCAGCGTCGCCATCGGGATGATCCGTGCGGCGGGGATGGCCGGGCCGCCCGCGATGCAGGGGCTGCTGGTCAGGCCAGATGGGGCGGTTTGCCCATCGCCGTGCATCTTGGGGATTCGCCCGCGCCAAACGACTTATTCGCAAGCAATTAGCTACATTCAGACGCACCCCCTTACCCAGAATTTCGTCATGCAGCGCGTCATCGATGGGGCGGTCTTTGAAGGAGAGGGGATTTTACTCGCCCTCACGAAGGGCACGGGCAACGAATTGCTCTTCATGAACCTCATTTTTCAGGGAACGGACGGGCCGTTCAACGCGGGGGCATTGGTCGGGGCGCTGGGGATGCCCAGTAGCGTTCGCATCTCAGAAATTAGCAACGTGGCCGAACTGTTCTACCCCGATAAAAACCTGTACGCCATGACCCGTCAGCGGGCGGTGCGGACGGGTCGGCTCTCTCCCGCCGATCACCTCGATGGAATCACCTATTTTGTGGCCTTTCCGCCGTTGCGCATGGTAGGGGGGACGCGCTGGCAGGGATTCACGAGCACCGCCCGCTATCAGGCTGCGCAACGTGCTGCCCGCTAAAGGGGGGGCAGGCCGAAGATCGGCGCTGCATACGGGATTGGCTGGCCGGTGTCGATGTCTAGTACCTCAAAATGTAGACTGGGCAAGTCCAAAATCCCCACAGAGCGGCTGCCGTTCGCGTAGCGGCCACCACATACCGACCCCGGATTGAAGATATAAACCCCATCGACAAAAGCGGCCATCGGCGTGTGGGTATGCCCCAGAATCAAGATTTTCGCCCCTTCTTTTTTTGCGTCATGCGCCACCCGGCGGAAGGTTTGTTCCCGGCTAGCGGGGTACAGGTATTCAGAAATGTTCCAAGGAGTCCCATGGGTAACCATGACCTTATGCCCCGCTGCCGGATAATAAATCACCTCTGGCAACTTGGTGAGGTATTCTATGTGCCTATCGGTCAGCAACATGTTGAGGGAAACGCCAAGCGCCCCCAAATCCGTCCGGTAGAAGGCTTGCACCCGTTCGGCATTCTGATCGTGGTTTCCAGCCACTGTCGGGATTCCCTCAGTGCAGATCAACTCAACGACCTGATTTCCGCCCGGCCCTTTATCGACCAGATCGCCCGCGCATAGAATTTCCCCTGCTCCCTTGCCGTGCAGCAGACGCAAGGCAAGAAGCAAAGCCTCTGGGTCGGCATGAATGTCGGAGATTAAGCCAAGTTTCATAGACTCTTGAAGGCTATTACGACGCCGATTCGGTATTATCATGTAGCGATGATAAAGGGTCACGGTTATTTTATCTCAAAGTTGATAGACAGCTGCGTCGAAGCCGTAAGGGGCCGCAGATGGTTGCGCTTCGGGATCACCCCTCTGAGGCGTGCAGGCCCCCCCGATTCGTGGTAGGATTCCGGCTTGGAAACACACACAAGCCCACCGAGTCTCTGGGATGGCCCGCCATGATCGACCCTTTCACCCTATTTGTTGTCGCTGTGTTAGCGATGGTGGCGATCACGGCGAACGCCGCCGAAAGCCAGCCTAGAATCCGCCCTTTTTTGTATTTCTTCCTTGCCGCCTTGAACGTTGCCCTCGTGGTGACGCTGCTGCCTGCAGCTGCCCAAAATGGGGCTATCTTTGGGGTCTCGGTGGGGTGTGCGGCGGCGGCTTCACTGCTGTTGGCGCTTCCGGTACGGCGGGCATTGGCGCGTGTCCTGCCCCGTCCAGACGAGGGGGGAATCGGCTTCAATCCGGAATCTCCCATCCAAATGACTGGCTTAGTCCTGTGTGTGTATCTGATTGCCAATGTCTTACTGACCTTCGTCGCGGCGGGGGGAATCAGCGGCCTCAGCCAAGATTTGCAGGAAAACGCCACCTTAGAAGCGGGCAGTTTACTGGCCCAGATGGGAATCTTCGCGGCCTTCGGCTTCTTGGGGGTCGGGTTTGGGCAACGCCGCACCCTGACGGCCACCCTTGACCGGCTCGGACTCCGCGCCCCAACGGTTCGGGAAGTCATGATCGGGGCGGTGACGGCTGTCGGGATGATCCTGATCAACCTGTTCATCTTGAGCGCGTGGATCGTCCTCGCCCCGCCAGAAGTGGTCGAACAGCAAACGCAGGCTTCCAACGTGCTCGGGAACCGTCTCGATACCTTGTTCGTCGGTTTCATGGTGGCCTTCACCGCCGCAGTTGGGGAAGAGATCGCCTTTCGGGGGGCGCTGCAACCAGCCTTCGGGATCGGGCTGACCAGCCTCGTCTTTGCGATGGCGCACGTCCAGTACACGTTTACGCCCCTCGCCCTGATCATCTTGGTTCTGTCATTCGTGCTGGGCCAACTCCGCAAACAGTACCATACGACTACGGCAATTGTCGCCCATTTCTTGTACAATTTCGGGCTGGTGGCAATTTCCCTTTATGCCCAGTATTTTGTGACCCAGTTCCCATTGGTACGCTAACCCCCGGAGTCGGCGATGTGGCGGCGAATCCTGACCTTGATGGCCTGTGCTGTGCTGGTGAGCGCGTGCTTTTCCCGCACGGAATCTGTATTGCGTACCCCAACGCCGGGCTTTACCCCCGCTGTGCCCGCACTCGGCGAAACGCCTCTCTTCCCACCCTTGCAAAGCGGCGAGACGCCCGCCTTCCCCCCAACTGATACCCCCGCCGCCGAACTGGCCGCCACACTGATTCCGCCGCCTGCGGTCTTGCCGACGGCCACCTTTGCCGCCCAGACAGGCACAATCGGCGTGTACATCGGCCCGACGGTTCCGATTGCCCTGCAAGAGGCCGCCCAAGTCTTGTTCACCAGCGGGCGCTTCAGCCTCATGGCGGATGAGGCCCTCGCCCAAGTCAAGCTGATCAGCCTTCCGGCGGGCACGCCCTCCCCACTAATCTCACGGTGGGTGTATGTGGCCGTCGTGCCGTTTGCCAGCGTCGCCGAAGAAGTCACCATTCCCGATATTCAGCGCTTTTGGCGGGGCGATACCGCCGCGCTAAGCTACCTGAGCCAAACGGGCCAACCGCCCGTCCTCGTCGTGACTGCGCCGATTTTAGCGTGGCTCACCAACGGACTCGGCCCGGCGGCCCCCAACGTCCGCGTGGAGACCGCCTCCGCCGATCTGTTAGCCCCGCGCCTTTGGGAACTGCGCGATGCGTGGTCGATCTTGCCGTTTGAGCAGCTCAACCCGACCCTGAAGGCCCTCCGCATGGGGGGAATCAGCGTGCTGAGCCGGAACATCTCCGTCGAACAGTGGCCGATGGTCGAGACGTTCGGGCTGACCGGCGATCCGGCGGCGGTGATCGAAGCCGCCAACGTCATCAACGCAGCGGGCCGATGGCTCCCCACCAACCGCGACCCGGCCCGACTGACGGCGCTCATCGTCACGGGGGTGACGGCCCTCACAAGGGCTACCGCCTACCAGATGGAGGTCAAGGGAATAACGGCTCCGGCGGCGCAAATCGCGCCGTTTTTGGCGGAAGCGGACTTGCTCCACACCAGCAACGAAGTGAGTTTTGCCAAAAATTGTCCGAAGCCCAATTTTGCCTCTACGACGCTGATCTTTTGCTCCCGAGAAAGCTATTTTGAACTGCTCCGCCACATCGGGCTAGACGTGGTCGAATTGACCGGCAATCACGTCAACGATTGGGGCGTAGCGGCCATGAACAACTCGCTTGACTTGTACGACGCGGCGGGAATCCGGTATTTTGGCGGCGGGCGAGACGCCGCCGACGCCCGCAAGGGACTTCGCATGGAACACAACGGGAACAAAATCGCCTTCATTGGGTGCAATCCGGTGGGGCCGCGTGGGGCGTGGGCAACCGACAAACGGCCCGGCGCTGCGCCCTGCGACGATGCGTTCATCGCAGGGGAGATCGCCCAACTGAAGGCCGAAGGGTACTTCGTAGTGATGACCCTCCAGTACCAAGAATACTACCAGTACACTATCCCCGCTGCGCAGCAGAACTTCTTCCGCAAGTATGCGGCCTTCGGCGCGGACGCCGTGATCGGGAGCCAAGCCCACCAACCGCAGGGATTCGGCTTTACGGCGTGGCAAGGCGGGACGTTTATTCATTTCGGGGTCGGGAACCTTTTTTTTGATCAGATGCAGACGCTCGGCACGCGCCAGATGTTCGCCGATAAACTGGTGATCTACGGCGGGCGGCACCTGCAAACGGAACTGTTCACCGGCCTGATCGAGTCGTATTGCTGCCCCCGCCCCATGACCCCCACAGAGCGCCGTGCCTTCCTAACGACGATCTTCCGCGCCAGCGGCTGGTAGAACTGCCCGTCGCCGTCCCGCAGCGGCCGCCGCTGCCAAGTCCCTATGGGGCTGCGCTCACCCGCGAGGCTATTGGCACACGCCCCCCGATTAGCGTATACTGACGTTTGTACATCTGTGCAGCATTTGCAGATTTATTCAGGATTGCAAATGGATATTCAACAGCAATTTAAGGCCTATAATCCACCCCTCAAAGACGCACGGCGCTTACCGTTTGCCGCCCCTGCTAAACTGATCGGGCGGAACCCGCAATTGGCAGCCCTTCACACCCTGCTCAAGGCGGGAAAGGCGGCCCTTGTTGTCGGGGGGGCAGGGATGGGCAAAACTGCCCATTGCGCCTTCTTAGCGGCGGCGCTCTCCGCGACCCAGCCCGGCGGTGTGTTGTGGTTGAACGTCCAAGAGGACGACGCCCCCCAGCTGATCGCACGGGTGGGGCGGGCCTACGGCGTCGATACCTACAGCGCCGACCCCACCACCAACGCCGCCCGTCTTCGGAGCCTGCTTGGCACGGCGCGGCCTTTCATCGTGCTGGACGGCGTGCCCGATCTGGAGGCGGTTGCCGCGTTTGCAGCCCGCTGTGCGCCCGGCCTCCCGTTGCTGGTTAGTACCGAATCAGAAGCGCAGCCCGCCGGTTTCACCGCCGTGAGCCTCCCGCCCCTTACGGCTGCCGATGGCGCAACCTTGTATGCCGCCCTTGCCGAGAACGCACCGCCGCCGCCTACCACCACCGAGACCCCCGCCCTCGCCGAGCGACTCGGCGGCAACCCGGGCGCCATCCTGATCGCAGCGCGGTTGGCCGCCCAAGAGAAGCTGATTCCGTCCCACTTGCTGGCTGCGCTCCCCCCCACGCCCGCCGACGCCCTCCCGACCCTGCTTAACCTCGCCGTGATGCGCTTGCCCGCGCCGCTCAGTGGGTTGCTTACGATGTTGGCGGGCCTCTTCACGGGCGGGGCCTCGTTGCGCGTGCTGAGCGCGATGAGCAGCATCCCCGAAGACAAATTAATCGCCGCGCTGCGCGTGCTGACATGGCGTGGGTTGGTCATCGAAACGATTCTGATGGGCGTCCCTGCCTTTACCCTGCCGGAATTGATCCGCACCTACCTACGGGCTTCCCTGCGGGGACGCGGCCAACTCTCGACGGTGGAAGGCCGCGCCTTAGAGGCGCTCCGGGCCTATGCTGCCCATTGTGCCAAAATCGGCGACGTGGACGGGCTGGCGACGGAGATCGATAATTTGCTTGGTGCGGCGGCCTTTGCTACTGACAGCCGCGATACGGCCTCCCTACAAATGCTGATCGACTCCCTGAGCCTTGCCGAAGGACGCGGATTCAAGCCGGAAGGCGATAAACTCCGCCAGCTACGGACAATCATTAGCCGTACAACTGTCCCCCGCGAAGGCGAGACGGAAGCCGCCAGCAGCACCGCCCTTCTGATGGAAATGGACTCCGGCGCGACGCCGATTATCCAGCCGCTGGCTGCCGAAGTAAACGCCCTCCGAGCGGCTGCCATCGCCCCTCCCCCCCCCCAACCCCCGCCTGCGGAGAAAACGCAATCCGCCAGCCCAACAGCCGCCACGCCCATCCCCGTCAGCGTGGGGGTAGAACCCGCCGCCGAAACGGTGGTCTCCCCTCCGGCGGAGACAACCCGTCCAGCCCAAACCACCGACCCGTTAGCGGTCGATGCCCACGATACCCCTCCCGATTCGGCGATGGTTGCTGAGGCAATGGTTGCTGAGGCAAT
>Ga0272446_1006834_pt1 | contig 11661 bp, 5 predicted proteins | sample YNPCB0061_FD_194587 | JGI IMG/M metagenome (GOLD analysis project Ga0272446, IMG submission 194587) | Hot spring microbial mat communities from Yellowstone National Park, WY, United States - YNP-CB-006-1 | ecosystem: Environmental > Aquatic > Thermal springs > Hot (42-90C) > Sediment | place...
GCACCGCTAGATTCCTCACTCCGCCTGCGGCTCCGTTCGGAATGACATGAACCATATGGTTCTGAGGAGTACCTGCTGGCCAGGCGGCGGGCCAGTGGCGCCGGGAGCAACCCATGTCACCCCGAGCGCAGCGAGGGGTCTTGCGGCGCATGGGCACCGCCAGATTCCTCACTCCGCCTGCGGCTCCGTTCGGAATGACATGAATCATATGCTTCTGAGGAGAAGCGTGTGGCCCGGCGGCGGGCCAGTGGCGCCGGGAGCAACCCATGTCACCCCGAGCGCAGCGAGGGGTCTTGCGGCGCATGGGCACCGCCAGATTCCTCACTCCGCCTGCGGCTCCGTTCGGAATGACATGAACCATGTCATTCCGAGCGCAGCGAGGAATCTGGCCGCGCGGTGCGCTGAAGCCCCCGCGCGGCGCTGGCATCCGAACGATAACTTGTCATAGGAGCGCTGTGGAGCTGAAGGTCAGATCAGGGGCCACGCACCGTGATCGTGGCCAGGGGCAGGCTGTCGCCGCCGGCGGCCAGGGGCAGCAGTACGCCGCTCGCCTGGTCGCGCACCGCCGCGTGGAGGGTGTAGACCCCGGGGGCCAGCGAGGCGGCTTCGAGGCGGAACGCGGTGTCGTTCATGTAATTCCGCTGCCATACTTCGGCAGGCATGCCGCTGCAGTAGCCCGGAACCTCGCCGACGGCGCCGCCAGCCCTATCGCGGATCAGCACCGTGGGCTCCAGCGTGGCGGGCAGAGGCTGTGAGGCCCGCCAGTAGAGGGTGATGAAGGCCACCCCGTCCGGGGCAAGGTCGCTGCGATCCAGGTCGAAGCCGCGCAGCGCAAAGCCGTCGCGCCAGGGGGTCTCGCTGCGTGTCTGCGGCACAACCCCGGTGAGCAGCCGGCGGAAGGGGAAGTTCGGCACTCGCGCGGCGTCGTGGGCTGCCGCGTAGTCGGCGGCGTTGAAGAACTGCGGCGGGCCAGTGACGGGCGCGCGGCTGTAGATCTCCAGCGCGCGCACGCCGTCCACCATCACGCTGCCGAAGTGGTGGTAGCCGGGGGGGATGTAGAGCGGCGTGGCGCCATTGGCGGTGAGAAAATAGTCGGGGTTGACCTGGCAGCGGAACTGGCCACGCAGATACCAGCCGGGAATGAAGAGCTTCTGGTTGCTATCCTGCGAGCCACGCAGGACGCCCTGGCTGAAGAGCAGCGCCGCGGTCTTCCAGCCGTCGCGCGCGGGGAAGGCGAACAGTCCGTCGTCGGGCAACACCTCGCCGCCCAGTGGCCGGAAGAACGGCAGCAGCGTGGCCGGGAAGGCCCGCTCGTACTCCGGCCAGGGGCGCAGGAAGACCATGCCGCTGTAGGCCAGGCTGAGGCCGAGCAGCGCCGTCCCTCCCGCGGCCATGGCGCGGCGTACCAGCGGCGCAGCCGCCGCCCGCAGCCAGAGCCAGGCGGCCCCCAGCCCGATCAGCAGCCAGCTGGCCGGGTGCGCCGTGTAGAAGTGGGTGCGCGGGTCGGCGAGTAGGAAGGCATGGGCCACCAGGGCGCCGCCGCCCCAGAGCACCAGGACGCGCGTCCCGCCAGGCAGGCGCGGGGCCAGGGCCAGGGCAACCAGCGGCGGCACGACCAGCAGACCCACCCAGCTGGCGTCGGGGCCCAGCGCGGCCAACTCGGGGGCCAGGGCGCCGATCAGCGCGCCGACGACCAGCATAGCGGCCAGCGCGGCGCCGAGCAGGCGCGGGCGCATAGCGGCCAGCAGCGCCGCCGCGAGCACGGCCAGCAGCCCCAGGCCCATAGCCGCAGCCACGTAGCGCGTCGCATAGACGCTGAGCAACTCGGCGTAGCCGGCCAGGTTGTTGTAGAGCACCAGCGCGCCTCGCTGGCCGCTGCGCGTCTCCAGGTGGCTGAGCGTGCTGGCGAAGTGCTCATGGCGCACGAAGGGCAGGTAGAAGCTGAGGCTCAGCAGCAGGCCCACGGCCACTGCCGGCGCCAGGGCGCGGGCCCACGCGGCCGGACGCCAGCCCCGGCGCAGCCCGCCGGCAACCACGAGCCAGGCCAGCGCCGGGGCAACGTAGATCCCGTCGTAATGGGCCAGCACCGCCCCGGATGCGCAGAATGCCGCGGCCGGCAGGTAGCGGCGCGCTGGCGCGCCCGTGGCGAAGCGCCAGCAGAGCCAGAGCGCCGCCGCCGAGAGCAGTAGCACCAGCGACTGGTACTGCACAATCCGCCCGAAGGCCAGCAGCAGCCCATCGGCGGCCAGCCCCAGGGCGGCGACGAAGCCCGCTACGTCGCCGGCGCGCCCGCCGAACAGCCGCCCGGCCAGGGCCCAGACACCAGCGATCAGGGCCAGGCTCGCCAGCGTGAAGGGCAGCCGCGCCGTCAACTCGCTGATCGTCCCGCTCAGCGCCAGCGGCCCGGCGGGCAACAGCGCCTCCAGCGGGCCCTTCAGATGCACCAGCAGGACGTCCTGCTGGCCGTGCATGACCCCCCGGGCCAGGAGCATGGCATAGGCCTCGTCGCCCTGGAACTGGGCCGTGCCCAGCCCCCACAACCGCATCGTGACAGCTACCAGCATTGGCAGCAGCAACCACTGCTGGGGCCGCGGCGCTGCGCGCAGTGGCGCTTCAGGCTGCCGCCCCCAGGCCCACAACCCGAGGAGGCTGAGCCCATCGGCGGCGAGCAGCAGCAGCCACCAGGGCAACGCCCCGGGCAGGGCGTGTAGCCCCAGAACCAGCAGCGCCGCCACGCCGATACCGCCCGCCACTGCGAGGAAGCCTTGCTCCGCCAGGTCGGCGTCGCCTGCCGTGAGCGCCAGCGCCGCCAGGGCGCCCGGCGCGAGCAGCAGCGCCAGCGCCGCCGCCTGCGTCACGAGCGCGGGCATGGGGGCCAGCAGCGCGCCATGGGCCAGGAGCAGGGCCGTGGCCCAGCCGAGCCGGCCGGCAAGCCGCGCGGGCAGCCGCGCCAGGGTGGGCCTTTGCGCAGCGAGCACGCCGGCCACACCCAGCAGCGCAGCCAGCCAGGCGACCGTGGTCCAGCGCGTCGGCAGCGCCCACGCGAAGGAGCGGGGATCGAGCCAGGCCCAGGCCGCCAGGGACACCCCCAGCCCCGTGGTCAAGGCCAGAGCCCTGCGGAAGCGGCCGGGCGCCCCTGATGGGCCGATGGTCCAGGCATCAAGCAGCCACGTTGCGGCGCCAGCGAGGGCCAGCAGGCAGCCAAGCCAGAGCGCACGCCTGAGGGCGTAGCCCCAGGGGGTCGCACCCGCCAGCGGCACAACGCGCAGCTCGGCCAGGGCCACGCCAAGCTCACGGGCATCGCTACCCGCCGGCTTGAAGGTCGGCCCGCTCAGGCTGAGCGGACCGGTCACGGCGCCGGGCGGCAGCGCCAGGGCGTAGCGGCGCCAGCCCGGCGTGGCCGCAAATGTGATCGGGGGGGCGGCGCCGTGGCGCACCGCCAGCGGCCAGGGTTGTCCGGCGGTGCCCGCCGGGTCGCGGTAGAGCCGGAGCTCCAGGACGACCGGGCCGGGGTAGGCGCCGTAGGGGGTGAGGCGGGTGACGTCGCGCGTCCAGCGCAGCGGCAGATCACCGCTCTGCTCGGGCGGGAAGGCGTTACTGATGAGGTAGGCATCGCCCGCCGCGCCGATCGTGGCCGCCCAGGGACGCGGCATCAGCACGCTGGCTGCCACCAGGGCCGCCGTGAGCACCGCGACCAGGGCGACCAGGGCCAGGCCGGCCACCCTCTGACCATTCACCGCGGTCTCCCGCTTCGCTGTCGCGCCATGCCCGTTATTGTAGCAGGTTTCACGGACACCAGCGCGCAAGCGCCGGGCCTCAGCCCTCAGCCCTCAGCCCTCAGGCGCCCTCAGCCCTCATACCGAACTCTGCTTGATGGCATCGCATGGGCTCAACTCCACACCTCCACAGCGCTACAGCTCGACAAAGCCCTGTGTGGAGCTGTAGCGCTGTGGAGATGAGCGGGACCATGCGGGATTGCCAATTCCACCTGGTATCAGCCCTCAGCCCTCAGCCCTCAGCCCTCACAAGCCCTCAGCCCTCAGCCCTCACAAGCCCTCGCCTGCAGCGCGGCGACCTCGCTCGCGAAGCGGTCACTGATCCGCGCCGGTTCGGCCAGCACCTCGGCATCGCTGATCACACCCAGCACCACCTCACCGTTGTAGCTCAGCAGGCTGATGCCCAGCCCCAGGCTCACCGGATGCGGGACGAAGAAGCTGAGCCGGGTGATGCGGCTGCCGGCCAGGTAGAGCGGCTGCTGCGGGCCGACCACGTTCGTCAGCACCACCGACGCCTTGCTGCTAAACAGGTTCGACGCGAGGTCCTCGACGGGCTTCGGCGTCTGGCCGAACAGCGCCAGGAGGTTCAGGAAGACCAGCGCCTCGGGCGAGCACTTGATCGCCTCCATTCCCGCTCTGGCCCGGGCCAGCCGCTCGAGTGGATCAGCCACCCCGACCGGCAGATCCAGGAAGGTCAGGCCGAAGGCATTGCCCAGTTCCAGCGCGCGCTCGGGTGCGCGGAGGTCGACCGGCACGATGGCCCGCAGCGGCAAGCGTTGCGGATCGACGCCGGCCGCCAGCAGATACTGCCGTAGCGCCCCGCTCGTCACCGCGATCAGCACATCATTCACTTTTGTGCCCGTCGCTTTGCCGATCGCCTTGAACTGTTCCAGCGGCAACGGCTTGGAGCACGCAACCCGTCGCTTGCCGCTCAGGCTGCCCCTCAGCGGCGACGGCGGATCGGCAGGCTTGATCACCGCCATCACTGCCGTGCCAACCCCGACGGCCACGCCGCGCACCTGGTCAAGCACCTGCTCAGGGTGCGTCACCTGCTGCACCCCTCTGCCTACGGCGTCGATCACCCGGGACGACTGCTCGACCATGTGGAGTGCGGGGCGAACGAACGGGTCGAGCCAGTTGCCCGGCTGCGCGGGCGCTTCAGGTGCCGGTGGCGGGGGCGGCGGCGCGTCAGCCTCGCGGTCGCACGTCCTGCTTATCAGGGCCATCATCGCGGTGCCATCCGCCAGGCAGTGGTGATAGCGAAGGACCAGCGCGCTGCCCTGGCCGACCCGGTCGACCAGGTGGACCTGCCAGAGCGGGCGCTCGTGATCGAGCCGCGTCGAGACCAGGTCGCCAACCAGTTCAAAGAGTGCCGGCATATCGCCCGGTTCGGGCAGCGCAACATGATGCAGATGGCGATCGAGATCGAAATCAGGATCCAGCTCCCAGTGCGGCAGCGCCACCGGGAAACCGTACTCCACCACCCGCTGGCGAAAACGGGCAAACGGCAGCAGCCGCTGCTCGATCAGCGCCCGCAGGCGGGCCAACGACAGCGGGGTTGCGGTCAGCACCAGACCGGTCACCTGCGTCTCATTGACCGGGCGGTCCAGGTGGTACCAGGCCGCATCCACCGGGTCAAGCCGTATGAGCCGGGTTGCCATAGGTACCTCCGTGGGAAAGGGTCATCACGTGCTGCGGATCTCCCCCTGACCCAAGTATACGCCGTAGGCGAGTGCTCGCCAGAGGCAAAGCGATCACAGCGAGAGACAGGATCTCCACGGTCGCCTATCCGCATTGACACGCCTGACAACGCCGTGCTATACTCCAGCCCAATTGAGAACCAGGCATCCAGAGGGTCGAAGTAGCCTTCACATGAGCACGTGAAGGTTTTTTTGCGCCGGCCGGCGCCCGAGGAGCAACACCGCCGTGACCAAGCCCAGGCCCACCTACCTTGAAGCCCTGCGTGAGCGCGTTCTGATCTATGACGGCGCCATGGGCACCAGCATCGACAACTTCACACTCACCGCCGAGGATTATGGTGGCGAACGGACCTACGGCAACCGTGACTACCTTGTGATCACGCGCCCCGATGTAATCGCCCAGATCCACGCCTCTTTCCTTGCGGCGGGCGCCGATGTGCTCGAGACCTGCACCTTCCAATCGACCCGCCTGCGACTCGCGGAGTGGGGGCTGGGTGAGCGCACCCTCGAGATCAATCGCGCCGCCGCGGCCCTCGCCCGCTCCGTCGCCGATCGCTTTGAGTCGCAGGATGGCCGCCCGCGCTACGTCGCCGGCTCGATGGGGCCCACCGGTAAGCTGCCCTCCTCCGATGACCCGGCGCTCGCCGATATCAGCTTTGCCGAGCTGAGCGACATCTTTCGCGAGCAGGCGATCGGGCTGATCAGCGGCGGCGTTGATGTCTTGCTGGTCGAGACCAGCGTCGATATCCTCGAGGTCAAGGCTGCGCTCGATGGCATCCGCCGCGCGAAGGCCGAGTTGAACCGGCCCGATATCGCCGTGCAGGCCCAGGTCTTCCTCGATCTCTCGGGGCGCATGCTGCTCGGCACCGATGTGCCCGCGCTGATCGCCACACTCGAGGCCATGCCCGTGGATGTGATCGGGCTCAACTGCTCCACCGGCCCCGAGCATATGCGCGCTGCCATCCAGTACCTCACTGCACACTCGCGCAAGCCGATCTCCTGTATCCCCAACGCCGGGCTGCCGCTCGAAGTCGATGGCCAGACCGTCTACCCGATGGAGCCCGAGCCCTTCGCCCGCATCCTCGGCGAGTTCGTGCACGAGTATGGCGTCGGCGTGGTCGGCGGCTGTTGCGGCACCACGCCAGCCCATATCGCGCAACTGCGCGCCGAGGTCGGCTACGACTGCCCACCCGCCCCGCGCCAGATCGAGTATATCCCCAGCGTCTCCTCGGGGATCCGCGCCGCCGCGCTCAAGCAGGACCTGACGCTCACCATGATCGGCGAACGGGTCAATACCCTCGGCTCGCGCAAGGTCAAGCGTTTGCTGCTGCACGACGATTACGATGGCGTGCTCGAGGTTGCCCGCGAACAGGTCGACAGCGGCGCCCATCTGCTCGATGTCTGCGTGGCCATGACCGAGCGCGCCGACGAGAAGGAGCAGATGGTCACCCTGCTCAAGAAGCTGACCATGAACATCGAACTGCCGCTGGTCATCGATACGACCGAGGCCGATGTGCTCGAGGCTGCCCTGGCGATGTACCCCGGGCGCGCCGTGGTCAACTCGGTGTCGCTGGAGGGCGGCCGCGGCGAGAAGCTCGACAAGGGGCTGCCGCTGGTGGCCCGCTATGGCGCTGCGACGGTGGCAATGACCATCGATGAGGAGGGCATGGCCCATACGCGCGAGCGCAAGCTGGCGATCGCCCAGCGCATCGCCCAGATCGCCCACGATGAGTATGGCATCCCCGCCGAGGCGCTGATCTTCGACGTGCTCACCTTCCCGATCACCACCGGTCAGGAGGAACTGCGCAACGCCGCCGTCGAAACGATCGAGGGCATCCGCCTGGTCAAGCAGCAGATCCCGGGCTGCTTCACCACGCTCGGCGTCAGCAACCTGAGTTTCGGCGTCGCAGCCCACGCGCGCGCCGCGCTCAACTCGGTCTTCCTCTACCACGCCGTTGCCGCCGGCCTCGATACGGCGATCATCAACCCGGCTCACATCACCCCCTACGCCGAGATCCCCGCCGAGGAGCGGACACTCTGTGAAGATCTGATCTTCAACCGCCGCGACGATGCCCTGGCCCGCTTCATCGCCTACTACGAGCAGAACCAGGCCACCCGGGAGGGTGAGCGCAGCGATCCGACCGCCGAACTCAACGTGGACCAGCGGCTGCACTGGAAGATCCTGCACCGCAAGAAGGAGGGGGTTGAGGAGGATATTGACGCCGCCGTTGATCTGCGCCTGCGCGCCGTGGGGCTGGCGCTGGCCGACCCGGCGGTGAAGCAGCGCGATGCCGAGGGCGCCTCGCCCCAGGGCCGCGCCGCGGTCGACCTGCTCAACACGGTGCTGCTGCCCGCGATGAAGGAAGTCGGTGATCTCTTTGGCGCCGGCCAGCTCATCCTGCCCTTCGTGCTCCAGTCGGCCGAGGTGATGAAAAAGGCGGTCGCCCGCCTTGAGCAGTATCTCGACAAGCTTGAGGGCGCCACCAAGGGCAAGGTCGTGCTCGCCACCGTCTACGGCGATGTCCACGACATCGGCAAGAACCTGGTCAATACCATCCTCGCGAACAACGGCTACACGGTCTACGATCTGGGCAAGCAGGTGCCGGCAAATACGATCATCGAGAAGGCCGTAGAGGTGGACGCCGATGCGATCGGGCTCTCCGCACTGCTGGTCAGCACCTCTAAACAGATGCCGCTGATCGTGCAGGAGTTGCACAAGCGCGGCCTGAGTTTCCCGGTGCTGGTCGGCGGCGCGGCGATCAACCGCCAGTATGGCCAGCGCATCAGCTTCGTCGGCGAGGAGGAGCCCTACGCGGCCGGCGTCTTCTACTGCAAAGACGCCTTCGAGGGTCTCGAGACCATGGACCGGCTCAGCGACCCGGCGCAACGCGCGGGCTTCATCGCCAACACGCTTGCCGAGGCTGCAACGGTGCTGCAGCAGCGCCAGACCGGGCGCGTGGCGCTTGAGGCCCTCGGCAAGGCCAGCCAGCATGGCGCGCAGGTTCGCTCGGCGGTGCGCCAGGATGTGCCAGTGCCCACGCCACCCTTCTGGGGGCCGCGCGCCACCGGGCGCATCCGCCTGGCTGACGTGGTCGCCTGTCTCGACCGCAATGCCCTCTACCGGCTCCAGTGGGGGGCAAAGAACGCAAAGGGCGCAGAGTGGGAGCGCCTCAAGGCGCAGTTCGACCAGCTGGTGCGCGATCTCGTCCGCGAGGCCGAGCGCGACGGCTGGCTCGAGCCACGGGTCGTCTATGGCTACTTCCCGGTCCAGAGCGACGGCCACGACCTGATCGTCTACGATCCGTCCGACCGGAACAGCGAATTGACGCGCTTTGTCTTTCCGCGCCAGCCCGAGCGCGAACGGCTCTGCCTCAGCGACTATTTCCGTAGCGTCGCGAGCGGCGCGTACGACGTGGCCGCCTTCCAGGTCGTCACAATGGGCCCACGGGTCGATGAGCTCACCGAGGAACTGCAGCGCCAGGGCGACTACAGCCGCAGCTACTACATCCACGGCCTGGGGGTGAGCCTGGCCGAAGCCCTCGCCGAGTACACCAACCGTCTGGTCCGCCAGAGCCTCGGTCTGGGCGAGGGGCGCGGCAAGCGCTACTCCTGGGGCTACCCGGCCTGCCCCGATCTGGAGGAGCACGGCAAGCTGTTCCAGATCCTGCCCACCGAACAGATCGGCGTCACGCTCACCGAGGCCTTCCAGCTCGTGCCTGAGCAGAGCACTGCGGCCATCGTCGTCCACCATCCCGAGGCCAAATACTTCAGCATCGGCAGCGCCCGCGAGCGCGCCGAGCAGGACGCCGTCGCCTGAGGAGCGGGTCACACCAACCAGGCAAGCTGCTCCTGCGGACGAGCACCTGTGCGCGTAACCGCAACCCACCTGCGGCGGTTTATGGGTAATACCAAATCCAGTTGGCAGTTCCGCATTGTCGTTGCCGTCATCGCTCATCGTGACGCCATGTGCGGCAATCTGCAATCCAAAATCTGCAATCGGAAATGGTATAACGACGTCGCATCATCACAGCAGGAGCGCCCCATGCAGTGCCGCCACTTCATCATCCGGCTCGCTCCGGCGCACACGCGCGCCGACGAGGCCCGCCTCAACGCCTTCCTCAGCACGGTCCAGGTGCACACAGTGCAATCATCGCTCGCGGCGACGCAGGGCGGCCACTGGTCGATCCTGGTCTTCTACGAACTGCGCAGCGCACCCGCCGCCCGCCCAGGGCTGGACGTAGCGCCGCCGAGCCGGCAGCGCGCACCACAGGCGGCCAGCGCGGCGTAAGCGTTGTGCCCCCTCCTTCACCCTTAGGCATGGTTCAGACCTGGATCTCCCAGCGTGACCGTTGCTCCACAGCTCCACAGCTCCACACCTCCACAAAGCCGGTCTGGAGCGCTGTGGAGCTGAAGGCTGGATTGTCACGTGTGTTTGAAGCATGCCTGAGATGCGGTAACCATTGCACCAGTGCAACCAGCAGATGCCGGATGATTATGCACATCCGCGGCAGATTCACCTAAAATATTGGGTAGGAGCGCTGGTTGTGTGCACGGAAGGGAGCAGGCAATGACCAGAATCGGCTCGCCACTGATCGATGCCCGTGGTCTGCACATGCCCGAGCAGCGAGATACGACCGCCGAGCCAATCGACGTGGGTGGGCGGCTGCGTGCGCTGCGCGAGGCACGGCGGCTCTCGATCAAGGCGCTGGCCGAACGCAGTGGCCTGGCCGTCAACACGCTCAGCCTGATCGAGCACGGGCGCTCCTCACCCAGTGTCAGCACGCTCCAGCAGCTGGCTGTGGCGCTGCAGGTGCCGATCAGCGCCTTCTTCGAGCCTGCGACGCCGCGGAGTCGGATCATCTACCACCGGGCCGGCCAGGCCCCCGCGACCCCCTTTCCCCATGGCGCCCTCGCCGACCTCGGCGCGGGCATCGCCCGGCGCAGCATCGAGCCGCTGGTGCTCACCCTCGACCCTGAGGCCGGGAGCGGCCCCGAGCCAATTGTGCACACCGGCCAGGAGTTCGTCTACGGGCTGGAGGGGTGCATCGCCTACCACGTCGCCGGCCAGGAGTTCCGCCTCGAAGCCGGCGATAGCCTGCTCTTCGAGGCGACGCTGCCCCATCGCTGGCAGAACAGCGGCCCGAGCCGGGCGGTCGCCCTGCTTGTGCTCTGTCCCTACGAGCCGCCCGGGAGCGCCGCAGCGCAGCACAGCCTGGAGACCGGGCCGTAAAGGAGGCTGCTATGAGTACCCGCTTCATCCACTTCTACGGCTGGATGATCCACGACCTCGAGCCATAGGCCACCGACGGGCAGTGGGCGCTCAACCAGTGTGCTGGGCGCCCGCTGGCTAGAGATTGCCCAATCACCCAAAATTCTGGCAAATTCGCCCGGATCGGCTGTAACCACGGGCACATCGGGTGCATCTCACTGGCGAAAGCTTGAACAGCCCTTTGCACACCAGGAGGATGTCCCGTATGCAGCAGGTTATGACACGCTGGTTTGGTCTGCGCCGGAACCTTGGGGCGCACTACTCGCCGCTCTTCTTTCTCGCCGCGCTCGGCAATGGCGGCATGGCGGTGGCCTTCTTCATCTGGCTCAATTTTCTCATCCCACACCCCAAGACCCCGATCGTGACCTTCGACAGCATCGCCAGCTGGCTTAGCAGCGCCAGCCCACTGTCATACGTGCTCACCCTCGGCGCAATGGCCGGGATCATCATCTTCGCCCTGCGCCATCTCCGCTCGCTGATCTGGAACCTGCGCGAGTATGCGCAGTTCCGCCGGACCTCGGCCTACGCGGCACTACGCGAGACCAATGCCGCCGTCTCGCTGATGGGCCTGCCACTGACCCTGGCGATGACAGTGAATGTGCTCTTCGTACTCGGCGCCGTCTTTGTGCCCGGGCTCTGGTCGATCGTGGAGTATCTCTTCCCCTTCTCGCTGAGCGCGTTCTTTGCCATCGGCGCCCTGGCGCTGTCCACCTTCCTGAGCTTCTTTGGCCGCGCCCTGGCCAGCGGACACTTCGATTGCACGCGCAACAACCACCTCAGCCAGCTGCAGGCAGTGATGACCTTCACCATGGTCGCGGTTGGCCTGGCCGCACCGGCGGCGATGAGCCAGAATCGCATCACCATCGCTGTGAGCATCCTCGGCGCGATCTTCTTCCTGAGCGCTGCCGCGCTCATG